>Ga0307478_10000932_pt1 | contig 27400 bp, 28 predicted proteins | sample atmos_gasesECM4C_2_FD_203713 | JGI IMG/M metagenome (GOLD analysis project Ga0307478, IMG submission 203713) | Hardwood forest soil microbial communities from Morgan-Monroe State Forest, Indiana, United States - atmos_gasesECM4C_05 | ecosystem: Environmental > Terrestrial > Soil > Temperate...
CCTCGCTTCGCTCGGGATGACAGCTTGTAGCGGAACGCTGGCGAGCATCAGTGTTCCCCGATCCCGAACACGGCGCTCAGCAATAGAATGGCCAGCACTCCAAACGAAATTGCACCGTACTTCCAGTCTTTTTCGCGGAAGGAAGAGAACACCCGCTACTGCCACACGTACGACTGGAGTAGCCAGCAGCGCCGAGGAACTTGCGGCGGAGGTGGTGATGACCGCGACCAGGCTGGTACCGATCGCTTGCCGGATGAGGATTCCAAAATGGAGGGCGAGAATGGGCAAGAGTAAAATGCCGCCGCCGATGCCAGTCAGCGATCCCAGCATGCCTGCGAAGAAGCCCAGCAGCACCAGGAGCGCGCTCAGCATCGCAGATCTAAGTCACTACCCGGGAACCTGAAGTGGACGCGGCCTGTTCATGCGCATGATAGCTGGAGCGCACCATGGGGCCGGATTCAACGTGGCGGAAGCCGAAGCGCAGCGCTTCTCCCCGCAATTCGCGAAATTCTTCAGGGGTGTAGAACCGGGCAATCGGCAAGTGGTCGCGCGAAGGGCGGAGATACTGACCTACGGTAAGAATGTCAACGCCGCGGCCGCCGAGGTCACGAAACACATCGACTAGTTCGTCCGTCGACTCGCCCAGGCCAACCATCACACCACTCTTTGTCACCACGCCGGGAGAAAATTTCTTGGCGTTCGCCAGGAGCGTGAGGGTGCGCTCGTAACGTGCTCCAGACCGCACCGCGCGATAAAGGCGAGGCACGGTCTCGGTATTGTGATTGAGCACGTCGGGCTGCGCGTCGAGCACAATCCGCAACGGCTCTTCCAGGCCTTGAAAATCCGGGATCAGCACTTCGATGCGGCAATCGGAAATGAGTTCGCGAATCTGGCGAATCGTCTCGGCGAAAATTCTCGCGCCGCCAACGTTGTCGTCGTCACGATTCACGCTGGTAACAACCGCATGCTTAAGGCCCAGCGTGGCCACGGCTTCAGCTACGCGGCGCGGCTCGTCCCAGTCGATAGGCTGTGGCCGGCCTTTAGGTACGGCGCAGAATCCGCAGCGTCGGGTGCAGATATCGCCCAGCAACATGAAGGTCGCGGTTTTGTGATTCCAGCACTCGCCGATATTCGGACACTGTGCCGACTCGCAAACGGTGTGCAATCCCAACCCACGCGCCAGCTTTTTGAGGTTGTGAAAGTTTTCACCGACTGGCGCTTTAGCGCGCAGCCAGTCCGGCTTAGGCATTCGCACCGGCGGCCCGAGCTCGATCTGGATCAGTTGTGAAGCGCCTGCCATCGTTTCGATTCTACCAGTTCATTTTCAGTCCGGGGCGGGAAGCACTCATTCATGGAATCCGCGTCTGGTTTTCCGACCAACCGCCGAAGCGGCGAACCGATTCCGGAATGGTGAGTGCTATCGGGATGTCGCAACAACTACAGACAGGAGTTAGACCTATAATGTCGCAGATTCAGTCGGTTCCTAACGCAACGATGGAGGGCTGCAATGCTACGAATCCTCTCTGTTCTCTGTTTGGTCGTGATGACAACGAGCGCCGTCCGTGTGACAGCGCAAGTATACCCATACCGCGACGGCACTCCCGGCGTGACCGGGTACCGCTCGGAAGTAATGGCCGAAGTCATGATCCAGGAAAGCGAGTTCGTCCGCTTGGCCGACGCCATCCCCGCGGATAAATACGCATGGCGACCGTCGCCGGATGTGCGCACGATCGCCGAGGTCTTTCTGCACGCCAGCGCGGCCAATTACAACCTCTACAAACTCGTGGGCACTCCCACTCCGGCTGGGGTCGACACGAAAACCCTGGAACAGTCCACCGTCGACAAAGCGAAAGTCATAGCTACGCTCAAGGCTTCCTACGCCCACGCCGAGGCAGCTATCCGCGCTATGCCCGACGCGGACTTGGAAAAGACTCTCAATTGGAACGGAGGGAAGATTACCGAACGGGGCGTCCTGCTCTATATCGTTCAGCACATCGCGCAGCACCTCGGTCAGCAAATCGCCTATGCCCGCTCAATCGGCGTCGTCCCGCCGTGGACACTAGACCCGCCCCGGAAGGATTAGTCTTGACCGATTGGCAACGGTCGGCTGTCGAAACCAGGCGTTAGCTCTCAGAACCTCTGCGTGGGGTCAGTAATACTTTCGCAACGGTACCCAGTTGATGACAGTCGCCAAATGAGCCACCTCGTCGGGAAAGTCATGGGACGGTCCCGCACGCTAAAGGACAACAAACTTTTACATGGCTTTACCAACTCTTACCGTCTACAAGTCTCCGGCGTGCGTGCGTCAGCCCACTTCAACCAGACCGTAGGTATGCTGCCAGCGCGTGCGCATGGCCACCAGGGCTCGACTGATTTCTACCTGCGTCACTTCAGAATTGGGGCCGGCCATGACTGCAGCAGCTTCACGCTTGGCGAGTTCCAGCAGTTGCCGGTCACGAATCAGGTTCGCCACGCGGAAGTTCGGCATGCCGGCCTGCTTCGTGCCGAAAAATTCTCCGGGGCCGCGCAGTTCAAGATCGAGTTCGGCGATCTGGAAGCCGTCATTGGTGCGGGTCATGGCATCGAGGCGGCGCTCGCCGTCTTCCGTCACTTTGCCGCCCGTCATCAGAATGCAGAAGGACTTCGCGGCTCCGCGCCCAATGCGCCCGCGCAGTTGGTGAAGCTGCGCCAGGCCGAAGCGCTCGGCATGTTCGATGACCATTACGGTTGCGTTCGGCACATCCACGCCAACTTCAATCACCGTGGTCGCAACCAGAATCTGCAACTCGCTTTTCTGAAACATGCGCATAACCTGGTCTTTCAATTCAGAATCCAGGCGGCCGTGCAGCAAGCCTACTTTCAGATCGGCAAAAACTTTACTACTCAGTTCACGATACATCTTGATTGCCGCTTTCAGTTCGGTCTCTTCGTTTTCGGCGATGACCGGGTAGACCACATAGACCTGGTGTCCTTTTGCAACCTGTTTGCGGACGAAATCCCACACTTCACTCGAGCGGTCGTCGGTAATTCTTCGGGTAACGATCGGGGTGCGCCCGGGAGGAAGTTCGTCGAGGATGCTGAGATCGAGGTCGCCATACAATGTGAGCGCCAGTGTGCGAGGAATGGGCGTTGCCGTCATTACCAGAACGTCGGGTTCGGCAAGATTCTTGTCTGTTGTGCCTGCGTCAGAATCGGTGAGAGCAACTGTCTTACCCGCTCCGTCCCCCGATTTCTTCATCAGCTTCAGCCGTTGCAAAACGCCGAAGCGATGCTGTTCGTCGACAATGACGAGGCCGGGCTTCGCGAATTCGACTTTTTCTTCCAGCAGAGCGTGCGTGCCGATAATGAGTTGCGCGTTTCCTTGAGCGATGTGGCGGCGGATTTCGCGTTTACGGTCAGACTCCAGAGAGCCGGTCAGCAGGACGATGCGGTATCCGGCGTTCTCCAGAATTTTGCGCGCGGAAAAATAATGTTGTTGCGCCAGAATCTCGGTGGGCGCCATCAACGCCACCTGGTAGCCGTTTTCAATGGCGATGATCGCCGCCTGAAAGCCGATGATGGTTTTGCCCGAGCCTACGTCCCCCTGCAGCAACCGCCTCATGGGATGCGGCTGCTGCATGTCATAGGCGATTTCTTTCAGCACGCGCTTCTGCGCGGCGGTGGGATGGAACGGCAGGATTTTCTTGATCGCCTGGCGCACGCGGTCGTCCAGGCGAAAAGTAATTCCGGTCTGCGCTTTCCGTTGGTGGCGCTTGAGTTCCAACCCCAGCTCAGTGAAAAATAATTCTTCAAAAATGAGGCGGATGTGTGCGGCCGTGCGTGACGACTGCAGAGCTTCAAAGCTCTCCCCAGCCTCGGGCCAGTGCACTTTCCAAAGCGCCTCGCGCGGTGAAACCAGCGCCAGGCGCTCCCGCACAGCTGCCGGAATAGTTTCGACGATGTCGGACGTGAGATCGTCCAGAGCCGTGCGGATGACGCGGCGAAACCAGCGCGCGGTCACGCGGCCTTGTCCCGCTGACTCGTAAATGGGAACGATGCGCCCCACTTCCAGCGAAGATGCAGCCTTGTCATCCGGGCCGTCACCGCCGGAATCGCCCAGCATTTCAAACTGGGGCTGCATGATCTGCAACTCGCCGCTGCGCTGATCCTGCTCGACCTTGCCATAGAGCGCGATTAACTGGCCGGGCTTGAACTTGTCTTGCAGATAGGTGGCATTGAACCAAAGACATTTCAGGCGCGATCGGCCTTGGCCCACAGTCAATTGAAAGATAGGCATGCGGCGAGTGCGAAACAGTCCTGAGTTGCGCACTTCACCAATCACGGTGGCCATTTCACCGGCGCGCAATTCCGCGATCCCGCGCGGATTTAGCCGGTCTTCGTAGCGAAACGGCAAGTAATTGAGCAGGTCGCCCACGGTGGCGATGCCCTTGGTGGCGAGGATCTCCGCGAGCTTGGGGCCGATTCCCTTGACGTATTGCACCGGGGTGGTGAGTTCAAGCATGGCAGAGGTTACCAATGAATGTTAGCAGCAACTCATCTCATAGATGGTCAGCGGCTGCGGGTGAGATCGACGATTGTACGACAGTCGCCCGCTCGTTTAGTTGTCAAGGGAAGAGCCGAAAGGAGTGGTGATAGTTTCTGAGTTTGAGTCAGTCGTTCGCGAATTGCCGCGCCAGTGTTCAATTTTGAACATCTAGACGAGTCCGCTCCTGGTGGGTACGATTGCGATGTCACGAATGGCAAGCAAACGTACTCGCGGTTTCAGCGCCAAAGTTTTCCACAAAAAATTCGGCACCGGAGCGACTGTTCGAAGTTACCGGGACAAAGAAATCGTCTTTTCGCAAGGCGATCCCGCCGATGCTCTCTTTTACATCCAGAGCGGCACGGTGAAGCTCACGGCGGTCTCGACGCGTCGCAAGAAAGCGATCATCGCTTTCCTGCAGCGCGGCAGCTTTTTTGGCGAAGGCTGTCTGGGAGGGCAATCTCCGCGAATTTACACGGCGAGATCCATTGGGCCGTCCACGATCACTCGACTGCAAAAGGAGAGCGCGCTTCGCACGCTAAAGCGAGACCCGCAGTTTGCCACGCTGTTTGTTGCCTACCTGCTTTCCCGGATTATTCGAATCGAGGAAGATCTGGTGGATCAATTCTTCAATTTCAGCGAAAGGCGACTGGCTCGGGTTCTGTTGCTGTTTGGGCAAATAACCAAGGAATCAAAACCGGAGTTCCCCCTGAAGGTGAGCCAGTCAACCCTGGCGGAGATGGTTGGTACCACTCGCGCCAGGGTGAGTAAATTTATGAGTGGGTTCAAGACGAAGGGCCTGGTCAGCTACAACGGCGGCTTGCAAATAAATAGCGCCCTGATCACCAGCTTCCTGCAAAGTCGGCCCTTGTCCGTTGCCACGAAAGGGTAGACCCCGCTAGATTGGCTCCCGCTGCCGCCGGAAACTCGTCATCTCCTATTTGGGCCAATAGGTTTGGGCGAACTCTCCCAGGCCGATTCATGAGATAACGAAAGTACGATCTGGAAAGGCCTGCACCCGCTTCATGGCCCAACCCAACCGCACAAAGCCGGGGTCTAAAACCTCGGTGCTGGTCAATCTGATTCAAGCTCTCTGCGCCATTATCCTGGGCAACCTGGCATACTTCTTTCTTGCGCCTGTGTTTCACCTGCCGCGCCACCAGCCGTTTCAGCCGGACTGGGGGCTGGTGGTGGACTTCTGGTTCTGTGTGGTGGCTTACGGGTTGATTCGGACGGCGAGAAGATGGAAGTAAGGCGGGGTCGGGTTTGCCATAACCCAGCCAACACCAGGGCCCCTCGCGGCGCTCGGGATAACATCGCCTGAGACTCTTACTCGCTCCGCTACTATCGCGACCGTTGACGTTACTTTAGGAACCTGCCCAAGCTTCCCTGACACGTTACGATCAGCGTGGACTATGAACAATATCGCGGTCCTGTACGACGCGGGCCAAGCTGTGCTCTCCACCTTCGATCTGGACGAGGTGCTGCAGCGCATCCTGGGCATCGCGCACGACTATTTTCATCTGCGGAACGTGGCGATCCTGCTGCTCGACAAGCAGTCTCAGCAGTTGTACGTCCGCTCGCAGATTGGCTGGGACGAGGGCCAGGATAAAATTCAGTTGCTACCGGGCCAGGGAATCACGGGAACTGCGGCGCTGAAGAAGCAGCCGGTTTACTCTCCCGACGTCAGCCAGGACGCGCGTTATTGCTGCTCCGCCAAGTCCACGCGGTCCGAACTCGCCATTCCTTTGATGGTGCGGGACGAAGTTGTGGGCGTGCTGGATTGCCAGAGCGACCGGCTGGATCATTTCGATTCCGAGACCATCGATCTACTCACGCTTTTTTCCACTCAGGCGTCGATCGCGCTGCAGAACGCGCGGCTTTATTCGCTGGAGCAGCAACGGGCGCGGCAACTGCAGGCCATCAACGCCATCGCGCAACAGACCACGGCGGTTCTTGATCTGGAAGAGCTGCTGAATCGAGTTTGCCAGCTGGTTAAGGACGCGTTCCGGGTCTCGCACGTCTCGCTTTTCCTGCGCGAAGACCAAGACCTGGTGTTGCGCTCTCATCACGGCACTCTCACCCCGCGCATCCCACAAGGCGGACGCTTTCCTGCGAGCAACGAGCCCTGGGCAACCATCCTAAGCGACAGCCGGACCATGGTGGAAAGCGATCTACGCAGCGCCACCACCATGAAGTTCTTTGCGGAGTCGGCTTCGCGCTTGCGCATTCCGCTGGTTTCATTCGGGCAGGCGCTCGGAGTTCTGGCGCTGGATAGCTCGCAGCCCGATGCGTTTCGCGACGGTGATCTGGAATCGCTGGAGTCGGTGGCCGACATTTGCGCCACCGCCATTCAGAACGCGCATTACGTGGAGCGGGTAAAGCAGCTTGCCTACCTCGATGGTTTGACCGGAATTTTCAACCGGCGCTTTTTCGAATTGCGCATCATGGAAGAAATTGAGCGCGCCCGCCGCTATGGCACCGGGATGGCCGTCATCATGGCCGACATCGACCAGTTCAAGCGGCTCAACGATGAATTCGGGCACGTGCTGGGTGATGAGGTGTTGCGGCAGGTTTCTTCGCTGTTTAACCAGCAGCTACGGAAGATTGACGTGGTTTGCCGCTACGGGGGCGAGGAATTCGGAATCTTGCTGACGCAAACCAACGCGCAGCACGCTATGAATATCGCCGAGAAATTGCGGAAGATTGTCGCCGCCTGGCAGTTCCCGGGCGTGCCCCGAACTGTAACCATCAGCGCGGGAACGGCCGCGTTTCCCGACCAGGGGATCACGCGCGACGAGCTGGTTAGGGCAGCAGACGCCGCTTTATACGCCGCCAAGGTTGCGGGACGGAACAAGGTATGTCTGGGCACCGTCGGCGTCGCGCGCGGCCACGCGGCAGGGTCATAAACTTTGTAATGTGCGCAGAACCGGGACCGCCGGGGTTCGCAGCGTCTAAATATCCAGCCAATTCCTCTGCATCTCAAGCCGAAGCTTTTCCATTTCTTTCTGCAGTTTTTCGCGGCCTTTCAGGAGTTCTTCCTGCACCTTGGGCGCCAGTTCCTCGCTTAGCTTCTCGGCCTGCTCTTGTATCTGTTTCTGCTGCGAGCATAGAGACTTGCGCAGTTCCTGCGATGCCTCTCGGCTCTCTTCTGTAGCCAATTCTATTTGAGGCCGGAGTTTAGCAATCTCATCCTGCACCTCGCTTAACGCCGTTTGAGTTTCCGCCTCAAGTTCGGGCGCTTCGAGGCTCTCCTCAATCATCTCCCCGGATTCTTTGCGCTCGGGCAAGGTGAGAGTGAGAGTCTGCTCTTTCTTGTCGCGGATCACACTCACGTTCACCGAACCCGCGCTGTGACCACGCAGCGCATGAGTAAAGTCGCTGGTGTCGTGCACCGCCTGATCGCCCACCCGAACAATAACGTCTCCGGCGCGTAAGCCGGCTTTGTCGGCGCGGCTGCCCTTTTCCACGGACCGCACCAGCACCCCGTTCCCGCTCTTGGCGCCAAAAAACTCGCCCAGTTGCGGCGTAAGATTTTCCACCATCACTCCGCTTCTCATCGACGAGTGCACGTAGACCACGCCAATGTTCGGAACCTCGAAATCCTGCATGTTAGGCATGGGCGGCATCGGTGGCATTTCGAAATGGTAGTCGCCTTTATTTTTCGACATGTGCGGAAATTCAGAACGACGGTCGCCCAGTTGCACTTTGATGGTCAAGGGCTGTCCGTCACGGCTCAGGCCAAGCGACACCAAGCGTCCCGCCGGAGTCTCATGGATCATCCGCTGCAATTGCGACTTGCTCTCGACCGCGGTTCCGTTCATGGTGAGAATGACGTCGTGCTCTTTGATTCCGGCTTTTCCGGCGGGAGCGTCCTGATCGACCATGGTGACTTCGACGCCCTGTTCTTCTTTCAACTTTAGCGCGCCAAGACGGTCCGAGGTGATATCCGCGATGTCCACGCCCAGATAGGAACTCGTGCCCGAATCTTCGCTGGGAATGCCCAAGGACTGCGACGCATCGACTGTCCAGTTCTGTTCGGCTGCGGACAGGCTAAGCAGCAACGGCAACAAGGCAATGGTTGTAAAAATGTGTTTCCGCATGGCCGACCTCCTGGTTTACGCACCGCAACACTGCGCTGCGGTCTAATGATTTGCCCGTTTAAAACAAATGTCGCCGGTCGTGGTTCGCACCTTCAGCACCGGACCGCCGCCGTTCAATTTGCCCTCCGCGCTGAGCGTCCTCGGACTCCAGGGACCGCCTTCGGTGGCGATATGAATGTCGGGAAACTCGGAGGTGATGTGGTGTCCGTTTCCCATATCCACACTGGCACGCACCGACATGGCAACATCCGCCGCGATGTAAACCGTAATGTCTCCGGCAGAGGTTTCCAGCGTGGAATCAGTGGGCGGAGCTCCGGTTTTTACTAGCTTCACCACGATGCCGCCCGCGCCCGTTTCTACGCGTGCCGATGGGACGCCGTAGAGTTCGATTCCACCGCCGCCGGTGTGGGCCTCGACATGGCCTTTGGCGGACGTGAGGTGAATGCTTCCCCCGCCAGTCTCAATCTCAGCCGCGCCGCCAATATCACCCAGGTCGACGCTGCCCCCGCCAGTTTCCGCTTTCACTTTGCCGCTGCACTGGCGGACTTCGATGGAACCGCCGCCCGTTTCGATGCTGGCGCCTTCGCTGGCGGACATAATCTCGACGCTGCCGCCACCAGTTTCCGCAATGATTTTTCCGTTGGCGTGATGCACTTCAATCGAACCGCCTCCAGTGTGCAGGCCAATCTCGCCCTTGATGGTTCCCACGTCGATGGACCCGCCACCGGTCTCCGCGTGGGCGCCTCCGCCAATGTCATCCAGGTGCATGCTGCCGCCGCCACTCTCCGCTTCCACCCGGCCGGCAACTCCGGTGGTGTCGATATTGCCGCCCTCGGTTTCAATCTTCACCAGGCTAATTTCGCGCGGGACGTTGATGGCGAATTCACCGGAAAACTTGTGCGGCCGTCTGCCCTGCCAGTCGCCCACAATCCACGCCGTGTCTCCACGGACATAAGCGCTGACCTTGAAAGACTCGAACTGGCGGCGAGCGTCTTGTTCAGAAGAAGAATAGGAACGAGTATGAACTACGTAGTTGATTCCCGGTTGCTGCGCACCATGCACCACCACCGAGCCCATATCTACCTTGACGCGCAGGTTCTTCACCGCGGCCAGATTGCCTGTGATTTCCTGACCCCAGGCGCCTCCCTCGCGAGAAACTCGAGTTTCCTGCGCTACGGCCAGCGGCGCAAGCAATGCCAGCACACACAGCCCTCTGACGAATTGTGGCGAACACTTCAAAATAAACCCCCTAAGGTTCTGTAAGACATCAATCAATTTCGGGCAACTGTGCCAGCATGGTCCGGGCCTGCGACTTGATGTACTGGCTTTGATCCTTGGCCGCTAGAGTCATCAACACGCCGCGCACGCTGCCATCGGCCTTTACCGGCTCGATCAAACGCAGCGCTTCGGTGCGCACGCCGGGATTGGAATCGTTCACCAAAGCTTCCAGAACTACGTCACGGACGCGCACATCCTCCTTCACAAAATTCCCCAACCCATCCAGAGCCTTCAGCCGCACACCTGGATTAGTGTCGTAGCGGAGGGCATAGACCAGCGCCTCGCGTACCTGCGAAACGTCGGGCTTCTGGGTCAGCAGATCTACGGAATCCATGCGCACGCCGGAATTGTAGTTATTGCGCGCGGCAAACAGCAGCAATTGCTGGATGCGCTGGTCGTTCATCGATCCCTGCGTCTCCAATGTGGAAACCGTGTCGTACTTGATGTCGACCTGATTTGTTCCTGGATTCTGCGTGATGGAGCGAATGCCGGTGATCGACGCCTCGGCGGGAGTTGGAGTTGCGATTGTGGCCGTAGTTTGCGGCTGATGAGCGAATACTCTGTAAGCGGTCCCCATGCCGCCGGCAAATCCGAGAATCAAGATTACCGACGCCAGCGCCGGGGAGAAGCGCACCTGCCGCAGCCAGATCGCAGGATCGAATGCCAGGCGCTGCCAGAAGCGCCCTTGCTCGGCGGTTTCCAACGCCTCCTGAAGGCGCATGCGCGAGGCGGCCAGCAGGTTGGGCGTGGGCTCCGGGGATGGTTCCTGCGCGAGCAGGGCGTGGAACTCCTGTTCGGCTTTCAGTTCCGCGGCGCAGTCGGCGCAACGGGCGACATGCTGCTCCAGTTCGTGACGAGCATCATCGGCCAGCTCGCCATAAACGTGCAGCGTGATATTTTCTCGAACCCATTCGCATTTCATAAAGTTCACCTTTGCGGTCTCGGTCTCCGGTCTTGCGTCTTGGGTCTTGGAGCCCAGACCTGACACCTAAGACCTGCGACCTTACCTCATATCCGCCAACTGCCCACGCAATTTCTGCGTAGCGCGGAACAACGTGTTCTTCGCGGTCTCTTCCGTCGTATGCAAAATCTCGCCCACGGTACGCAGCTTCAATCCGTGGTAATGCTTCAGCTCAAACACCATGCGCTCGCGCGGAGTTAATTTCTCAAGCGCTCCGGAAATGCGCGCGCCCAACTGGCGCCGCATCAAGTCCCGCTCCGGATTCGCTCCCGCGCGCCCATCAGGCACCTGATCGAGCAGGTCGTACTCTCCGCCGTTACCGTCCTTCGCCACCGGAGCATCTTCCTTACGCACCGTCTTCTTGCGCAGGTGATCCAGGCAAAGATTGGTCACAATCCGATAAATCCACGTATAGAACGAGCACTCGAAGCGAAAGCTTCCGATGTTCTTGTAGGCCTTGAGGAAGGCGTCCTGATAGACGTCCTGGGCGTCGTGCTCGGTGCCGGTGAGATGGAGCGCCAGCCGCAAAACCGCCTGATCGTAGTGACGCACCAGCTCCTCGAAGGCGGCGCGGTCACCGCGTTGCGCCTCGCGGATAAGGATCGTATCGTCGATGCGGCGTTCGTGCCCAGCCATGCGGCCCCGCGTGGGGTCCTGATTCTCGCGTGCTCCGTTACCGCTGACCTTCTCGGCCCGATACTTGGCTCTCCCGAGCGCCCGTTCACCAACCGCAAGTGTTACTGCCAAAACATCGGCCGGCATGTTCGTGTCTTATCCTCTACCCGGTGTCAATGCCGTATCCGGGCTTGCATAGGAATAGACGGAGAGTCAGTGGAACCGTGAGCAGGAATTATAGGCTGGCGGAGGATTTTTATGGAGTGTAGGTGATTCTTTTGGAATGGGTTAGCGGAAGACAGAACAGCGGTGAACGGTTCAGGGATAACTTCCCGTCGTCTGCGACATTTCCCGAAACTGAGTGTTCATAAGCGAGGTAGACTGATAATGCTCTGTTTCTGGGCCTCCAGGCCTACTACTTGAACTAAAGCAATCTTGAGGATGCCTTTATGCTCCGTGGTCCACTCGCCACGCTTTTCTTCCTTGCCTCCCTCTTCTCGCTCTGGCCGGAAGTTGGCTTCGCTCAGACTCTCACTCCCCAGACTCTCACTCCAGTGTGCAATCCTTCAGTAACTTCACCGATCGTTGTTGTCTCTGCGGCGCAGCGCCTTGCAGCGGGCGCTAAGGCTCAACCGCCACTCACTGACACCTATAGTGGGTTCGCCTGGCCGGACACGCCCCTGGGCATTATCAAGACGGACGATGGTTACGAATTTTTTACCAGCGATGGTGGTGCGCACTACCGGCAGATGTGGGAAGGCCGCTGGGTCGGTAACAACAAGTCCGGGTCGTTTACCACCACGGTCGGTACGCTGGACAATCCGCTGGGTACTGGCGATCCTAAAGACGTCAGTGTCTCCCCGAATCCCGATATTTCGGTGAATCCAATTTATCCCAGCTATGGTTACATGGGCGGGGGCCCGGTCTATCAAGTCCCCGCAGGCATGAAAGGTGCGGGAAACCTGCTGGCTACTTATCACGCGGAACTCCCCAATGACGCTCTCTACGCGGCCCTCGGCCTGGCGGCGTCCACCGATAACGGACTGCACTGGACCGATCTCGGGGAGATCATTCGGCTGAACCAGGCCTACGAGGTTGGACTCGATGGTTTTGAAATCGGCGATGGACCTCTGGTGCTCTCACCGGATGGCAAATATTTCTACTTGTATTTTCCCGACTGGATCGCGAACGGTTCGCTTCACACCACGAATGCTCAAGGCGTCTCCACTACTACGAATGTCTCGGTCGCGCGCGCGATCGCTGCCGATGTACTGAATGCAGCATTCGGACCCGCGCCGCACCACGCCGTCGCCTTCCAGAAATTTTATAAGGGCGGCTGGCGTCTCCAGCCCGCGCTTGGCGGAGCCTCCTCCGACCTTAGTCCCCACGCCCCATTTTCGGGCTATCTCGACATCCACTACAACACCGCGTTGCAGCGCTATGGGATGATCATCTCCGATGATACCCAGTTCGCTTACGCGGAATCCGTCGACGGTCTTGCCTGGACGCTCCCCATCTCGCTCGGAACCTTTGGCCCAATCGCGGCTTACCCTACCGCAGTCGGACTTGGCGAGGATCCGCGCAGGCTGGGCAAGAAGTATTACGTTTACTTCACCCACTTGCCAACCGACGGCAGCGGATGGACCAATGGCACACTGCGCAGGCTTACGCTTACCTGCGAATGATCCATTGGCGGCGACGGGCAGAGACAAAATCCGGGGGGGAAAAAAGAGAAAGCCCGGGCGGAGCGCCCGGGCTAGGATTTCATTGACTACTCCGCGACCGCTTCCTTCTCAATGACCACCTTCAAATGCGCGGTCACGTCCTTGTGCAACTTCACCGGCACGGTGAACTCGCCCAGGGTTTTCAGCGGCTCATGGAGCTGGATCTGGCGGCGATCGAGGGTGATTCCTTTTTTCACGATGGCGTCGGCGATGTCACTGGAGGTGACCGAGCCGAACAACTGATCGTGCTCGCCCGCCCGCTTCTGGAACGATACCGATAGCCCATCAAACTGCTTGGCCAGTTCTTCGGCCTGCGTCTTCTCCTTGGCCGACTTGCGCACCGAGGCGGCCTTCATCTGTACGATGACGGCCTTATTGCCCGCAGTGGCCTGGATGGCCAGCTTGCGCGGCAGAAGATAGTTGCGTCCGTAGCCTTCGGCAACCTTCACCACGTCACCGCGCGATCCCAGTTTGGTTACATCTTCTTTGAGAATGACTTCCATGATATGACTCCGATTCGGAATTCTTTTGCCACGGATTTACACGGATTGCGACGGATAAAACGAAATATATAAAAACGTTTATCCGTGGAGATCTGTGAAAAACCGTGGCGAATATCTTTTACGATGCCCGCCCGGCAAACGGCAGCAGCGCGATATTGCGCGCCTGCTTGATGGCCGAGGCCAGCCGGTGTTGATGCGGCGAGCACACGCCCGTCAAGCGCCGGGGCACGATCTTGCCGCTCTCGGCGACGAACTGCCCGAGCAGCCGGTAATCTTTGTAGTTGATGTCGGCGATCTTCTCGGTGCAGAACTTGCAAACTTTCTTGCGCCGGAAAAACTTGCGTCCACCTTCACGCGGAGGACCGCCAGGACCGGAACGGCCCCCGCCGCCTCCGCCACCGAAGCGTGGGCGATCTCCTCCGCCGGAACGCTCTCCGAAAGGCCGCGAAGGCCGATCGCCGGATGGCGCTGGTGCTTTTGTCTCTTCAGTCATAATGCTCCTTTAACTTCAGTGGCCGGTGGTCAGTGACCGGTGGCCAGTCAAATCGGTTGCGACAAGTCCCTCAGGGGCTAAAGCCCACCACATGAAGGGTTCGTCACGGCACGGCTAAAGCCGTGCCCTTTCAAAACCAGGTCGATAAGCCTTTACGCCGGTGCTGGAGTTTCCTGTGCCGGCGGCACCGCGGCTTCTTCCGGCGCTGGCGCAGGCTGCGCGCTCACTTTCTTTTTGGCATCGCGCAGCTTCTTGATCTTATCCAGACGTTTCTGCTCTTCGTCGATGCGCACGGTGATGAATTTGATCACCGGCTCGGTGACGCGCAAGCGGCGCTCCAGTTCATGCACAACCGTCCCGGCGCCTTCGATCGTCATCAGGATATAAAGGCCCTCGCGGAATTTGCGCACCATGTACGCCAGACGCCGCTTTCCCATGCGGTCGATACTCTTGATCGAACCGGCCGCCGAAGTCACGGTCGACTCCAGGTTCGAGATCAGCTTCTCTAAATCCTCGTCCGCCATATCGGGCCGGACAATAAACATCAGCTCATAAGTACGATTCATTCTCGTCTCCAAATCTTGGCCACGGATCTCACGGATTGCTACGGATAAGACCTCTCAAGGATTTTTCATCCGTGAGGATCCGTGCAAATCCGTGGCTAATCTTTCTCTTCTTTGCGGTTGAAGCGGTTCATCGCCGCCGCCGCGCCTTCAGTCAAAATCACTTTCACCGCTTCCGCGGCCGTATCCAGCATTCCATCCACCACCGCCAGGGCTGCCTTGCCCAATGGCGCCAGCAAATACCTCTGTCCGTCTTCTACTTTGTGCTCCGGAGCGACGCCCATCCGGATGCGCAAAAAATCCTGCGTGCCCAGCGCACCGATAATCGACTCGATGCCGTTATGTCCCGCCGAACTGCGCCGAGTATGAATACGCAGCGTGCCCAGCGGAAAATCCAGTTCGTCCTGAATCACAATCAGGTCCGACTCCGGCTTTAGTTCGTACTCCGCTACCAACTCCCGGACCGACAGGCCGCTCAGGTTCATGTAGGTCTCGGGCTTGGCCAGCAGCACCGGCTCATCCCCAACCTGCATTCTTGCCGTCAGCGCCCGGCATTGCCGGTTCCTGATCTCAAGCCCGCGCTCGCTGGCAATGCGATCCACCGTCAGAAAGCCCAGGTTATGCGGCGTCAGCCGATACTCGTCACCTGGATTGCCGAGACCGACGATCAGTTTCACGCCACCATCCCCAACCATGTGGGGACAGCCGCCCTCGGCTGTCCGGCCGAGCGAAGCTCGGCTCTTGCCAGCACGGCGCTATTTCTTCTCCTTCTTTTCGGCCTTTTTCTCGGCCTTTTCGGGCTTCTCGGCAGCCGCTGCCTCGCCCTCGCCTTCGACATCCGTCTTGCCCTTCTTGATAACCTCGGGCTCGGCCGGAGCCGCTCCTGCTTCCGCAGCAACCGCTTCGGGAGTGGCCACAACTTCTTCCTTCACTGAGGTCACGTGAGCCACCGGCTGGTTCGCTTCGCTCAGGAACTTCAGCTTCTCATTGTGCGGCAAGTCTGAAACGCGCAGCACCTTGCCGAAGGTGAGTTCGCTTACATCAACATCGATGTGACTGGGAATGTCGCCCGGCAAGCACTCGATTTCCACTTCACGCAGCATCTGCTCCAGAATTCCGCCTTCGGTCTTCACTCCAAGCGGCACGCCCTGAAGAATGATGGGTACATTGACCCGCAACGCCTTGTCCATGGCGATGCGCTTCAGGTCGATATGCAGAAGATGGCCTTTGATCGGCTCGTATTGCCAGTCCACAATCATGACTTTGGACTTTTCTCCGCCATGCAGCGCGAGATCGAAAATTGTGTTGTGTCCGCTGTCCGATCGCAGAATGCGCAGCACGTGACGGGGGTCCACGGTGACCGACAATGAGTCCTTACCCGCGCCATAAACTACGCCAGGGATCTTGCCCTCCTGGCGCACGCGCCGGGCGTGGTTCTTGGTTCCCGCTACCCGGGGTTGCGCTTCCAGAGTATTTTGTTCAATCGTAGTAGCCATAATTTCGTTTCCTTCTAGAAACAGCTGTGAGATGTCAGTTAAATAAATAATTTGCTGACTGAAGTCTCTTCGTGATTGGCCTGGATTGCGCGGCCAATCAATCCCGCAATCGAAAGCACGCGAATCTTCGGCTCGCGCCTGGCCTCTTCGTTCAACGGGATGGTGTTCGTAACCACCACTTCGCGGATCACCGATTTCGCAATGTTCTCTACCGCCGGGTGCGACAACACCGCGTGCGAAGAGCAGGCATAAACTTCAGTCGCTCCATTCTCCATCAAAGCGGCGGCGGTCTTCACCAGCGTGCCCGCCGTGTCGATCAAGTCGTCGATGATCAAGCAGGTCCGTCCTTTGACGTCGCCGATCACGTGCATCACTTCGGCCACGTTCACGTCGGTGCGCCGTTTATCGACGATGGCCAGGGCCGCGTCCACTTTCTTCGCGAAAAACCGCGCCCGCTCCACGCCGCCCGCGTCCGGCGAAACCACGGTCAAATTCGGCAGGTTCAGCTTCCGGAAGTGATCTACCAGCACCGGCGAAGCGAACAAATGATCCACCGGGATATTGAAAAATCCCTGCAACTGCGGCGTATGAAGATCCACGATCAGCGCCCGATGCGCGCCCGCCGTCGTCAACAAATCCGCGACCAGCTTCGAAGAGATCGGGCTGCGCGGCTTGTCCTTGCGATCCTGTCGAGCGTAACCAAAATAAGGCATCACCGCCGTAATTCGCCGTGCCGAAGCGCGCTTCAGCGCATCGATCATCAGCAGCAACTCCATCAGGTGCTCATCGACGCTGGTGCTTCTCCCGCCGTCCTTGTGCGCCGCGCGGCAGGTCGGCTGCATGACGAATACATCTGCGCCGCGCACGTTCTCCTGAATCTGCACGTACGCCTCGCCATCGGCGAAGCGGATCACCTGCGCCTGCCCGCGCTGCATTCCCAGGAACTGACACACTTCGTCAGCCAGTGGCTCATTCGCGGTCCCGCTGAAGATCTTGAACTTGTCATCCGCCCGCGCGCGCGGCTTGCGATCCGACTTTTCCTCGGGCGTGGGCGGAACGTTCTTCTCCATCTTCTCGGCTTTGTCCGTCGGCGTGACTAAAGTGGCCATAGTGAACTCTTAAGCCTTTAGCTGCTAGCTCTTCGCCAAACCCTCGACTCTTCGCGGCAAGCTAAGAGCTAAAGGCTGACAGCCAAGAGCCGGTTTTCTGGCTGGGCCGCTAGGATTCGAACCTAGACAAAGTGCTCCAAAGGCACTTGACCTACCATTAGTCGACGGCCCAGTACCGCAGTTTCGGTTTCCGGTTTCCAGTTTCAGATTCGCGAAACTGAGAGCCGGCATCGGGTGCAGAATGATAGCCCTATTAAACAACCAGAAACTAGAAACTGGAAACAAGAAACTTCGCCCAATACTGTTTTCGCGTCAGCGTGACCGTCGCCTGCGCGCTCCAGCCCTGCTTCCGAAGTCTTGCGGCGGCCGCACGCGCCGCCTCTTTCGAGGCGAACAGCCCGTACAATGCAGACCCGGAGCCCGACAACGACGCATACTTCGCGCCCGCGCTCCCCAGCGCACTCTTACCTTCACTCAGTTCGGGATACTCAGGAAAGACGACCTGTTCAAAGTCGTTCTTGATCCCGGCCCGGACAAGCTCGAGAAGTGGATTCTCGCGCCGGCCCCTTCTAAAAGGAGCACCGGAGTAACTCTCGCTCAGCCACGCCGACAGCCCTCGGCCAAGCTCAACCATTCTATCGGATGGTGTTGAGTGCGTCAATTTCACAGCGCGCGAGTCTGCACGTAAACCTTCGCGGGCAAGAGTGCCCGCGCCGCACAATCGATCCCATTGCGCAAACGCCTTGGGTGTCGATACGCCGATATTCGGTGTGACGATCACGCATGGTATGGCGGGCAAATCCTCCAAGGGATAAACCTGCTCTCCGCGCCCCACCCCCAGAACCGTCCCGCCCACCAGAAACAGCGGCAGATCAGAGCCGACTTCCTCCGCAATGCGCAGCCGCTCCCGCGCCCCCAATGATTTCTTCAGCGCCCGCTCAAGCCCCAGCAGCGCCGCCACAGCATTCGACGACGCCCCACCCAAACCACCCTGCACCGGCAGCCGCTTCTCAATCTCGATGGTCACGCGCCCCTTCGCCCTCAAGGCTTGCATGGCCTTCTCAGCAATGCGGTAGCAGGTATTCGATTCGTCCTTCGGCACTCTCGCATCACTGCACCGGATCTCAATCCCGCTGCCGCGCGCCACACTTACGCGAATGACGTCGTGCATCGCGATCGTCTGATAGACGGTCAGCAGATCGTGAAACCCATCCTCCCGGCGTGCGCCAATCTGCAGTCCGAGATTGATTTTCGCGAAGGATCGAACGCTAACGGTCATGGGAGGATGATTGTAAAGCGCGAGGGCCGATTTTCGACATCGAATCCACCGTGCAAGACCGTCAAGTTTCGACCGCGCCCCGCTCGTTCCACCACCTTGGTAATCTCGACCCACGCCGAAAATGAGCGCACCCTAATAAGTAAGTGATTCCAGTCACCTGAGCCGGTGACGGTCCTCCCTGACGGAATCAAGCACGACCGCAAACACGAGTGCTGCCCGCTTCGGCGGGATCCTGTGCAGCACTATCCCGCAAGCCGGGTGCAAGTCGTTGCGCGCGGAGACCGATCGACCCAAATTTCAGCCCGCGTTGCACCGCGACTTCGCAAGCGCGAGCAACGGGCGGTGGGCTATCAGGGAGTATTAGTATGCGGACTCTGATCATTCGTTACTCTGTGCTGCTTTCGCTGCTGGCGGCCGCAAGTTTCGCCGCCGCGCAGGGCGACTATAAAGTTATCTCCGTCGCCGACGGTGGAACTATCTCCGGCACCGTCAAATGGTCCGGCCCGGTTCCTCATGCACTGGATTTTCCCGTTACCAAAGACGCCCAGATTTGCGACCCGCAGGGCAAGAAAACCGTCAGCCTCGAGCGCCTGATCATCGGCCCCGACGGCGGCGTAGCCAATACCATTGTCCATCTCAAAAACATCTCCGCCGGCAAAGCGATGGAACTTCCCGAACAGCGCCGCCACCTCGATCAGCGCCATTGCCATTACATTCCCCACATTCTCCTGGTGCCCGAAAGCGCTGTGCTGGAAATGAAAAGCTCCGACGCCACTTTGCACACCGTCCACATGGATGGCGCTGCCAGTTTCAATCTGCCTTTCCCTTTCCCCAATCAGGTTATCCCGCGCACCATGTCGACATCCGGCCTGGTCAATCTGCACTGCAACGGCGGGCATGTCTGGATGAACGCCGAAATGATGGTGGTCCGGCATCCGTACTACGCGGTCACCGACGAAAGCGGACGCTTCGAATTCACCGGCGTCCCTCCCGGCACTTATCAGATTGTTGCCTGGCATGAAGGCTGGAGTCTCGCGGGCAAGGAACAGGCTTATGACGTGCTGACCGAAAAAACCGTACAGCGCCCCATCTTCACCGAACCGAGGACCTGGGAAAAATCGGTCACAGTGAACGCCAATCAGCCCAGCACGGTAAGTTTCGTGATCGGAAATAAATAAGGGAGTGATCCGGCAAGTCTGAATTTTTGAACTTGAAGGATTTATGGTTGGGGTTAGACTTCGCGGGCGAGGGCGCCCGCGCCACACTGGTTACCCGCGCCGCTTATACAACACGGCAAACTCAAACCCCGCATTCGCCGGAAACAACTCCGCCACTTTCCTCAAGCGCTCGGCCAGCGCTGATGGCGCCAGCAGCGGATAATCCCGCTCCCGCAAATCGTAATAATCCACATCCAGAAACAACGAAAGCAGATAAATTGAGATAGTGTCGGAAAACGTTGCTTCAAAATATTCGTTCTTAAACCGCTCCGCATCCGGGCCGCCGGCCAAAGCCAGCTTCCGCGCTTCCCACGCATCCAGAGAAGTTTCGCCGCGAGTCCCCGCCTCCACTTGCTTCCACGCCAGTTCGCTGAATTCGTGGGAAAGACCGGCAATCTCCACCAGCGCATGCCCCACATTGATATAGAACTCAAAGGCTACGGAAAATTTGTCGTCCATGAGCCGCGTCGAGATAAAAACGCACTGCGAATCGCCCAGATTCAGATTGCGATGGCATACTGCATTGTCGCTGAGCGCCACATCGTAGCGATCCGCAATCAGGATCTCTTCCCCCTGGCTCACGGTTAGCGGCACAAAATAATAAGCCTTGCGCTTGAGAGCAGAAGCAATCTTGGTCGGTACCGCCGCAATCATCCGCTCCAAGTCAAACGAACTGATGGAGGTCTCCCCCGCCACGGCGTAGCACACCCCATTCGCCGCCTGCGAAACCGGCGTCATCCGGACTACATCGGCGGGGCTCCGCGTTATAGCTGGCGCTGCCTGCGACATTCTTGCTCTTTTATACACTACCGGGCTAGCTTAGAAGCATGGCCACGCAGTCACGGACCCCGCGCCCACCTCGCTGGTATGCGATCCCGGTGCGAGTTCTGCTGGTGACGTTCATCGGCACGCTCATATCATTCGCCGTCAGCCTGCTGTTGGGCATCATCGTGACTGTGGTCTGGTCATCTCTGCGCCATGTCCATCCCAACATGACCGTGGCCTACCGCCAAATCGCCCTGCCTGCGGCCCTGGTCGCCGGAGGCATCATCCTGGTGCTTGTGCTCACCATGGAAATCCGCCACTACCGCCAGTCCAAAACCCTGGCTCAGATCGCGAGAGTAAGCTGAGAAGGGAGTGGATGCCAAATAAAACCAAGCCCCGCATCGCCATCCCCATGCCGCACTCGCTCGACCGCGAATATGCCGAGCGCGCGATTCCCCAATACGAGCGCGCCGTCGAGCAAGCTGGAGGCGAGCCCGTCCGCATCCCGCTGGACCAGACGCCGGCCGCAGTGATGAAGATCGAAGTTCTTAAAATAATCGAGCGCTGCGATGGACTGCTGCTGCCCGGCAGCAAAGCCGATGTCGATCCCGCAAGATTCGGTGCAAGTCGTTCCCCCCACACCTCCTCTGCCGACCCCCGACGTGACGCCGTCGACGACCTGCTGCTGCAAGACGCCTACAAACTGCGCAAGCCGGTGCTCGGCATCTGCTACGGTTTGCAGAGCCTCAACGTCTACCGCGCCGGGTCGCTCATCCAACATATCCCCGATTTTCTGCCCGAAGACCTGCGCACCCTCGTCAATCACGAAGCAGGCAAGACAATAGCAGTCGCGCATTCGGTCGAGATTGAAAGAGAGTCAAAGCTGGCGGGAATCCTTGGTGGGCCGGGGCAACAGGTCGTGCCGGTGAACTCTTCGCACCACCAATCGGCCGATGCGATCGGCGAAGGCCTGCGCATCTCCGCCCGCTGCCCAGTCGATGGCATCATCGAAGCGCTGGAAGGCACCGCCTCAGATCACTTTGTGCTGGCCGTGCAATGGCATCCCGAGCGCTCGGTCGATCAAGACGAACCTTCACGCGCTATCTTCCGCGCGCTGATCAAAGCTGCGGTAAAGTGACGACTACCTGGTTTTCTTCCGCGCCTTCTTCGGAGTTGCCACCTTCTCGAGCAGCACGACCACGTGCGCAATCGCAGCGTGCTCAAGGTTGAGACCTTCCGGCGTCTTCGCCTTCAGCCCGACGCAGTCGGCAGGAACTCCCAACAACTGGGCCACGCGGGTTCGAATCGCTGCGGCGTGCGGTCCAATTTTAGGAGCGGCGAGGACGAGACTGGCGTCGACATTGCCCACTCCGTATCCAGCGTCGCGCACGCGTTTCAACGCCTCGCGCAGAAAGACCACCGAATCCGCGCCCTTCCACTTCGGGTCCGAGGGCGGAAACAGCGCTCCGATGTCGGGAGCAGCCACGGCTCCGAGCAGCGCATCGGTGATGGCATGTAGCAGCACGTCGCCATCCGAGTGGCCGCCGAGGCCCTGATCGTGCGCCAGCGTAATGCCGCCAATTTTCAGCGGAATCCCAGATCGAAATTCGTGGGAATCGAATCCGTAACCGATACGTGTCGTTGGTCGTTGGTCGCTAGTCGCTGGCATTCCGGGTCAGTGCCGATCTGCGCTCTTCAGGTAGAACTCCGCCAGTTCCATATCCGCTGGCGCTGTGATCTTGATGTTGCGCGGCGAGCCCATCACCACGGCCACCTTGTGCCCCGATCGTTCCACCAGCGATGCTTCGTCGGTGCCGAGGAAGCCATCGGTTGACGCCTCGTCGAAGGCTTTCTTGATTACGCTGTAGTGAAAGCCCTGCGGAGTTTGCGCCATCACGATGCCGGCGCGAGGAAGGGTCGCTTTGATCAATGCACCTTCCGCCGTACGCTCGACTTGCTTCACCGTATCCACAGCGGGGAGGGCGGCAATCGCCGCGCCATATTTCTGGGCCGCGTCGATCACTTCCTGAATGATGGCTGAGGTGACGAATGGCCGCACCGCATCGTGCACCAGAACAATATCATTCGGCGCCGCTGCAACCGCATTGAGCGCGTTCTCAACTGACTGCTGGCGATGCTCGCCACCGGCAACAAGTTCGATTTTTTTCTTCGGAAGGTCTTTCTTCTCGCTCTCGAGCCGGGCGCGAAATCCTGCAATCTCGTTTTCGCGGAGAGCAATCCAGATCTCGCTCACCGCATCGACGGCGGCAACCCGGCGCAGCGTGTGAATAAGAATCGGCGTGCCGCCCAGTTCGGTGAATTGCTTCGAAGGGGCTGACCTCTTCTTGAGCTTGGCGCCCGTAGGCACGGGAGACATACGCGTTCCCAGACCTGCGGCCGGAATTATGACAATCACCTTCATCGCGGGTTGCAAGTATACGGGTGCGTGGCAGGGAGTTCAAATCCAGAGACGATCCAACCCAAGGCAATTCCCAGTAGAGTCCGGCGAGACGTAGACAGCGGGATTCGAGGTTTTTCTCCGCATCCTCGGCGTACTCAGCGGTGAAAAGGTTTCCGATCCTCGCAGTGCCTTTACGGCTGGGGCTTAGTCTCCACTAACGCGTTCGGAACCGCCACCGCCGGCACCGCTGTGCCTGTAACCACCGGTACTGAGGGCGGAACCGCCACACTAGTTCGAGTAAAGGCGCGTTCGTCCCACTTGCCGAAGATCATCTTTCCCGCAGTAGTCTGCAACACCGAAGTGACTGAGACGTCGATCGTCTTGCCGATCATTTTCCGGGCGTTGTCCACAACGACCATGGTGCCGTCATCCAGATAGGCGACTCCCTGGTTATATTCTTTGCCTTCCTTCAGGATGAACACTTTCATGATCTCGCCCGGCAGCACGATGGGTTTGAGCGAGTTGGCCAGTTCGTTGATGTTCAGCACCGCGACGCCCTGCAGCTGTGCCACTTTGTTCAGGTTGAAGTCGTTGGTGATGATCTTACCTTCATAAACCTTGGCCAATTCGATCAGCTTTAGATCGACCTCGCGAACGGCGGGGAAATCATCCTCCACAATCTGAATCGAGAGCGTGGCCATTTTTTGCAGGCGTTGCAGAACGTCAAGGCCGCGCCGCCCGCGATTGCGCTTCAGCGAGTCGGCGGAATCGGCCACCAGTTGCAGTTCGCGCAGCACGAATTGCGGGGTAACGATGATGCCATCAAGGAAGCCAGTCTCGGCAATGTCGGCGATGCGGCCATCGATGATGACGCTGGTGTCGAGAATTTTGTAGCTCTTCTTGCCTTGCTTCTCACCACCGAAAACGCCGCCCAAAGCCGCCAGATTCAGCAGGTCGCCTTTGCTGGCGCCTACGATCAGGCCCACGTAAGCCATCAGCAACATCACCAGGATTTGAAGGAAGCTCTGGGTATTGCCGGCGGGGACACTGCTGCGAATCACCAGCGCAAACAGGTAGGCTCCGCAGATGCCGAGGATGCTCCCGATGGCCGCGCCGATAAGCCGCTTCAGGCTGACCGTCCGCAGCTTCCACTCGAACAGTACAATCCCCGCGCCCACCAGAGCGCCTACTCCCGCATCCTGGGGTTGAGACAGCCGGAACGGCTCAATGAAATAGCATGCGACTGAAACTACGATGACAAAAAGAATACGTACAAGAATTAAATCCACAATTAGGACCTCCTCCGACGCGGTTTCGCCGCAGCTCTGACGAAATGCACCGGCGCCTTTTCTCGCCGCCCCAGGCGGGAATCGGCAAATCAGCATGCAGGGCGCGCAAGAATTAGGGGAATGAATCTGCGCCCCGTCCGGCCCGTGGAGGCGTGGCCGGAAGACCTCAGTAAACCAACGCCAAAAGTATATACCGGAAGGTAAATAACCGGCGAAGAAACTGAGGCCGGGCAGGGAGGGCCGTTAGAAAGCGGGTTGAATAGAGCACCCGGTAAAGTATTGTAAGTTGCGCTCGCGTTGCGCAACTTCTGTGCCCCGGCGAGCTTTGTAGCGGATGGATGATGGATACTCGAAAACCAAAATGAGGAGCCCTATGAAGAAACTGGCACTGGTCGCCATGCTAAGCCTAGTGTGCTCCGCCATGGCTTGGGCGGCGGGCGCGGAACCGAACCCATCTGATTACACCGTTAAAGTGCACGTCAGCGCCGCGCGCCTGCGTCCCGGAGGGTTCCTCCGGTTGACCGCTCTCATCGACGGGCAAAAGTGCGAACTCCAGGCGATCGAGGGTGAAGATTCTCTGTTGGCGCTGGGCGACTACAAGGCCAAAACCATCCCCATGAAGGTTAAAGATGCGCATTCCTACGATGTCTACCGAACCTACGAATTTCTCTTCTCCGACCAAAAAACGAGAAGATACACCCTGATCGGCATCACGGAATAGTCGATTGAACTTGCGGCCGAACTCAGGTTCGCCGCTCGTCTAAACCTTCCCAAGTATTGGCGGCAGTATTGCGATCAACGCGCTGAGTTCTAATTGACCCAAGAGGCCAGGGCCAACCTACAGTTTTTCCCGATCGGACTCTACAGTTTCGTACCCCTCGCGGGATTTTCGCTTATGGCATCTCAAGTCAGTAATCCGGCGGACTGCTGAACGAACATGCAGTCGCTTGCCGTGAGCCATCAAAAGATGGCCTTGGAGGAGCTCATGCGAGCTTTAAGGTTTTTGAATTTAGCGATTCTCTCGCTGCTGGTGGGAAGTGCAGCCCTTGTCTATGCGCAAGACGAGAAACCCCAGGAAGACAAACCTGCGAAGCAGGAAGAAGCGAAACCCCAACCCAAACAGGATGAAGCGAAGCCCCCGCGTCAGAATGAAGCCAAGCCTGCCAACCAGGATAAGCAGTTAGAAAAGCAAGATCAGAAGCGCGGTCAGCAACAATCCGGCGAGCAGGCCAAGCCGGAAGGGCAAGAACGTCCGGAGATGAAGGGTGACCACGCTCAACCGACACAGGAACATCCAGAGATGAAAGGTGAGCGCGGCCGAGCCGCCGGTAAGGGTGGACGCATTCCCGACGACAAGTTCCGGGCCCAGTTCGGCCGGGAGCATCACTTCAATGCGAGAACTGTAATCGTGGAGGGCCGGCCGCAATTTCAGTATGGCGGCTATAACTTCGAGCTCGTCGACGCCTGGCCTGTGGACTGGGCTTACACCGACGACTGCTACATCGACTATATCGACGGAGAATATTACCTGATCGATTTGCTTCACCCCGGCATTCGTCTTGCCGTTGTCGTTGTGATGTAACACAACGTGAGCACTGATTTGTAGGCGAAGGTGGCCCTCCTGAGTCGGGATTCAGTTCTGCTGGATTCAACCTCAAGAGGGTCCACCTTCATTTTTTTTGGCGCAGATGTGGCGACGCTGAGCGAGCCGAAAGCATCCTGCTAAACTCTTTGGCATGAGAGCGTTGATTATCACAAGCTTGTCTGGGCCGGACTCGCTCGCCATTCAAGACTCTCCGGAACCTACTTTGAAGGCGGGGCAAACCCTGGTTCGCGTAGCCGCGGGCGGGCTGAATTTCGCGGACTTCATGACGACTCAAGGCGGCTATCCTGGGACTCCGCCGCCACCGCTGATCGCGGGACGCGAATTCGCCGGAGTGGAAGAGAGTAGCCGGCGCCGAGTGATGGGTTACATCCAGTGGGGAGCTTTCGCCGAGAAAGTCGCCGGCTACTCCAATATGCTCTGGCCCGTTCCCGAACACTGGAGCGACCAGCAGGCGGCCGCTTTTCCGGTCAATTATTTCACCGCATATCTCGGATACTGGCAGGCCGGCATGACGCAGCCGCCATCCGCAGGCCGCACCCACCGCGTGCTGATTCATGCCGTTGCCGGAGGCGTTGGCACGGCGGCGGTGCAGATCGGTCGTATCCTCGGCGTGGAAATGTATGGCACGTCTTCGTCGGACGAAAAGTTGGCGCGCGTGAAGGAACTCGGGCTACAGAACGGAATCAACTACAAACAGCAGGACTATGAAGAAGTCATGAAGAATCTGACTCGCGGCGAAGGGGTCGACGCGGTTTTCGAAATGCTCGGCGGCGAGCATACCGCGAAAAGCCTGCGCTGCCTGCGGGATTTCGGGCGCGTCATCCAATACGGCACCGCCACGGGCAAGCCGCCGCAACTGGATGTGCGGGCGCTGTATGCGAAGTCGGCCAGCATTCAGGGCTTATGGCTTACTTATCTCTCCCAGAAACGCGAGATCATGGAGCCGGCATGGAAGCAGATCTCAGAATGGATCGCGCAACGCAAGCTCTCTCCTGTGATTGGGAAGGTATTTCCTCTCGAGCGCGCTGTCGAAGCCTACAAGCTGCTGCAAGAAGGGAAGAACTACGGGAAGGTTGTGCTGAAGATCGCATGAGGCCTGCGGGATTTCTCTGTTATTAAGATAACCGGCTTTCACTCCCCAAATACCCACTCCTCGCTGATCAGGAAATTCGCCAGCGAGCACAGGACAATCGCGACACCGTTCGCGACCACGTAGTTCAAGTGGCCGAGGCCCACCAGCAACTTCATCAGAGCCAGATTACCCGCGATGGAAACCGCGCCCGTGGTCAGATTGAATCGCAGCAATCGCGGCACTGACTTGCTCCACGAGGGCCGCACGCTGTCAGCCCAAGTGTATCGCTCGTGCCACAAGAAATTGTGGATGACTGCTGCTTCCACGGCGAGCGCGGTTGCCGGGAGATAGCTGAGACGGAATCCACTCTTCAGGGCGAGCAACACGGCCAACTGGACTCCAAT
>Ga0307478_10000933_pt1 | contig 27399 bp, 24 predicted proteins | sample atmos_gasesECM4C_2_FD_203713 | JGI IMG/M metagenome (GOLD analysis project Ga0307478, IMG submission 203713) | Hardwood forest soil microbial communities from Morgan-Monroe State Forest, Indiana, United States - atmos_gasesECM4C_05 | ecosystem: Environmental > Terrestrial > Soil > Temperate...
TGAACACGTAGGTGACGATCAGGCGGTTGCGCAACCGCCACAGGATCTTATTTTTCAGCCAGCGGAACGCGAGGATGCAGAAAAACAAGATCGCAACAAAACTGAGAAAGCTGACCCAACCGCCAAGACCCTGGCCCCAGGGAACTCGAAGCAGTGCAAATAATTGCTGGAGAAGGAAAAGGAACAACGCCAGTCCGAGGGCGTACCCTGCGCCCCGGGCTACACGACTCCGCGGCCAAAGACCCCATTGGGTCAGCTTGTCTTGTACCGCTGGGTAGGAGAAATCCATGAACTCAATCTTCGATTATGACAGAACGCGCATCTCGAAGGCAGGTCAGGGAATTGATTCGCGATCTGCCTGGGAAGGCCGCGCAAGGTCAAGGTTTGAGCGCGGCTTCTGTTTCAGAACGGCGCGCGGGTGACACTCTCGGCTCCGCGAGCGTACCTGTAACCGTCAACCCGGCAGAACCTTCCGGAACCAAACGGAAATCGAGCTTCCGATTGAGCGAAGCCGTGCCGGTTACCACATAAGTGGTTGCAGGCGATTCGAGGGTAGCCTCCTGCAACTGGAACTCCCCTTGCCGAAAAGTGAGCATCCCGGTAAAACGTCGTACCCGCAGCGGCACGGTTGCCACTACGATGTGAGGCAAGGCGCCGTCTCCCATTTCGAAATGCAAACGGCCCTTGGCCGACGAAATGAGTTCTGCCGACGAGAATCCTGCCAGGTCGACCTGGTACTTGGCATTCGCGCTACCGCTAATCCAGTCATCGCCCGTCATCTCAGCGAACTGACCGAGAGAAGCGCCATCCAGCGTTCCGGTTCCGGAGTACACGGGCGGCTTCATTGTGAAATCGGCCCGCCATTCGCCCTTTTGCTTCCCACCCATCACATCCGCGCGCAGGTCCAATAGCCGCAATTTCCCCTGGTCGAGGGTCAACTTCGCCGTCACCTTCGTCGCCAATAGCTTCCGAACTATGGCCCGATTGATCGCCAACGTACCGCTCGCCCGGATGCCAGCAACCAAGGAGTGTCCTCCCGAGGTTGTTGTCGCGAAGCGATACCAGGGCTGCTGCGTCAAATTTGGATTCAGCCAATGATTCAACTGATCCGTCGAAATTTCGTCAGCATGCAGATCGAAACTCAACATGCACGAACTCGCAACGGCGCAAGGCCGTGGAATTGACAATGCCCCGGTCCACTGTGTGCCGACAAACGAAGCTGAAATCGCCTCGACCCTGGTTTCCGAATCTGTCAGGTTGACTCGCGCCGAGTTGATTTCCAAGGGACCGTTGACTCCACGGATCTGCGCTCGCACCCCGTGGAGTTCTGCGATTCCCATGGTCACAGGCGAAGCATAGCCTGTCCATTGCCCGGCAATGAGCAAATCGAGCTTTGCAGATCCGGTGGCTCCCACATGCGTTGCCGGAATTCCCGAGACTCTGGCCAGTTCCAACAAGCGCTGGATTTCCGACTCGCCTTTCAGCGAAATGCTATATCCCGAGCGGGTAACCCGAGCTTGCACCGACGCCGGCACTGGACGGCCCAGTTTCAATGGCACCGGACCTAACGCCAAGTACGATTCCTGCGAATCGCGCAACCAGCCTGGGTCCACGCGCCCACGAACAGTTTTCAGCTGCTTGCCGGAAATCCCCGACCCCACAGTGAAGGGAACAGTGTCCAAAGCGAGGTCGGTCCTGGCTCCCTCGGATACCAGATGAAAGTCGGTGGTTTCGCCGCTTCCATCCACCTCGATGGAGTTGGGCATAGTGTCCGTGGCGCGCACGCTGAGCTGCGCATCCATCGTTCCTGTCGCCTGCAAATCATCCGGCAGATTTTTCTTCGCTCGCCGAACCACGCGCAGCAGGGAATTCATGGGGATCTTTTCGGCTGCCAACCGCACATCGAAACGCGACGGACTGGTCAGTTTCGCTGCTTCGCCAGATACCGCCAGCAGACCATCCCCGACGGGTGTTTCGCAAAGGATCTGATCCAGGCTGTGGTTCGCGATGTGGTAACGCGCACTGCAATGGCTCTTCAGTTCCAGGGCATTGCTGTCAGTGATGTCGTACCGATGGAAGTCTTCAAGAGAAGCGTCCGCGCGAACCATCAGGTCCGACGCATTTCCCTGCAGGTTTAAGGCGGTGCGGACCGTGCCCCGCCAGCCTCTGTCCTCACCCGACACGAGCTTGCTCAGTTGCCCGAGCTGGCCTCCTGCCCATCTCAGGTTGAATTCCAAAGGCGTGTCCCGCAGGGTCGCCGCGCGTTGCCACGTACCCTCCACATCCAGTTGTCCCGTGTCACTCAGGTTGAAATCGGTGCGAACGGGTTGCCCGCGCAGGCGCATTCCCCAGGTGTTCTCCGAATCCTGCCAAAGCGCGTATTTGGCGTCCGTCAGCGCGAACGGCTTTTTCTCAGGCCCAAATTTCACGTTGATCCGGCCCCGATCCGCCTCAATGTAAGGAAACCCCGGCCGCGACCCGTACCGGGCTGCGCGAGTGGGGGCAGCTGTAATGCCGGAGTTGCGTTCCAGCAGAGTCTAGATGTTCCAGCGGCCGTCCTCTCGACGAACAAGATTCAGACTCGGCTCGCTCAGGCTTAGCCGTGAGATCTCAAGGCGTCCGCGAACCAGCGAACTGAGCCGCAGGTTTGCGATTACATCCTGACAACGCAAGACCGGCTCCGCCCCGAAGGATGGGTCGTCTCGCACCACGAAGCCTTCCAGATCAAAGCCCGGCTGCGGAAGCAAGCGTACATGTACCTTGCTGATTTCGACTTGCCGTTGCAGCGCTGTGCCGATGGAACCGGCGATGCGACTCTTCAGACGCCCAGCCCCGGGCCTTACCAGAAAAAGGATAAGGGCGATCGCGGCACCCGCGAGCACCACGCCGCGTTTGGAGCGGAATTTCACTGGACGATCCGGAACGTCCGACGCCAGCGCGTCTCATCAAAGAAATGCACGATTACGTGCACCAGAAAACCAATCCGCTCGCTGAACTCGGTGTGCCGGTATTGGTCTGGCGGCGTATTGAACGACCAGTACACAAACATCGGGCGCCCAATCACGTTTTCTTTGGGAATGAAACCCCAGTAACGGCTGTCGAGGCTCACGTCGCGGTTATCGCCCATTCCGAAATAGCTGTCTTTCGGAACCACGATGTCATCCCCCTCGATGTAATTGCGCATTTGCAGTTGCCAGCTCGTCGAAACGTTGTAAGCATCCGATGCCGGAACCGCCGGAAAATTATCCCGGTACGGGTCATAGAACAGCGGCCCCTTGTGCAGCACGTAAGATTCGTTGAGCTTCTGCCCGTTCCGATACACGACCCCATCGCGCAGATGGAGCCGATCGCCGGGAATCCCCATAATCCGCTTGACCACGTACAAGCCGGGCTCTGCGGGTGAAAGAAATACGACGATATCCCCGCGCTTGATATCTCGATAAGGGAGCAGCGGCCCAATCCACTTCGTTCGCGGCGCAAATTGCTCCCGATTCACGAAAACGTGATCGCCAATCAACAGCGTGTCCTCCATGGAACTGGAGGGGATTTCAAATGCCTGAAGAATGAATGTGATGATGAACAGTCCGGTGACCAGAACCGCCGCTAACGACGCCAGAAACTCCACCGTGGTTTCGCTTTGCTTCTCTACGGGAGGATTTTCTTTCTTTGCCATCTCTGTTGATTCCCTGACGGGCGAGATTACCTGCTTCAGCTGACCACGCGAAAAGTGCGGTCCCAGCGAGTGATTTGGAAGAAGTGCGTCACCGCATACGCGAGGTGATAAAGTTTATCACCCACCGTGGCCGGGATCGGCAGATCATTATCCGTATTGCGTATCGACCAGTAAATCAGCAAGGGCCGGCCAATGATGTTTTCCCGCGGGACGAAGCCCCAATAGCGGCTGTCGGAACTGTCGTCGCGGTTGTCTCCCATCGCGAAGTAATGACCTTCCGGTACGATCAACTGCCCCCCTTCTACCAGTTTCGGCATCTGCACCCACCAGTCGGCGTTGATCCCGGGATCGAGTACATCCAGTCGAGGGAAATCATCCCGAAAAGCATTGTGCTCCAGTTTGGTGTACCGGACATACGGCTCCGCCAGCGGAACCCCATTCACGAAGACGCGCTTGTTCACCAGGTGAATCCGATCGCCCGGAACGCCTACAACTCGTTTCACGAAATGCTGCGCGGGATTCACGGGATAATGAAAAACGATGATGTCGCCACGCCGGATCGGGCGGTAAGGAATGATGTGGTTGAGGAACCCGCCTCCGCCGTAACAGAGCTTATCCACCAGCAGGTAATCCCCTGTGAGCAGCGTATTTTCCATCGACGGTGAGGGAATCTGAAATGCCTGCACGACATAGGTGATGACAAACACCGCGATCACAATCGTTGCCAACAGAGACTGCAGTGAGGTCAACCAGTCAGGGCTTAACTCTTTGGCCGGGTTCGAAGGGCTCGTCATTTAAGGCTGGCGCGCAGGTGACTTGTTCGGAACTTTTTCCTCTGCGAGCGGCGGCAGCGAGCCCAGATACTGAAGTACCTGGCGTGCCGCGTCCTGCTCCGCTCTTTTTTTCGTGGAGCCCTCGGCCCGTCCGATGAACTCAACTTTCGATTGTCCCGCCGATGACAGCCGGACCTCCACGGTGAAAGTCTTGCTGTGCTCCGGGCCAGCTTCCTTCACCAATACATAGGATGCCTGTGGACGCCCGGTCGCCTGCAAAGTTTCTTGCAGCGCCGATTTGAAATCCATGACCGGCACGCCGCCACTCTCCGGATTCATGCGCGCCAACTCGGGAGTAATCACCGCCTGCAGAATGAACCGGCGAGCGATTTCCAGTCCCCCGTCCAGATAGAGGGCCGCCAGAACAGCTTCCAGGGCATCCACCAGCAGAGCAGTTTTCAGCCGCCCGCCACTTTTCTCTTCGCCCCGCCCAAGGCGCAAATAATTCCCCAGCGCCAGCGTTTGCGCGACTTGAATAAGATGCCGTTCGCTCACCAGGTGGGCGCGCAGCTTCGAAAGTTCACCCTCGCGAAAACTTGGGAAGCGACGGAACAGTTCCTCTCCCGTTACCAGCGCCAGGACGGCATCTCCCAGAAACTCAAGCTGCTCATTGTCCCCCGGCCGCTGTCCATCTTTGGCCGGCTGCTGCGCTTCGAGTTCGCGCGCCTGGGAGCTGTGCGTCAGGGCTTGATCGAGGAGTTCAGGATGCTGGAAGTGATGTCCCAACAGTCCTTCCAGCGCGGCGATTTCTTTCGCTTTCATGCAAATTCAGGGCCCCGGGCACGGTACATATCCCAGCCCCGCCAGTTTTTGTTCGAGAGTTGTCCTGTCAGCTCTTCGGTGGAACAGGATCTACTTGGGAGCTACAGTGTTGCTGCCCACCAACTGATTGAGGCGGTCCCGCTCCTGACGAGCCAGTTTACCGGCGCTGGTGCTATCCTGCGTCAGATCTACCGCATGATTCGCTTCCTTGAGCGCTTCCGGATACTTGCCCTGGCGATCCAGTGAGATTGCCAGTCTGAGCACCACGACTGGATCGGGCTGCGAAGGATAGGCGTCTATCGATTTCCGCAGGTCCGTCTCAGCGGCCGCGAAGCTGTCCTTTTTGAACTCCAGCGTCCCAATAATCGAGTAGGCAAACGACCGCAGTTGCCCCTTGTATGCATCCACCTGGTCCTGCGGCGTGTTCGGCGGGATCGATATATCCGTATCCACGGTCTGCAGTGCCTTCTGCGCCATCTTCATCGCTTCGTCAAGACGTTGGTCCTTATCCAGATCCGTATCGTGCGTTTTCTCGGCGAGTTCGCTTGCGACCGTCACGAGCAATTCGGGGTCGTCTCCATCCAGCGCCAGTCCCTTTCGCCCCATTTCAATGATCTTGTCCGAGTTGCCGGCGCGCTGGTACAGCCGCATTGCCGATTTATAGAGCATGACCCGGAGTTCGCTATCCGGAAACTTCGCGGCGAAATCATCCGCCGCTTTTTCCGCGGCCGCCGCATCCGTCAGGGCGATCGCCGTCTTGTACGCCTCGTATTCCGGCTGGGTCTTTGCTTGCGGAGGACGTTTGGGCGACGCAGCCGTAGCCGGCGCGGTGCTTTGCGCGGGCGGTTGACTCTGGGTGGTCGGCTTGCTGTTGGACTGCGCGAAGCTCCAAGTCGCAACTACCAGCACAATACCGATCATCGCTGCCTGCTTCATGCTCTCTCCTTAGAGTTGCGACTCTCGCGTGGGAGAATCGAAGTACCTTCCCGACAAGCTACTGCCGAGCCGCTGGCGGCTCATAGGGCTTTTGCAAACCGCGTTCGGCCGCGGCCTTTACCTCGGGCAGAGCCCCGCCCGCGTTCAGCGCCGCGTGATACTGATCCAGCGCATTTTCGCGCTGCTCCTGCAAATCGAAAATTCTGCCCAGGTAGATGTGCGACCAGGCAATGACCTTGGGCTCCTGCGCCACCTGCAGTGCGCGCTGAAAATACCCCGTCGCTCCGGCCATATCTTTGTTTGCCGTCGCGATCTGGGCCAGGATGAACAAAGCTCGCCCCGGATCTTCACGGCCGTCACGCAAAGCCTGATCGGCCAGCTCTTGCGCCGTCTTCAAATCTCCGGTTACCAGCCGTTTCTCGGCAATCGCGAGAAGATGCTGATCCTTCGGCCGCGAGAAGCGCAGAACCTCCGGAGAAGCCTCGTCGGCAAAGTGCGTTTCCGCAGCGCGCTTTCCTTCCTTTTTCAGATCAACATTATTCAACAGGTCAATATACGCGTTACGGATGCCCGTCGGATCTTTCTCGAACTGCCCGAGGGAATCATAGAAATAACGGGTCAGAATGAAACCTTGCTCCATCGATTTTTCAACCGCATCCGCTCGCACCGCTTCCGGCGTCTTGCTGTTTCCCTGAGTACGAATCTCGACCGCCCGTATCAGGCACTCCGTCAGCAGCAGAGACATATCAATCTTGAAAGCTTCTTCCATCGGAGCCGGTTTTACCGAGTCAAGCAGTGGCTCAAGCCGCTTCACGGAAGTGGGGTATTTCAGCGACAAGGGATCGAGCAGGTAATGCAGATAGGTGTGCCGGATCTGCTCCATCTTCAATTCCGAACCCGCCGGCGAGATGACCACGTAATACTCATTTCCGTAATTGCGGGCATTGACCTGTTCGGGCGCTCCCAGGGGCTCCAGATAGACTGTGAAACTGCGGCCGAGGTAACCAGCCGAGGGCAGTTTCAGATAGATTTCCGTGTCAAACAGGGTCTTCGAGAGCGGCTGATGATACCGGTCGGCCAGGCGCGCGTAGGCCTCGCGATGCTTTTGCCAGATCGAGTGCAGGCCAGCCCTCTCATAAAACGTGGATGCCAATCTCGCGAATGCCACTACGTTCGCGGCGTCCGGTGGCAACTCAGCTTCTTTCACTTTCGGAAGAAAATTGGGAGGATCCCCCAAATACAACGCCAACGAGATGTACTGTGCGAGATTCCGCGCCGGATCGGGACGTATATGCTCATGATAGTACTGACACATCACGTTGCTGGCTTCCAGAGCATCGTCCGAGTCGTGCGCCGCCCGATTGACCTCGCCGCGAATTTGCTTTCGAACCGGATCGGAAACGTTCAATTCCTGGTCGTATCCGCATGCATTGATCGAGGCCAGGATCGTGAACAGCGTTTCGCTGGTATCGAGCGTTACCTTGGGGGTATTCTGCGCCAGACACACCGATGGGAGCAGCGCCAGGATCAGCGCAAGGATCGAATGTCGCAACCCGAAACCCAGGCAAACCTCCAACCGGGCGGTAAGTTGTGGGAGATACAACGACATAGTTTAAGAGGTTCCGGTCGGAGGGTCAAACCTAAGCAAAATCGAAGCATTCCCGCAGACAGCGTCCCAACCGCGGCCCGGTTTTATGGATCAGCCCCGCACACTAATCTTCGAGAATGAGAGTACGGCGTGTCCGGGGGTGGGCCGCCCCATGGACATTGCGGGACGGAATGTCGTGAAGATGAGCATCCGTTTCACTTCGGGCAGCAGCTTCTGCGAACCACCAGGATCAGAAATGATGCGGTAATCCTCCACCCGCCCGTTTGCGTCCACGTAGGCTTCGATGACCAGGGAGTCGTCACTCACCGAACTGAGAGTAGTGGCAAAAGAAGTCTGCTGTAACTCTGGTCCGGTGTAAAGCATCAAGGGCACATCATTGGTATTACGCGCCTGTAGCTCCGGCAGCGTTAATCCCATCACAAAACCAAAGATCGCGATCGCGGCAATCATACCCGCGGTGGCTGGAACCATGAACGCATGCAACGCGTTTTCGAGGCGGACCATGAGTCCCTGGAGCGGCGGGCGTTTGGCGGACGCAGCCTCACGCGAGATGGCCACTCGAAGCTTCAGCGCCAGATCGGCAGGCGCCTTGGGACGCCCCATTTTGGCGAGCAATTCCTGGGTTTGACGGAGCAGCGCATACTCCCGATGACAATGAGAACACTGATTGAGATGCGTTCCCAGAGTCCGCATCTCCGTTCCCGAAACAGCTCCGTCAAGGTACGGCGAGAACAACGATTTTGCCTCGGCGCACTTCATGACGCCACCTCAAATCCCTGTTGCGAACTCTCCATCTCACAGCTTGAACTCTGTTCTTCCTCAGGACTCAGCAGCCCTAGTTCCGGACCGACTTCCCGGACGTACTCGGTCAGGCGCCGGCGAAGCGCTTCGCGTCCGCGCGTCAACCGCGACTTCACCGTTCCCAGAGAAATATCCAGCACTTCTGCGATTTCCTCGTACGACATCTCTTCCAGATCGCGCAGGATTACCGTGCTGCGATAAGGTTCGGGAACCTTCCGCAACTCTTCTTCGACTCGCGCCCGCACTTCTTCATGCGCCACACTGTCGAAAGGAGAATCTCCCTCATCCACCAACGATTCCTGCATCGCCAAACCACTGCCTTGCGTGGCCGTATTCTCTAAAGGCTCCATCGACGTCTCTCGCGCCTTGTGGCGAAACCACCAGCGCCGGCGGTTGGAAGCCTCGTGCACCGCGATACGATAGATCCAGGTCTTCAAGCTGGACTGGCCGTTGAAGTGTTTCATGCCGCGGAAGACCTTCAGGAAAACCTCCTGCGTCGTGTCCGCTGCGTCCGCCGGATCGGTCAGGATGCGGTACACCAGCGAATAGATCGGCTGGTGGAACTCCCCGATCAGCCAGGCATAAGCTTCTTCAGACCCGGCCTTCAGTTCGGCGACAATCGCGGACTCCAGGTCACGCGCCCCGATAGCACTTGCTACATCACCCACGGTGGCTGCTCCCGCCATGACTCTCACGGCGCACCCCGTATTATAGGATTTCGCCCGGCAAACTGCTGTAAAACTCGTTCGCCTCGCGTCCAGCCATTCCCGAGTCCGAAAAAGAAACCAGCACCTGTTTAAATAGACCCCGGACGCGTGCCCAGAGTTCCCATGTGCAACTCACTTGCTTTCACACGATTACAGGTATGCTCATGCCAATTCCTGCCGCTTTTGGCGGCCGCATGAGGCCGAGCCGATGGAGCGTTGATTACTGTTGGGGTGGCGTGGGTTGGGCGGGAGTCGGCTCGGTTGTCGGCGTGGGCGGTTTCGGCACCGGTTTTTTCTTTTTGGCAACTGGCTTTTTGGGCGTTTCGTTGTCGTCCACGACGATCTTCTTGGGAGGTGGAGGCGGCGCCGCTTGCAGCGCCTTGATTTGCGTTCGCAGCTGCGCCAGCTCAGCTTCCTTCGAAGCCGTGAGATTTTCCAGGCGTTCTCCGAGCGAGCGCCGGCTTCGTTCGATGGCATTCAGATCGTTCGAAAGCGCCTGGAATTCGTCTTTCGACCCGAACGCTCCCACGGATTCGGTAACACCGCCAAACACGTCATAAAGGGCATCGAGGTTGCGATAGAGCTTGAACGTCGCGCTCAGGTCCTCGGGCGAGCTCTGCACCTGGCTGATGATCTCCGGCAATGCGGATTGGAGATTTCTCTTGATTGAGTCGACATTCGCCAGCGTCTGTTTCTTCGCGCCTGAATCGACCTTCCACTTTTCAATGCGTAGCCTGCTGAGATCCGCTTGCGCGGACTCGGACGCCTGCTGCAGCGGTCCGAGAATCGCATTCAGCTGGCTTACGGAAGCATAGGGCACGGGTGGACCCGCCGGCGCACTCTGCGCAGTAAGGGACAGTCCGCAACAGAGCAGGCCAATGAGGGTTGGTGGGCGGATGAGTTTCAGGTTCATTGTGTGAAGTGGCGTTTCGTGTTCAGCATACTAAGTTTTCACACATTCCCGCAATTCGTTCCGAAGCTTAGGTTTGACTATCTCTAAGAGCTGCGGGACAATGAAAAGGTTGGTAATTTCTTTTTTTGCGGCGTCGCCGCATTGTGTGGGCCTGTGGCGCAGCTGGGAGCGCGCTTCCATGGCATGGAAGAGGTCGTCGGTTCGATCCCGACCAGGTCCACCAAATCCCTCAACAAGTTAGGTAGGGCGAGTGCTGAGAGCGTCGCGCTTTGTGACGTGAATTGCGTCGTAACCTGCTTTTTTGGTGCTCACCGCAAAGGCTTCAATCGCTTGTCCGCTTCGCCGCCATCCGCACGTGGCTGTACCGCCCCAACAACTATTCATAAGGTTTCATGACCCTCATTGACCTGGCGGTGGAAGGGTCAAGCCCGCGGACAATCGGAAGCTCAGCGCAGACTCGGCCGGGATTTCAATTTGCTTGTTCCCGGTGGCTGCTCCCCCCACCAATCCGGCGCCAGCTCCAACCAGCGCACCAATGGCGGCTCCTTTACCTCCACCGGCAATACCGCCGATCAACGCGCCTCCGGCGGCGCCTCCGCCAGTTGTCTTGGCAGTCCTCGTACCTTTTCCTTTAACCGTGTTGTCCAACACGTCGGTCTGGATGTCATAGGTGTGCCCCTTTACCGTGATGCTCGTGAGAGCGAGCGAAAGCTCCCCTTCACCCTTGAACTTGCCCTTCGCCTTGGCCGTCACAACCGTGCCGCTGACTGTCGATCCGCTGGGGATCGCGCTTCTTCCTCCCACACTGATTGGTTGCGCCAAAGTGGCGAGAAAGGTTTGGCCTGTTGGCTCGTCTTTGAACTCAGTGCTTGACCCACTCTAACGGTAAGAACAGTCCCCGCCGGCACCACGATAGGCTTCGGAGGAGGTGGTGGGGGTGCCACCGCTTGGACAGGAGCCGGTTCGGCGACTGGCTCCACTGCGGTCTGGTCATCCACGGCAGCCACGCCGGGTTCTTCACGCGCGATCTGTTCTACTTTCTTCTGCGCCACTGGGGTCTTAACCTTGCCGGTCAGTTTCACTTTGCCTTCCGTGGCGGCCACTGTGACTTGGGAGTCCCTGGTGTCGGGATCAGCGGCTACCTTGGCCTGAACATCCTTCGTGATGGTGTCGTCACTTGGCTTTGATGTGCTGTCATCAGTTGGCTTTGATTTCGAACACGCGACCGACAGACTGAGAAGCACGGTCAGAATGGCAATTGAAAGAGTGTTCGTGTGTATGCGCATAGCGCCTCCTCAGTTGGTCTGACCTAGGAGTGCACGATGCAGATTGTCTCGGTGTGCTGCCGCATCCTAGGAGATGGGCGTAGTTTATCGGGCGTTGTGCGATTCGTTTACTGGCAAAATTGACAGCAACGGGGCATTGTCTGCGTATCTTTCCAATTTCGGAAACAGCCTCTCATTGCCAGTGAGGTTTCCCGGCATGGGCAGGTCAAAAGCTGCGCAAGAGAAATTCCCTCGCAGTCCCCAGCACCTTCTCCTGCATCGCAGGATCTGGCAGCGTACGAGCAATTTCAACTGCCCCGATCATCGTTGAAAAAATGGCAAAGAAAGCACGTTCTTTGTCCGCGCTTCGCCGGCCAGGCATGAACGGCAGCATCCGGCTTTTGTAGTTCGCTAACTCCGCCACGATCCGACGCTTCATCCCTTTATCTACCCGCGCCAATTCGGGTGCAAGTGCGGCCAGGGGGCATCCGCTCTCGGGATGTACGCAGTGTTCCGGGCTCAGGTAGACTTTCACAATCGCCTTCCACGCCTCTCCAGGGGGCGACAGTTCAGCGGCACGCACCAGGGTTTCAGCGATTTCCCGGAAAGCCTCGCTCAGCGATTCCACGAGCAGGTCGCCCTTGCTCCCGAAATGTTTGTAAAAGCCTCCGTGAGTCAGGCCGGTGTCCCGCATCACGGCCCCAACCGCCGTGCCATTCAAGCCTTCGGCGCGGATGCGCTGCGAGGCGTCTTTCACAATCTTCTGATGGATCTCGACTTTATGTTCGGGCCGATAACGCATAACGACTGTATAGGATGCTGCGAATCATCCCAAAGTGCAACCCGGGGAACCACAATGGCTCGGATAAAGAAATCCGAATCCATAGGATGATATTCATCATCCTATGGGGCGAAAGGAAAACCGCCATGTCTGATCAGACGATCATGATCAAGCCAAGGATCATCGTGACTGGCGCAACCGGGAAGACCGGCAGCGTCGTCGTTGCTGAACTGCTGAAGGCCGGCTATCCCGTCCGGGCCATGGTGCACCGGGAAGATGGTCGCAGCGGGCGACTGAAGCGCCAGGGGGCCGAGGTTGCGGTCGCCGACATGAGCGATGTCGAGCGCGTGGCCGAAGCGTTGAAGGACGTGCAGCGCGCCTATTATTGTCCGCCTTACGATCCGTACATGATTCAGGGCGCGGTCGCGTTCGCGTTGGCCGCGAAGGAAGCCCGGCTGGAACACATCGTCGGCCTGAGCCAATGGCTGGCGAGTCCTTCGCATCCCTCGCTCGCGACCCGCCAGAGCTGGCTGCTCGACCGGCTGTTCTCGATGACGCCCGGAGTCGCGCATACGATCGTCAGCCCAGGGTTCTTCGCCGACTCCTACCTCGTGACGATTGGGTTGGCCGCACATCTCGGCATCTTTCCCTGGATGTACGGCGATAGCCGCAATGCGCCGCCTTCGAACGAGGACATCGCGCGGGTCGCCGTCGCGGCCCTGATGGATCCTGCGCGCCACGCCGGCAAAAGCTACCGTCCTACCGGGCCGGAACTCCTCGGCGCCGAGGACATGGCCAAGGCAATCGGCCGCGCCGTCGGGCGATCGGTCAGGGTCGTGCCGACGCCGACCTGGTTATTCATGAAGGCCGCCCGGATGGGCGGTATGCCGATCGATCTGATGAGCAACGTGCGCTACTACGTTGATGATCACAAGCGCGGCGCCTTTGAACTGGGCGCACCGACCACCGATGTGCTCGAGGTGACCGGGCGTCCCGCCGAGGACTTCGAGACGATCGCCCGTCGTTATGCGGTGCAGCCCCGCAACCAGCGGGCCCTCGGCAACTGGCTTCGCGAATTCGCGCAGTTCATCATCGCCCCGCTCAGCCCTGGCTTCAATTTTGAGCGCTACGACCGCGAACTGCGGCGCCCATTCCCATCGCTGCCGCAATCCGCGCCCGAGTCTAAAGTCTGGCGGCGCGAGCACGCCATCACCGATTCACAATCTTTCCGGGAGAACCGTTATGACCGATACCAGCACGAAGGTGCGCGAGCACTATAGCGCGACGGGCCTCACCGACCGGCTCAAGTCAGAACTCGCGACGATCGCGCCCGAAGGTCAGATGCTGACCGTCGCCCAGCTTGCTCCGCTCGACCAGTTCCATATCCGAGGTGTCCTCGCCACCGCGGAATTGGCAGCCGCCGCTGGGCTCGACCCATCCACCCGGGTGCTGGATCTCGGCTGCGGCATCGGTGGCCCGGCGCGCTATCTCGCCACGACCTTCGGCTGTAAGGTAATCGGCGTCGACCTGAGCCCGGCCTTCATCGATGCTGCCATTTATCTGACGGGGCGCTGTGGCTTACCGGACCGCGTCGCGTTCCAGGTCGGCGATGCCTTGCATTTGCCTTTCGAAGACGCAGCCTTCGATGTGGTGTTCCTGCAGCACGTGGCGATGAACGTCGAGAACCGCCCCGCACTCTATGCCGAGGTGCGCAGGATCTTGTCACCCAGAGGCCGGTTCGCCACATACGATCTGGTGCTTCGCGATGGCGATGTCGTATACCCCGTTCCTTGGGCGCGCGACGCCTCGACGAGCTTCCTGCTTGGCGAGAGGGATACGCGCACGGCGCTTGAACGAGCGGGGTTCAAGGCGATCCTGTGGCGTGACGACACCCAGACCGCGCTCGAATGGTCCAAGGCGGCCATGGGCAACTCGCCGCCAGGCGGACCGAACCTCGCTGTAGTGATGGGGCCGGATTTCCCGGCGAAAACCGGCAATCTCGCGCGCAACATCCGCGAGAACCGCCTCGGCGTGCTGTCCGCGGTCCTGACCCGCGACTGAACGCTATTGCCGCGCGCGGGTTGTTACGAGAGCAGGGCTATTTCGATAGCCGGAATTCTGAAAGGAGACGTCATGCAGCAGCAACTCAGCTTTTTCCTGAGCATCGCATTCAGTTTCATCGCCTGGGGGATCGTCGCGTCCAGATACATGTGGCCGGAACTTCGCTTGCAACAACGGGACGAAGCGTTGCGGCCTCTCCTTATCCTTCACAGTTTCCGCTTCATCGGATTGGCATTCCTGGTTCCAGGTGTCGTGTCGCCCGATCTGCCTCCTGCCTTCGCGCATTCCGCGGCCTATGGCGACGTCATTGCCGCGGCGCTCGCGTTGCTTTCGCTGCTATCTCTGCAACGCGGAGCTGGCATTGTAATCGCATGGATATTTAATCTCTGGGGCTCGGCCGACCTCCTCAACGCTTTCTACCAGGCCAATCATGCCGGGCTCTCGGCGGGGCAGTTGGGAGCCACTTACTTCATTCCGACTCTCGTTGTGCCGCTACTGCTGATCACGCACGGACTCACTTTCCGGATTCTTCTGCAACGTCAAACTGAATCCGCGATCCGGGACAGCCGGCACCTAGCATAAGGTACCTCAGCTATCGGGGGGACTGCCGGGGCGTCAACTCTGATACGGATTGGCGCCCCGCTGCGTAACCTGTGAACCTCGGGTTAGCGGCTACATGATTGGCCGCGAACCGGTGATGAGGATGTCCACCAGTCTCCTGGCGCTTTGTTGCCAGTCGGGACCGGACGCCACGTTGGAGACGCCGATCAGTGCCCGAAGCAGATCGAATGGTTCGAGATCCCTCCGAATGTCGCCGTTCTTAATCGCGCGCTTCACCAGCTCATCAATCGCTCCCTGAACCTGAGCGCGGGAACCCTCATACAGCTTCGAAGGACCTCCCACAAGTGTGTTCAGGGCAGGCGCGATGATATGCTTCGCGGCGATGTAGTCAACGAACAGCAACATCCACGCCCGCAGCGCTTCAATCGGAGACATAGCCTCAGCGAATCTTCGCTCGGCTGCGGCTAACTTTTCCACCTCAGTCCGATAGACCGCCTCGATCAGTGCATCCCGCGTAGGAAAGTGGCGGTAAAGGGTTCCCGCTCCAACTCCGGCCTCTCTGGCAATGTCGTCGAGGCTGGCGTTCGCGCCCGACCTGGTGAATGCCTCCTTCGCGACCTCTAGAATGCGCTCGCGATTCAGTTGCGCATCGGTGCGCGGCTTTCGTGGAGCTGTTTTTCGCTTTTTGATCGGCATGCCAAAAAAGTTGCAACCGGAGATCGTCTCCGGTTATCCTATCTACTGATTCGGAGACACTCTCCGTTTTAGTCGGAGCGCGGCATCCTGTCAATAGCGGCTCCCACGTTTCCGGCTTCGAGAGGTGAGGAGTATGAATCCACGCACCCGTTACAAATCCTCAAGGAATTCCAATCCTCGTTGCGCCGACCTCATGACCATGGCGGAGCGAGAGTTGTCAGCATTCTTCCACGCCGTTACCCAGTCATTCGGCGCACAACAGGCTGAGCTCTCAGCAGAAGACTGGCTGCAGGAGTTGATGGAGATCGATTGTCTACCCGCTACAACCCGCGAATGGCGATTGGTCACTGCGAAGGTTTCGACTCGGCTCGCAAGTCGAGTGAGCGCTTCGCCCCTATCGACTGAACCACAAATTGCTTAGGAGGTAAAGAACATGCGTGTTTTTGTTACAGGCGCTACAGGCTTCATTGGTTCGGCAGTAGTCCGGGAACTGATTGACGCTGGCCATCAGGTGCTCGGTCTGGCGCGCTCAGATGCAGCAGCCAAATTCCTTGTCGCGGCGGGAGCCGAGGTGCATCGCGGTTCGCTCGAAGATCTCGACAGCCTTCGCAGCGCCGCAGGGGCCGCCGACGCAGTGATCCACACCGCTTTTATCCATGATTTCTCGAACTATGGGCCTGCCGCCGAGGCGGATCGGCGTGCCATCGAGACTCTTGGTGGCGCGCTCGCGGGCTCTGATCGCCCGTTGATCGTCACGGGCGGGACCTTGCTCGTTCAACGCCAAGGCTCGCTCGCAACAGAAGAGGATCCTTCCAATCCCAGCTTCCCCCGGAAGTCGGAGGAGGCAGCGCTTGCGCTGGCGGCACGCGGAGTCCGCGCATCTGTGCTGCGGCTTCCCCCATCGGTCCACGGCAACGGTGATCACGGCTTTGTACCACGCCTGATCAGCATCGCACGGGAAAAGGGCGTTTCCGCATTTATAGGCGACGGGCTCAACCGCTGGCCCGCGGTGCATCGGCTCGATGCGGCTCATCTCTACAGGCTCGCGCTTGAGAAAGGCTCCGCTGCAGCCCGATATCACGGCGTGGCGGACGAGGGCGTACCGACTCGAGAGATCGCTGATGTGATCGGCCGGCATTTGAACGTACCGGTCGTCAGCAAGTCTCGCGACGAAGCAGCCGATCATTTTGGCTGGATCGGTCTCTTCTTTGGTGTGGACGTTCCGGCTTCCAGCGCCCTGACGCAGCAATGGCTGGGATGGAGACCGGTTCAGCCTGGGCTGATTGCCGATCTGAACGCGCCCCACTATTTCGAACACACCGCGGACGCCGTGACTTTGCGCGGCTAGCGCGTGACCGGATCCATGAACCGTCACGTCGAAGGTGCCAGTACAAGGAGATAGAAAATGACAAACATACTTGAGGCAACTTCATTTGGGGCAACTTCGACGACAGGGGGAGAGTCTCTCTAGCCTTCCCGCCACGCACGATGAGCAATTTCCAGGAGGAACGCAATGATTGAACAGATTGATCTCGCCGGAAGCTTCACGCTGCCCGGCACTGCGAGGACCTTGAACCGCATGGGCTATGGGGCCATGCAACTTGCCGGGCGAGATGGTAACAAGTTGGTATGGGGGCCTCCCCGCGATATTGATCAAGCGATCGCTCTTCTGCAGGAAGCCGTGGCGAGTGGCGTGAACCACATCGATACAGCCGATTTTTATGGTCCCCATGTCACGAATCAAATCATACGAAAGGCGCTGTCCCCGTATCCCGGCGATCTCGTGATCGTCACCAAGGTCAGCGCCCGGCGCGGTGAGGATGGATCATGGATTCCGGCTTTCTCGCGCGAAGAGTTGACTGCAGCGGTTCACGACAATCTCCGCAATCTCGGTCTGGATGTGCTCGATGTGGTCAACCTGCGCTGCATGTTTAGCATCCACGAACCCGCCGAGGGATCGATCGAGGAACAAATAACAGTTCTGGCCGAGCTCCAGCAAAAGGGTTTGGTGCGTCATATCGGGCTGAGCAATGCAACGCCCGCGCAGATTGCCGAAGCCCGGCGGATCGCTCCCATCGTCTGCGTGCAGAACCACTACAACCTCGCGCATCGAGCTGATGATGCGCTCATCGCCGATCTTGCCCGTGATGGCGTCGCCCATGTGCCGTTCTTTCCGCTCGGCGGGTTCACCCCGTTGCAGTCGGCTACGTTGTCCGACGTCGCCGCACGCCTCCACGCCACGCCCATGCAAGTGGCCCTAGCCTGGCTTCTCCAGCGATCGCCCAATATCCTGGTGATCCCCGGAACATCTTCCATCGAGCATCTTCGCGAGAACCTTCAGGCGTCGAGACTCCAGATTCCCACCGAAGTGATTGCCGATCTCGATGCAATCGCCGGAGGTGGAGGACAATGAGAACCGGATGCGTCTGCACAAATCATTTTCAGGGCGGAACAAGACTAGCAAAGAGCAGATTATAGTTTCGGGCAAGCTTCCGGATGCTACGCTTTTACCATGGCAGTGATTCGAATGGTGCTCCTCTACGTCCTGCTCACCCCGTGTCCTATTCCCATTGCGTTCGCGACCACCGCTCCCACTGTGCCGCAGCATAGCGCGACATGGTCACTCCGCATCACTCCGCAAAAGGTGGTTAACGGGGCTCCAGTCTTGGTGGCCGTCACTGCTCCCGTAACCCTGAACTCCCTCACCGGCACCCTGCTTGGGCATGGCTTGATCTTCGATCACTCTGCCGGGAGAAACTGGTTCGCGTTAGCCGGGGTCAGCCTCGAAACCAAGCCTGGAAAATATTCCCTGAAACTTGAAGGCATGGACGCAAAAGGAGAAAAAATCGAATTCGAGCATACTCTGTTCGTGAGTGCCGCGAAATATCCCACCGTGAAGTTGACCGTCTCGAAGGAATTCACCGCGCCTTCACCCGAGCAGCAGCAAAAAATCAAGGCCGACCAGGAAGTGAAACACGACGTCTTCAGCCGCATTTCCCCTGAGCGCGAATGGTCCGGTTCCTTCTTGCCTCCGGTGAATGCAGAAACTTCTGACCCATTTGGCACCCGGCGCATCTTCAATGGCGTAACCAAGAGCGTTCATCAGGGCCTCGACTATCGCGTCGGCCCCGACACTCCGGTTTCCGCTGTGAATCGCGGGACGGTCATCCTGGCGCGCCCGCTCTATTTCGAAGGCAATTGTGTAGTGATCGATCACGGTCAAGGATTGCTGAGCCTCTACATGCATATGTCCGAACTCAAGGTCAAAGAAGGCCAGCAAGTTGAGCGGGGAACGCCAATTGGACTAAGCGGCGCAACCGGAAGGGCGACGGGTCCGCATCTGCACCTTGCCGTCCGGTGGCAAGGTGTCTACCTGAATCCTGCGGCCTTGCTCAAACTTCCCCTGCCCGACACGCCATCCAAAGCCGCCTATATGCGCAAGTGACCCAAGCCGCCAAAGGCGGCGGAATTCATTAGCCCAGGGCGTAAGCGCCGGGAAAAGTAACGTTAGCAGCAGAGCCCGCAGGGGCGACGTGAAAGTAATCCAAGAAGACCGAGGCCGCTAAATCGCCCTAAAGCCGCGCTCCGGGCTTCTAGCTGCCGGCCGCATGCCGCCTGGCCCCTTCGTTGTCTCCTTCAAATCCAAATTCCGAATCAAGCGATGCAGGTAATTCGGATGCACGCCCAAAATCTTCGCCGCCTCCGTACAGCTGCCTTTGGCCTCCTCCAGCGCACTCTGAATTAATCGCTTCTTCAGATCCTTCACCGCCGCGTGATACCGCGCCTCGCCCACTCCGGGTGAGGGAGCACGTTCCAATAAATTCTCCGGCAGATCCTCGGGCAAAATGTCCTCGGAGGAACCCAATACCAGCGCGCGCTCGATCACATTCTCCAGTTCCCGCACATTGCCCGGCCAGTCGTAATTCATCAGGCAGGCCAGAGCCTCGCGCGAGAGCGGCTTCGGCTTTGCGCCGTTACGTTTGCAATGCTTGTCCACCAGGAAACTGACCAGCATCGGGATGTCTTCCTTGTGTTCTCTCAAGGCAGGCATGGTCAGATTCACCACGTTCAAACGAAAATACAGGTCCTGGCGAAATTCTCCCTTCCGCGATGCCTCCTCCAGGTCACGGTTCGTGGCGGCAATCAGCCGGATGTCCACGTGAATGGGCCGATGGCCTCCCACGCGCTCGAACTCGCGCTCCTGCAGCACGCGTAGCAGCTTCACCTGCAGCGAAAGCGCCAGTTCGCCAACTTCGTCCAGAAACAACACTCCTCGATCGGCGATCTCGAGCCGCCCCTTCTTCTGCGAAACCGCTCCGGTGAATGCGCCCTTCTCGTATCCGAAAAGTTCGCTCTCCAGCAGATTTTCCGGGATCGCTGCACAGTTGATCGCGACAAACGACTTGTTGGCGCGAGGACTCTTGCGGTGAATCGCACGGGCGGCCAGTTCCTTGCCAGTGCCGCTTTCACCCCCAATCAGCACAGTCGCATCGCTGGGTGCCACTCGCGCCAGGAACTGGAATACATCCTTCATGCGCGTGCTTTCACCCACCAGCGTCCGATCCAGCGTGATTTCCGTCAGCAATCGCTGGTTCTCGTTCTCCAGCCACTGCAGCCTGCGAGCGTTTTCGAGAGCCACCGCGGAGGTCCCAGCAATCGCTGTTACCAGCTGCAAGTGGTCCTCATTGAACCGGTCCGCAACGTTGATGGTGTCCAGGTAAATACAGCCGACGGTGCGCTGGAAAATGTTCAGCGGCACACACAGCAACGAGCGTACTTGTAGCTCAATCAGGCTCTCCACCCCGCCCAAATGGCTGCTCCCGGGAACGTCCGAGCCAAGAATTGCCAGTCCCTGCTCCAGGACCCGCTGCGCAATCGTCCGGCTCACCTTTACCGGACGTTTATTGCCCGAATCGCGGTGCCGGGCGAATGTGGAGTTGAACTCCCGTCGATTCGTTCCATCGAGCAGGATGGCTCCGCGCTCCGCGGGCACAACCGCGAAAATCAATTCCAGAATCTGCTCCTGCAGTTCATCCAGGTCTCGAATCGAGTGCACCACCCGGCTGATTTTCAGCAACGCATTCAGATTGCGTGCGAGCCGGGAAGTGGCCGGAAGCTCGCTGAGAATTTTCTCCGGCTGCAGGTATAGAACGTCCTCGGGGCGGATTTCCGCCATCGAGTGCGTCAGCTTTTCATCTTCGAATTCCACTACGCGGGTTGCGCCGGTAGTCTGCTCGTCGTCATCGACCAGAAAGCGAAATACCGAATCGCCAACCGTAATCTCATCCAGAGGATGCAGCCACCGGTCTGTCACAGCCTCGCCATTGACGAGGGTTCCGTTCCGGCTCTCCAGATCGCGCACCTTGAACCCGTTGCCTTCCGGATGAATGAGGCAGTGCCGGCGGGAAACCGAAGGATCGCTGATCGGCAGCCCATTCGAAGCATCCCGCCCTAAAGACAACTCCTCTGGCGGCAGCGCAAACACGGATTCCCGCAAAGGTCCAGAGATCGCCACCAATCTGGGATTGAGCCGCTGCCGATTCTCTTTCTCCGCGTCGTTCACTGGGTTCGTCGCCATGGTCTTCCCCAATCTGCCCCACCCGGCTAACCGACAGGATAGTCGACTATCCGATTGGTTAGTGTTTTCTTTATAAGTGAGAGAACTGCCAGAACCGCTTCACATCTGGGGAAATAAAGTTAACTTATTTTATTTTAATAACTTACAGAGGTCGCCATCAGCCTGCCAGCGAGAATAGCAGACTTGGTATGCCGTTTGCTCTTCCCATTGCCGACGACTGGCCTGGCAAAAGCGACGGGGGAAGCGCTTCATTTTCTCGCTAGGCAGTGTTGGGAATCGAGGACACCTAGGGACCCCCTCATAGGATCCGCGATTCCCTTTTTTTGTGCGAAGGCTGACGCGTAGAACTGATGTCGAAGTCTTGTCGCTTAGCCTAGGGCCGCGACATCGTTGCGAATTGCGTCTTGCGGGGCTGGCATTTCGGCAACCCCATCCCGGAACGTCACTGTCTTGCCAGAGATCGCTGGCACGCGCTCGCCCGGAACCAGAATCCCCACTAAATTGAGAGGATCAGCGGCCGAAATCGTGATGCTCTCTCCGGAAGCCGGCACCTTCCTCATGGCGCGCACCGATTCCACTGCAACCGGCAAGGCAAACTGCTCACCCAGGAATCCATCCACGAAGCGTCCGCCGCGAATCTCTCCCCGATCCTCAAGCCGGCGGAAGGCCATCAGCAGTTCACGCCAGGTGGGCAAATTGGCCTCGCGTGCGATCACGTCCCGAAACACAACTCCATAACGTTTGAGCAGCATCCAGCAGGCGGATTCCGCGGACCGATTCTTGTCCACAACATCGTCGGTGTGAAGCAAAGCCCAACGTCCCGTGCTGTGCCGCGGACGAGCCATACGCCCGCTGCCCTGTCCCGCACGCCGCTTCGGATCGATCAGGGATCGAAGGTTATCGAATCCGTCCGCGGTGATCAGCCCGCCGGCCACCAGTTCCCACAGTGCTGTTTCAACTTCAGCCTTAAGCTTGCCCGTCCCGCGCACCACGTCGGCAAAGAACGATGCCCCGCGCTGCCGCAGAAAGTCCAGCACCTGGCGTGCTCCCGGGCTCAGTCCGCGAGCCTCCGGTTGCTCAGCCGCGGGGTGTCGCGGAGTCATCCAGTCCGCCTCTTCGCGAATGAAGAACGTAATCGGCGCAACGCTGGTGGGGATAATGCGCCTCTTGCCATCTACGGAATCTTCCAGCGTAGCCGGATGCGGCGAGAGCCGGCCCCATCCCACCGCCCCGGTCAGGCAAAGCTGGTCCAGCCATTTGGGATCATAATCGGCGATGCGACGGCCGAGCACGTGACGCTCCCACGCGTTTGCCGGGACTTCGAAGCCCTGCAATTGACGCAGCACTTCCAGCGTTCCTCGCTCACCCACCAACTGCGTGGCCGGCGCGATGTGCTGCCAGCGCAGCAGCCAGCGCATGAACTGTGCCGGTGTAACCGGTTCGATCTGCTTGCGCAAGGTGGCGACGGTCAACCGGTGGATCCGCGCCAGTAGTCGCCGGTCGCACCATTCGGTTTCCCGGACCTTCGGGTCGGTAAACTTCCCGCGCAGTACACGGCCGCTCGCCTCCATGCGAAGCAGCGCTTTCTCGATTTCGCCCGCAGGCAGCCCGAGTGTGTTCCCTAGTTGAGACGCGCTCGTCGGTCCCAGGTGCGACATCCATCCCGATACCATCGAAAGCAGCGCATCGTCATAGGTAGCAACCGCCCCCGGAACCTCCGGCAAGGCCTGCTCAAACTTCGCGGAAGGAAAGAGCACCAGGAAGGCCTGGACTCGTTCCGCCGGAACCCAGTAGCGCCGGCGTCCCGCCGGCTGTCCCGAGGGCGTCTCGCCTTCGGCCACCGCAGCCCGGCTCTGAAATAACAAACGTTCGAACAACGGACGCCACAAATCTGCCGCTCTCCCTGCGCTTGAAAGCAGCTCTTCGCCGTCGATCGCCTGTACCGTCCCCAGGCAATCCTCGGGCAACGCCCCAAGCGTATGCAGCACATCGTGCAATTCATCCGCATCCCGCACATCCGGCCAGGCCTCTTCCCGCACTTGCGCAATCGCCGAGGGTTCAAGCTTCCCGACTTCCTCCAGCACTGACTCCGGCAGCACCCGCCGCATCGCGACTGCCCGCGCCCGCCGCTCTTCCAGCGGCGCATCATCCAGATAGGCGTACGGATTCGCATTCAGGATTTCATGCGAAAACTGCGAGGGCACGGGTGTATCTACAGCGACACAGTGAATGCTCCCATCCGAAATTCCGCGCAGCAACTTCTGCAGGCCTTCAAGATCCATCGCCTCCGTGAGCACATCCTTCATCACTTCGTGCACCAGCGGGTGGTCCGGAATCTGGATGTCGCCCTCAATATTCTCCTGGCATGCGGCCACATCCGGAAACACCGAGGCCAGTAAATCGTCAGAGCGGATACGCTGAATTTGCGGCGGCACTTTCTTGCCACCCTGGAAGCGCAACAGTGCCAGCGCGCGGCACGCATCCCAACGCCAGCGCGTGGCAAAAATGGGCGATGCCAGCGAAGCCTGCTCGAGAATCGGCTGCACCGTTTCGGCCTGCAGAAACTGAAACACATCTGCCAACGGGAAGCTGTGCTGCTCGGCGAGAGCAATATTCAGGCCGTTATCGGTTGCAGCAGCCTGCAGCTCGAAGTTGAAGCTGCGACAAAAGCGTTTGCGCAGCGCCAAACCCCATGCCTTATTGATCCTTCCGCCGAAAGGCGCATGGATCACCAACTGCATCCCGCCGCCTTCATCGAAAAAGCGTTCCGCCACCACCGTGTTCTGCGTGGGCACCGTGCCCAGCACCGCCCGCCCCTGCAGGATGTATTCGATCGCCTGTTCCGCGCCGGCGTCATCGAGTCCACAATCCTGTTTCCACCACTCGACCGCCGCCGCCACTTTCGGATCGTTTTGCGAGATACCGACCGGAGAAGTATCCGCCAGCATCTCGCTGGTGTTCTGTCGCAGCTCCGCCACATGCGCCGAGAGTTCTTCCGTCCGCGCGGGCGCTTCGCCCCGCCAGAAGGGCACACTCGGCGGCGCTCCATGCGCATCCTGCACCAGCATCCGGCCGGCGGCTGACTCCACGCGGCGAATCATCCACGACGTATTCCCCAGCAACATGATGTCGCCCTTGTTGCTCTCCACCGCGAAGTCCTCATCCACGGTTCCTACGACAATGCCTTCCGGCTCAGCGACCACCGTGTACAACGCGTTGTCCGGAATGGCGCCACCACTGGTAATAGCTGCGAGCCGGCTGCCCCGCCGGGCACGCAATTTCCCGTTCACTCGATCCCGATGCAGATATGCGCCGTAACGCCCGCGCCGCGCGGCGATGCCTTCCGAAAGCATTTCGAGAATCGCGTGGTAGGTTTCGAGGGAAAGATGGCGGTAGGGATAGGCCCGCCGCATCAGGTCAAACAGTTCGACTTCGCCGCACTCTTCGGCCGCGCACGCCGCTACGATCTGCTGGGCCAGTACGTCTAGTGGAGATTCCGGAATGATCAGCCGATCGAGATCCCCGTGTCGGATCGCGTGCACCAGCGCCGCACATTCCAGGAGATCATCGCGCGTAGTGGCAAAAAATCTGCCTTTCGGAACAGCGCCACGCCAGTGTCCCGAACGCCCCACCCGCTGTAACCCCACCGCGATCGACCGCGGAGAATTGATCTGCACGACCAGATCGACCGTGCCGATATCGATCCCAAGCTCCAGGGACGCGGTCGCGACCAGGACCCTGACCTGCCCTTCCTTGAGCTTCTTTTCTGCCGCCAGTCTCAACTTCCGCGACAAGCTTCCATGGTGCGCCGCGACATTGTCCTCGCCAATGCGCTCCCCCAACTGGTGCGCCATGCGTTCCGCCATGCGTCGCGTGTTCACGAATACCAGCGTGGAGCGATGTTGCTCGACCAACTCGATCACCCGCGCGTAGATCTCGTCCCACATCTCGTTCGATGCCACCGGCCCGAGCGGGCTGGGCGGAACTTCGACGCCCAGGTCGAGTTGCCGCTTGTGCCCGATGTTGACGATCACGGGATCGGGACGCCCGTTGCCGGTCAGGAAGTGGGCGACTGCCTGGATCGGCTTCTGCGTTGCGGAAAGACCAATTCGGACGGGCGGATTATGTGTGAGAGCTTGCAGTCGCTCGAGCGAAATTGCCAAGTGGGCTCCGCGCTTGTCGTCGGCGACTGCGTGGATTTCATCCACGATCACCGTTTCGATATCGCGCAGGATGGCCCGGCTCTTTTCCGCAGTCAGCAGAATGTAAAGCGATTCTGGCGTCGTGACCAGGATGTGCGGCGGCCGCTTCAGCATGGCCCGCCGCTCCGGCATCAGGGTATCCCCCGTGCGGACCGCGGTGCGGATCTCTGGCATCAGCAGGCCGCGCTCGCCCGCCATTTGCAGGATTTCGCCCAGAGGAATTTCGAGGTTCTTCTGAATGTCGTTGCCCAGAGCCTTCAGTGGAGACACGTACAGAACTTCCGTGCGGTCCTGCAACTCCCCAGCCAGAGCTTTGCGCGCCAGGCGATCAATGCACGCCAGAAAAGCGGCCAGCGTTTTGCCGGAGCCCGTAGGCGCCGAAATCAGAGTCGTTCGACCCGCCAGAATGTGTGGCCATCCCTGTTCCTGCGGTTCTGTGGGTGTTCCAAAGCGCTGGACGAACCAGTCCTGTACCAATGGGTGCGCCCACGCCAGCGACTGGGGAACAGGAAAGGACATTCGGTTATTTTATCGGGATTTCGGACTTTCGTAAATTGTTCGCCTGCGCCCGTAACATCCAGCCGAAACGCCGGTTATTCCGCGAATGCTAGAATCCGGCGATGCCAAGCAAAAATTCCGCCCAGGCTCGGGCGAAGAAAATCAAACTCATCTTGTTCGATGTCGACGGTGTTCTCACCGATGGCAAAATCTGGATTTTCCCTGCGCCCGCCGGCGCCCATCAGAGCACGCGCGAACATGTCGCCAGTTTCGAGGACAAGGGCGGCTACGGCCTGCTGAGCCAGACCATGATCGAGGCCAAGGGCTTCCACGCGCACGACGGCGCCGCATTCTCACTGGCGCGGCTCGGCGGCATCCAGACCGGCCTCATTACCAAGCGCATCTCCGAAACTGTCGCCCTGCGCGCCCGCGACCTGAAAATCGAACACGTCCATCAGGGAATTCAGGACAAGCTCACCTGCTTCGAGGAAATTCTCAGAAAAGTGAACATGCAGTCCTCGGAAGCGGCCTTCGTCGGCGACGATGTCATCGATCTCCCTGTCATGCGCAACTGCGGCTTCGCCGTCGCCGTGGCGAATGCGCGCAAAGAGGTAAAAAAAGAAGCACACATCGTGACGGAACACGCCGGCGGAGACGGCGCCGCCCGCGACGTCATCGAGTACATCCTGAAAGCACAAGGAAAATGGAAACGCGTGGTCAGCGAATACATCTACGAACGAAGTCCGAAGAAAAGCGGCTGATGGCTGGTAGCTCGTAGCTGATGGCTCGTAGCTGATAGTGAAGAGATGGAACTGAAAGGGTTGATCTACAGCATCGGTTGTCAGCCGCTCGCTACGGGCTACAAGCCATCAGCCACGCGCTACCAGCTATCAGCCACCGGCCAAAACAAAACCCACTGATTGCCTGCTTGGGGCGTGCTCGGGTCGGCAATCAGTGGGTTACCGTTTCTCCTTACTCACCCTGTTGTTTTCAGGAGTTATCCACACACTCTAACTCTTCGATCGCGAGTCTGTGTCGGGTTTTACAAAACTTTACCTTGACCCAAAACTCGAAAAAATCAGTCTGTGATCGCTGGCGGACGCGCCGCCATCAACTCCGTAAACCGGTGATCCTTGCGCAATCCGGCGAACTCCTCGTCCTTGTAGACGCTGTTAATGCTCTTGTACCCTTCTTCCATCGCCCGCCGCAGGTACTCCAGCGATCGCTCCGTAATCCCCATCTTGGCGTACAGTTTGGCCACCACGTAGTCGTAGTGCGCGCGGTCTTCCGGTTTCGACATCTGCGCAGCCACGCCGGTTCGGGAGGTTTTCTCAAACACATCCGGATCGAGTTGCAGGGCATGCGCATATGCCGCGCCCGATTTCTCGAATTCCTTTTTCGAGAACAACGCCGCTCCCAGGTTGCTATAGTACGAGGCCATGTCATCTCGATAGTGAATGGCCTTGTTGTAGCGATCGATCGCTTTGCCGTACTTTTTCCCGATGTAGAAAATCACCCCGAGA
>Ga0307478_10000934_pt1 | contig 27398 bp, 13 predicted proteins | sample atmos_gasesECM4C_2_FD_203713 | JGI IMG/M metagenome (GOLD analysis project Ga0307478, IMG submission 203713) | Hardwood forest soil microbial communities from Morgan-Monroe State Forest, Indiana, United States - atmos_gasesECM4C_05 | ecosystem: Environmental > Terrestrial > Soil > Temperate...
CTACCGTATGCTCCCCGGTAGTCGCGCTGCTCCAGTCGAAATTGTATGGTGGACTTGTAACTGTCTTCTCCAAGTTCCAGTCGACATAGAATTCCACCTTACTGATTCCGTGGCTGTCTGACGCTGTGGCAGCTATCGTTACGGGTGCGGTCACAGCTGCTCCGTCAACCGGCGAGGTGATCTTCACGGTGGGGTAGCCGACGTTGTATTTCGTGTCAATCGTGCCGTGCACATCCGCGCCTTTCGCTTGATACTGAGTGAAAGTGACGCGCGTGTTTGCTCCGGAATTGTTGTCATCGTAGATGAAGTTTTTCGCGGAAGCGCTGGGCATGTGGTAGGTGTTGAAATCCGGCCGCGGGTTATTAACGAAGAAAAGCGGCTCGTCCAGAGGGTCAGCTTGTATGAAACCGAGCCATCCTGTGGCCCCCGCGTCCCAGATCACTGTGTTGTGATGAAAGTAGTTTCCTGTAGACGGCGAATACTTGACCCCTGGGCGGTTTCCTGACGCCACCGCCCATCCGTTTGCACCCGGGTGATTAGGAATCTCTATGACGTTGCAGTAGGCATTTACGCCCGCCGAAAGGTAGCTAGCTAGGTTTGTGTTCGAAGTAGCGGGTTCAGTTGGCAGGTTAACGCCGTTTCGCAACGCTACATTGTTCCGAATAGTGGCTGAAGTCAGGCTGATCTCGTATTGAAGGCCACCTCCACTCGCGTTGTCCGTCACGATGTTGCCATCGACCAGCGGCGAAAAGGCGTTCATGTCAAAGTGGATGCCCGCTCCATCGTTGTACGTGATCGTGTTACCACGAATCACCATGCCCGTGGTAGAACCAATCTTAATTCCTCCAGAGCCGAACGCCGCCCTGAAATGAGCATAATTGTTGCGGGTAATTAAGTTTCGGGCAATCACAATACGGTCGGGTACGGTGGGGTAGTTTCCCGCGCCGCCGTAAACCCCAAACTCCCCGTTGTCGTGGATATAGTTGTTAAGAATCTGCATTCCGATGCCAGACGACCGCACGGCTCCGCTATGGATTAGCGAGAGGTCGCAATACTTGACTGTCCAATTTAGCCCTTGCGTCAGAGATGTATTTCCCGGTATTCCAATGCCCGCCTCGAAAGTCGGCGCAGCAAATTCCTTAACCGTGAGGCCGCTGATTGTGACGTTATTGGCCCAGCCAGTGAATGCTGCGGGGACTACGCTCGTCTCCACCACATGCCCTGCTGGGTCGTCGTGGAAGTAGATAGTGTTGTTCGCGTAGTCAAACCACCACTGTCCCTTCGAGATTGTCGGCAGTGAGGCGGAGTATAAATGTGTATACGGCACGTCATCAAAGAACAAGTCCTCTGGGTAAATGCAGCCTTCGAAGCCAGGCTGACAATTTGTCGTTTGAACGGTTATCGCACCCTGTTGCGTCTGGTCGGCCACTCTGTAGTTCGTTCCGTCCAATGTGGCTAACGATCCAATAATCCGGCCTCCAGTTATGATGGCGGGGCACGAAGTCGTCGGTGGCGCACAGGCTGTTTGTCCGATGAAGCTGTCACCGCTCTTGGGAGTGATGGGTTCCGTCAGCCGGTACGTGCCCGGATAGATAATGAAGGTTGTGCCTGCGGGCGAGGCATTGACGACGCTAGGGATATTCTCCCCGGGATGAATGTCCACGGTGCTGGCGTGAGCCACACCTGACGCGCAAAAAGCAAGAACAACCAGCGTCGCTAAGGTTTTGATTGATCGGTCGGCTTGGGGGAAAAACACGACTTCGCCTCCTGTAAAGAACTCCGAAAATCGATTTGGACCGCTTTAGGCAGCAACCCTAACGGAGCGTTGCTGCATCGTGGTTAGAATGCTACGTACTGCGTGGTTTAGGAAGATTCCGGTAGTGCATGGCCTGTATGGTCCGGGTAGACGTTGTCCTAATTTCGGACTGATCGTTGCCTTTTCGGCCTTTGCGACGGGATGGGCTTCCAGAGCTTTGCGGGCTTGAGCCCCTCTTCCCAGGGCAACCGGGGGATGGGTTTGCCCCTCATTAGCGACGCTTCAATCTTCGGCAATCTTCGAGGCCTTTCGGGCCGGTCCGCTTTGTCTGCTGCCGGAGACTCGCTGCAGGGCTGCGGGCCAGCAGGGTCTCTTCGGTGTACGGCTTGATTCTCAATACTTCGGCCCCGGGGTAGCGCGAGCCAGAATCGAAACGCTGAATTGCATTGTGTCAAGTGTGGCAATGCAGCCTGGAATGCAGTTCCTTCGCGCACTGGCCTCTGCGGTCGAGACGTCTCGTATGTCGCTTGATCAGCGCCTGCTGATGTTGGGGAATAGCGCAGAGGACGAACAGGCCCTTCAGCAAGTAGGATCCGCGCGATGCCAAGCTTCTGCTGCCTTCCTTTGCCGTCAGCGAAATATGTGATAATGGCAGAGTGACCTCGCACAAATGCGACGCGAGCAATCGAATGGGCAGGTAACGATCCGATGATCCGCCATCCCATGAGCGTAGTTCTTCCACTCGGTGTTCTTGTATTTAGTTCAGCCAGTCGGGCGCAGGTGATATTGCATCCGACTGACGACGTGCCCAAGATAGTCAGTTCCAGGCCGGCAGGCACGACCTTCCTTTTTACTCCAGGCATTTATCGTTTGTCTCAGTCCATCATAGCCAAGGAAAATGACCACTTCATCGGCCAGACCTCGTGCGCGCCGCCTGCCACCTCCTGTCCGGCCATTATTAGTGGTGGCATCGTTATTGGTCCCTTGGCGAAGTTCGACGGCGCCAACTATGGGGTAGCCAAGCAAATGCAGCACGGCCCACGCGCCGTCAGTACGAAAAACTGTGATCCCGGGTGGACGGGCTGCATCTACCCCGAGGACTTATTTTTCGATGGTAAGCCTTATCGGCACTTGGACTCGCCCACTCTACCAACCATCGGCCCCGGCGAGTGGTGGTTCGATTACGCGAACCATGTCATCTACTTCCACGACGACCCGTCCGGTCACACAGTCGAGACCAGCGTGGTCACCAACGCCTTCGGTGGGAGCGCCAACAACGTCACCATTCAGTACCTCACGGTGGAAGAATTTGCCACCATGTACCCGCATGGTGCTATCGGTGTCCTTCAAGGTGTGAATTCGCTCACGGCAGCAACAAATTGGACAGTCCAGAACAATGAAATCAGGCTTAACCATACCATTGGCGTACGCATTGAGTACGGGATGCAGATTCTCAACAACGATATTCACGACAATGGTCAAAATGGGATTGGCGGCGGAATAGGATTTACCGCTGCACCGATCACACAGTCGACACCCTGTGGGTGTTTGATCCAAGGCAATACAATCAACCACAATGATTATGCTCATTTTGCCCCTGGTTTCGGTTCAGGTGGGATCAAGTTTGGAACCATTACGGGCGGTACGATTCGCGGGAATACGGTAAGTCACAACGAAGGCGCGGGCATCCATTTCGACGTGTTTGGTCAGAGCTGGCTGGTGGACGGCAATATCATTACCGACAACTCGGATGGGGACGGGTTGGTGCAGGAGATCGGCTTCGGGACCTCGACGTACCGTAACAACCTCGTGCTGCGGAACGGTGCCCAGTTGAACACCAACAATTCGAGCTTCCAGATTGCCGTGCGTGTCAGCTCAGGGGTAGAGGCCTACTGCAACGTACTCGAGATATCGCCCGGGTTAGGCATCGGGGGGTGGGCGATAGGCGCGACCAACCGAGGGTCCAATCCTTATCCGCCGTACCAATACCTGGCAACCACCCGGAACTCCTTTCACCACAACACGGTGATCTGGGACCCCGGTGCGGCAGGACCGGTCGGGTTCTGGCAGAACGACCCGACGAACCAGCCTGACTTCTTCGCCAACAATACGCCACCCGACTACAACCAGTACCACTTGTCCGCTACCTCTGCTGCCAACTTTATTTACGACAACGACAACTCTAGAGGCCAGAAGCGCAAGCCCTTCGCCAGCCATCAGCGGTCGAGAGCGGATGTTCACAGCACAGTAGACACGAACAACACGAGCGGGTTCCCTGCAGTGTCGATTACATCTCCGAGTGACCAATCATCGGTGAACAGGCCAGTGACGGTTACAGCGACTGCGTCGGACAAGAGCGGAATCCGTAAGGTGGAATTGTATGTCGACTGGAACTTGCAGGCGACAGTTACAAAATCCCCTTACACCTTCGAATGGACCGACGGGACCGCCGGATCACACGTGGTGGCAGCGATGGCCTATAGCAACGCGGGAATCCGCGCTTGTTATGCGGTTACGTTAACTCAATTGCCGTGAGCGATGGAATAAGCTGGCTACTGAAACACCACTCCTCTTACCTTCATAAACATTAATTTTTCAGGAGCATACTAGAAGGTGGAACTCATGAATTGTGCGACATCAGTGGGGGCAAGGCGGTCGCGACCCCAACTCCTCCGAGTACTGGCGTCTCAGATCGAAGTATCGGGTATCACCTTGGATCAGCGCGTGCTGATCGTCGGGGGTAGCGCAGATGACGAACAGCTCCTTCGGCAAGTAGGATTTAAGCATATCGTCAACTCGAACCTTCCCACTGACATGGACCGGTTGGTTGCCGGTGAATCAGTTCCCGAAACAGAGCATATTGCGCTTGATGCCGAACAAATCGATCTCCCTAATGATTCCTTTGATGTTGTCTTTGCTTCTGAGGTTTTGCATCACTGTGGTTCGCCGCATCGCGCCCTATGCGAAATGATTCGCGTAAGCCGGAGATACGTTTTGTTCATGGAACCGAACGATTCCCTGGCCATGAACGCGCTTGTGAAGATGAGGTTCTCGTTTCCGTACGAGCTTCCGGCCGTGATCGCCCATGATTATCGGTCGGGAGGGCTTCGCGATTCGCAAATTCCCAATTTCATTTATCGCTGGAACCGGCACGAGGTTCTTAAGACCGTATCGGCCTGCATACCTGAGCGCGTCTTTTCCGTTCACGCATATCCTTACTGGGATTTCAGCTTAACCAAAAGGGATTTGGACCTGAGGGAAGCGACTCGTCTAGGCAGTATCACCTCCGCAATCGGTGCGGGCAATTTCATCTCGTTGCTGCAGTTCGCGCAATTCTTCCTGAACTGGATACCACCCCTCCGGAGTCAGGGCAACAAGTTCCTCTGCTATATCGAGAAGAGTCCGGACCTGAAGCCCTGGATGGCCTATGATGGCGACGAAATCGTTTTCAACCGCGAGTTCGGGCATCAGAAGTAGATGAGCTGATGCAAGCGCAAGACTTTCGCCAAACAGAAGGGACGCGATCGGATGTTCACTTTACTGTGGACACGAATAACGAGAGCGGTTATCCTACGGCGATTACTACTCCGAGTGACCCATCATCGGTTGGCAATCGCAGCGATGGCCTATAGCAACGGAGGAATCCGCCTGTTATCCGGTCACGTTAATTGAGCAGTGACCAGCCTCGTGCTGGTTGAGCCATCGAACGGTTGGCGCCCGTAGTCCAGAACTAAGACTGTTGAGTATCCCCCCACTCTGGAAACGCGAGGAAATCCCTAATGTGCCATTGCGTCTCATCCTGCCCTCACCGTCCCAGTGCGACTTTATTCAACAGAAATACAAGGGAAGCTGGGCAGTCAATCAGGCGAAGCTTTCTTTATGTCACGCTGTTGTCGGTGTTGCTTGCGAGTGCGTGCCCCTGGGCGAAAGCTCAGGATCCGAGTGTGGTGGGGCAATTCTCTTCGCTGATGAGTTGGCCTTTTAATCCCACGCATGCGGTTCTGCTACCAAGCGGGAAGGTGTTCTGGTGGCCATCGTTCGCCAACGGCGGCCGACCTCAGATCTGGGACCCGATAGCCAATACCAACACAGCGGTAACACAGCCGGGTTACAACATTTTCTGCGGGGGCCATTCCTTGCTGGAGAACGGCCAGGTTTTGGTCACGGGGGGAGACGCTGCGGATAGTACAGGGGTGGCGAATGCTTCCATCTATGACCCCGTGGGTGGAACTTGGGCGTTTCTGCCCAACATGAGTGCGGGGCGATGGTACCCCACCAACACCGCGCTTCCGAACGGAGATGTAGTCGTAACTTCCGGCGAGATCACTCCGGGCCAGAATGACCCATTGCCGGAAGTCTGGCAGGTTTCCAGTGGTACGTGGCGCGAGTTGACCACGGCGCAGTTGCTTCTGCCCCTCTACCCAGAGATGTATGTGGCGCCGAATGGCAACCTCTTCTACGCAGGTCCAAGCTCACCCTCTCGATACCTCGATACAACCGGCACGGGAAGTTGGACGATCGGTCCAAGTATGAACGTCGGGCAGCGCGGGTACGGCCCTTCGGTCATGTACGACAATGGCAAGATCATGGTGGCCGGAGGAGGCCTTCCTACCGCGACCGCCGAAATCATTAGCCTGAACGATCCCGTGCCGACTTGGACTTACACCGGCTCGATGGCGAATGCGCGTCGCAATGCGAACGCGACAGTGCTTCCAGATGGGACGGTCCTGGTGACAGGGGGAACGAGCGGTGTCCCGTTCGACGATAATACGAATCCCGTATATCCCGCCGAATTGTGGAGTCCAGCGACTGGGACTTGGTCGCTGATGGCTAGCCTGAGCGTCTATCGGGGGTACCACTCGGTGGCTCTGCTTCTGCCTGACGGCCGTGTGCTTTCGGCGGGTGGGGAGTGTACTGGAGCAAACTGCAATCGGAACAGCGCAGAAATCTTCTCGCCGCCCTACCTGTTTGCGGGAGCGCGGCCGACCATTACCTCAGCTCCCGCCAGCATAAGTGGGGGGCAGACTTTCTTCGTGGGAACGCCCGATGCCGCCAATGTCACGCGAGCCACCTGGGTGCGGCTTGGCGCCGTGACTCACACGTTTAATCAAGAACAGCGCTTCAGTTCCCTTAGCTTCAGCCAGACTGCCGGCGGCCTCAATGTTACCGCGCCACCGAGCGCGAACCTGGCGCCGCCAGGCTTCTACATGCTATTCCTGCTGAACGGCAGCGGGGTCCCTTCCATTGCCTCGATAATTCAGGTAGATAACTCCTCGTTCGCCACAAATGGGCCGGCAGTAAGCGTGTCCGTGACTGCACTGGCATTCGCGGTGAAGCCGCAAGTTGGAACTACCAGCGTCCCGAGGCCAGTGCAGCTGACGAACCTGGGGACTTCGCCGGTGACTATCAACTCCATTACCACCGGCGCCGACTTCACGGTCACGAGTACTACGTGCGGCAGTCAGCTTGCGCCCGGCAGCTGCACCATCAACGTTGCGTTCAAGCCGACTACCAGCGGGCAGCTTAACGAATTCCTCACGATTAATGATTCGGACTCGAGCAGTCCTCAAACGGTTGCCCTGAGTGGTGTTGGCGTAGCGTTGAAGGCTTCGAGTTCCGTCTTGAATTTTGGGAACCACACGATTGGCACGACCGGCACAGCGCTTCCCATAACCCTGACCAATTTGGGTACGGGTCCGGTCAACATCACCAGTATCAGCTACCCCAATCCCGAATTCAGCCAGTATCTGCCGAGTTCCACCTGCGGTACGTCGATTCCAGGAAAGAGCAGTTGCGAGGTGTTCTCGAGCTTCACGCCTAACGCCCCGGGACTTCAGAATGGTAGTTTTGTCGTTTCCGATTCCGACCCCAGCAGTCCGACCACAATCAAGTTGACCGGTGACGGTCTTGCCCTGACTATCTCCCCGGCCAGCCTGTCCTTCGGAAACTTAAACCTTCACCTGACTCATAGCCCGGTTTCGCTCACGGTGACGAACCTCGGCCCAGTCACAGTAAACTTCTCCAGCATCACCCTCGGTGGCACGAACCCGGGTGACTTCGCAATTCAGAACAATACCTGCGGAGCACAGCTTGGCGCGGGTACGAACTGCGCTGTGGCAGTGACGTTTAAACCGCAAGCCGCCGGATTACGCTCGGCGACCATCATCTTTGCCGATGATGCCTTCGGGAGCCCACAGGTGGTGCCCCTGACGGGTCGTGGTGTGGCCGTGTTATCCAGCATCGCCGTGACTTCGGCTCAAACTTCAGTGGCCCCTGGCAACACACAACAATTCACGGCGACCGGCACGTATAACGATGGCACCAACAACAATGTCACCGCCACTGCGACGTGGAGTTCCAGCAACACCGGCGTCGCGACGATCAGCAACACCAGCGGGTCTCAGGGGCTCGCGACCGGGGTGGCGCTGGGTACAACCACGATCACGGCGAGCGTGAATTCCGTCAAGGGCTCGACCACCCTGGCCGTGCAAAACACCACGACCACGACGGTCAGCTCGAATAACAACCCATCGACCTTTGGTCAAGCGGTCCAGTTCACGGCCACCGTGTCGCCCAGCGCAGCCACCGGGACGGTGCAGTTCCTGGACGGCAGCAACATCTTGGGCACCAGCACACTGAGTGGTGGGACCGCGAGCTTTGCAACCAACTCTCTAACGGCCGGGGCGCACAACATCACGGCCGCGTATAAGGGCGACACGAATGACGCTGGCAGCACGTCCTCACCTATATCGCAGACAGTCAATCAAGTAAGCACGACCACGACGGTCAGCTCGAATAGCAATCCGTCGACCTTCGGTCAAGCGGTCCAGTTCACGGCCACGGTTTCGTCCAGCACGGCTACAGGCACGGTGCAGTTCCTGGACGGCGGCAATCTCTTAGGTACAGGCACTCTGAGCGGTGGGACGGCGACCTTTACGATCAGTTCTCTCACAGCCGGCGCGCACAGTATTACTGCCGCATACACGGGAGACACGAACGACGCCGGCAGCACGTCCTCCGCTCTCTCTCAGACGGTGAATCAGGTAATCACTTCGACCGCGCTCTCAGTAGACGTTAATCCGGCTACGGGAGGGCAGACCGTGAACTTTACAGCTACGGTTTCGCCCAGCACCGCGACCGGCAGCATCCAATTCGTTGACTCCTTCAATGGTGCACAAAGCGTTCTTGGCACCGTGGCTTTGAGTGCTGGAGTAGCGACCCTGCCCGTCGCCTTGCCCAGCGGAACACATTCGATTACTGCCGTCTACAGCGGTGACACCAACAACACCACGAGTACATCGGCAGCTTTGGTAGAGATGGTGAACTGATGTTGAAGCCAATTCGAGACTGAGGTGCGGCTAACAAGGTTTGCAAGTTGGGGGAATGAAATGAGAACGGAATTTTCGAACAGCAGGCTGGTTGCCCTCCTCGCGGTATCCGTCACATGTGTGCTTGGCGGCATCGCGTGGGCCGGCGATAGTTACGCCGTGGTTGAGCTCGGCGCTTTGCGGCCGGATGGGAGTAGTGTGGGACGCCAGATCGACAGCGTCGGGGGACGAGTCGTAGGCAGCTCCGGCTTGACTCACGGACCCGACACTCGCGCCTTTGTTTGGAGTCCCGCCAGCGGCATGCGTGATCTCGGCACTTTCCAGGGAGGAGATTACAGCGAAGCTTTCGGGGTGAATGATGCGGGTACCGTAGTCGGCGGTTCCAACACTCGAGAGACTATGTGGGGATTTGTCTGGAACGCCGGGGAAGGAATGCGCGAACTGAGTCCGTTACAGGGAGACTTCGCCAGCCGCGCCTTTGCGATCAACAACTCGGGGCAGATCGCGGGATATTCGAGCGGGAAGCACGGGGTTCATGCCGTAGTATGGTCTGCCAAACTCGAAGTGCGAAGTCTGGGAACCCTTCCCGGTGGCACCTACAGCGAAGCCTATGCCATCAACAATGCTGGACAGGTCGTCGGGATGTCGACGAGCTCGTCGGGCACACGTCCCTTTCTGTGGACCAGCCGCGATGGAATGGTCGATCTTGGGATACTGCAAGGAAGCGAATCGTGTAAGGCCATGCACATCAATAATGCCGGTCAAGTGGTGGGATCTTGTACCCTCGGGTCTGGGAGCCGGGCTTTTCTTTGGTCGAAGGAAGGCGGCATGCAGAGTCTGGGTTCGCTGGATGGCACTGCATACGCGGCGGCACTCGCAATCAATGATTCCGGGCAGGTGGTCGGCGCTTCGCAGACCTCACTGGGCGCCCGTGCTTTCGTGTGGACCAAGGCCGGCGGATTGCAGGATCTGAATTCGATGATTCCTCCGACGCAGAATGTGCTGTTAGTACAGGGTCTTCATATCAACAACCGGGGCCAGATTCTGGCAGTGGGCGGCGTCCATCATGATCTTACCCATGACCGGGAGGCGCATGTCGATGATGAAGGACACGCAGGACCTATGCACGTGTTTCTCCTGACGCCGGTCAGCTCTCCTCATTAAACTGAGCGGCTCCCTCATTTGAACACCTTGACCGTGAGTTTCCGGCAGAATCTCCTACCTGAGGAAGGGAGATTTGCCCTGAAAAGTAAGTGGTTCGCTCCAAGGGCGGCATTAATCTGAAGGTCCGCATCTCGCATACAAGTCACATGATTGTGGATGCCTGTGCAAGAGACAGGATGACTGCCAATGAAAGTAACTGATTCTGGTCGGGCCAGCTTCGATCCCGAGGTGACTGCTGAAGTCACTCCTGGGATGAAACACCTTTTCGCCCTCCTGCCCGATCCTTCGCTGGAGGCTTCCGCGGAGTTCAGGATCAGCGTCCGTTCTCTGCCGTTTCTGGCCGATCATGCGTTCCAGGACATGGTGGTGCTGCCGGGGTCGTTCTACATTGAAATGGCTCTCACCGTTCATCAGGAGGTTTTCAAACGCGTGCCCCGTGTCGTGCGAAGCGTGACCTTCCAGAATCCGGTCATCCTTTCGTCGGAGGATACGATCATAAGAATTGAGGTCCGGAACAATGGCGACGCCACTGCTGAATACACTTTCTATGAGGCCACGACCGGACATGAAGGCACTCCCATCGGCAACCGGCATGCTGCCAGACTGGAAATCGACCGCTGGCCGACCGCGCATCAAGAGTTTCTCGACGAATCATTTTCAATCGAAGCGTTTCAAGCGCAGGCACATGACGTAATCTACTCCGAGGGTTTTTATAAAGAGCTTCGCGACAACGGCAACCAGTACGGGCCCCGGTTTCGGTGTGTCTCCTCGATTTGGCGGGCGGGACATCAAACTCTGGGGAAGCTTTCCTGGCCGCGTGCGGAGAGCGAGCCATACAGCTTGCGTCCCACCATGTTGGATTCGATGACCCAAGTGCTGGCGCCCTTCATGCTGGCGCGGGGCAGGACTTTCGTGCTGCGGTCAATTGACCGTATCGAAATAGCAAACCTTAAGTTTCCCGACACACTGTGGTGCCATGCCACGCTGCGGCCGGAGACTGAAGGGGAGACCAAGCACGTGGTCGGCGACGTTCGGGGCTTCGACCCGTCGGGCAAGACGCAGGTGGAACTGTCGGGAGTTACCTTTATCCTTCTGGACCGCCCGGAGGCTGCCGACGTAAATGCGGCGCCAAAACTTGCAATCGCCTCCAACTTTACGGCAGAACCGGTCGAGGATGCTCTGAAGTTTTGGGGAGCGCAGTTCAACCTCCAGACCAACATCGAATTTGCACCGTACGATCAGGTTTTTCAGCAGTTGCTGCAGGCGGACAGCGTGTTTCGCAGGAACAGCGTAGGGGTCAACATTATCCTGCTGCAATTGGAGAAGTGGGCTGCTACCAAACGAGGAGAAGTTCCCGATTTCGACAGAGAGAGGGCGGAGCGGTGCTTCGGGGAACGCAAGAGATGGATTCTGCCGAATGGCCTCGAGATCGTACATTTGAACCAGTATGAAACCGACTACCTGTACAAGGAGATTTTTGAGGGCGAATCCTACCTGAAGCACGGCATAGTTCTGCGCGATGGGGCTACAGTCGTGGACATTGGAGCCAACATCGGCATCTTTTCACTGTTCGTGATGAGCCGCTGCAGGAACCCAAGGATTTTCGCCTTCGAACCCGCGCCACTCGCGTATGACCTCCTGAGAGCGAACTGCGAAGTCTATGGCTCCAATGCCCAGGTGTTCAACTTGGGCGTCTCCGACAGACAGGGGACCGCGACCTTTACCTTCTATGAGAATTCCTCTGTTTTCTCCGGCTTTCATTCCGACGAAACCGAGGACCGCGAGGCTATCCAGGCTGTTGTTCGCAACATGCTCAAGGCCAAATCGCTGACCGACGAATCCATGCAACAGTATGTAAATGAGCTCACCGTGGACAGGCTTCGCGGCAGTACCCACGAGTGCCCCCTTACGACCGTGTCGGACATCATCCGCGAGAATCAGATCGATAGGATTGATCTGCTCAAAATTGATGCTGAAAAGAGCGAACTGGAAATCATCAGGGGCATTGCGGATCACGACTGGCCGAAGATCGATCAGATCGTCATCGAAATTCACGATCCGACTGGCGATGCGGCTCGCCGGATCAGCGACTTGCTGATCCGGAAAGGATACCGATGCGCGATCGACCAGGAGGAACTGCTCGAGCATTCCGGGCTATTCAATCTTTTCGCAACTCGTGATGCGACCACCGACGGGATGCGCTCGGACTCGGAGCGCTTCCGAAGCGCGGCAGCTCCGGAACAAATTACGCAACCGGCAGAGAGCCTACAACGCAATGTCCGGGATTTTTGCGCTGCACTGCAGTCATTTACAAGCCAAGTATCGGCGCCTCTTGTCCTCTGTTTCAGTCCGGCGAGTCCGGCGGTCGAAGCCGATGCAGAACTGAAGGCGGCGGTCGGCCATGCCGAGCGGGAATTACTTTCCCGAGCAGGCACTCTGGCGGGCGTTTCAACCATCGGTTCGGAGGCCCTGTTGCGGCGCTATCCGGTCGATGAGTATTACGATATTCATGGTCACCAGCTGGGGGATATTCCTTACACACCAGAGTGCTACGCCGCCATTGGCACGGCCTTGTTTCGAGCCATCTTCAACCTCAAGCGAAAGCCGTTTAAAGTAATTGTGCTGGACTGCGATAACACCCTTTGGAAGGGTATATCTGGCGAGGATGGTTCGCGGGGAGTTGCGGTCACAGAGCCTCACCGCGCTCTGCAGCAGTTCATGGTTGAGCAGATGAACGCCGGCATGCTGCTGTGCCTTTGCAGCAAGAACAACGAACGCGATGTGATGGAAGTATTTGATCAGCGGACGGATATGGTCCTGAAACGCGAGCACCTGGCTTCATGGCGGATAAACTGGAGCCGCAAGTCTGAAAACATCAAGTCTCTCGCCAGCGAGCTGAATCTTGCGTTGGACAGTTTTATCTTCATCGATGACAATCCTGTGGATTGCGCAGATGTGGAGATCAACTGCCCGGGTGTGTTGACTCTGCGGTTGCCGCAACACTCTGGATCGTTTGCCTCGTTTCTCGGGCATATCTGGGCCTTCGATCATATCGGGGCGACCGAAGAAGATCGAAGCCGCGCCAGGATGTATCAGGAGAACGCGCAGAGAGAGCGTTCCCGCGAGCAGTCCTCTTCCCTGAGTGACTTCATCGCAGGCCTGATGGTTCGCGTCGAAATTGCTGAGGCAACCGAGGATCACCTGAGCCGTGTCTCGCAATTGACCTTTCGAACCAATCAATTCAACTTCACCACCATCCGGCGCTCGCCAAGCGAAATCAAAGACTTCTTAAAGCGCGAGAAAGCCGGATGTCTGGCAGTTCGAGTGGCTGATCGATTCGGCGACTATGGACTTGTCGGGGTTGTTTTGTACGAGACCGAAGGCGATCGGTTCAAGCTCGACACCTTCCTGCTGAGCTGCCGTGTCTTGGGCAGAGGGGTGGAACATACAGTACTGTCCAGCATAGGCAAGCGGGCACTGAACGCAGGAAAGAGGTTTGTGGAACTCACCTGCGTGCCGACGGAGAGAAACTTGCCCGCCCGGGAGTTCGTGAGCAGTCTCGGCGATCAGTATCAAGGTAAGCCGGGGGAGTCGTGGCTTTTTCCCGCGGAATATTTGGCCAGCCTCCAATACAATCCGGACGAAAGGAGTCGACAATCGAACGACAACCCAGCAAAGCCCACTGTGCAGAAGACACCGCTTCGAGCAGCGTCTGGACTTGGCATGACTGCCCAATCGGAGCTGTTGCAACGGATAGGGGAAGAACTGAGCGACGTCAGGCGGATTGCAAAGGCGCTTGATGAATTGCGGCTCCGGCCACCGAGTATTAAGGGAGTGGCGGAAACAGAGCCGTCTGATCAGATGGAAACCATGGTCGCAAATATATGGAGAAAGGTCCTAGGTCGTCCCGGAATCGGACTGAACGTCAATTTCTTTGAGGTGGGGGGCACTTCGTTGAAGGCCGTCCAGGTGATAGCTATGATCGGGAAGGAGCTAAAGCAAAACCTGTCCATCATCACTCTCTTCGAGTGTCCGACTGTAAGACTTCTTGCTGCCAGATTGAACGCAGTCGCTGGAGGTCCTTCGAGTGAACCCAGCACAACTGGGGCTGCTCTGCGAGGTCAACAAAGACGATCGAGGGCCGTGAGGCAGACAAGGAGTCAATGAACTCGGGAACAGTGGGCGTTCTGGGCGCGGGAAACATCGGGGTTGGGGTCGTCACCGACCTAGTCCTTCACGGAATCCCAACGGTCGTTGTTGACCTTACAAAAGATATTCTGGAACGCGCTCAAGCTGAGGTGTTGAAGAACATACGGTTCGCGCCTCTGCTCTCAAAGACGGTGCCGCGGGCGAGCAGCGATGAGGCTTTGCAGCGGATGACCCTGACCACCGATCTGAAGGATCTGACTTCCTGCGCCTTTATCATCGAGAACGTTACCGAGGATTGGGCAATTAAAAAGCCCCTATACGAGAGGTTGGGAGAACTGATGCCGCCCGAGGTCTGTTTTGGAGCTAATACCTCGTGCATTTCCATAACACAAATAGGCGGCGCCTCGGGGCGTCCCGCCAATGTAGTCGGGGTTCACTTCATGAACCCGGTCCACCTGAAGCCCGCCGTTGAGGTGATCCGGGGATTCCACACCTCCGACGTGACAGTCAACACGTTATTGCAACTGCTCGCCCAACTGAAGAAGGAAGCAATCATTGTGGAGGACATGCCGGGCTTTGTTTCCAACCGGATCTCCCATTTGTTCATGAACGAAGCTGCCTTTGTTCTGCAGGATCATGTCTCCACGGCAGAGAAGATCGACATGATTTTCAAGAAGTGCTTCGGACATATGATGGGTCCTTTGGAGACTGCTGATCTGATCGGATTGGACACGGTCGTGCATTCTCTGGATGTTCTTTATGAAAGTTACAAAGACCCGAAGTACCGATGTTGTCCGCTCCTTAGAAAGTTGGTTCATGCCGGGCATCTCGGGCGCAAGACCGGAAAGGGCTTCTATACTTATTTCGTCGACTGATGAACCGAAACCCAGATTCCTCTTCAAGCCTTTCGATATGTTCATTTCTGGAGAGAAACCCATTGATCAATTCCGCGTCTACAGAAGAAGAAAAGAAGGTCAGGGAAACCGTTACCAAGTTCCTGCTGAGCTCGATCAATATTTCCAATCTGAACAACGACGATAATCTTTTTGAATCCGGTATCGTGAATTCTCTATTTGCGGTCCAGTTGATGACGTTCCTGGAAAAGACCTTCGCGTTAGAAATAGGCATGGACGATCTGGACATCGAAAATTTCAAATCCGTTAATGCCACTACGGCTTTTGTGATGAGGAAGAAGAGCTGGCAGAAGGCTGAGGCTAAGCCGTAAGATCGCGGTCGCGGATTCCTCTTTCAAGCCTGAAACGGTCATTTCGTGATTCGGCACTCTGATCAGATGGACAGCCTCTCCACAGGCAAGCGCTATGCAATATTTGTTGACCGAACAGCAAAAAGCCAGGCACGGGAACTTCAAGGCATTCGTGAAGGAGAACGTCGAGCCGTTTGCCGAGGAGTGGGATCGGGAGCAGAAGATTCCTGAGTCAGTAATATCGATGCTGGCTAAACCCGGCTACTTGGGCTGCAGTCTTCCGCAAGAGCAAGGCGGACAGGGATGGGACACGGTCACGTTCGGATTGCTGAATGAAGCTTTGGGAAGAGGGTCTTCCTCATTGACGGGCGTGCTCACCGTGCAAACGATGGTTTCTAAGGCGCTGCTGAAGTTCGGAAGCGTGGAGCAGATACAGAAATGGATTCCTCTCCTTGCCAAAGGCGAGATCATCGGGGCTTTTGCCCTGACGGAGCCCGGGGCCGGAAGTGATCTCAATGCACTGGCGACCGAATTCACTCGCTCGGACGGTGGCTATCTTGTTCTGAATGGCGTCAAGAAATGGATAACTTGTGGCCAGTTTGCGTCGTTATTTCTGGTGTTCGGAAAACTGGGAGATCGCTCACTGGCGTGTTTGGTCCCCAGAGAAGCACCCGGTCTCGAGGTAGAGCCGATCCGTGATCTGATGGGGTTCCGCGCCGCCGGTCTGGCAAAGCTTGCGTTCAACAATGTCGAAGTTCCAGCGGCAAACGTAGTCGGCAAACCTGGCTTTGCCCTCTCGCACGTCGCGCCGGTTGGACTGCACCACGGGAGGATCAGCACCGCGTGCTCCGCCTTGGGGCTTCTCAGGGGATGCTTTGAAGAGAGCATCGCCTGGGCGGCCACCCGAAGGATATGCAATCAACCGTTGGGAGATATCGGAATGATCCGCTCATTGATCGCCCAGATAGGAACCGACCTGGAGGCCGGCGGGTTCCTGTGCCACAGCGGCTGCCGGGCGGCAGATGAAAATCTGCCCGAAGCGTTTGAAAAGGCCGTGATGGCCAAGTATTTTACCTCCCGAGCCGCTGTCAGAGCGGCTTCGGATGCGGTTCAGATCCAGGGAGCAGCTGGATGTCACGGGTCTTCGCCGGTTTCGCGCTTCTATCGCGACGCCAAGATCATGGAGATCATTGAAGGCACCACCCAGATCCATGAGCATCTTCTCGGGGGGATCTTTGTTGGGCAGACCCACCGGTCGTAACAGTGAACCTTCAACCAACTCTGTTATGGAGTCTCCCGTCACACGCATTGCCAGCCAAGCAGATCTAGAGAGGATTGCTGAATTCAACCGCACAGAGGCGCCTTTCCCGGCGCATGCCACGCTTCAGGAATTGATCGAAGCACAGTTTGTGGAATCTGCCTCCGGCGCCGGCGTGATGTGTGACCATGACAAGGTCTTCGGCGTGTCCTCGCTTACGTGTGCGGAGCTCAACGAAAAGGCAAATCAACTGGCTCATTCGTTGAGAGCCGCAGGTATCGCACCAGGACACATCGTTGGCCTGATGGTGGAACGATCTTTCGCCATGATGATTGGCATCCTGGGAATCATCAAGGCGGGAGCCGCTTATCTGCCCTTATCGCCCGATAACCCGTCGGCTCGCACTGACTACATGCTGAAGGACGCAGGCGTCAGAGCACTGCTGATGCACACAAAGACGGTCGGCAGAACAAGCTTCGACGGGGTGAGAGTCAATCTTGATGATCCGGGAATCTATGTTGGGCCCAAGGAAAATCCGGTCATTGTCAATCAGCCGCGCGATCTCGCGTACTTGATATATACCTCGGGCTCGACCGGCAAGCCCAAGGGAGTCATGATCGAGCATCGGTCGGTGGTGAATCGGCTGCACTGGATGCAATTCGCCTATCCGATCGGCAAAGACGATGTCATCCTGCAGAAGACTCCCTATTACTTCGACGTTTCGGTGTGGGAGATTTTCTGGTGGGCCCTGCAGGGTGCAAAGCTCTGCTTCCTCATGCCAGGGGGCGAAGGGATTCCACTGGCCATCATTGAAGCAATCCGGAAGCACCGGGTTACGGTTCTGCATTTCGTTCCGTCAATGCTGAATGTCTTCCTCGAATATCTGGATGGAAAAGATGATCGCGTTCTGGAAGGGCTAGCATCGGTTCGACAGATTTTTGTCAGTGGTGAGGCCCTGACGGCTAGCCACGTTAAAAAGTTCAACAACATCCTGACCAAGAGGATCGGAGCCCGGCTGACGAATCTCTACGGCCCCACCGAGGCGACGGTCGACGTCAGTTATTATGATTGCCCGCCTCACAACGATTTTGAAACGGTTCCGATCGGCAAGCCGATCCACAACATCAAACTCTACGTCATGCGGGACGGTCGGCAGGTGGCGGTTGGCGAGACTGGCGAGTTATGCATTGCCGGAGTCGGACTCGCCCGCGGCTACTTGAATGACCAGACGTTGACCGGTGAAAAATTCGTCACTAATCCTGCCAACCCCAGCGAAAGAATCTATCGAACAGGAGATGTTGCCCGCTGGCTGCCTGACGGAAATATTGAGTACCTGGGCCGGGAGGATCATCAGGTGAAGATCCGCGGCTTGCGGATCGAACTGGGTGAGATTGAGAATACGATCAGGGAATATACAGGCATTGCCGACTGCGTTTGCGTGGCACGGAAGTACTCGGAGAACGTGATTTTGATCATCGCTTACTTGGTCTGCAAGTCGGAAGTGGCAATTGACAGCCTGAAGCAATATCTCAAGAAGCATCTTCCCGATTACTCAATCCCCAACCACTTTGTTAAACTAGAGAAGATCCCGTTGACGCCGAACGGAAAGGCCGATCGCAGGGCTCTGCCAGAGCCCGTAATTCAAGCGCAACCGCTATAGAAGGCGCTAGCCAGTGTTTCCCCTCGACATACAGAGCGGACTTCCGTGGCCCGCCTCTCGGCTTGATGAGTGCTTTTGGGGCTGGACGCTGCGGAGCAGACCATACGGTTATAAGGCAACTTCTCCCGCAGATTCTGTGCCTCACCGGACCTCTTCGTGCGAGTACTGCGAGACCATCAGCTCTTTCGTGAGATGAATGAGTAACGAACTTGATATCGCTGTGGTTGGCATGGCTGGTCGCTTTCCCGGGGCGCGAAACCTCGAGGAATTTTGGCATAACCTGGTCGAAGGTGTTGAGTCGATCACACGGTTTTCCGATGATGAATTGCTGCGATCGGGAGTGCCTGCCGGTTACCTGAGCAATCCGAGCTACGTGAAGGCCGCGCCAGTCCTGGACGACCCGAGCCAGTTTGACGCCGATTTCTTCGGTTTCCTGCCCATAGAAGCGAGGACCCTGGATCCCCAGCATCGCATTCTCCTGGAACTGGCGCATGAAGCGATTGAGGATGCGGGCTATGATCCGAATCGCTATCCCGGACGCGTCGGAGTTTTTACCGGAGCCGCCTTCAACACGTATTTCACGGAAAGCGGACTCAGCAGAGACTTTGCTCAGGAATACATTCCCACTCTAATCAGTTCGGACAAAGACTTTCTCAGCACCCGGATCTCCTACAAGCTCAATTTGAAGGGACCCAGTCTCACGATTCAGACAGCCTGCTCCACTTCGATGGTCGCGGTCCATCTGGCCCGCCAAAGCCTTTTGAATGGGGAGTCGGATATGGCGTTGGCCGGGGCTGTATCCGTGAGAGTCCCTCATCAGGCGGGTTACTTCTGCGACGGTGGCGGAGTGGTTTCGCCCGACGGGCATGTAAGGGCTTTTGACGCAAAGGCAAATGGAACTGTATTTGGGAGCGGTGGTGGCATTCTCGTGTTAAAACGCCTGGCGGACGCCCTCGCGGAAGGCGACAACATCTATGCAGTTATCAAGGGATCCGCTGTTAACAACGACGGCTCGGAAAAGGCCGGTTACACAACGCCGAGCGTCAACGGTCAGGCCGACGTAACAGTGGAGGCATTAGCCAATGCCGGGGTCGAGGCAGACAGCATCACCTATCTCGAGGCCCACGGTTCCGGAACGCCAGTTGGGGACCCAGTCGAGATCAGGGCGCTTACCAAGGCATTTCGCACCTTCACCCAGCGTTCAGGTTATTGCGCCATCGGTTCGGTAAAAACCAACGTGGGACATCTTGATGCCGCGGCAGCAGTCGCCGGCATGATAAAAACCATCCTTGCCCTGAAGCACCGAACCCTTCCGCCCAGTCTCCACTTCAATCAGGTCAATCCCGAAATCGATTTCGAGAGCACTCCCTTCTACGTCAACGCGCAACTGCGAAAATGGACAAGCGATGGCCCCAGAAGAGCCGGAGTCATGTCCACAGGCATGGGAGGAACGAACGCGCACGTTGTGTTCGAGGAAGCGCCGCAGTTGCCGCAAAGCTCCCGCAAGGGCTCTGCTCGGCTGCTGATAGTCTCGGCAAGGTCACCAGCAGCTCTCGACCTTGCCACCCAGCGCTTGCGCGAATTCCTGAAACGAAACGATTCCGTAAACATGAACGACGTGGCCCACACCTTGTGCGTCGGACGCCGGACATTTGCGCACAGACGGTGCCTCGTTTCTTCCACCCGGGAGGATGCTATTTCCACGCTGACCGAGGAGAACTCCAAGCGTATTCTCTCCCGCGTGAATGAAGAATCCGCAGGACGGCCGGTGGTTTTCATGTTTCCTGGCATAGGAGACCAATACGTCGGTATGGGCCATGGTCTCTATGAAGAGTGGGAGGTATTCCGGCACGAGGTTGATCGGTGCGCGCAGATTCTCCATCCATACCTGGAAACTGATATTCGGAAGATGATTTATCCCGATGGCCAGGGATTCAGGAGCGAGGGAAAGAACAAGGGCATCGATCTGAAAAAGATGCTGGGACGAAGCACGGATGCGCCGAAAGACCAGCACGCCACGGATCTGAACAAGACGCTGTTCGCCCAACCGGCACTATTCACCGTCGAATACGCCTTGGCTCGGCTTTGGCAGTCGTTTGGGATCACTCCGGCCGCAATCGTGGGCCATAGCATGGGGGAATACGTTGCGGCTTGCCTGGCCGGAGTACTGTCGCTGGAAGACGCGTTACATTTGATCGCCACCCGAGCCCGGTTGGTCAACGATCTGCCTCAGGGAGCCATGCTGGCCGTCACGCTTCCAGAAAAGGAATTACTTCCGCTGCTTTCCGGAGACCTGTCCATTTCTCTGATAAATGGTCCGGCATTGTGCGTGGTCGCGGGTCCGGCCGGTGCTGTGGCTGAATTTGAGCGGCGGTTGAATGAAAAGCAAATCGTTTCTCGGCGTGTTCAGAATGCCCATGCCTTTCATTCGAGAATGCTCAGTCCGATTGTAAGTTCCTTTGAAAAGGAAGTAAGAAAAGTCCGGCTGACCGAGCCTGGAATTCCGTACATCTCAAACGTCACGGGAAGGTGGATGACGGGGCGGGACGCAACCAACCCGTCCTATTGGGGTCTGCACGCCGATCACACCGCCAGGTTCGGTGATGCCCTCCAGGAGCTTTGGCGATTCAAGAACCCCATTTTACTGGAAGCCGGTCCCGGCCGAACTCTCAGCGTACTCGCTATGCAGCACCCCGACCGGCAGAATTCCGAAGACCCCGTAGCCATTTCTTCGATCCGCCACCATTATGAAAACCAATCTGACGTTGAGTTCTTATTGCAGGCGATTGGCAGGCTCTGGCTCTCAGGAGTTGAGATTCGGTGGGAAAGCATGTATCCGGGGGAAAAACGGCGCAGAGTATCACTGCCGACTTATCCTTACGAGAGGCGAAGCTACTGGGTAGAGAACGCGCCCGGCAGCGCAAACATCGTACCAAAGCAGAAATCAGGATCTGTAGCATCCAGCTTGGACGATTGGTTCTATGCTCCGACCTGGAAACGAACGCACTTCCCGATTGACATTGTCGATGCGTCTCTCCAGCAGCCCGCCTTCTGGCTGATTGTTGCGGACCGACACGGCGGTGGCGGCCGCCTGAAATCCAAACTCGAAGCCGCTGGAATGTCGGCGGCCTTCGTTCGCTTCGGCAGAAAATCTGACCGTCACAGCGACGGCTCATTTGACCTCGATCCCTCATGCATTCACGGTTATCGGGAATTATTTCTGGATCTGGAACAACGAACAGCCGGCGCCCCCATCAACATTGTCCATTTGGGAAGTCTGGTGAGAGAAGATGAGGCGACCGAGGCCTCTTCCTTCAACCAGAATTTTGGTTTCTTTAGCCTGTTCCATATCGCGCAGGCGCTCGGGGAGCTCCGGACTTCCATCCCCATCAAGATTGGTGTTATTTCCAACCGGCTGCATTCGGTTACAGGAGAAGAAGACGTTGCTCCCGCAATGGCAACCGTGCTGGGGCCTTGCGGCGTCATTCCCAAAGAATATCCGAACATCAGATGCTTCAGCATCGATCTGTCGGATAGCCGTCCAATTGACAGTCTGCCGGACGAATTGCTCGCCAGGATTATTGGCGAATTCGCCGAAGAACATACCAGCCCGGTCATTGCCTATCGCGGAAAGTATCGGTGGGAACGATACTTCGAACAAATCAGACTGAAGGAGCCTCTTCCTTCTTCAGTGGTGAGCGAGCCAACTGCAATCAGGCGTTTGAAGCCCCGCGGGGTTTATCTGATCACTGGAGGAACCGGCGGAATCGGGCTGGCCATCGCCGAGTATCTTGCCAAGGGATACCGGCCCAGACTCGTGCTGACTAAGAAGTCTCCATTTCCGAAAAAGTCCACGTGGAATGAGTTGGTGGCGGCACCGGAGACGCCGGCCCCCGTTCGCAAGACGATCAAGCTCCTTTTGGAGATCGAAAACAAGGGCGCGGAGATCGACATCCTCGTCGCGGAAGCTTCCGACAGAGAACAAATGCAAGCAGCTGTCGATGAAGTATTAGCGAGGTACGGAACCATCAACGGGGTTATCCACGCGGCAGGTATTGTGAGAGCGGGATTGATTCAGGCCAAGACGAGAGAGACCGCAGATTCAGTATTGGCTCCAAAGGTTTATGGCGCCATGGTGCTCTTCGACCTTTTGAAGAAGGTCAAACCGGATTTCCTGGTTGTGTTTTCGTCCATTACCTCGATCCTCACCCCCTACGCGGAGTGCGACTACAGCGCTGCAAATTGCTTTCTCGATGCTTTCTCCTCCTTCGCCAACGCTCATGGGGGTTTTCACACCCTCGCCATCAATTGGCCGGGCTGGAGAGAAGTCGGCCAACTAGCTGACCTCGCGACTCTGCCCGGGCTGGAGGGTTGGAAGCGGGCTGCCCTCGAAAGGGCGATCATGACAAAAGACGGTTTGGAGGTGTTCAAGAGAGCTATAAATTCAGATCTTACCCAAGTCATTGTCACTCCGGAGAATCTGGAGCATCTGCTGAAATCCGAGGCGGTATTCGATCCCACGGAATATCTCTCGCAAGTGCAGCCAGAAGAGAGGGCCGATCGGCCGCCTGAAAACGAGCAGGATGGAGCAGAGCACACCAACACGGTGGAGACGGCGCTCGCCGAAATATGGACCAGTGTATTTGGCTTGCAGCGAGTTGGCATTCACGATCATTTCATCGACTTGGGGGGACACTCCCTTCTCGCCATGCAGATCGTCTCTAGAATTCGCTCGTTATATCAGGTACCCTTCACGTTGATTGACTTCTTTGATGGTTCCACCATTGCCCAGATAAGTTCGGTGATTCAGGCAAGGCTACTTGCCGAAACCGAAGTCTCACCCCTGAACAGGCGCGCCGGCTGATTTCAATAGATTAGATATAATGGCGCCCGATTCGAGGACCTGACGGAGCCACAGCCTGTCGTTCCTTCCCAACTCCCTGCCTGAAGTTTTCCTTCGGCATAACTCGGTGAAATCAGGTTGTACAATCGAGCCCAAGCTTGGCAGGTGTGCGATCGAATCGCTCAGCTTCGCATTTCTGCTGGCTAGGTTGAAAGTGTTCTTCATTTTGTCCAGAGCCCAGCTGAGTTGCGAAGGTTCGATCGGGAATTCTTTCTGCCAGCAGGATCGCGGTGCCGGGGCATAGGTAAGTGGAAAAGCCTCTCGCATTGAGGAACTCAACGAGGTCACGGATTGTATGCGGGACGCGAACGAGAACGTCATGATACTCAAGAGCGATTCTCTCGATTCTTTGGAAATATTCGTGCGGACATGAGAACAAAGCTTCGTACTCCATGCCTTCAATGTCCATCTTCAGGAGATTGACCTGCGAACCCACCGCTCTCAGTACCTTTGCCAAAGACCAAGTTTCGACTTTAATGCTGCCGACAGCATGCAATTGCGGATTCGACCGTTGTAACAGAGTGTTTTGACCGTTGTCCTCGTAGAGATTCAAGTCTGATTCGCCGTCTCGCCCGCTGACCGCGACGTTAAAAGCTTTGACATTCGACAGGTTGTTCAGAGCGACGTTGTGAGACAAACAGGCGAAATTCTCTGGGGAAGCTTCAAAGCTGTAGACCTTAACGCCTCTTGCGGTGGTCGCCGCGAATACCGCAAAGATTGCCTTGTGTCCCCCGACGTCGACCACAACCCACCCATCGCGAATGGAAAATCTCGGTGACGGAGTGTAGACGTTGTCCATCCAAATCTCGTTGATGATGAAAGTGTCAAAGCTCGGGGCGTGTAGGCGGAATTTGACCCCTTGACGAAGCTGGAGAACCAACGCCTCTCGATGCAAGGCAAAGAGAGATAGAAAAGCCACTGGCCAGTTTTGGTAAAGCCGAGGCATTTTCCAAGCTAGTGGGGCATCCCTCCGAACTCTCACTAAGATCCGACGCACTGCCGGTCCGACTATGAACCACCAAATCAAGTGCCACGGGTTGAATTTCAATGAGACAACAAGCACCACCCCCACCAACTGCCAAACCCAAATCCAGTTCGATGAACTGGTCCATTTTTCCCGTTTGCCAAATACGTGACTACGCCACCGTACTCTCCACAAGCAGCCCACGCTGATCACGATATTCAGCGCGACAAAGCACCAATTCAACACCCTCATAGTGAACGGCCTCCCTTGAAGCGCGAACACTCGGCCGCGGTCCTATTTAACCGCGAGATTGCGAAGTGCAAGGGCGAACAATACTGCTACTGGAGATTTGCACTTCTTGCCATGGTGTTCCCCCAAAGGTGCGCATTATTATAATCTCGCTGGCTGCGGAATGAGGACTCATCTTGCGCCATTCACAGGCTGAAGTCTTCCTTCGGCATCTCTCTGGCTCTCGCAATCGGGTTGCACAATCCGAAGTGCCGCGCATCGCTTCTGGCCAGGTTGGCCAGATCCAGCCCCTTCGTCCAGCCCGCTTCCTTCAGCCGTCTTCTCGCCTGGGTAGGAAGCGATGGCCAACATATCAATGAGGTCGGGACAGTCTGACAGCCTTTGAAACTGATGAATGAGAAAACCACCTTGCCGCAGCGCTGCTCCCGTTTCGAGATCATGCGACAGGGCTCGATGGTTGTGGTTAGGATCGGCAAGCCCCAGAAGTGACCTGCTTGACGACCAGGGGACCCAGATGCGATCAGGGTTGATGACCGCATGCCTTCCCCGCTTTGCAGCACATTGGGGGCCACGGCATTTTTCGTATCTGGTCCCTGTTCATTTAATGTTCATTTAACGTAACCGCGTGGCAACTCTGGATGCCGGCGTTGCTATAGGCCATGGCGGCAACGGTATGCTGTCCAGCGGCACTCCCGGCCAAGGTGAAGTTGTAGGGCGAAGATGTAACGGTCGCCTGTAAGTTCCAGTCGACGTAAAATTCCACATAGCTGATTCCGCTTGGGTCCGAGGCTGTAGCTGTAAGCGTAACTGAATTTATGAACGATGACTGATCCGCTGGAGACGTAATTGTCACAGTCGGAAAGCCGGCGGTGTAGTTCGTGTCTGCGGTACCGTGAACATCAGCTCCTGCCGCCTGGTAGTTGGCGAAGGTCTGGTGCGTGTTGCTCTGCGAATTGTTGTCGTCGTAGATAAAATCGGCGGAAGATAAATCAAAGAGATGGTAGGTATTGAAATCAGGCGGTGTGTTATCCGCGAAGAAATTAGGCTGATTCGTGGCATCTACCTGGGTATATCCGACGTTGGCCGTCGCCGTAGTATCCCAGATCACCGTATTGTGGTGAATGGAATTGCCCACCGAGACGTAGTACGCTCCTGGAGGATAGGTATCGTAGCCTCGGTCTGATGCACCGACGCTCCATCCCTGCTCGCCCGTAACCGCACTCATCTCCATCACGTTGCAGTACGCATTCATTCCCGAGCTTGTCAAACTGTGTATCTGGTAACCGGGATGGTTATTCGCGGTGCCAGGGATACCGTTGTGCTGAAGAATGTTGTTATAAACAAGGGCCGAGACCAAGGATATCTCATACACAATCCCGTCTGCGTCGGTATTGCCGGTAATGGTATTGCCCGTTATCACAGGTGAGCTACTGCTCTGGTCAAAGTGAATCCCGGCACCGTCGTTATTTGTGATGGTATTGTTCTTGATCACTGCTCCGCGTGTCCGGCCAAATTTGATGCCGCCAGCCCCGAAGTTGGGAAGGACATTTGCATAATTATTGTGGGTGATCAGATTTCCCTGGACCAACAAGCCCGAGCTGATCAGATTATTGTCCGGCCCAAATCCTCCCCCGATTCCCAGCTGCCCGTTGTCATGAATGTAGTTGTTGAGAATTTGCATCCCGTAGTTCGGAGCTACGGCCACGCTATGATGGCCCCACATCTCGCAGTTCTCAATGATCCAATTCAAGCCGTTCGCCTGCCGTTGCGCGTCAGTCACTTGACCGTTTGCGGGCCATAAACCTCCCTGCCCTATCGGAGCCGCAAACTCCTCTATAGTCAAATACTGAAACGTGACATTGTTCGCAGGCCCTACGGCAACGGCAGGTACCACGCTCGTCTCAACTAGGTGCCCCGACGGGCTGTCGTGGAAGTAGATGAGGTGGTTCGCATAGTCAAACCACCACTGGCCACTCGCGATGGTCGGCAGCGAACTTGCATAGAGATGCTGCAATGGCACCCCGTCGAACCACAAGTCCTCTGGAATGTTGCAAGCAAGCCATCCCTGGATACATTGTGCGGTGGTCTCGTTGACCGTTCCACGTTGCCTCTGGCCCGTCACCACATAGTCGGTACCGTTGAACGTGGCTGATGGCCCAATGACCCTAGACCCACTTATGATGGCGGGACATGAAGTCGTCGGTGGTGCACACGCGGTCTGGCCGAGGAAACTGTCACCATTCTTAGGGATGATTGGAGTTTGCAGGCGATATAGACCTGGCTGGAGCACAAATGTTGTGCCCGCTGGATTTGCATCGACCACGCTCTGAATCGCAGTTCCGGGACTGATGCTCACGACTGACCCCGAATAAGCGGTGAAGTTTACTCCTGTCATGTTGGCGCCACTCACCGGCACTTGCGAACTGGGTGGAGTGAAACTGAACCCGCTCTTGCGGACGGTCACTGCGTACGAACCATTGACGAGGCCGGTGAAACTATAGGCGCCGGAGCTGTTGGCGGTGGTGGTGGCGCTGGCTGCGCCGCTAAGGGTCAGGGTTGCACCGGATCCGTTCGCGGCAGGGCTGATGGTGCCCGAGATACTATACGTAATTGCCGACGCGGTGAAGTTTTCCCCCGTGACGTTGGCTCCGCTCACAGTCACTGGCAGGCTCGACGGACTGAGGATGAACGCGCTCTTGCTGGCCGTGACGGTGTAGGAACCATTGGCGAGGCCGGTGAAACTATAGGCGCCGGAGCTGTTGG
>Ga0307478_10000936_pt1 | contig 27393 bp, 20 predicted proteins | sample atmos_gasesECM4C_2_FD_203713 | JGI IMG/M metagenome (GOLD analysis project Ga0307478, IMG submission 203713) | Hardwood forest soil microbial communities from Morgan-Monroe State Forest, Indiana, United States - atmos_gasesECM4C_05 | ecosystem: Environmental > Terrestrial > Soil > Temperate...
AACGAGTGGGCGGCACACAATCGGTTTCGGTTGACGTACGGGTGATAGCTGCTACGAATCGAGACCTGACTACATCGGTGGCAGAAGGCAAGTTCCGTCAGGACTTGTTTTACCGCCTCAACGTTGTTCCGATTCGATTGCCCGCATTGCGCGAGCGCATTGGTGATATTTCGTTGTTGGTCGGATATTTGATCGACCGCTACGCCAAAAAATTGGGCAAGAGGATTCGAAACATAGACAAGAAGACAATCGAACTCTTCCACGCATACGATTGGCCGGGCAACATCCGCGAGTTGCAGAATGTAGTCGAGCGGGCTGTGATTTTGTCTGAAGGGGAGACTTTCTTTGTAGATGAGACCTGGCTCACGCACGTGACTCCGAAACTGGCGGCGACGACTGCTCCGCTGGTTGCTGACCTTGTCGAACACGAAAGAGAGCTCCTCGAAGCCGCTCTCCGGGAATCCGAAGGCGTGGTTGGGGGTCCAACCGGCGCCGCTGTTAAGCTGGGCATTCCCCGGCAGACACTCGAATCCAAAATAAGGAAGCTGGGCATAAACCGGCACCGCTTCAAGGCCTCTTAGTCTTCCCAGCAACAAACATCCGGACCGTTCGGCGGCCATAAATTGAGCAGGGGCACGAGGGTGTGCCGCGAACATCAGTAGCGGGAACGCCCCTGTGAAGGCTGGGGAGCGGCATGATCCCACGCAATCGATCACATCTGTTCGGCTATGAAGTAGTGTGCTCGATAGGCCAAGCATATGTCTGGACGAATGTCGTGACAACACATATAATCACAACGATTATGAAAGAGACGAAGAAGGCCCGAGGCACGCCGGAGGAAGCGGCATTTCTGGATCTGCTCCGTACCTGCGATCTGCTCTCTCGCGGTCCTGCCCAGTTCTTGAAATCCGAGGATTTATCGCAAACCCAATACAATGTGCTCCGAATCCTACGAGGCGCGCCTGCAGGACTGCCGTGTGGAGAGATTGCGGACCGCATGATTACCCGAGATCCGGACATCACACGGTTGCTCGACCGTCTGGAAAAGCGAGAACTCATCTCCCGCTGTCGGGAAGCGAAGGACCGTCGCATGGTTGTGGCTCGAATCACCCCACAAGGATTGAAGCTCCTGGCTCGTCTCGACGAACCGGTTCAGGAGATGCACCGTAAGCAGCTTGGCCATCTTGGCGGTGCCAAACTGAAGGAATTACAGGACTTGCTGGCAGCGGCTCGAGCCAAAGCGGCTTAATTTTTTTATCCACTATAGTTGTTGCAACGAATATCGTCGAAACACATCTAAAGACGTAAAAGGAGAAGCACCCATGAGCACAGCAGCTATTCCACAAACCACCACAAGCACCTGGAACATCGACCCAGCTCACTCCGTTGCCGAGTTTAAGGTCAAACACATGATGATCGCCAACGTAAAGGGACATTTCTCCAAAGTTACAGGAGTGCTGGTCCATGATGAATCCGACCGGACAAAGTCTCGCGTAGAGGCCACAATAGAAGCCGCGTCAATTGAAACGCGCGAATCGCAGCGCGACACGCACCTCAAGAGCGCAGACTTTCTTCATGTGGAGAAGTTCCCAACCTTGTCGTTCAAGTCCACCGCCATCAAAGCTGCCGACGACGGAGAACTGAAGGTCGAAGGCGACCTCACCATTCGCGGTGTCACCCGTAAGGTAACGTTCGCAGTTGAAGGGCCAACGCCACCGACGAAGGACCCCTGGGGAAATACCCGAATTGCAATCTCGGGTACGACCAAGATCAACCGCAAAGACTATGGTTTGACCTGGAATGCGGCCCTTGAAACTGGCGGTATTTTGGTTGGCGAGGAGGTCACCATCACACTCGAGGCGGAGTTTGTGAAGGCTTGAACTATCGGAGCAAGGCAGACTGGGCACACACTGTCGTACCACCTGCGAAGGAGTCCTATGTCATTGAGGGCAGTGAAGCAGATTATCGAACCGAAGCCGACTATCGAAGGCGCGGGCGTCAAGTTGCAGCGCGCCTTTGGCTTCGGCAAGACCAGGGAATTCGATCCATTTCTCTTGTTGGACGATTTCCGTAACGACAACCCCAACGATTACACGGCCGGATTTCCCTGGCACCCACATCGCGGCATCGAAACCATCACCTACGTTCTGGCGGGCTCGGTCGAGCATGGTGACAGCCTGGGCAATAAAGGAAAAATGACCGCTGGCGACGTGCAATGGATGACAGCGGGAAGCGGCATTCTCCACCAGGAAATGCCGAAGGGCGATAGCCGAGGCCGGATGCACGGCTTCCAGTTGTGGGCGAATCTGCCCGCAAATCTGAAGATGACCGATCCGCGTTATCAGGACATTCCGGCAAGTGCCATCCCAGAAATCACCGATGACGACGAAACCCGAGTCAGGGTGATTTGTGGAGAATTCTGGGGCAAGAGAGGGCCGGTGGAAGGTGTAGCCGCCGATCCTAGCTACGTCGATGTATCGGTTGCTCCCAACCGGAAAAAGCGCCTGAAGATCGAAACCACGCGCAATGCCTTTGCATACGTTTTTGCCGGTTCAGGCACATTCCGGGATGCATCGGATCCGCGCGCGGTTCTGACCGAATCTGCTGTCGACCCAAACGCCAACCCGAAGTACGACGCCAGGAATCACTCGCTTATGCTCTTCGATCGCGGCGACGAGATTACTGTTCTAGCCGGCGAAGAAGGCATCCGTTTTCTGTTGGTGTCTGGCAAGCCGATTGAGGAGCCGGTGGCGTGGTACGGTCCGATCGTCATGAACACCCAGGAGGAGTTGCGACAGGCCATGACAGAACTGCAAAGCGGCACGTTCATCAAGCACCGGTAACGCTTTTCTCCCGCGGCCAAACAGGTAAACGCGTTAGGGAACGGGCGTGGAGCAGTTCATCAGCGAAATGCCAATATTGTAGGCGGTGAGACTGGGGGCCTTTCGTCGGATCGTAAGCGCTTCGCAAATTTAAAGAACCAGCCTGAGTTCCTTCCCATTCTTGGTCTAGGTATTCGTCGGGAACGTCGTGCTCTGGCACCTTATGCGTGGGCACTTCTCTCTCGTCCGCGTGCTCGGTATTCAACATCGGCTATCGCGCCTTACGTGCGCAGATTGAAAACCCTGCGCACCATGTCGATAATCAGTGGAGACTGATTGGCTGCAGCGGCGTTCAACAACATTGCCACCGGCGCCTGGAGCACCTTTTCTATGATGCCGCGACTAAGCGATTCCACAACGTCTTCTTGGTCAGGGCTCAGATTGCCCAGGCGTCCGCGCACGCGATGAACTTCACCGCGGCGCACTGCCTCAAAACACTCTCGTAACGAAACAATTGTCCCCGAGACTTCGGAATCAAGAACCGGTGGACTGTCCACCTCTGCACTGGTCACAACTTGGACTCCCTTCCCATGGGGAGGAAGCAACCGAATCACCATAACCAACCGCTCTACGGATACAGGCGAACCCGGGCGATACTTGGACTCTTCATGCGCGAGTAGTTCCGGTCAGTGTTACCGCCCTTTGACACTGATCTATGAATGACACTGATCCGTTGATAAACGCCTCCCTTCACACTGCAACTCGCTTCTTTTCAGCAGGTAATTTCCGGAACGTTTGGCGGCCTGCTTGCTTTAGGTGAAGTGTCGCGAGCAGCGAGACAAAAACAATATGAAGCGAGGTTTTAATGGCAAGCCCAGCGAGAGACGGAAAGCCTGCGCCACTACCGGCACCCAATAGCGATTTCTATGAACTCGTCGAAACACTGCCCGCTGAAGAGTTGGCGGTAGTGAAACAGGTGCGCGCTTTCATGGAGGCAAAAATCGCGCCCATCATCACAAAGTACTGGGTCGAAGATGCTTTCCCATTCGAAATCTTGCCCGGAATGAAAGAACTCAACATTGGCGGCGTTGGCATGGAGGGTTACGGCTGCAGAGGAGGAAGTGCACAGCTGTTTGGCTTGGTAGCCATGGAGATGGCACGCGTCGATTCGTCGATTGCGACATTCTTCGGTGTTCACAACGGACTGGCAATGGGCTCGATCTACCTGGGCGGATCAGAGGAACAAAAGCAGAAATGGCTGCCGCCGATGGCTCGGTGGGAGAAAATTGGCTGCTTCGGCCTAACTGAACCACTAGTCGGATCCGGAGCTGCCCGCGGGCTGTTGACGACTGCGAAACGCGATGGCGACAGTTGGATCCTCAATGGTCAGAAGAAGTGGATCGGCAACGCTCCGTGGTGCGACATTTCTATTATCTGGGCTCGCGACGTAGCGGACGAGCAAGTTAAAGCCTTCATCGTCGAGAACAAGACCACGCCTGGCTTCAAAGTCGAGAAAATTCAGAACAAGGTCGCGCTCAAGGTAGTTCAGAACGGCCTCATCACCATGGAGAACTGCCGAATACCGGAAGAAAACCGTTTGCAACAAGATCAGTCGTTCCGCGACACCGCCCGCGTTCTGAAGATGACGCGCTTCATGGTTGGCTGGGAGGCGACTGGATGCGCCATGGGCGCCTACGAGAACGCTCTCAAGTACTGTCAGGAGCGCATACAATTCGGAAAGCCCATCGCCTCATTCCAGATGGTGCAGGACCTCCTCGCCAGGATGCTCGCTAACATCACGGCTTCGCAGTGCCTGTTGGTGCGCATGGCCCAGTTGCAGGCCGAAGGCAAGCTGACCGACGCCCATGCCGCGATTGCGAAGGCATTCACCACCTCCAAGTGCCGTGAGACAGTAGCCTGGGCGCGAGAGTTATGCGGTGGCAACGGCATTGTCGCCGACTACAACGTAGGCCGTTTCTTCGCCGATGCGGAAGCGCTCTACTCCTACGAAGGCACCTTCCAGATGCAGAACCTGATTCTCGGTAAAGCCATCACCGGTTTCAGCGCCTTCGTCTAGCGGAATGGAAACAAACTGCGGCTTCTTATTCAACCTGTCTGCCAAAAGCTGAAGTAATCAAGGAGCAAAGAAAATCATGGCTGTTAAGTCCTCTAAATCAGAAATCAAAAAAACCACAGCAATGGCCACGACGGCCCGGTTGTTTCTTCTAAGCATAAGCAGCGGCCAAGTATTGTCCGCGAACCCCGACGGCTCCGACCTTAAGCCCATTGTGAGCGAGGGAAGGCGACTGCCAGATGGCATTGTTGTAGACGCCGAGGCAGGTCACCTCTACTGGACCAACATGGGCAACCCCACCGCCGATGACGGCTCTATCGAACGTTCCGATCTCGACGGAAGCAACGTCACGCACATCGTTCCTCCGGGCGGCACCTTCACTCCCAAGCAACTGCAACTCGATGAGAAGAACCGGAAGCTTTACTGGTCGGATCGCGAGGGCATGCGGATCATGCGGGCGAACCTGGATGGTTCCAAGATCGAAACGCTTATCGACACGAGCGAAGGCGACGCACGTCCTGGTAAAGACATTAGGAAACAGTGCGTGGGCATCGCGCTCGACGTCGAAGGCAGGAAAGTTTATTGGACGCAGAAGGGTCCGGACAATGGCGGCGACGGACGTATCTTTCGCGCCAATCTCGAAATTCCCAAGGGCCAAAGTGCCGCCAATCGCAAAGACATCGAACTCCTCTACGAGGGCCTGCCAGAACCGATTGACCTCGAACTAGACCTGGCCAACCGGACGATCTACTGGACGGACCGCGGCGATCCCCCGCGCGGCAACACGGTGAATCGGGCGCCCATGGATCCGTCTCAGGGAAATGGCAAGAAAGAACCGGAGATTGTTTTCGGCCATTTGGAGGAAGGAATCGGTATCGCCTTGGATCTGAAAGGCGGCCGCATGTTTATGACCGATTTGGGTGGATCCGTCTATAGCGCGAATCTCGACGGGTCTAACAAGAAGCAGTTGCTCTTCGTGGAAGGAAACCTGACCGGCATCGCATACGCCGAGATTCCGGGGCTCACCAGATAACGCCGCTGTAGATCTTGCAATTAATAAGGAGAAAGAAATGAGCTCGCCGGTTTCTGCTTTAAAACTTGACAACGTTGTCTACGACAAGAAAGGTCCGATTGCGTACGTGACGCTGAATCGGCCCAAGGTCTTGAACGCGCTGAACAAGGCGACGATCAACGAGCTGCGGGAAGCGTTCGAGGACGCGCGTGACGATTCAGCCGTCCGTGGAGTCATCCTCACGGGCGCCGGTGAGAAGGCGTTTGCTGCGGGCGCCGACATCACTGAAATCGCCAACAACACGGCTGTAGAAGCGGAACATACGACTCGTCAGGGACAGGCATTGACCGACCTCATCGAGAACCTTGGCAAGCCGGTCATCGCCGCAGTCAACGGCTTTGCCCTAGGGGGTGGGTGCGAACTGGCGATGGCGTGCTCTATCAGAATCGCTGCCGAGAGCGCGAAATTCGGTCAGCCAGAAGTAAAGCTTGGAGTCATGCCCGGGTATGGAGGCACGCAGCGCCTGCCTCGTCTGGTCGGGAGAGGCCGGGCACTCAAGCTCATCCTGTCCGGCGACATCATCGATGCAGTTGAGGCTTATCGCATTGGACTGGTGGAGGAACTGGTGCCTTACGGGCAAGTGGTAGAACGTGCCGAAACTGTGTTGAAAAAAATCATTGCCAACGCTCCCCTAAGCGTGAAGTACGCGCTGGAGGCGGTGAACAAAGGGCTGGAGACGAGCGTGGCCGAAGGTCTGCTGATTGAAGCCTCGCTTTTCGCAGTATGCGCCTCGACCGACGACAAGAAAGAAGGTACGTCGGCGTTCCTCGAGAAACGCGCGGCCAAGTTTCAGGGAAAGTAGAAGTTTGCGCGCCACTTCGAAGTTTCAACTGACTCGCTGCCCTCGGCGGCAATCGTGAAGAAGGAGATGACGATGACAGAAGGCAACATATTTTCCGGATTGAAGGTCGTAGACCTGTCGAGCTTCATTGCCGGGCCGTCCGCTGCAACCATCTTGTCCGATTTCGGCGCCGATGTCGTCAAAGTCGAGCCGCCTGAGGGAGAGATGTGGAGAATCGGGCAGAAGATCCCGCCTCAGCCGCATTCGAAAGAGGCTTACCCCTTTCAATTGGCGAATCGAAACAAGCGTGGGGTTGCGCTCAATTTGAAATCGGCGAACGCGCAGCAGGTGCTTGAGCGATTGGCCAAGTGGGCCGACGTGTTCATCGTCAACACACCGCATTCCGCGCGCAAGAAACTGAAGCTCGAATATGAGGATGTCGCGCGGTGGAATCCACGCCTGATCTATGCTGATCTCACCGGCTTCGGCGAGAACGGTCCGGATGCAAATCTTCCAGGATTCGATCTCACCGCCTTCTGGGCACGAAGTGGCTTGCTGTTCATGACGCGCGATGCTGGAGAGCCGCCCACCTGGCCAGTGTCAGGCAGCGGTGACAATGCAACTGGGGTCTGCATCTATAGCGCGATTGTGACCGCGCTTTATCGTCGCGAACGCACTGGTAAAGGATCCTATGTCACAACTTCGCTACTCGCAGCGGGTATCTGGTCGGCCAGTGTCTTCATCCAGGCCGCTCTATGTGGCGCGAATTTCTATGGCTTGCACGATCGAACCAATCCTGCAAATGCAGCTTTGAATACGTATCGCTCTTCTGACGGTACCTGGTTCGTTCTCGTAGCCACTCCAGACAAGGTGCCTGCGGTCCTTAAAGCCATGGGTCGCGAAGACATCTTGACGGATCCGCGATTCTCGGATCCTGCCAAGCTGGCGCAGAACCGGCCGCAACTGACCGCAATGCTCGATGAGATCTTTGGTTCGCAGCCAATGTCGCATTGGTATGAGGTCTTCAACGGCGTTCACGTACCCTTCGGCGCCGTGCGTGAGCCGCAGGAAGTCGTGAATGATCCGCAACTACGAGCGAATGACATCGTTGTTCCACTCGAAGGAGCCGGCGAGAAGCTGACCTCGACCATCAGCAGTCCTATTCAGGTGCACGGTGTTTCGAAAGTGCCTGCCAGGCGCGCGCCCCGAATCGGCGAGCATAACGATGAAGTTCTGAAAGAGCTCGGTTTTGGAGAGGACGAAATCGACGGTCTGCGTGCCAGCGGCGCGATTCCGGGTGCACAACCAGGCAAAAACGTGGAAGAGGCGGTCCGGGCCAGGTAAGAGTCTCGGAGCGAACGAACGATTGAATTGAATTGAACTTATTGGAGGATTAAATGGCAAAGAGCCGTGAAGTCAAGAATGTAGCGATTGTTGGGACCGGAGTCATTGGCGCGAGTTGGGCTGCTCTATACCTGGCCCGTGGCTTTAACGTTGTCGCCACAGATCCGGCGCCAAACGCGGAAGCAAACCTGCGCAAGTTCATTGATGCTGCTTGGAAAGACCTGACCGTCATCGGGCTTTCTCCGAACGCATCGCGCGAGCATCTGCAGTTCACGACCGATATGAAGAAGGCGCTTGCTGACGCCGACCTAGTTCAGGAAAACGGACCTGAACGCAAGGACTTCAAGATAAAGCTGTTTGCGGATATGGACGCTGCGACCCCGGAAGATTCCATCATCGCATCCAGTTCATCCGGTCTGACGATGAGCGTGATGCAATCGGCCTGCAAGCATCCGGAGCGGTGTGTGATTGGCCACCCTTTTAATCCTCCTCACATGGTTCCTCTGGTCGAGGTCGTCGCAGGTGCGAAAACGTCCCCGGAAACTGTTGAGCGGGCCATCTCCTTCTACACCTCGATCGGTAAAAGGGCGATCCACGTCCGGAAAGAAGTGGTTGGCCATGTCGCGAACCGGCTTCAGGCTGCTCTCTACCGTGAAGTCGTATACCTCATCGAACAAGGTGTTTTGGATGTCGCTGATTCCGATGCCGCCGTGTGCTGGGGACCTGGATTGCGTTGGGGTCTAATGGGTCCCAATCTGCTGTTCCATCTCGCAGGCGGCGAAGGCGGGATTCAACATTTCATGGAACATCTGTCCGGCCCTGTCGCCACATGGTGGAAAGATCTCGGCACGATCACTGAATTCAGTCCCGAGGTCAAGCAAACCATTGTTAACGGCGTATTGAAGGAAGCGAATAGCCGTTCGATCGCAGAACTCGAACGCGAGCGTGACTCCATGCTGCTGGAATTGCTCACGACCCGCGCGAAAGCGGAAGAAGCCGCACACGCCGTAGCAGACGCGGCAGCCGATTAGAACCTGTTTCCCTCCCATGTGACGCGGAGACGGAAAAAAAGAGAACAAAAATGATCTACGTCCACTCTCTCGGCCGGGCGTTGCGATTCTATCCCGGCCGAACCGCGCTTGCTCGTGACGGCCGATTCTTGACCTTTCGCGAACTTCACACTCGCGTTGAAGGCATCGCAGCGACGCTCACCAGCCACGGTTTTGGCGTGGGAGACCGCCTGGCTCTGTTGCTGCCTAACGGGCCCGACTACATCGAACTCATGTATGCGTGCAGCATGCTGGGCGTGATCGCCGTTCCACTGAACACCCGCCTGTCGACCAAAGAGATCGACCGGGTGCTCGAAGATGCGCGTCCTCATGGGATTGTGCGCCATTCTTCCCTCGCTGTCCCCGGAGTGCAGTTGAACTGGCACCACGTGGTCGACGAGGAACCCCTTCCAATTCGCAGCGACCCTGCTCCGATGGTCTTTTACGACCCCGAAGCCGTTTTGGGGCTTATCTATACGAGCGGCACGACAGGGCAGCCGAAAGGTGTCATGGTGACGCATGGGAATATCCTTGCTGACGTCCACAACTTCAACTACTGGATGCGCTACACCGAAGGCGGGATCTACCTCCATGCCGCTCCGATCTTCCACATCGCAGACTTTCCCAGCATGTTCGCGGCCCCAGCATTCGCCGCCAGCCAAATCACAATTCCGAAATTTAGCGCACAGACTTTCTGCGAGACGGTGGAACGAGAGCATGTGACTCACACCGTGCTCGTGCCCACGATGATCAATTTGGTCACACAATTCCCGGACGCGAGAAAGTATGATTTGAGCAGCCTGCAGGTACTGGCATATGGCGGCTCACCTATGGCGCCGGAACTCGTCCATCGGACGCGGGAACTTCTGCCAAAGGCCAAGTTGATTCAAGTGTACGGGTTGAGTGAAACCGGTTTTCTTACCGGCTTGCAGGACCAGGAGCACACCGAAGACAAGCTGATGTCGTGTGGGCGACCCTGTCCCGGTGTGGATCTTCAGGTGACAGACACGTCAGGGGAACAAGTGGCGTCGGGACAAGCGGGCGAACTGATCGTACGAGGCGCCAACGTGATGCGTGGGTATTGGAACAATCCGGAAGAAACGGCTAAAGCGTTTCGCGACGGATTCTTTCGTACGGGAGATATCGGCCATCAGGACACGACAGGATATTTTTACATCCTCGACCGGCTGAAGGACATGATTGTTACTGGCGGTGAGAACGTTTATTCGGGAGAGGTGGAAGCAGTAATCTACGGGCATCCCGCCGTTCGTGAAGTAGCCGTCTTCGGCGTACCCGATCCGCAATGGGGCGAACTTGTAATGGCTTGCGTAGTCTTGAAGCCAGGCACAACTCTTACGGCCGACGATCTGATTGCTTTCTGTCGGCGAAGCCTTGCGAATTACAAGCTTCCCAGGCGCGTTGAGTTTTCAGAAACGGATCTGCCCAAGAACACGTCTGGCAAGATACTGAAGAAGACTCTGCGCGAGCGCTTCTGGACACGCCAGGAACGCGCCGTGAGCTGACGCCACACGGTTGACGGGATCGTTGGGAGGTGCGGGCAACCTGAGATTGACGATCTCTTGCGCAAACGCGAAAACCAAGCCGGAGACCGAGGGGAAACAGAAATGAGCAAAGTCGCCAGTCAGCCATTACCGAATGCCTTAATAAAAGTCGTTGATCTGTTGGTAGAAAGCCGGATCAGGATTGATGCAATGGAACAAATTTTGGTGAAGACAAATTCAGTCGCCTATGAGCTTTACCTCGGCATGATTGAAAATCTGCGAGCCCAGACGGCAGCGGAAATCAACCAAGTGCTCACCCAAACGCTCGAGTCACAGCCTGCCGAAAGCTAGATGGAGCACACAATCTCCTGTATTTCTGATCCCGCTGCTGTTGAGATCCGAATGTCACGAAATGAAGACGTGTATCAGGCAACCACGGGCGATGACTCCGGGACTTGGAGCGGTAGAGTGAAATGAAAAGTTGCGCCCCCTCCACGGTTGGCGCTTGCCCACAACTGCCCGCCATGCGATTCCACAATGGAACGGCTGATGGCCAATCCCATGCCGCTGCCGTGCGGTTTGGTGGTAAAGAACGCAGAAAAGATCTGATCCATCTTCTCCGTTGGCAACCCCACGCCCGTGTCACTGACCGAGAACTGGAGTTGACCGTCCTGCAGTTCCGACTTCACCGTAAGCTCTCCGCCGGAGTCCGCCATGGCTTCGATGCCGTTAAGCATGAGGTTCATGAACACCTGCTGCAACTGCACACGGTCCGCCACGACTTCGGGCAGCTCAGCGGCAAGTTCCATACGCATGGCAACCGAGTGTCGCGTTGCCTCACCATTCAGCAGCGTGAGCATTTCCTGGACGATGCCGTTCACGTTGACCAACTCACGTTTTGAGGGAGACTTCCTGTAGAACGAACGTATCCGATCGATGATTTCAGCCGCACGATTCCCATACTTATCGATTCGGGCTGCTGCCGCACGGGCCCGATCCAGATTGGGCGGTTCGTGTGCTAGCCATTCAATGCAGCTATTGGCGCTGGTGATAGCGGCCGCGATGGGCTGCTTGATTTCATGCGCCAGAGAGGCGGCCATTTCCCCCAATGTGCTCACACGATTGATATGTGCCAGCTCGGCCTCTAGTTGTCGCAGTTTCTCACGCTCTTGCTCAGCACTCTTGCGCTCCGTGATATCGGTCGAGCTGCCTACGAATTGCTCCAAAGCTCCGGCGTCGGAAAGGACGGGATGGCCGACAGTGTGGATCCATTTGACCCTTCCATTCGGTAAAAGGATACGGAACTCCTGATCGTAATCGACTTTTTCCGCCATAACCCTTTCGCCCATGCCCTTGAACTTCAGTCGATCCTCCGGGTGGACGCGTTCTACAAATTCTTCCCAAGTCGGCGCTCCCTCCGCTGGATCGAAGCCGTAAATGTGGTACCACTCCTCGGAGAGGTGCACCGTCTTCCGATCCGGTACGCGCCAAGCCCAGCTGGCCGTATGGGTGAGCTTTTGCGCCTCGGCAAGATGACTTTCACTCCGGCGCAGGGAATCCTCGATTCGTTTCCGTTCGGTTACGTCCATGGTTGTACCGATGACTTCAACGATTTCGCCCGAGGCATCCATCACCGGGTGCGCTATGGTGCGAAGGTGCTTTATCCTCCCGTCCGGAAGAACGATTCGAAGATCAGCCTCCGAGTCAGTCCATCCCGTTTGTGTTAACTCCATTTTCCTTCGCTGATCAAGGCTTCCCCGGTCGTCGGGGTGAACTCTATCGCGAACGAGAGACCAAGCGGGCTTTATTTTCGGGTCGAACTCATAAATGCGAAAGATCTCTTCCGACCAGAAGTGCTCGTCGGTACGGATGTTAATCGTCCAACTCCCCATGTGGGTGAGCCTCTGCGCCTCGGCAAGGTGCGCTTGCCGACGCTCCAGCTGCCGGGTCAGAAGTTCTTGCTCGGTGATATCAATCGCGGTGCCGAGAAACCCCTTAAGCACTTCGCCTTCAACAACGGGAATTCCGACGCAGCGAATGTAGCGTTGCTCTCCGTCGGGGCGAACAATTCTCTTTTTCACATCGCAGCCGCTGCGTTCCGCAAGCATTCTCTTTATGGTGTTAGCCATAAAGTCGCGGTCTTGTGGGTGCACGGTGGCTAGATACTGTTCTAATGTTGGGGATCCCTTCTGCGCATCCAGTCCGTAAAGTCGAAACAGCTCCTCAGACCAGTAATCAAAGAAACCTGCAGGGTTGAATGCCCAACTTCCCATGTGCGCTAGGCGCTGTCCCTCAGCGAGATAAAATTGGCTTCGTTGAAGCGACTCCTCGGCGCGCTTTCGGTCAGTAATGTCCTGGACTGTACCGTAGAAGTGGGTGGGCCGGCCCGACTCGTCTTTCTTTACAGCACGGGTACTGTTGAGGACGCGCACTTCGCCGCTGGGACGAACGATGCGGTGTTCCACGTCATAGCGCACACCACTAGTAATGCTCTGCTCCTTTTCTCGAAAAAGACGGTCCCGATCTTCAGGATGGATCATGTCCCGTAGTGCGTCCACGTTCATGGGGCGTTCCTGAGGCCGCAGTCCAAAAATGCGGTAGGTTTCATCTGACCAGATCAAGGAATCCGTCGCGAGGTCCCATTCCCAGTAGCCGACATGGGTGATACGCTGGGCTTCTTCAAGCTTGGCTTTGCTGTCCTGCAAGTCGTGAGACGTCAACCGCAGGGCCTCCTCGGCGCGCTTGCGATCTTCGATGTCGGTGAGAGTTCCATACCAGTTAACGATGTTTCCACGCTTGCCCCGAAGTGGGACACCACGCACCAGAAACCATCGATATTCCCCGTCAGTGGCGCGCCGGAACCGCGCCTCGTCTTCGAAAAGCTGTCCGGTTGCAACAGAGATGCGCCACTTTTCGGAATGGCGCACAAGGTCTTCAGGGTGGATGGCACGCTGCCAACCTGCGCCTGAAGTCTTCTCGAGCGAAAGCCCGGTGTATTCGGTCCAGCGCTTGTTCACAAATGTATTGGAGCCGTCAGCCAAGGTAGTGAAAGTCATGGCTGGAATTGTTTCAACAGCCTCTCGCAGACGCTTTTCCTGACCCCTGAGCTGATGAATGCGCCATCGATGAAGTGCCCAGAGGAGGGCAAGGAAGGCGGCGAAGCACGACAAACGGAACCAGTAAGTCTGATAGTAGGCCCGGGCGACGTTCAAAGCGATCGCAGTTTCTGGCCCGTTCCACAGTCCCTCGCTGTTGCTAGCGACAAGCCGGAATCGATAGGAGCCGGGCCCAAGGTTCGTGTAAACGGCTTCTCGCGCTGCAACCGGCTGGCTCCAGCTACTGTCGAAACCTTCGAGGAAATATCGATAGCGAATCCGCCCGGGCGCCACGAGGCTCAGTCCTGTGTACTCAAACGTGATTCGCCTGGGGGATGGAGGAATTCGAACGGAGGCGTCGAGGTTTGCGGTGTTGTAATCGGCGGTGATCGCCTCGATGTGAGGCAGCGCGGGACCTGAATTGTCAGTGATCTCGGACGGATCAACAACCGACAAGCCGCTGCTGAGTGAAAACCAGATCCTGCCCGCTGAGTCTGAGACTACCGATCGGCTGCGCTTCACTCCTTCAGTGCTCTCGAGACTATCGGCCTGCCCATACTCGAGAACATCGGCTGCCGTCACCACACCGCTTTGCAGTTTGTCGTGCGGAACGCGCAAAACATGGTTTGAGGTCGCGATCCAAAACCTTCCACCTTTGTCCTCCGCCATTCCGACTATTTGCTCGCGCAAGGACTCTGGAACTTTCTGAAGAGTTTGTGTCCGGCCCATTTGGAAGTACGAAAGGCCCGCTGAAGTTCCAATCCACAATGCACCAGCCGAATCTTCAAAGAGACAATCTACGCTGTCCGATGGCAGTCCATCTTGGACCGAATAGGTCCTCCATTTCCCATTTGACAATGCGCTCAGGCCGTTTGGAGTGCCGAACCACATCGTTCCATCGTGACCTTCGAGGACTGATGAGACCGTGTTCGAGGCCAGTCCGTTTGCGGTTGTGTAGGTAGTGAATTTTCCGTCTTTGAGTCTACTGATGCCGCTGCTCAGGGTACCCGCCCAAACCGCTCCGTCGCGACTCTGGTAAGTGACGTAGACGCTGTTTTGCGCCAGCCCATTTGCCGGACCATAGGTTACTGTCGTGATAATTCCGCCACGGTACACCAGACGGGTCAAACCTCCTTGTCGGCGCCCGATCCAGATTTCGTGATCGTGGCCGGCAATGGAATAGATCACATCTTTCCCCAGCAGCTCCGGCTCGACAGAGTGAATATCGCCATCTTTAATCCAGTACAGTCCGCCCTTCTCGGGAGCGAACCATGCACGATCTTCCTCGTCAACATAAACGGGGCCGCTCGCGTTCGAGGAGAGTCCCTTATCCGTGGAGTAAGTTATGAATGCGCTGTCTCGGATGCGCTCTAATCCCATGGCATCCCCAACCCACAAATTTCCTTCGCGATCCTCAAACAGCGTGTTGACAGCGCCGGCGCTCTGCATGCCTTCTTCCTCAGCAAAGGAAGTACCACTCGCACTGATTCGCAAAAGGCCTCGCGTAGTACCCACCCACATGTTCGAATCGCGATCGCGAAGAATCGTCAGCACTGGCTGGTCACGGAGCGAAGGCCCCAATTCAGCACGCCGAAACCTCGTACCACTCCATCGAAACAGTCCGTGATCGGTGCCCACCCACAACTCCTGGTCGCCAACCGGCAACAGGCAGTTAATTTTCGTCTCCGTGAGTCCTTGAGTAACCCGTGTGGCGCGTCCGTTTTCCAGATAGAAGAGGCCAGCTCCCAGTGTTCCCAGCCAGATTTTGCCACCTGCAGTTTCTGCAATCGACATCGTCACGGACGATCCTGGCAGGATTCTTGCCGGAGCTATTGGATCCAGCTTTCCCCTTCGCAGCCGGAGGGTCCCGCTGATCAGGTCCCAGAGCAGCATTCCGGCGCCATTTTCTCGTGCAATCGCCGTCACCTGAGTCACAGTGGCATTGGGCCCGGATGCGAGATTCTCAAACTTCCCACGGTTATAACGAAGGATTCCTGCGGTTTGCATGCGCACCCACAGATCGCCCTCCGCGTCAGTAATTAATCCCAGAATCGGATCGTTTTGAGGCAGGAGCGACTTGGGTGGCACGGACAGGAAGGTGAACCCGTCAAAACGTACGAGGCCTTTGTCAGTGCCGATCCAAAGATAGCCATCCGGGCTTTGTCCGATAGCATGAACCGCGCCGCCCGGCAGACCATTCGCAGCGCTCCATGTCTCCCGGACATACTGAGAGAATTTGCGATGTGGGTCTAGCGCATGTGCTTCACTGAGGAGGCATGCCATCACCGCCAACGTAACCAATCGATATGGCGCTACACCGAGCATCACGGGAAGAACTCGAATTTCTCGATCACGACTTCCATTTCATTTTTTAGGGGGACCTCCCCTTTATTGAAGACATACAGATTCATACGGACCGCGTCGCCACCTGCAGCTGGCACGCCCGAGGTAAAAGTATGTTGTTGGATCACGTGCGCCGGCGATCCGGCCACAGTTGAGAATGTCACACGACCGGGTTTCCACTGGACGGAGTGCATGAGCACGCCGCCCGCCACTCGAAATCGAACTATATTTGCGGGAATGAAGTAGGGCTGGACGACATAATGTGCATTCTCGTTCTCGAGGTAGCCCCAGCGGCTGATTTCCACGTCAAGCTCACGGCGATTTTGTTCACCGCCGATCCCATCCCACGTCAGCAGCGTTAGAACGGCGGAGGGCTCCAACTGCGAGGTGTCGCGCACGACGAACATGTAGTTTCCGTATCCCAGGCTGCGCGTGAGCTTAACCTCCGCACACGTCCACTTGTCCTCGCGGCGGGCGATGCGCAAATGCAGTGCGCCGCGCTCGTCCGTCCACGCGTTCGCCGGATCAAATGAATTTCTTGTGCCGGCGCGATTACTGGCTGCTGTCCGTACGATCCAGTCATAACCGCTGAAATGCAGCAGCTTCGGTTGTGTCGAACTTGCCGGTGCACGCTTGTCCTGAACAACCGCGATTGCGTCGACACCGTCCCCTTTTGACGGCAACGATTCCGCCGTCTCCGGCGGGTGATAACCAGGCTCGACGAGCAATGCGGCATACTCAGTACCGAGATGGACCCGGTTCTGCCAACGTGAAGCGTTCTCGATTTGCGTGAACGGGCGGTCCGGGAGAGGTTGCACCCACCACAACTCCTCGCTTCTGGTATAGACCACGATCTGCTGGTCCGGGCGGACACCGACCGCGGTGCCCTCAATGGCAGCCACTGTGTCGTACTTGTTTCCGTCGGCAGATGGAATTCTCGTGATCGCGATGCTTGGCGTTGATGCGTTTGGCGACCGGCCACAACCCACCAGTACCAGAAATGGGGCTAGGAGGAATGCCTGCCTCCATGCCTTGACCGTCACCATCCGGCGGGGCATGGACCAACCATGCCGTCTCGTTTCGATTCGGGTCGGCAAATCGATCGATTCCTGCTTCCTGATGGCGCGCCGAGACTCGTGAGCCATGGGTTTGAATCTTACTCCGATGAGCAACACTGGACTACGGACAGCGAATAAGGAAACGCCGAAAGATATGTCGTGCCCGGTCTCATGATCAAAACCCGAAAAACACGATTAGATGATCAATGCTGACTCCGCCACATGGGCTGGCAACGTGAAATAAAAAGTTGCACCTCGTCCAACGTTGGCGGTCGCCCACAAGCGGCCGCCATGCGACTCCACAATGGACCGGCTGATGGCCAACCCCATTCCGCTGCCCTGGGGCTTGGTGGTAAAGAACGCAGAAAAGATCTGATCCATCTTCTCCATTGGCAACCCCACGCCCGTGTCACTGACCGAGAACTGAAGTTGACCGTCCTGTATCTGCGACTTCATCGTAAGCTCTCCACCCGAGTCACTCATGGCTTCGATACCGTTGAGCATGAGGTTCATGAACACCTGCTGCAACTGCACGTGGTCGGCCACGACTTCGGGCAGCTCAGCGGCAAGATCCGTACGCATGGCCACCGATGATCGGAGAGCCTCGCCGTCCAGCAGCGCAATAATTTCGTGAATGATTCTGTTCACATCGACCAACTCTCGTTGGGGAGGAGACTTCCTGTAGAACGACCGTATCCGATCGATGATCTCAGCGGCACGATTCCCATACTTATCGATTCGGGTTGCCGCCGCACGCGCCCGATCAAGGTTGGGCGGTTCGTGGGCAAGCCATTCGATGCAACTATTGGCGCTGGTGATGGCGGCCGCGATGGGCTGCTTGATTTCGTGCGCGAATGATGCGGCCATTTCCCCCATCATGCTCACACGATTGATGTGCGCAAGATCTGCCTCCAGCTCACGCAATTTCTCGCGCTCTTGTTCTGCACGCTTTCGATCCTCAATGTCCGTGAGGGTTCCGTACCATTTAACAATTTTTCTCTGCTGGTCCCGGAGTGGGACACAACGCACCAGAAACCAGCGATATTCCCCGTCAGAGGCGCGACGGAACCGCGCCTCGTCCTCGAAAAGCTGTCCGGTTGCAACCGAGATGCGCCACTTCTCGGCATGGCGCACAAGATCTTCAGGATGGATCGCACGCTGCCAGCCTGCGCCTGAAGTCTTCTCGACCGAAAGCCCGGTGTATTCGGTCCAGCGCTTGTTCACAAATGTATTGGAACCGTCAGACAATGTAGTAAAAGTCATCGCTGGGATTGTTTCAACAGCCTCTCGCAGACGCTTTTCCTGATTCTTGAGCTGATGAACGCGCCAGCGATGAAGCGCCCACAGCAACGCAATGAAGGCTGCGACACAAAAGAATCGAAACCAATTCGTCTGGTAGTACGCCGGCAGTACAACAAAATCCAGCGATGCGCCGGTTTGATTCCAGATGCCATGGCTGTTGCTTGCGGTCACTCGAAAACGGTAGTGTCCGGGCCTAAGGTCGGTATAGAAGGCTTGGCGCCGCGTCCCAGCATCCTGCCATTCCCGGTCACGGCCCTCCAGCATGTAGCGGAAGCGAACCTTCTGAGGGACGGAAAAACTGGGGGCAGTGTAGTCAATTTCGAGGTCGCGACTCAGGGCAGGGACTTTGACAAGTGACGTTGCGTCGAACCGTTTGTGGTCCGCGACAACGCCTTCTACATAAACCTGAGGCGGAAGCGCGTTCTCGTAGAGGCGGTCCGGATTCAGCACTTGTGCCGAGACGCCGGTTACGAACCACAGTCGACCGTCTGGCGCCTTAGAGGACGTCGGCTGGTAAGAATTCCCGGTCCCAGCTTGTGCTCCGTCCAGAGCGTCCAGAATCATGACGGACACCGCAGCGTGGGGATTCTCGATCCACTTCGCCCATTCAGGTTGTGCGATGCTGACCAAGCCGCATCGTGTATAGACCCAAAGAGCACCGTGGTTATCCCTGATCGCGCTGAAGATCTCAGGGCAGGGCAAGCCATTGTCGCTGCTGAAGAGGGTCAGTTGCCCATGGTTGAGCCTGTAGAGACCCTGCGAACTTGGGACGAGGAGAGAGTTGTCAGAGTCCACGAACGGTGCGCGAATACCGACCGGACCCTGGGGAGAACTCAGCGACGTAGTCTGCAAACGTCCATCGCGCAAGTAAGAAATAGTACTCTTGCCCTTTTGAGTGCCGAGCCAAACACCGCCGTTCGCGTCTGCCAACAGATATTTCAGCCAGCCGAGGTCGTAGTTGGGCGAGGCTTGCTTCTCAATTTTGTCCCCGACAATGCTGAATAACTGGCCCCTCCGAGTAAGAACCCAAATCGTTCCGCCCGAGTCTTCGGCAATACCGGTCACCCCGCCGAGGCTCGCGAAAGGCTGCCCACCAGGAGGCTGGACTTCTCGAAAACGGCCATTCTGAAACCGCATGAGAGCCAAATCCACTCCAAGCCAAACCACGCCACTGTGATCCTCCAGCATGGGCCCAACCTCTCGGCCCGAGAGGTTTCGATCGAATATGACGGTTTTTCCGTCTTGTTTTCGCAATATGTTAAGGGCGCTACCGGTACCAATCCACACCGCTCCGTTACGTAACGCCAGAACCGAATGGAAGTCGGAGTCCGAGACTCCGTGGCGTGTCGTGTAACTAATCAGGGCCGTGTCGCGAAACATGTCGAGTCCCCCATCGGTCGTCACCCAGATGTTTCCTTCTCGATCCTCATAAAGGGACCCCACACTGTTGCCTGACAGCCCATCCGACACGCCGTAGTGGTCGGCGACACCGCCGCAAATGCGGTAGACTCCATCGTCCTTTGTGCCAACCCAGAGCGATCCTCGGCGATCGACCAGCAGGGCAAAAGGACGGACTCTTGCCGCGTCGAATCCCGGGACGGCGTAGCTCGTCCACTTACCTCCGGAGTAGTACTGGACGCCAAGTTGCGGTCCCGTTCCATCTAAGCTCGCCCATGCCGTGCCTGACGGACCAAGGGCGACTTGGATTACTCCATCGCCTTTTGCAAGTTCACGAATTTCACCAAAATAGGTTGTAGGAGTAGTGCCGGGACGCCAGCGAACGAGCACTGTGGACCCGAACCAAATATTGCCGTCGCTCTCGTGAGTCAGCCCGAGGCCGTAGGTGACGGGGATACCGTCCTTTTTCCCGAAGCAGCGCAGCGTCTCTTCGGAGATGCTGCATAGGGGCGCTTCGCGTGCGTTGAGCCCATAGCGAGTCGCCCATATTGTCCCGGAGTCGTCTTCGATGATTTCGCCTATGCCGGTGGGATGCTCCAGGTCCGTGATCGTTCGCAGTTGGCCGTCTTTCCAGCGAGCCAAACCGCGTGTGGTACCGATCCAGAGGCTGCCGTCGCGAGAGCCGAATACGGCCGAGAAATGTGTGCCAGGCAGATTCTGTCCCTGGGGAGGCTGCCACGGCATGAACCGGACTCCATCGAAACGCAACAACCCTTGCGCGGTTGTTATCCAGAGAAACCCGTCGGTGGTTTGAGCAATATTGGTAGGGGGAGAGATGGCGCCATCCTGGATGCGCCACACAGTGTGACCATACTGGGAGATCCGCCGGTCCGGATCAAGCGCGAGCGCACTGGGAAGCGCTAGCAGCAACAAAGTCGCCAACACAGTGCCCAACACGAAAACGCGTCGGGCCCGTATTCGGACGATCATCGCCATGTTCCACATTTTTTGTAGAACCGTCATCACACGCGCTCGCGCAGGCGATTAAACTCACTTGCCCTGCAATTCCGGCAGGCGTAGCCGTTTTCTTTTTTTAATCGGCGCGACGGCATCAGAACGTGTCGATTTTCGTGATGTCAGCCATGAGCCGCAGCCAAATTCAAGGGGCCAGTCCGGCAGCACACAGACGAACAACGGCGAAATCGGGTCGACTACGGTTTGCCATTTGAGCCGTTTCGCGCTTGCTGACTTCTAACCTTGTTCAATGTCCGGCTGCCACTCCTACTTTCAAATCTAGGCATCTTCCTGCGAGATTCCGGGAAAGGCGGTTTCTTCCTGATGGATAGGCCGCGAGATACCCAACCTTCTCATCTTGGCAAGCAGCGTCGTTCGCTTCAGTCCAAGTTTGGCCGCTGCGCCGCGCGGTCCACCGACGATCCAGCCGGCCTGCTCCAGTGTTTCCACAATCAGGGCGCGATCCGAGTCTTCCAACGTCATCGATGACTGGAAAGTTCGGGTGCGATGCACGCCCGGGTTCATGAGCTCGGTTTGCCTTTTGTGAAGTGGGTTGGGTAGAACGCCGTCCCGCGAGAGGATCACCGCGCGTTCCACCAGGTTCTGCAACTCGCGGATGTTGCCAGGCCAGGAATACCACTGGAAGGCGGCCATGGTTTCCGGAGGAATGCTGTCGACTTGCTTCCCCATGCGGCGGTTAAACATCTTCACGAAATGCGTGACAAGAGCAGGAATGTCTTCCCGGCGCTCTCTTAGCGCAGGCAACACGATCGGGAAGACATTCAGACGGTAGTACAGATCACTGCGAAATTGGCCGCGAGCGACCATCTTGACCAGATCCCGATTGGTCGCGGCCACCAACCGGACGTCCACTTTGTGCGTGCGACCGCTTCCTAGTCGCTCGAACTCCTGTTCTTGCAGCACTCGCAGCAACTTCGGCTGCAACGCAGGAGGGATGTCGCCCACTTCGTCCAAAAACAGTGTGCCTTTATCGGCCATTTCGAAGCGCCCGATCTTCTGCGCAATCGCACCGGTAAAGGCGCCTTTCTCATGACCGAACAACTCGCTTTCCAGCAGATCCAGGGGAATGGCTGCACAATTCAGCTTGATAAAGGCGCGTCCGACGCGCTGACTGGCGTTGTGAACGGCGTGAGCAATGAGTTCCTTTCCCGTGCCGGTTTCCCCCTCGATGAGGACCGTCGAGTCGGTGGGGGCAACCTGCTCTACTTGCTCGAGAACAGATTCAAGAGCAGAGCTATCGCCGATGATCCGCTCGAACGTACGCTCGGGCAGATCCGGCCCAGTGTTCACGACTGTTGCATAATCTCCCACAGAAACCTCAATCTAAGGCTCCCCACGCGACTGCAATACCCGAGGTTGCTCACATTTCAAGTGCAGCGCGGACCCTTTTGAGCAACAGGTGATGATCGAACGGTTTCGCGAGGAACTCGACTGCACCCTCTCTCATCGCTCGAATTCTCATCCTGGCATCTCCATGAGCCGTGATGAAGATGATCGGAGTATTGCATCCCTCTTCTTTCAACCTGGCCTGCAACTGCAGGCCCGACATCTTCGGCATCCGGATATCAAGAATCAGACACGCAGCCCGAGTATGCAGATCGGATTCGAGGAATTCTTCCGCGGATCCGAAGCACCGCGCCACCAGGCCAGCCGCTTCCATCAGGTCGCGCAGTGAATCTTGCATGGCCTCGTCGTCATCAATGATCGCTATTAATTTGGACGTTCGGTCCACTGGCATGCGGCAAGGTTAACGTCCCTGCTGACTCGGAGCAATCAAACTTTAGGCTGACTGAACCAGACTTTAGGAGGGTAGATCTTTACGATCGATAATCGGCGAGGAAAGCATCAATTCGCGCGAAGTCGGCTACGTGATTAACTTCAGCTTGTCCGCCATTCTGACGAGCTCAGGCAAGGATTGAGCCTGCATCTTTTTCATCACCTGGCTGCGATGCATTTTGACAGTGGCTTCACTGGCACCGAGTTCTGCCGCAATTTGCTTATTAAGCATTCCGGAAACAACGAGGCTCATCACCTCGCGCTCCCGGACGCTCAATGTGTCGTATCGCTGCCGCAGTTCATCAGTATCTCGCTGTTTTTCGCGGACGATTCGATCCCGAGTGAGCGATCGCTGAACCGCATCGAGCAGGTCCTGGTGCCTGAATGGCTTTGTCAGAAACTCAACCGCGCCAGACTTCATCGCTTTGACCGACATTGGAACGTCCGCATGTGCTGTGAGAAAGATGATTGGAATACTTACTTTCCCTCTTTTCAGCTCGTGCTGAAGGTCCAAGCCGCTAATGCCGGGAAGTCTCACGTCAAGAATTAGGCAACTGGGACCGTCACTACGCGGACTCGACAAGAACTCCTGTGCGGTTCCGAAAGACTTGGAACGCAGGCCGACGGAGTCCAGCAGTTCCTGGAGAGACTCACGCACATCTCTATCATCATCGACAATGAATACGGTTGGCACATCCTGCGTGCTCATTGTCGGGCGCCCCTGTGACAAATTCGGCGAAATGAAGGGCGACATTTTTCGCTTCGCAGTGGCCGCAGTGGGCCATTATGAGCGTACATGACGAAAAGCGATCTTTCTCGCTGAACTCACTCTGTTAGACCTAATCGAAATCGCTGCTGGCCGATCTCATGTCCGTGCAACGAATCGCAGTTCGGCACGGCGACGCGATCAGCTGCAGTCGTTCGCATCTCGGGTACCAAACTACCGGGAATGAGCAGCGCCGGTCTGGCGATATCGGAATAGATTGTATCGGATGTGCAATGCCGGCGGCCGCGTAAAGTTCCATCTCAAGGATGGCTTCACGGCCGCTGAGTATCACCGATTTCGCACACTCTCCACCTTGAGACCCATGTCTCGATGTACGCCGAACGATCCGAAATGGTCAATGGGGCGCATTGACCGGCTCAGGTTTCGTGTCTGGCATACGGTGCATTTGCGAGAGCTCGCTGTTGAAGTTGAAGTCGGTTGGAGCGCTGCCGGTGATCAACCGTGCACCGCGACTGAATGTCAGATCCTGTATCGCCCATTGAATGAAAACGAGAATGCGGCTCTGGAAAGAAACCAGATAGGTTACATGGATAAAAGCCCAAACCAGCCACGCCAAGAACCCCGAAAGGTGAACACCGAAAGCGTCCGCCACCGCCGCTGCGCGTCCGATCACTGCCAGAGACCCTTTGTCGAAGTAACGAAAGGGTGGAAGGTCCCGCTGACCCTTTACTTTTCGCAAGATCGCCTTCGCTGCATAGGTCCCCCCCTGCATGGCGACCTGGGCCACTCCAGGCAAAGGTTTTCCTTTTTCATTCGTCGCTGAAGCCAGATCGCCTATTACGGAAATGTCGGGATAGCTTGGAATCGTCAGGTCAGGTTTTACTTTGACTCGTCCTCCTTTGTCGGTCTCAGCTTTTGTGTGGCTAGCCAGGATTTTGCCCAGCGGCGAGGCTGTGATACCGCCAGCCCAGACCACAGTTTTCGCGGCGATTGAATCAGTTCGCCCGCCGGAATCAATCGTCAAACCCTCTTTGTCCACGTGTTTGACCATTGCACCGCACCTTACCTCGACTCCAAGCTTGGCAAGCGAACGGCTTGCCTTTTCGGCCAGGTCTTCAGGGAAAGGCATCAGTACTCGAGGCGCACCATCCAGCAGGATGATCTGCGCTTCCTCGGGATGGATGGAACGAAAGTCATTTTTTAGCGTCTGGCGGGCGATCTCCGCAATCGCCCCAGAGAGTTCAACGCCAGTAGGCCCTGCTCCAACGATGACGAATGTGAGCCAGGCACGGCGCTGCGCGGGATCCGAAAGGCGCTCGGCCACTTCGAATGCATAAAGTATTTTGTGGCGGATGGCCGTGGCTTCTTCAACACTCTTCATGCCGGGTGCCCACTCTTGCCATTCGTTGTGCCCGAAGTAGGACGTCTGTGAGCCGGCGGCAACGATCAATGAATCGTAAGGAACGATGGCCCCATCGGCCAGAAAGACGCGTTTGGAATCAGGATCGATGTCCACGACGGTCCCCAACCAGACGCGAGTATTTTTCTGCCGGCTTAGGACGCCCCGAAGGGGTGAGGCAACCTCTCCCGCCGAAAGCGAGCCCGTCGCGACTTGATAGAGTAGTGGTTGAAAAAGGTGATAGTTTCGCCGATCGATGAGCGTCACATCCACCAGATTTGAGTTCAAGTGCTGGGCCGCAGAAAGCCCACCAAATCCCCCGCCTATGATGACCACCTTCCAGCGTTCGCTCATTGCTTTCCTCCCAAGGGGTGAGTCATCTCTTCGGGGCGTACCCATGAGTCGAACTGTTCTGCGTTGAGGAACCCGAGTTTCAGAGCAGCCTCACGCAAGCTGATATCCTCACGATATGCAGTCAGGGAGATCTTCGCCGCCTTCTCATATCCAATATGTGGGTTAAGTGCAGTCACCAGCATCAATGAATTGTCGAGATGCTCCTTGATGCGCTTTCTATTCGGCTCGATCCCAACGGCGCAGCGCTCGCAGAATGAGCGCGATGCCTCGGCCACCAGTTCAATCGACGTCAGTAAGTTGTGCAGGATGACCGGCTTGTATACATTCAGCTGGAAGTTGCCCTGCGAGCCCGCGAACGCGACGGCGTGGTCGTTGCCAAACACCTGAACTGCCACCATCGTGAGTGCCTCGCACTGAGTGGGATTGATCTTTCCCGGCATGATGGAAGAGCCGGGCTCGTTTTCGGGAATCTTGATTTCTCCGAAGCCGGCGCGCGGACCGCAGGCGTACCAACGGACATCGTTTGCGATCTTCATCAACGCCCCCGCAAGAGTGCGAAGCGCTCCGCTCACGCCGACCATACCGTCGTGTGCCGAGAGAGCCGCAAATTTGTTGGGAGCTGATACGAACGGCTGGCCGGTTTCATCCGCGATCCATCGGGCAGCTGTCTCACCAAAGCGGAGGTCGGCATTGAGCCCCGTACCAACTGCTGTGCCACCGATTGCCAGAGTGTAAATGCCGGGAAGAGCTCGGCGAATGCTATCCACGGCCTCGTCGAGTTGTGCCACCCAGCCTGAGATCACTTGGCCGAGTGTTAGCGGTGTTGCGTCCTGAAGATGCGTACGCCCAACCATGACTACATCGCTGTACTGCTTCGATTTCTCGTCGAGGACCTGTCGCAGGCCGAGCACAGCGGGAAACAACTTGTGCTCGATTGCCTCCACGGTTGCAATGTGCATCGCGGTAGGAAAAGTGTCATTTGATGATTGACTGTGATTTACATCATCGTTGGGATGAATTGGCTTTTTTGACCCGACTAGGCCGCCGGCAAGCTGAATCGCGCGATTCGCGATCACTTCGTTGGCATTCATGTTGGTCTGCGTACCAGAACCGGTCTGGAACACAACCAACGGAAACTCGTCATCCCATCGGCCATCGATCACTTCCTCCGCGGCACGGACGATCAGATCGACCTTTTCTTTCGGAAGCTGGCCTAGTTGCCCATTAGCCAGGGCTGCACACTTCTTCAAAATTCCGAGAGCCCGGATGACTGGCCGGCCCCAGCGAAAACGCTCGACCCCGATGGGAAAGTTCAGGTGAGATCGCTGGGTCTGTGCACCCCAGAGGTGCTCGGCTGGAACCTGCACGTCTCCTAAGGCGTCCTCCTCGATGCGGAACTCGTTAGCGGCTGTAATACTCATGATTTAAACACTCCTTAAAAGTCATTTTCCCCAGAGCAGGGATGCCCAAGGCACGCCAATTCCGAGAAACAGAATGAGAAAGAACGCTCCGAAAATTGTTCCGAGGCGCCAGTAGTCCTTAGCCGGCAAGTAGCCGCTGTTCGCATAAATAGGGCTGGCTGCGTCTGCGAACGGCGTGATGACGCCCATGATACCCAGTTCCATGCACAGGAGCAGGGCGAATTCCTTCACGGGAATGCCCGGGATGGCAGCGCCCGTCAACAGAATCACTGGCAGCAATGCGGTGGTGTAGGCATCCACGCTGGCGAACACATAATGGGCCACGAAGAACAGAGCGAGAAGAATGAGCATCGCGAGGTGGGGCGAAAATCCGTGCATGTGCCCGGCGATGCCGTCGGCAAACCATTTGACGAAGCCAACTCGGTTCAGTCCATCGCAGAGTGCAATGAGTGCACCCAGCCAGGCGAACGTAGTCCAGGCGCGCTTATGTCCTGCGATATCGTTCCAGGTAAGCACTCCGGTGATCAACATCAAGGAAACTGCGATGCCTGCAACCGTTGCCGCGCCGACGTAGGCACCTCCTGCAACCCACAACACAAGTGAGAGCACAACAACTGCCGCTAGGATTATTTCGTTGCGAGTGAGTGGCCCAAGTTTTTCAAGCTGCGTCGCTGCCCACTTTGAAACTTCACTGTTCCGCTTCACTTCTGGCGGATATAGCCAATAAGTCAGAAGGGGAACGAGAATCAGAAGCGGGATTATTACGGGGGCGGCAGTGATAAACCAATCGGTCCATCCCAGCTCAACGTGTGCAAGCTTTTCAACAAATCCGGCAGCCAGC
>Ga0307478_10000938_pt1 | contig 27358 bp, 21 predicted proteins | sample atmos_gasesECM4C_2_FD_203713 | JGI IMG/M metagenome (GOLD analysis project Ga0307478, IMG submission 203713) | Hardwood forest soil microbial communities from Morgan-Monroe State Forest, Indiana, United States - atmos_gasesECM4C_05 | ecosystem: Environmental > Terrestrial > Soil > Temperate...
CTGTAGCCTTTGCGATAGTCAAACGCGGTCACATCCCAGATGACATTACCGGTCTTGGAATCGAGAGCGATAACGTGCGTGTCGAGCGTGCCGAAGAAAACTTTGTCTCCCAGAATGGCGAGGCCGAGATTGACGCGACCGCAGCAGGGACGAATGTCCGCGGGGAGCGCGCGCTGGTATTGCCAAATGGGGCGTCCGGATTTAGCGTCGAGAGCGAACGCGCGATCGTCCTGACCTGTTGCGTAGAGAATGCCGTCGACAACAAGCGGCGTGGTTTCAAATTTGCCGCCCGCCATCGTTTGGAAGGCCCACTTAGGGACAAGCGTGCTCGCGTTCGTAGTGTTGATTTGATCCAGCGGGCTGAAGCGATGGCCGGAGTAGTCTCCTGAATACATGAGCCAGTTCTGGGGTTCTTTCGCGGAATCGAGAAGGCGCTGCGGCGTGACTTGAGCGTGTGCGTTCGACGCGAGGGAGCTCAAAGCGGCGAGAAGCAAGAGTGAAGCGTGCCGCAGTTCTTTCATAAGTGGCCTATTCATCGCGCGCCCACGCTCAACAGGAACGCCAGGATGTCTTGCAGATCTTTGTCGCTTAACATTTTTTGGTCGTATGCGGGCATAAGAGATTCGCGAGATTTTTCGTAAGACCGGAGTTTATCTTTTTCAAAGAGGTGAAGCTGCTCGCGGAGATCCAGCATCTGCAGAGTGAAATGGTCCTCGTTCAAGACGACGCCGGTAAATTTCTGGCCATCCGCGGTCTCAATTTTTACGGTTTCGTATTCTTGCGAAAATTCTTTCATCGCTTCGGAAATGCCCTGGGCCAGGCGGCGGCTGGGATTGCGGACGGAGTCGACGAGGTAATCGGTGGCGCGCGCGGAGCCGGTGGTAGTGAGGTCGGGGCCAAGGCGACCGCCCTTCCCTTCGATCATGTGACACGTCGAGCAAGCGGCCGTGCCGAAGAAGAGGGTTTTGCCGTGCGCTGCATCACCGAGCAGTTGCGCGGGCGCTTTGACCTGCACGCTGCGAATGTAGGCGATGACTTGCCAGATTTCCGTGTCGGTCATGCCCACGCCTTGCTGGGTTGCGCCATTGGGCGGCATCGCAGTGCCGGGAACGCCTTCGTTAATGGTGCGAAAAAGGTCGGCGTCGGAATTTCCATGGCGTTTTTGCGCGCGGGTCAAATCCGGGCCGCGGCCGCCGCCGCGCGCACCAAGTCCGTGGCAAAACGCACAGTTGGAACGAAACTGGAACTCGCCCAGCTTCGACGCTTTGGGATCGTTGGCAAGGGGATTCGTGTCCTGCGCAGAAAGCCGAGTGAGCGCCAGACAGAAAACGATAGCGGCGAAGAAAGCTAACAAAAAGCAGCGAAGAACAGCGAGCGTCTGCATCCGAAAGAGGCTTCCAATTTTTTTCAATCTGTTCAAGGTAGGCATAATTGCAGAACCTCCCGCGGTTCCGGGAAATCGCCGTCACTATACCATCGCGGGGCAGGCATTCTGTAAGCCCCCTAGCCCACTCCCTCTCACTCCCTCCCCCGTTTTTTGCAAGTGTTGATTCTAAAGAGCTTGTGCGCTTGGCTGCGCCAGTGTGCCTGGAAATAAAAAAGCGGCAGCCGGGCTGCCGCACTCCAAACTCGTAGATCTTCCCAGAGACATTTTACCATTTCGGTGATTTTTGACAAGGAGGAGTTGCTTCGCGGAATGGATGCGGGCGGGGTAAGATAGTGCACTTGAGAAATGGCCGGAACGGATAGGATGCCCGAGATGACTACCGAAGCTAATGAACGGATGCAGAGGCCGCTTGAGGCGGTGGACCCGGCGATTGCGGAGTTGTTGCGCGAAGAGGCGCAGCGGCAGGCGACTGGGTTGGAGTTGATTCCATCGGAGAATCTCGTGTCGGAGGCGGTGCTGGAGGCGATGGGGTCGATTTTTACGAACAAGTACGCGGAGGGGTATCCGGGGAAGCGGTACTACGGCGGGTGCGAGTACGCGGATAAGGTGGAGCAATTGGCGATTGACCGGGCGAAAGAACTTTTTGGGGCGGAGCATGCCAATGTGCAGTCGCATTCGGGGACTTCGGCGAATGTGGCGGTGTACATGTCCACTTTGCAGAAGGATGACGTGGTGCTGGGGATGAACCTTTCGCATGGCGGGCATTTGACGCATGGGCACCCTTTGAATTTTTCGGGGCGGATGTACAAGTTTATTGCGTACGGGGTGCGAAAAGAGGACGAACGGATTGATTACGAAGAGATTGAGAAGCTGGCGCTGGAGCGCAAACCGAAGATGATTGTGGCGGGGGCGAGCGCGTATTCGCGGATTATCGATTTTGAGAGGATTGCCAAGGCGGCGAAGGCGGCGGGGGCTTTGTTTTTTGTGGATATGGCGCACATCGCGGGATTGGTGGCTGCGGGAGTGCATCCAAGCCCGGTGCCACATGCGGATATTGTTTCGACTACCACGCACAAGACTTTGCGCGGGCCGCGCGGCGGATTGGTGCTGTGCAAAGCGGCCTTTGCCAAGGAACTGGACAAGCTGACTTTTCCGGGGACGCAGGGCGGCCCCTTGGTGCATACGATTGCGGCGAAGGCGGTGTGTCTGAAGGAAGCCATGGAGCCGAGCTTTACGGAATACCAGAAGCAAATAGTGGCCAATGCGAAGGCGCTGGCAGCCGCAATTGCCAAGCGCGGGTTCAGGATCGTGACGGGCGGAACGGACAATCATGTGTTCTTGATCGAGGTGCATTCGCGCGGCATCACGGGGAGCGATGCCGAGAAGGCGCTGGACCGCGCGGGAATTACAGTGAATAAAAATTCGATTCCTTTTGACCCTCTGCCCCCGATGAAGGGAGGCGGCATCCGGCTAGGAAGCCCATCGGTGACGACGCGCGGGATGCGGGAAGCGGAGATGGAGCAGATTGGCGGGTGGATTGGAGAGATTCTCTCGCACTTGGGAGACGCGGAGACGGAGCAGAGAGTGCGCAAGCAGGTTGCGGATTTCGCCGCGCGGTTCCCTATTTACGAATCGCGCGTGCCCGGGACTTCGCGTCAAGAACACGCGCGCGTGTGAACCCCGCATGAAGCAAGGAATCATCGAAGCAACGTTTGAATTTGAGAAGTGGCTGGGCGCGCAGCTTCCCATCATCCGGCAAGACTTACGGCTCAAACATCAATTCATGGCGGAGGCGGCATTTCCGTTTTTCCGGGCGACATTCTACAGGTGGCTACAGCTGTGGCCGGAAGTGTGCGGTGAACTCGCGAAAGCCCCCAAAGTTCTTGCGGTGGGCGATTTGCACATCGAAAATTTTGGCACGTGGCGGGACCTGGAGGGGCGGCTCATCTGGGGCGTGAACGATCTCGACGAGGTCTATCCAGCATCGTATGCCATAGACTTGGTGCGGGTTACAACCAGCGCCTATTTGGCCATTTTGGGGGAGCACCTGAGCATGCCGCGGCGCGAAGCGTCCGAAGCTATCGAAGAGGGCTACCGCGACGCTCTGGCTGCGGGCGGGAAACCGTTCATTCTGGCGGAGGATAACCAGTGGCTGCGGCTGATGGCGCTGAGCAAATTGCGCGACCCGGTCCATTTCTGGGCGAAACTCACGCATCTGCCAGCGTTTACAGCGAACCCTCCCAAAGAAGTACGCGAATTGCTGGAGGAATCGCTGCCGACGAAGAGCTTGTATCAGCTGAAAAAGCGAATCGCGGGGCTCGGCAGTTTGGGGCATCCGCGGATCCTGGCGATTTCGTCTGCGGGAGGCGCTTTTATTGCGCGCGAGGCCAAGGCGATTCGGCCTTCGGCATCGGTCTGGCACAACAAGGCATCGTCGGCGGTGGTATACGGACCAAAGCTAGTGGCCAGCTGTTTGCGCGTGCCGGATCCATTCGTACATTTTCACGACAGGTGGGTGGTGCGGCGGCTGGCGCCGGACTGCTCGCGGATCGAATTGGTTTCCCTGACGGCGGAGCGGGATGAAACGAGGCTGCTCTATTCGATGGGATGGGAGACCGCCAATATGCACTTCGGTTCTCCGCAAGGGATTCCACTGATTAAACGCGATTTGGCGCAAAGAAAAAACCGATGGCTGCACAAAGCGGCTAAAGCGATGTGCAAGGCCACGCTAAAAGATTGGGAAGATTGGCGTAAGGGGTGGAAGAAGCTGACGAAGTAATTCCCGCGCAAGAACTCGAGAGTCTGCCAGCAGGCTTGTTGAGCAGACAACTCCGAAAGTCAAAAAAGGGCTGTTTTGGCGGGATTTGGCATACTGTCCTTGACAGGCCGCTCTTACCTCAGTGCGGCTGAACCAAGACTGTCCCACGGGTCAGTAGATTCCAATGACAGGAGCGCGTAGGTTCAAGAAGGACTGGGATGGGAACTGTAAACGCGACACTGCTTCTCGCCGTGCCAAACACCAACTGGGTGATTGCAACATTATTCTTGGGTGACCGCGCAGCGGTTAATCCAGCTAAACCAGGCACCCGGTCGGATTGTGTCCTCTGTGTTGCAGCGCGCGACGAGTTTCCTGCTTCCCGGGGAGTCCTATCTCTTACCCTTCCTGAAAAGGTCGGGGGCCACGAGGTGAAACAATGATGGACACGGAAGCCTTCCGCGAATTCAAGACCGGTTTAACGCTACTGCGAGACAACTACGCCAACAAAGCGCTGCCGCACATGAAGCGCGCAGTGGATCTCGATAAAAACAATCCGTATTACATGTCGTATCTGGGAGTGGTGCTGGCGCGCTCGGAACAGAAGTGGGGCGAGGCGGAACGGCTGTGCGATACGGCCGTACGTATGAAGCGGAACCAAGCGCAACTCTACTTGAATCTGGCGGAAGTGTACGCAACAGCAGGGCGGAAGGACGAGGCGGTAGAAGCCCTGCAGTCCGGGCTGAAATTTGCTCGGCGGGACGTGCGCTTGACGATTGCCATGAACCGGCTGGTCGAGCGGCGGCCCCCGGTACTGACATTCCTTACGCGGCAGAACCCTCTAAACCGGCAACTGGGAATGCTGCGGCACAAGACCTTACAAATGTTCGGACAAGATTAGTCTCGAGTTTTCTCCACCCCCCCAATACCAAAAACGGCGGATGGCTACACGCCATCCGCCGTTTTTGTTTCTGAACCGACTCGAATTGCGCTGAACGCAGGAGCTACCAGGCTGATTTGGAAGAGCCGTGCGGATTGGGCCGCTGCACGCCCATTTCCATGAGAATTTTCAGGCCGATGCCGAACATGCCGGTGGGAAGAGGGTCCCGGCGGACAACTTCCGCGAGATATTCGCGATTGAGTGACATAGGATCCTGAGAGTAAGGCAAAGTCAGAAAAAGGCGCATGCCGATTTCGTAGCCGGGCTCGCTGGTCTGGAAGAAAACGCCGCTGCGCGAGACGCTGAGCGTTCCGCGCATATCGTCGAAATGCTCCTTCTCCGGATCGGAAGGGCGGATGCGCATGAGCTGGGTGATTTTGCAGCGGCGAGTGCCGCGGCGTTCCGAAGTTGCTGGTTTCGAAGTGCTTTTGCCACCAGTGGTGGGTGTCTTTCCCATGATGTCTTGCTGGATCTCCATGAAACCTTGCCTCTTCCTGAAGGGATGCTTCGAGGAAGAGTATGAGGCCTGCACAACGCAAAACCTATAGAGGAAACGTACCGGTTAAAGAGTAGGACGCTTCGAAGGGATGATAGTACGGAAGTACTGCAAAAGGAAGAGAGCGAGAGCGACTTTTGTCGCTAAAGACAAAGAAATAAGAAGGAACTAATGGAGGAGTTCCGAAGTGAAGCGGCAGATTGGGATTGGTACCGATGTGGGGCTAAGTACGAATACGGTCCCAACGAAGTCCGGCCCTAAGAGATAGGTACGATGGGAGATATTTAGGGACTGCCGATGGAGGAGGAAAAGGAGCGCGGCTGTGGAATTGCAGATGTGAACTGGCTGCCGCCATTGCGGCTCCTGCGAGAGGAATGCTTTCGCGGAGGCGGAGCAGAGTTCGCGGGAGGACATTTCATCATGAATGGAGCGGCGCGCCGAGGGGAAATTTCGTCAGGTGTAGGTCCGCACCATGAACTGGTGCGAGGAGATCGGGGACGGAATCTCCCTGCACCGGAAGATGCAGCGCGGATAAGAGCAAACGGAGGAGCGGAGCGTAAGGCGCGCGTCTACATTGCTGCAGAGAACCGGCTGATGCGTGAAGCACTCTCTCGGATGCTGATGAAGCAAGGCGACATCGAGGTCGTGGGATTGAACTGCGCGGGGCCCTTTCGAGTGGAAGGAGTGCTCGAGGAGAATGCCGACATTTTGCTGCTGACTTCGCGCGGGAGCCTGCCGGAAGACATTTTCGTGATCCGGCAAGTGCGGTTGACGGCGCCGGCAGTGCGTATTTTGCTGGTGGGAATGACGGAAGACGAAACCGAATTCTTTCAGTACGTGCGGGCAGGAATCCGGGGGTACCTGCCGCGGGACGCCTCGGCCGGGGACGTGCTGGAAGCCATGCAGGCAGTACATGCGGGCGAGGCGGTGTGCCCTGGATCGTTGTGCGCACTGCTGTTCCGGTTTTTTGAGCGCGAGGCTACGTCGGTGCATTCGTCGACCATCCACCCGAGGCTGGGCTTGACGAGGCGCGAACAGCAGATTGTGCCGCTGATTGCGCAGGGACTGACGAACAAGGAAATCGCGAACCAGTTCTGCTTGTCGGAACAGACGGTAAAGAACCATCTTTACCGAATGAAGCACAAGGTCGGAGCCGGCGACCGATTCGGGATTGTACATCTTTGCCGCACGCAGGGATTTTTGGTTTAGCGCGTTGCTTGGTAGATCCGATTGCTTCTTTGCGAAAGGCAACTTTGCCCGACGGCTGTTGTGGTATTCGCAAAAAAGGGCACAGCCAAAAGTGGCTGTGCTACTGGGCATTTCCTACCTGTAGGTGACTTCTTTCTATCGTTTGTGCGATTCTCTTCCTCGACAAAACGCGAGGAATTGCCGATGCTTAAAAAATTCAAGGAATTAACCGAGAGAGAGATCCTGGCGCTGGCGATTGCGTCCGAAGAAGAGGACAGCCGCATCTTCGGCGAGTTTGCGGACGCCTTGCGGGAGACGTACCCGGCGACGGCGAAGATGTTCGAAGAGATGCGCGCGGAAGAAGTCGTGCACCGGGACCGGCTGCTGGCGATGTTCCGGCAGCGCTTTGGCGATCACATCCCGCTGATCCGACGCGAAAACGTGAAAGGGTTCTTGCAGCGGAGGCCAACGTGGCTGATGCGGCCGCTGGGGGTAAACGTGGCAAGGAAACAAGCGAAGGTGATGGAGATGGAGGCGGCGCGATTTTATTCGCGAGCGGTCAGCCGCATTACGGATGCTCCGACGCGGGAATTGCTGAACAAACTGGCGGATGAAGAGCGCAAACATGAAGCAACGGCAGACGGCCTGGAAGAGAAACATTTGACGGAGCCTGCGCGCGCGCAAGAAGCCGAATCACACCGCAAGCTGATCCTGCTGCAAATCGTACAGCCGGGGCTTGCGGGATTGATGGACGGATCGGTGTCGACGCTGGCGCCGCTGTTTGCGGCGGCATTCGCTACGCACGAGAGCTGCGACGCATTTCGTGTGGGGCTGGCGGCCTCGATCGGCGCGGGGATCTCAATGGCCTTTTCGGAGGGGCTTTCCGACGATGGGTCGTTGACCGGGCGAGGGTCGCCGTGGCTGCGCGGCACGGTGACGGGAGCTATGACCACCGCTGGAGGAATCGGACACACGCTTCCGTTTCTCATTGCTAATTTTCACATCGCGACGATTGTTGCGGTGATTGTCGTGTGCATCGAGCTGGCCATCATCAGCTACATCCGGCACCGGTACATGGATACGCCGTTTTTGCAGGCGGCGTTTCAGGTGATTGTCGGGGGCGTTCTCGTTTTCCTCACGGGATATTTGATTGGCAGCTCATAAAACAGGGGCGAGAGCTGGCCTCAGTGTCCTGCTCCTGGAAGAAAAAACCAAATCAAACAGAGCACGGAGAGATCGCGCGCCAGATTAGTCCGCCTGAGCAGCCACAGGCGCGTGTGCATGTCCGTGTTTGCGAATTCCTTGCAGCCACGTTTGCAGGCGATCCATGTAGATGTAGACGATTGGAGTGGTGAAGAGCGTCAGCATTTGGCTGACGATGAGCCCGCCGATAATGGTGATACCGAGCGGCCGGCGAAGCTCGGAGCCAACGCCCGTGCCCAAAGCGAGAGGCAACGCGCCGAAGAGAGCAGCCATGGTGGTCATCAAGATGGGCCGGAAGCGCAACAGACAAGCCTTGTAAATGGCATCCAAAGGCGAGGTTTTCTCCTCGCGCTCGAGCTGCACGGCAAAATCAATCATCAGAATGGCGTTTTTCTTGACGATCCCAATGAGCAGGATGATGCCGATGAGCGCAATCATGTTCAGATCGGTCCCTGCAAATTTGATCGCGAGAATGGCGCCGATACCAGCAGAGGGGATGGTGGAAAGAATGGTGATGGGGTGAATGAAGCTTTCGTAAAGGATGCCGAGGACGATGTAAACGGCAACGAGAGCGGTGATGACCAGAATAAGCTGCGAAGAGCGTGAATCTTGAAAGGCCTGCGCATTTCCCTGGAAACTGGCGTGGACCGTGGGAGGAACCCCAATTTCATGAGTTGCGGATTCGATATCCAGAACGGCAGGGCCGAGAGAGGCTCCCGGGGCGAGATTGAAGGAGATGGTGATAGCCGGAAAGATGCCCTGGTGATTGACCGAAAGTGCCGTACTGGAAGGCTCGTAGCGGGCGAAGGCGCTGAGCGGGACAAGGTTGCCGGCTTTTGCGGGCACATAGATGGACTTGAGAGCCGCGGGATCCTGCTGGGCGCTCGGCATGACTTCCAGGACGACGTAGTACTGATTGAGGCCCTTATAGATGGTGGAGACTTCGCGCTGGCCGAAAGCGTCGCTCAGCGTGTTGTCGATGGCTTGCATGGAGACGCCGAGACGGCTAGCGGTGTCGCGATCAACGATCAAGGCACTCTCCAGACCGTGCATCTGCTGGTCGGAGTTCACGTCGCGGAGTTCGGGGATCTTCGCGAGCCTCGCCTGAAGAATCGGAGCCCAATGGTTTAGGTCGTCGAGATTGTCCGCTTGCAGCGTGTATTGGTATTGCGCGGCACCGAAGCGGCCGCCCACGCTGAGATCCTGCACGGCCTGGAGAAAGAGAACGGCGCCGGGAACATGCGCCGTGGAGTCGCGTATACGGGCAATGACCTCGTCGGCATTTATCTTCCGTTCGCTGAGGGGCTTTAGCTGGGCAAACACGCGGGCGGTGCTACCACCACTGCCGCCGCCGGTGAAGGAAGTGACCGTATCGATGGCGGGATCCTTCATTACGATATCCGTGAACTCACGCATCTTCTGCGACATGGCCGTGAAGGATAAATCCTGGTCGCCCTGAATGGCGCCGTTGATGCGGCCCGTATCCTGCTGCGGAAAAAAACCGGAATTCACGTGAGCAGCCAGATAAACGCAGAGCCCCGCCGTGAGGAAGGTCATGCCAAGGATAAGCAACTGCCGGCGGAGCACCCACCTGAGCGAGATATCGTAGAGATGAAGAAGCCGGTTGAACGCGTCTTCAAAGAAGTTGTAGATCCAGTTGTGCTTGCCGCTTTCGTGCTTCAGAAAACGCGCGCACATCATGGGCGTGGTGGTGAGAGAAACAAACAGCGAGACGACAATGGCCACGCTGAGCACCACCGCAAACTCGCGAAACAGCCGGCCAACAATGCCTGGCATCATCAAAATCGGGATGAAAACAGCAATGAGCGAGGCGCTCATGGATAGCACGGTGAACCCAATTTCGCTGGCGCCCTTCATGGCCGCTTCAAAAGGCTTCATGCCGTTCTCGATGTGACGGGTGATGTTTTCTATGACGACGATGGCGTCGTCCACGACGAAACCGGTACAGATCGTGAGAGCCATCAGGGAGAGATTGTCCAGGCTGTAGCCGAACAGGTACATGATGCCGAAGGTACCGACGAGGGAAAGCGGAACGGCAACACTGGGGATGATGGTAGCCCAGGTACTGCGGAGAAAAGCGAAGACCACGAGGATCACGAGAATGATGGAAATGATCAGAGTTATCTCGACGTCGTGAACGGAAGCGCGAATGGTCACGCTGCGGTCGATGGAGACGGTTAGATGGAGCGAGGGAGAGATCGATGCGCGGAGAACCGGCAGGATCGCATTGATGCGATCGACCGTGTCTATCATATTTGCTGCTGGCTGGCGGAAGATGGCGAGAAGCACGGAACGCTTTCCGCCGAAGAGACCCAAGTTGCGGGTGTCCGCAACGGAATCGACGACTTCGCCGATGTCTCGCAGGCGAACGGGCGCGCCAGAATGACCGGCGACGATGAGCGGCATGTATTCGTAAGCTTTGAAGAGTTGATCGGAATCGCCGACATTCCATGTTTTGTGCGCGTCGGCTAGAGAACCCTTGGCTAGATTGGCGTTGGCGGCTTGCAGAGAGCCACGAATGGTTTCAAGACTGATGCCGTAGCTGTTGAGTTGGTAGGGATTAGCTTCGATCCGAACGGCCGGGCTCGCGCTTCCCCAAACGAAAACCTGTCCAACGCCCTCTACCTGCGCTAGCTTTTGCGCCAGAATGGAGTCGGCGGCGTCATAGATTTGAGATGGCGGAAAATTGTCCGAGGTTAGAGCCAAAATCATAATGGGAGCGTCCGCAGGATTGACCTTGCGGTAGGTAGGCTGGCCGGGAAGGTCCACCGGGAGCTGGTTGCGCGCGGCGTTGATGGCGGCTTGCACATCGCGAGCGGCGGCGTTGATATCGCGATTGAGATCAAACTGAAGCGTGATGCCGGTGGATCCGAGGCCGCTCGAGGAGGTCATTTGCGTGACGCCTGCAATGCGGCCGAACTGGCGTTCCAGTGGAGTGGCAACGGCGGAGGCCATCGTTTCCGGGCTGGCGCCGGGCAAGCTGGCACCGACAGAAATCGTGGGGAAATCGACTTGCGGCAGAGGCGCCACAGGAAGAAAACGGAAAGCCACTGCGCCGGAGAGGAAAATGGCAATGGTGATCAGCGAGGTGGCGACGGGGCGACGGATGAAGGGTGCGGAGAAATTGGTCGAGGAAATCATCGTCTAGTCGCCGTGAGCGGGCTCCTCGACCGAATTACCAATTTGAAAAGCGAAGCGGTGGGCCAGCCAATCAAAAGCTAGATAGACCACCGGCGTCGTGTAAAGCGTAAGCAACTGGCTAAGGATAAGCCCGCCAACGATGGTGATGCCGAGGGGGCGGCGCAATTCGGAACCGACACCGGTGCCGAGGGCAAGAGGCAAAGCCCCAAGGAGAGCCGCCATCGTAGTCATCATGATTGGACGGAACCGTAGTAGGCAAGCTTCGTAGATGGCGTCGAGCGGGGTCTTGCCTTGCTTACGCTCCGACTCCAGAGCGAAGTCAATCATCATGATGGCGTTCTTTTGGACGATGCCTATGAGGAGAATGATGCCAATGAGTGAAATGACGCTGAACTCCATGCCAAAAAGGAGAAGCGCGAGAATCGCGCCGACGCCCGCGGAAGGAAGCGTCGAGAGAATAGTGATGGGGTGAATATAGCTTTCATACAGGACGCCGAGAACAATGTAAACCGTGATGAGCGCAGCAAGAATGAGTATAGGTTCGTTGGCAAGCGATTTGAGAAAGGCGGCCGCAGTGCCCTGAAACGTCGCCTGGACACTGACGGGCATGTTCAAGTCGGACTTCGCCTTATTGATGGCGTCAACGGCATCGCCGAGAGCGGCGCCGGGAGCGAGGTTGAACGAGATGGTGACGACTGGAAATTGTCCCTGATGGTTGATGGCCAGGGCGGTCGCGCCGGGCTCAAAACGCGTGAAGGCGCTGAGAGGGACTTGCGGACTGGGAGCGGAAGTAATGTTGGCTTGCGCATTCGTTGAAATATTGGCGGTGGCTCCGGAGGAAGCCTGCGGATTTCCCGAAGACCTGACGTAAATGTTTTTGAGAGAGTCGGGATTCTGGTGGAACGAAGGATCCACTTCCATCACGACGCGATACTGATTGAGCTGAGTATAAATGGTGGAGACTTGACGCTGGCCAAAGGCGTCATAGAGCGTGTTGTCGATATCCGCGGGAAGAATTCCGAGGCGGGAAGCGGTGTCGCGGTCGATGATAAGCGTAGCAAGGAGGCCCTGGTTCAGCTCGTCGCTGGCGACGTCGCGCACGACAGGGATCGACCTCAGTTTGTCCATGAAGCGCGGCGTCCAGTAAGCAAGCTCTTTAGGGTCGACATCTTCGATGCTGTATTGGAACTCCGTGCGGCTGACGCGGTCTTCTACGGTGAGGTCTTGCACCGGTTGCATGTACAGAGAAATACCATCAACTTTCGCAAGCCTAGGCTGAAGACGGCGAATGACGTCAGAAGCACTGATCTTGCGCCGCTCGAGCGGCTTGAGATTGATCTGTATGCGGCCGGTGTTGAGGGTGGTGTTGGTTCCGTCGACGCCAATGAAGGAAGAGAGATTTTCCACCGCCGGGTCTTTCAGAATGACATCGGCGAGTGCTTGCTGGTGCTGGGACATGGCGGCGAAGGAAGTATTCTGCGCGGCTTCGGAGACGCCCAAGATCAGGCCAGTGTCCTGTACCGGGAAGAAGCCTTTAGGGACATAAATGTAGAGAAGGATGGTGCCAACAAGCGTGCCGACGGTGACGAGGAGCGTGATGGCGCGGAACTGAAGCACAAATTTCAGAGTGCGTCCGTAGAAGGCAATGATGGAATTAAAAGCCACTTCGGACTTGTGATAGAACCACGTTTGATCTTCTTCTTTCTGATAGCGAAGAAGTTTGGCGCACATCATGGGAGTGAGCGTAAGCGAGACAAAGGCCGAAATAAGAATGGTGATCGCCAGGGTGATGGCAAACTCGCGGAAGAGACGGCCGATGATGTCGCCCATGAAAAGCAGTGGGATGAGCACGGCGATGAGAGAGACGGTGAGAGAAATAATCGTAAAGCCAATTTGTTCGGAGCCTTTGAGCGCAGCGTTAAGCGGCGTATCGCCTTGTTCGATGTAACGGCTGATATTCTCGATCATGACGATGGCATCGTCGACGACGAAGCCGGTTGAGATGGTGAGAGCCATGAGAGAAAGGTTGTTAAGGGTGTAGCCGCAGAGATACATCACCCCAAACGTGCCCACGATGGAGAGCGGCACAGCGAGCGCGGGGATGATTGTGGCACGCAGGCTACGCAAAAAAAGGAAGATGACCATGACCACCAGGGCGATGGTGAGCATCAACGTGAATTGCACGTCCTCGACGGAGGCGCGGATGGTGCTGGTGCGGTCGGTGAGAATTTGGATCTTCACGGAGGCAGGGAGCGAGGCCGAAAGCTGTGGGAGAAGCTTCTTCACGCGATCCACAACGGAAATGATGTTCGCACCCGGCTGGCGTTGAATGTTCAGAATGACGGCCGGTTTCTTGTCGGCCCAGGCCGCTTGGTTGACGTTTTCCGTGCCGTCGAAAACCGTGGCGACATCGGACAGACGCACGGGAGCGCCATTGCGATACGCCACGATGAGGGGACGGTAACTCGCGCTGGTAATGAGCTGGTCGTTTGCACCGATGGTGTAGGCCTGGTGAGCCCCATCAAACGTGCCCTTGGCTTGATCGACATTGGCGGCGCCGAGGACAGTACGTAAATCTTCCAAGCTAAGGCCGTAAGACGCGAGCGCCGTGGGATTTGCCTGGACGCGCACGGCCGGGCGCTGTCCTCCGCTGATGCTTACAAGTCCTACTCCCGTGAGCTGGGAGATTTTTTGTGCCAGCGTGGTGTCCGTAAGGTCTTCGACCTGGGAAAGGGGCATGGAATCTGAAGTCAGCGCAAGAGTAAGGATGGGGGCGTCGGCCGGATTGATTTTGTTGTAGATCGGGGGATTCGGAAGGCCTTGAGGGAGAAGATTGGAAGCGCCGTTGATGGCGGCTTGAACTTCTTGCTCGGCGACGTCAATGTTGAGATCGAGATTGAATTGCAGCGTGATGATGGAGCTGCCGAAGGAACTCGTCGAGGTCATCTGATTTAGGCCGGGGATTTGGCCGAATTGGCGCTCAAGCGGGGCGGTGACGGAAGAGACCATGACGTCGGGGCTGGCGCCTGGATAAAACGTCTGGACCTGAATGGTCGGATAGTCGACCTGGGGAAGCGCAGAGACAGGAAGCTGGCGGTAGGCGACGAAACCGACTAGTAGAACGCCGACCATCAAAAGAGTGGTCGCGACTGGCCGCAAAATGAACGGCCGGGAAGGACTCATCGAGACTTTCCTCCCGACTGGGTGCCGGCTGGGTTGCTGGACTTAGCTCCGCTCGGAGCGCCGACCGGTGCGCCGGTTTGCCCGGCGGGCTGCCCCGATGCTCCGCCCCCCGCTCCCCCGGTTGGCGAGGCGCTGGTGACAACATTGCTGCCGTCTTGGAGCTTGTCCTGGCCGTCAATCACCACGACGTCGCCGCTATTGAGTCCGGAGCTGATGCCAATGTTGTTGCCGGTGGTCTGCGCAATGGTAACCACACGAATGTGCGCGGTATCGCCGCCCGAAACCACGTAGACATAGGTGCCTTGGGGCCCGCGCTGAATCGCAGCGGCGGGAACGACGACCAGATTGTGTTTCGTGTCCACAAGCATGTGGACGTTCACGAATTGATTCGGGAAGAGAGCATCGTTCCCGTTCGAGAAGATCGATTTGAGCTTGTAAGTTCCGGTGGTGGGATCGATTTGGTTGTCGATAGTGGCGAGCTTGCCGTCGGCAATTTTTGTGATGTCATCGCGATCGTAGGCTTCGACGGGAAGCTGGCCGCCGCCACGTAGTTTGACAAGGACTTGCTGAAGCTGATCCTGCGGCAGCGTGAAGATGACGGAAATGGGCTGGAGCTGGGTGATGACAAGGAGTCCAGTTGTGTCGGCGGCGTGAACGATGTTGCCGATATCGACTAGGCGCAATCCTACGCGGCCGCTGATAGGCGAAGTGATACGGGCGTAAACGAGCTGCAGTTTTGCGTTATCGATGGTGGCTTGGTCAGCCTTGATCGCGCCTTGGAACTGCCCGACCTGCGCTTGCTGCGTATCCACCTGCTGCTTGGGGATAACCCCTTCGCTGTAGAGAAGCTGGTAGCGCTCGAAATCGACTTGCACGTCGTGGAGTTGCGCTTGGTCTTTGGCGAGCTGGCCTTCAGCTTGTTCCAGCATGACTTGGTAAGGCCGGGGATCGATTTCAATGAGAGCATCGCCCTCGCGGACGAACTGGCCCTCAGTGAAGTTCACCTTGACGATCTGGCCATCGACGCGGCTGCGCACGGTGACTGTATTAAACGCCGTAACGGTACCGAGACCGATAAGGTAGACAGGAAGGTCGCCCTTCTGTGCGGTGGCAACAACAACCGGAACGGTCATGCTAGCGCCGCCTATTCCCGTCCCTGGGGCGCCAGAAGCAGCCTTAGCGCCAGCTTCGCTCGTGGAGTGCGCTCCGCGGTAATACCAGATGCCGATACAAACGACGGCCAGGATCACAATCCAGAGCCACCAGCGGCTCTTGGCGGGCGGTGCCGCGGAAGATTCACGCGCGCCCGGTTCGGGAAGGTCTATAGATTTGAGGTGGCCCATCCATTCTCTCCTGTCAGTTGTGGCGATGGTGCGAATGAGTCTGCCGAGGCCAGGCAGTAGGGGGCACGCATTGGGAGGATCTCCGCCACCCGTTTTGAGCCTACCGCAAAAACCAACTCGCGCATAGATTAGACGGACTTTAAAAGGAATTGGTTACCAAAGTGTCCGGCCCGGAAAGCTACCCGGGAAAGACACGAAGAGTGGCACACTAACATCGATAGGAGCTCGCAATTCGTCGAGCTATTTCGACTAGCCAGCAGGGTGGGCGAGAGCATAGACTGTCGCTCCCTGAAATGTTATGCCCGGTAGAAGAGCCGGTGGGGATTCTGAAAAAGGCAGGTGAAAATAGAGATGGTTAAGGGCATCGTTGTTGGCATTCTGCTCGGAGTTCTGCTCATCGCGTGTGGCGTCTACTTCTATTTTTCAACGGGGCGTGCCCCCGTGGCAACGGCGGATCCGCCGATGCCCCTCGAGAAGAAGTTTGCTCACATGGCCCTGAATGCACGTATTGCGAAAGAAAAGACTCCAGAATCGCCAGTGGTTGCCGACGAGAAGAGCTTTCTAAGCGGCGCGGAAGTTTACAAACAGAACTGTGCCGTGTGCCATGGGCTGCCTGATCAGCCGAAAACGGCGATTGCCCAGGGCATGTATCCGCCGCCGCCGCAACTTTTCCACGGCACCGGCGTATCCGATGATCCAGCGTCCGAAACCTATTGGAAGGCAGAGAACGGCATTCGACTGACGGGGATGCCAGGCTTCAAAGGCCGTTTGACGGAGCCGCAGATTTGGGAAGTTAGTGTGCTGCTGGCCAATTCGGACAAAATACCGGCTTCCGTGAAGGCAGCGCTGGCGACTGCAGCCGTACCCGCCGCTTCGGAGACCGCGCCTGCGAGCAGCACGCCGGCACCGAAGACAAAACCGTAGACGCGTTCCACGCGTCTTTACGCCTATTTCAAAGAAGCTCCGAGTGCGAAATCAGCACGAGGCGGTCGGCGTTCGCCTAGTTTGCGGGCTCCGTGTTGCGTTGGGGCTGATCGGAGAACACGTAGGGGCCGTGCTCGACGGTCAGGACGCGCTTGCCGTAGATTTTCACTTCGACCTGGGTTTCATCACGGAGCGGGAGCCAGAATTCATCGACTTTTTGGTATTCGCGGACAAAGTCGGCGTGGTTGATCCAGAAGGAAGGCTTCTTGGCGGGATGGCCTTCAATTCTCGCGACGGCAAAATCCTGGCTGTCGATCCAAATTTTCCCTTCAAAGAGATACTTGTCCTTCCGCTTCGGGGCTACTTCGAGCACAAAGCAATGGTAGGGGCCGACGTCTTCCAAGCCGACAAAACGGAAGTCATAATTCGCGGGAGTCAGAGCGCTGTCCCTATGCTCCTTGCCGGTGGACGATTCGCTCTCGCTATCCATCAGGCGATCGAAGACCAGATGGCGGACGATGCCGGAGCCTTTCTCCGAAGTTTTTTCGAAGGTCTTGGCGTCGGGAGCGCGATAGTCCATGCGGACAACGGTTTGCGCGGCGAGCTTTCCTTCGAGGGTCTGGATTTGGTAAGTGCGCGTGACCGAATAATTCGGAAGGCGTTCATTACGGCGTTTGTTTTGCGCCAGGACTTTCGAAACGATTTCGTTTGCGGAGGGATCGGCGGCGACCGGGGAATTCGGAGCAGCGGGCGTCCCTCCTCGTACGACAAAATCGCTTTGCTGGGCATGCGCCACGTACGCGGCTACGAAAGTAAGCGGAATCAGTAAAACCACGCTGCAACCGATTCCATTTGGCGAAATGCTTTTCATGATGGATGTCTCCTTACCATTCCATTTGCTTGCGGCGCGCTGCGGACTTCGTCCGGCACGCTCAATTCACCACGCTTAGCAGAAACGCCGTCTTCTGGCGCTCGAATCCCGTGAACTGGCCGAACAGCGGCGAAGTAACGTTGTTATAGACGGTAGTAAAATTGCCGTGATTCGTAAGGTTGATCATGTACAGGCCGAGGCGAACCTTGCGCGTGCCGCCGTGATTCGCGAAGGGCATGCGGAAGTCGCGGTAGACCTGGTAGTCGAGCGAAAAGAAAGTGTGGAAGCGCTGTGTGTTGGGCTGGCCAACGTAGTTTTGCAACTCGTCGACATCGGAGTACGGGAAACCGGTGTGCACGTCCACGACTGGCCCTAGAACAAATTGATACGGAAGACGAAACTTTCCCCAGACAACGACCCGGTTCGGAACATCGGTGGGGCGAATGCCGTAAACGTTGGGACGGATGACCGGCTGTTCGAAAGGAATATAAAGGTCGCCGAGCGTGTTCAGATCTCCCCGCGAGCGGCTCCAGACATAGGAAATGTTCAGCTCGCCCTCTTTGACCGGATGGAAGCTGAGCGTTGCTTCGGCTTCGCTGTACTTCTCTTTGCCGGTATTGAAAAGACCCAAGACGCCGGCGGGATTACCAATTCCAGTCAGGCCGGCTTCGGAGATGGGATTAATGACAAACAAGTTGCTCGTGCTGCTGTAGAGATAGCTGAGGCGCAAAACTGCGCCACTCCACAGTGTGCGGTCTATTTCAGCGTTGCTTACAAAGCTGCGGGCGCTCGAGTTCGGAGAGCGGCGAATACGCGACGCCAGAGGGCCGCTGCCGCTCTCGATATAAACGCTCTCGTATGTGAGCTGGCTTTGGATATTCTGGCCGGTGGGATCGTACTCATTGACGATGCGCGTTGGATTGCCGGCAAAATCGGCGGCGAGAAGCGGAACGCCGGCGTAGAAGAGTCCCGTACCCGCGCGGAGGACCGTTTTGTGATCCTTTCCAGGCGAATAGCCGATTCCGAAACGTGGCGCGAAGGCGGCTGAGCGGCCTACGGTTTCGCTGGTCGCTCTTGCGCCAAGATCGACGGCCAAGTGATCGTTGAGCGACCAGTGATCAGCGACGAATTCCTCGGCATCCGTGATCGATGCGTTCAATAACCCCGGGCCAGAGAAACCGATTTGTTCGGCGAGACTGCCGTCTTCGCGCAGAAGTTGGACATCGCGCGACAGACTGCTACCGCTAAAGGAACGATGCGTGGCGTCGACGCCGATTTTAGTCTCGTGCTGCCCGAGAAATTTCCAGTGGGCAAACTGAAACGTGGGGGCGGCCTCGAATTGGCCCGAGGCCCGCGCCCAGGAATTAAAATAATTCCCCCCCCATGCTTCGGGTGTGAGCAGCATCGATTCATCGCCCTGGCCGTGCGCGTTGCTGTCAAAGCGCGTGTAGGTGAGCGACACGTGGAATAGTGCGCCGGAAGAGAAGCTGTATAGATCGGAGAGGCTCGCCGATTCGCCTTTGCGGTCGTAGTCGGAAGAAGCGGTTTGCGGAAGAAGCGGGGTGATGTTGGCGAATTGCGTTCTCTGCGGAAAGACGTTGAGTGTGAGCGTCAGAACGTGGCTAGGCGAAAGGACCGCTTGCAGCGTGCTGTAGGAATTGAATCCCTGCCGTTTGATTTCGTTGCGCGGCCAGGTCAGACCGCGGATCGGATCTCGAATGACGTCGTACTCGAAGACTTCGGAGAAAGTAATTTTGTCCTTCAGGATGGGACCGCCGAACGCGACGCGCGGCGTCGCCCGCGCAACGCCGACAAAGTGGTCGTTTTTCCCCCGCAAACTCACGTTTAAATCCTTTACATTGAACCTCCAGCTTTCCGGTGGTGGTATGGTTTCCACTTCCGTTAGCGCGCCAGAGAATCCGCCGTTCTCGGCGCTGTAAGGAGTCTTGACGACTTGCACGGACTGCACCGCATCAAGGGGAACGGGAATGGAAAATGAGCCGGTGACCGGATCGGTCATCTTCGAATCATTCACCTGGAGCATCGACTGATCTTCGCCTGAGCCGCGGAAAGTCAATTTTCCATCCGGCGTGCGGACGACGCCCGGAGTCAGGGGCAGGGCCTGCTTAAAATTCTCTTCGGCGAGCGGCAAACTTTCGAGCTGGTTTTCGTCGAACTTCGGAGTGGTAGAAGAGGTAGTTGAGAGCGGGTCCGCTTGCTCCTTCACTTCGACTTTTTCGGTGATTCCAGACAGCTTGACCGAAATATTTTGAACGATGGACGCTCCGCCCTGGACGTGAAGGGTAGCGCTGAATGGCTCGAAACCGTCTCGTAGGAGCTGGAGAAAGTAATCGCCATCGGGTACATCTTTGAATTCGTAGTTCCCTGCTGCGTCCGTTACAGCGGTCAACGAAGGGGCGCCCTCGGCTAGAGGCTTTAGTTCCAACACGAGCCCTTCTGTCGTCGAGCTCTCCTTGGATTCGTTAGATGGGTTTACGAGCGACACGGTGCCTTTGATCACGCCCTGCTTATGATCTATTTCTTGGGCTGGGAGGAGCACAGCGCACAACGGCATCGCCGCGAGCAGAGAGACGCTTACGAGGAAACGAGCTGCAGTGGTGAATCTGCGGGCTGCACGTACCATGGCGTTTTCAGCTCTTCACCTTCTGCTGCGAGCAGCTTTGCGATTTTTCAAGAGCATTTCCGCTTCCATTCCCGCGAACTAGATAGGGCCTCACTGTTCCGCGCCATCGACAGCAACCGCTTGTCCGCAAACAGACTTGGTAGTGATCGAAAGAATGCGAAATTACGGCTGGCGTGCATCTCGAACACCGCTGACGGAGAATTGACGACAGCGTCAAAACCTTGCCTGTTACGACTCGCATGCGTGGACTTCTCACTGTCGAGCCCCTCGCCTCCCTTCGCGCACTAAGCTCTTCTCGCAGCACGGTATGCGGAGCTCCGAGCCTCACGCATACAGCAAGACCGCGCCTCTCGTGGATGTGGAGGGAGAGATGCAATACATCCACCGAGGAGAGTCCATGTCCCGTTCGCGGCCACGACCTCTGCAATCATTAACCTTCTCCACCGGAGCAGGCCTCGCGCCTGCGTGCGGACTTGCATTGCTTTCAGCGAAGGCTTCGAACCACTCAGGCTGCGGCGGACGAGGGAAAACGGTCGTAGACGGGTTGAACGGCGACGGGCCAGCACCCCCGATCCTCCACACCGAAACGCGCACAGAAATCCAATGCGCTCTGCCAACTTAGATGCTCGACGAAAAGGTGAGGGCACAATTTTTCGTCGTGATTCGCGGCTTTCCTCCGGCAGCCATGAAGGGAGATGACGGGCGGCGTTAGAAATTTTTGTGCCGCTTGGCACGTATCCAGCATCGAAGTGGCGAAAGGCGCAGTACGAAAGTCCTTATCGACCGTCCGAACATGAGGCGGAGGGTCAAGAAAACATGGAGGTGGTATGTCCGAGATGCATCAGTTTCCTACGCTACCGAGCCAGCCATTCCGGCTGGATGTTCCACTACATGAACTGTTGCAACAACCATCGCACGCGCCCGCGCCACAACCTACGACGCTAACGAAGTCTTTGACGCTGCCTACGCCTGTTTTCCCTCAGCAACCGGCGCTGTTCCACGATCTCGATGAGCAAGATATTGCCGCCCATGAAACCGTTCTCCAGACCGGCAAGCGGCACTGGCCCCCTTCCAAAATCTTGAAAACGATGCGGGGCTGGATGTTTCCGTATTTCAAATCGCGCGCTCTCCCAGGCGAGTTTCAGCCGATCATTGCGTACCTCTTCACCGAATGGAAATGCAACCTGGACTGCCATTACTGCTGGTCCTACGACAACCGCATCAAGGGCATGACTGAGGACACGGCGCGGCGAGCTATCGATTGGCTTGAAACCACACCATGCCGCGTGCTCGCGCCGACCGGGGGCGAGCCGCTGCTGCGCCCGGACTTCGTTCATAAGGTGATCAACTACGCCGCCAAGAAAGACTTCTGGGTTTACCTCGCCACGAACGCGCGGCTGCTGCGGCCCGAAGTTACCGACCGTCTCGCCGACGCGGGCATAGCGACCGTCAACTTCGCCGTCGATGCCATCAAGGAAAAGCCGGGGCTTCCGAAAGCGCTTGAGCACGTACGTTCGAACTTCGACTACCTCGTGCGCCGGCAATATCGTTACGGGTACACCGTGTTTTTCAACACCAACATCTGCCGCACAAACATTGAGGACGTCAAACAGCTAGCCACGATCGCGCACGAGAACGGAATCTCCATCACCTTTCACATCAATGAGGCTCCCATGATGGAGCAGGGACACTTCAAGCATCTCCACGAAAACGACACCTACATTCGGCCTGACGATTTTCCCGTGGTGGACGAACTTCTCGACTGGCTCATCGACAAGCAGCGCCAGGGATGGAAGATGGTGGATTCGATTCCCCGCCTGCAGAACATGAAGGGCTTCATGCGCGGCGTCGGCGAGCACTGGGGATGCCGCGCCGGACAAAACTGGTTGATCATCCGGACCAACGGAACCCTCGCTCCCTGCTTTCCCCTTTATAACGCGTCCTACGACTGGGGCACTGTCGGCAACCAGAAGTTCGACGTAAAGCAACTCTCGGAAATGAAAAAAGGTTGCGAGCCGAATTGCTTTTCGACGCTCGGCTACAACGTCGCGTACTGCTATAGCGCCGCTCGCGTGATGAAGTGGCTGTGGAAGCAGGCCATGAATGGCTTTCAGGGCGTAACCGGAAGTTTTGAATAACTTTCACGGGCGAACAACGGATACCGGAGGAGATCGATGTCCCAACTCGCAACTTTCTCATCCAAGCCACAACAGCGCGCCATAGAAATTCCCTTCGAGGCGTACAAGCGCAGCCAGGCTGCTCTCGCCCGCTATCGTCTGTACCCGCTTACAGTCTTTTACACTCTGTATGCGGCCTTAGTGCTGATTATTGCGTTTTCGACAAAGCATCCATGGACGGCGGTGGCTTTCTTCTCGGCGGGTTGCGTGACATGGACGCTGGTCGAGTACCTCTTTCACCGCTATGTTCTGCACGGCCGTTTTCCGGCAGGCAAAGGCCTTATTCAGCGTTTCCTGCATGAGCGGCTTGACCCGCTCCATTGGGATCATCACAAGCGCCCTTTTGATGGCAGCCACATCAGCGGCGAATTGAAGGACATTCTGCCGCTCTTTTTCGTTGCGGCCCCAGCCAGCTTTTTGTTTCCCGTTTACACCGCGCCGGTGATGCTCGCCGGCGTTGTGCAAAGCTACGTCTCGGAAGAGTGGCTGCACTACGCCCTGCATTTCTCGAATTCCAGATTTCCCCTCTTCCGGCGCTTGAAGAAATACCACCTGTACCATCATAGTCCCCGCGGGATCAACAAAGGGTATGGCATCACCACACGATTTTGGGATGGCGTATTCGATACTCGATTCCCCGACGCGGTGAGGCGCTCTCTGAGCAAGAACTGAAATGAAGAACGAAGGATATGCTCTCATTACTGGCGCTTCACGCGGTTTGGGAATGGAGTTTGCCCGGGCGCTCGCGGAACGTCATTACAACCTGGTTCTCGTCGCCCGTTCGGCGGAACCGCTCCACGCATTTGCAGCCGAATTGCGCAGGTCTGCCCCGGTGGCCGTGGTTGCGATTCAGGTTGACCTGTCCGCCCCCGGAGCAGGCCAAATTCTGGCTGAACAGCTCTTGCGCGGCGGCATCCCCGTCGAGTTGCTCGTAAACAACGCCGGCTTCGGTCTTCGTGGCGAATTCCGCGATCTGTCCCTGACCCGGCAGTTGGAGATGCTGCGTCTCAACAACCAAGCCATCGTTGAGCTCACGTACGGCCTTCTTCCCGGAATGCTGGAGCGACGGCAAAAGGGCATCATCAATATTTCGTCAACGGCCGGTTTTCAGCCCATTCCCTTTGCGAGTGTGTATTCCGCTACCAAGGCTTTCCTGACCGCGTTTTCTCTCGCTCTTGAACAGGAATTGCGCAGCGTTGGCGTAACCGTTGTGACTGTCTGTCCGGGAAGGCTGCTTAAGAAACAGAGCGGAGAGGCAGCTCAGCCGGTCAAAGGAAAGTGGGCGGGCGTTTACCAGAGTCCGCAGGACGTGGTGCGCGACGCGCTGCGAGTGCTCGCCAATGGCGGCGGCCTGACGGTGCCCGGAGCGCTCAATAAGTTCAGCGTGTTTGCCCAGCGCTTGATCCCGAGAAAGGTCGTCCCCCGGTTGGTTGCAAAAATGTCGAAGGCGTAATCCACGGCCGCGTCAACGGACCCCTTCCCTTTCCTTGCGCGATCAAGGTTTTTCATCTTGCGTCTCAAAACGAGGCTCCAGCCCTCGGTGTAGGAGAAGGAACGTTAGAAAGGAGCTTGGAATGATTTTCCGCAGCCTGCTAGCACATTCTCGCCACACGGTTGCTGCTGTGGTTCTTGCAGTTCTGATTGTCTCGAGCGCGCCAAATGCCTCGGCGCTGGACCAACCGATGCGTCCAGAGGCCGCTGGACACGAAGGCATGTCGATGCCCATGGACGAACCAACCCAGATGGATGCCGCGCGGCAGAGCAAGCTCTTGGCCGACAAGAAAGAAAGCGAATTCAATCATCATTTGGCCGGGCTTTTTGTGATTCTTGCTGGTGTTTTCATCTTAGCTCAAGGCACCCTGTCGCAACGCTGGTCTTTTCTTCGCTTTGCGTGGCCTGCTTGTTTTCTGCTTTCCGGACTGTTTCTGCTCGTCTTCAGTGATACAGAGCTCTGGCCTTTCGGTCCTCAGAGTTGGTCGTACGGCCTCACCCACAATCCGGAAGATTTACAGCACAAGACGTTTGCAGTGATTTTGCTTGCTCTCGGCATCTTAGAGGTTCAACGCGTTCGGGGTGTTCTCAAATCGGCCTGGGCTAGATGGCTATTCCCGACACTCGCCTGTTTTGGCTCCGTATTGCTCCTCTTCCATGAGCACCACAGCGGGATGCACGGCGCTGCGCACATGACAACGATGGCTCGCATCAAAGCCGAGCACCTCAATTTTGCCGCCACCGGATTCGGTATTGGCGTTTTCAGAGGAGTCTCTGAGCTGCCCACTCGCTGGCAGGAGATGTTCGCAAAGCTCTGGCCGCTTCTAATGATTTTACTCGGCGTGCTTCTCGTGCTCTACCATGAATGACTGCTCTAAGCTCCCGCGCTGGTCTCTGCGCCAAGCCCTCTGCTTGGCCTGCAGCGCTTGCGCTGCAATCGCTGTCGGACTGCTGTTTTGGGCCAACTCGGCCTATGCGCAATCTTCGGCTGAAGATATGCCTCGGCCAATCGTTGCGCCTAAACAGTCGTCCCTGAGCGAGCCGGTGTCCTCGCCGCAGGTATCGGAGTCGAGCGCGGAAACGCAAGCAAGCGGGGGAGCGACCACATCCCCCGCAGTAAATCCTGCCCAAAACGGTGACGAAGGCAAACAGTCCAAACGCATCCTCTGGATCTTTCCGAATTACAGAGCTGTCAGCGCCGATACGCAGTTGCCCCCGCTATCTTTTAAGGAAAAGTTCTGGCTGGCTACGGAAGACAGCTTTGATTATTCGTCTTTTGTTTCTGCGGGGATGATTGCCGGTGTAAGCCAAGCGAACAAGTCTTATCCGGAGTTTGGACAAGGCGCAAAGGGTTTCGGCCGATACTACTGGCATGCGGTGGCCGATCAGGCGGTTGGAAACTATTTGACGGAAGCGATCGTGCCCGCGGTTACGCACGAAGACCCGAGGTACTACACCCTTGGACATGGCGGGTTCTTAAAGCGAGCAGGCTACGCAGTAAGCCGTTTGCTTATCACGAGGACCGATAGCGGTGCCAGAACCTTTAATTTTTCTGAAATAGTGGGCAACGGGGCGGGCGCAGGCATTTCAGATACCTACTATCCGGGGAGAGAACGCACTTGGACAAAGACCGGGCAAAAGTGGGTGACGCAGATCGGTCTAGACGGAGCGTTCAACATCCTGAAAGAGTTTTGGCCGGACATCAACCATAGCGTTTTTCATGGAAAGTACTGATTCCGGAGGTTCTTCAGAGTGCGATGTCCATCAAGGAGGGCATGCAAATGAATGCGATTTCACGAGGAATTTACCATGTTTGCCCAACGAGAAATTGTCTCGACACCCTGCATAGCTTCGCAAAATTGCGTCTTTCAGCTTTCAAGCCATTTCTCGTGCGAACCCAACGCGATGAACAGTCGAGCGAAGTGGATCTATCCGCCACGCAAGTGCTTCTCGCCACGGCTACGGGCCTTGGCTTGACGGGACCGCTCATATGGCTGTTTGTGAGGTACTGGCTGTTCGCGCCGTGAGGAAAGGAACCCCTACCGCGGAACTTACCTGGCTGAAACGCTGCGCAGACGGAGCTGCCTTGCGAGTTCAGAGTACTACCCCGTTGTGATGTCCGCACACATCAAGTTACCGAAACACTGAATTCTTAAAACGTCTCTCCAACGAGTTCTTCGCTTTTCTTCCAAAGTGCCTCAGCATTTTTCGGATCGAGCGCATACCCGCGCACTCCTTCGCTGATGGCGCTGATCGTCACATGGTCGGGAACGATCTGGCCGACGTGGCAGTTCTCGCAATACCGGCCGCCAATTTCGTCTGCGGAAGCCGCGACGCCAGCCCACACGGAAGTTGCGGCTCCCTGAGGAACGGTCTTCCACTGGAAGGGTCCCTTACCCTCGGCCGCAAGCTGCTGATTTATCTGTTCCATGATCCCTTGAATGTGGCTTGGATCTATGTGGCGCCCCAGTTCGGTCAGAATGCCTCCCGGATGCACAGCTGCGGCACGCACGCCGCGCTCCCGGTGCCTTTTGTCAAATGCAACGGCGAAGAGGATGTTTGCCGTCTTCGATCGGCCATACGCGACGAATGGCTCATAGGGCGTCCGCTCAAAGTGGGGATCCTGAAGGTCAACGTTCGAGTAACGGTGACCGGAAGAAGACAGATTAACCAGTCGCCCTCCTGCGCGAAGAAGGCGCGCAATCCGGTTCACCAGGACAAAGTGGCCGAGGTGATTGGTGCCGAACTGTGTTTCAAAGCCGTCCGCTGTATGTCCGAACGGTGTCGCCATCACTCCCGCATTGGCGATGACCACGTCGAAAGAATCGCCCTTTGCCAGTAATGTGTCGGCGCAGGACCGAGCACTCTTCAAGCTGGCAAGGTCGAGCTCAACCAGTTCGAAAGTCCCGCCATTGGCCGCAGCGTCCTTCCGCACCTGGTCGGTCGCCGCTTTGGCCTTCGTCAAATCCCGAGCCGCACCAACGACATGCGCGCCGTGCGCGGCAAGAGACCGTGCTGTCTCCACGCCAAGCCCCGCCGAAACGCCCGTGACGAGAATCCGCTTACCGTGCAGATTCACGCCAGTCAAAACTTCCTCCGTTGTAGATGTCGCCCCAAGAGTGCTCACCATTCTCTTCCTCCTTGTGTCGGCCCGTTCGCGTTGCCTCCTTCGCAGCCGCTATTGACGAGCCACTCCGATTTAGATAAAACGGAGATTATCTCCGAATGCTTAGATAATCGGAGACTGTCCCCGGTTACATCCTTTTTTATGCCGACGAAACGCTCCCAACCTTCCCCGCGTAAGCCGCGCACCGATGCCCAACGGAATCGCCAGCGCATTCTGGAAGTCGCCAAGGAGGCGTTCACACGTTCCGGTGCAAACACCAGCCTGGACGACATTGCCAAAGACGCGGGCGTCGGAGCGGGGACCTTGTACCGTCACTTTGGGACTCGCGACGCCCTTCTGGAAGCCGTCTACCGCATCGAGGTGGAAAAGCTGGCCGCGGCAGAACGCGAGCTCTCCGGGAAATTGCCTCCCGTTGAGGCATTGCGGGCCTGGATGTTGCTCTTCGTGGATTACATCGAAACCAAACA
>Ga0307478_10000939_pt1 | contig 27354 bp, 22 predicted proteins | sample atmos_gasesECM4C_2_FD_203713 | JGI IMG/M metagenome (GOLD analysis project Ga0307478, IMG submission 203713) | Hardwood forest soil microbial communities from Morgan-Monroe State Forest, Indiana, United States - atmos_gasesECM4C_05 | ecosystem: Environmental > Terrestrial > Soil > Temperate...
CTGCGCGCCCGCGACACTCTGGTTCGACAGGTGACTGGTTCGGTGAAATGGGATCAGTGCGTTAGGCTGCTCATCGCTCATGGGGCGAATACGTTCATCGAAGTGGGGCCGGGAAAGGTCTTGTGGGGATTGATGCGGCAAATCGACCGCTCGAAAGTCAGCCTGAATGTCAGCGATGATACCACGCTCGATAAGGCACTCAACGCGCTCGCTAATGCGCCTGCCTAGTGAAAGATCAACTCGCAGGGCGGAAAGCTTAGAGTTTTATTTGATTTTTCCACCCACACCTGTGCGTGCTCGGCGCGATCGTTCACAACCACATCGACAACCACGCCGGTGCCACCGCCAGGACAAGTGCTGGCTCCGTAGACTTTCTGCGTTTTAATGACGCCCCATTCTCCACCCGGACCCCAATCGCGATAGAACTCGTTGAACGGATACTTTGAGTATCGGTCCAAATGCTGCTGCCATTGCCGATCGTGCATCCAGATGCTGTAGGCCGTTTTGTAGTCCTGTCGTTGCAGCGAGTCGAAGAATTTTCCCACCAAATGTTCTTCCGGCCAATAGCGAAACCACCAGGCAAGGGCTAGAACGATCAAAAAAATAATGATCGAAGAAATGATTCGCTTTTTTCGCTTGCGATCTCTTGCTGGATCGTATTCCTTAGCGTCGAGGAGGGTCATACATCCTCTAGAATAACGGACACGGGGGAAGTTGCAAAAGTTCCCAGCCGAACGCCGGAGAGCACGAGGAAGACAAGGGATCGTAACGTCGATTTACAGGGTCCGCTTAAATAACGGAATTGCAATACCCAGGGTCGTGGCTGCGAAGATCGAAAGAAATAACATGTCGCCCCATACCGCAGACAGCGCAGTTTCTTTGAGCAGCAGACATTTGAAGCCGTCGACCGCGTAAGTAAACGGATCGACTCTTGCGATTCCCTGCAGCCATCGCGGAAACGCCTGAATGGGATAGACAGAGCCGCTTGGAAAAAACAGCAAGGTATTCAGAATCCCGAACATTGCGCGCGGCACTAATGGATCTTCGATCCGCACCATCAGCAGAAACATCATCGTATTCAGGGCCAGGGATGTCAGCACGATCATGATGGCAAGTCCCAAAACGGTTGCGGGATTGAAAATTGTTCCGACTCCCGCCAGCAGGGAGCCGATGCCGACGATGATCACTCCCGTCATCACGGCTTTGATCGCGCCCGCCAGGTTTAACCCAAGTACAAGTTCGAGCTTGGTGATTGGGGTGACCAGGTACCCCTCATGCACGCCTCGCGCCTTGTCGTCGATGTAGAGCATGCCACCGCCGATCATTACCGATACAAACATGGCCAGAACGAGAGATCCGGGCAGAAGATATTTCATGTATTCGATATAGGGATAGAGTTCGACAATGTCGAGCGCCGTCTGCTGCAGAATGCGGGGAGAAACCGTTGGTTGATTGAGCGCATTCGTAAGGTCTGTAAGTTCGGCTTCGACCGCGGAACTCATGAAGTTGTCACTATTGTCGACGACCAGAGCGATTCGGGGATGGTTCTCTTCGTAGACGCGCCTCGAGTACTGCGGGGGAATGATCACAGCGCCTTGCAGCTTGCCATTTCGCACATCTTCCATCGCCTGTTTGTCACTGTCATAGTCGATCGGGACAAAGGTGCGGATGTTGGCACGGACAGAATCAAAAGCTTCCTTAATCCTTAGCGCCTGCGTGCCCCCGTCCTGGTCGACAAAAGCAATTTTTGCATCGCGAATTTTTCCGCCGAACGCGTTCCCTAGAATAATCAGTTGCACCAGCGGGAAGATCATGGACGCCAGCATTAAAGCGGGTGAGCGGAAGAACTTCCGCATTTCGCGCTCGACAATGGCCATCATGCGATTCATAAGAAAGGCTCCTCATAATGGGTCATGGCTGCAACCCCGGCCGCTGCGGCATCACAAACGCGTACGCCTTCTGCAATTCATCGCGGAGTTGCCGTCCGGTGTAGTGCACAAAGACGTCATCGAGTGTGGTGTTTTGCACCGACAGCGATTTCACCGCTACGCCGGCTGCGACCGCCATCTCCACGAGTTCGGTGGTAGTGCGTGATCCGTTGCCGGTGAGAATCCGGTACATGCCCGCGCCTTCGTGCTGCACCGAGGTGACATCGTCGAGGGAATGCAAACGCTGCTCCCAATCCCCAGATGGATTCTCGAATTGCGCTTCGATGACGTTGGAACCAGGCACGCTGGCCTTCAGCGCCATGGGCGAATCGAGTGCTACGAGCTTGCCATGATCGACGATAGCGATGCGGTCGCAAAGGCGGTCGGCTTCGTCCATGTAGTGGGTTGTGATCAGGATTGTAAGCTGCCGCTTTTCTTTGATGTTACCGAGCATTTCCCACACCGCCACCCGGGATACGGGATCGAGCCCGGTCGTAGGTTCGTCCAAGAAAAACATTCTGGGATGGTGCACCAGGCCGCGCGCTATTTCGAGGCGGCGGCGCATACCGCCGGAAAGTGTTTTGGTTTGCGCATCGCGCCACCTCACCAGGTCCACCAGGTGTAGCAGTTCGTCGATCGATTGCTTGCGCTCCTTGGCCGGCACATCGTAAAGCTTGGCGTAAATATTCATATTCTCCTCGACTGTCAAATCGAGGTCGCTGGTCAGCGCCTGAGGAATGACGCCAATCATCCGCCGCGCCGCGTTCGGTTCTTTCGAAACATCGTGTCCGGCAATGCGGGCTTTGCCCGCGGTAATCGGGATGAGGGTGGTCATCATGCGGATCAGCGTCGACTTTCCTGCTCCGTTGGGACCGAGCAGTCCGAAGATTTCCCCTTCCTTCACGCTGAACGACACATCGTCGACCGCGGTGAAGTCCCCGTATTTTTTTACAATGTGCTCCACCTCGATCGCGGACGGCGCGCTCGGATCGTAGGGCGGCTTCCCGTTCGCAGACCGTGGAATGCCTGGGATCGCGGCGTCAGCTTTGGGATTGGGGTCGGTTGTCATCTTTGTTCCGCAGCGGCGCTTTGCGTCGGATTGCCACTGATCTGGGCGGGCGAGATTAAGACTTCGGCGGTCATGCCGGGCACATAGGTACCGCGGGGATTATCCAAGCGAATTTTGAGCACAATCGTTTTGATGTCGCGCTTACGGCGGCTGACATCACGCTGGGTGGCGAAGTCGCTTTCCACGCCTTTGAAAAATACCTTGCCGTTGGCGACGGTTCCTCCTGGCAAGCGCACGCGAAGCGAATCCCCGTATCCGATGTGGTCCGCATAGGTCTCCGGAATGGCGGCCCGCACCCAGGTGTCGCTTAGATCGACGATGGTGACGATCGGAGCGCCGATGTTGACAACTTCTCCCTGACGGGCTGCGCGCACTGAAACGGTTCCGCTTACCGGTGCGTATACGTTGGTGTAGCCCAGGCGGACCTCAGCCTGATTCATTTGCGCGATGGCATTCTTGAGATCAGCTTCGGTCGAAGCCACTGTGCTCTTGGCTGCATTCGCCTGATGAGTGCGCGCGATGGCCGCATGCAGGTCTGCTTCCGCAGCCTTCACTAGTTGTTGCTGCGCTTGCGCCGTGGCCTGCGCCGCCTGCAGGTTTGTCTCGGCCTGCACGCGCTCCTGATCGGAGGCGACGCCGGCTTTGGCCAGTTCGACGGTGCGCCGGCTATCACTTTCGGTGCGGTCCAGGGTAGCCTTGGCCTGCAGGAGTTGTGCCTGCGCCGATGAGAGCTTCGCTGTGGCATTTGCTACATCGCTTGAGGTTGAACCGGAAGTCGATTCTTCAGTGTGCTGCATCTCCGCAACTTTATGCTGCAGGCTTGCAATGGTCGCCTTCGCCGCCGCCTCCTGCGCCTGGAGTTCAGAAGGATCGAGAACGGCGATCAAGTCTCCCGACTTCACTGGCGTACCTTCATCCACAAGCAATTTCTGGATACGGCCTTCCACTTGTGCACTGACAATCACCTGGTTGGAGTCGACGGTTCCGATCAACACCAGATCGCGGGAATGATCTGCGGAAAAAAAGTAGTACGCTGCGGAAATGACGAAGATGATGCCGAGAAGCATGAAAAAACGATTGCGCGCGCTCATAGGCGTGCTCCTTGCTGGACATTCTCTTGGGAGCGAAATAACGCCGCGGAAATAAAGTCCAGCACTGCTGCCCTGCGCTCCGCGATTCGCTCCGGAGTAAGGGGGTTGAAGCCCACGATCTTTTGCATCACGGGGGCGCTGCTGAAGTAGAAAACGATCATCGCCACCATCGAGGGCACAAAGTGCGCGGGGTTCACAGGGCGGAATTCACCCGCGGCAATCCCCGTACGCAGCAATTCGCTGAGGCGGACAAAGATAGGCTGAATGTAATTCTTAATGACCTTGTCGATGTGCTGCGATTGCCCTTCGCGGGCTCGCATCATTTCGCGTTGCATTAGCCGGGGATAGAGTTGGTTGGACGCAATGAAGTCAAAGTACGCTCCGACATACGCCAGGATTTTCTCCCGGGGCGGCAAAGAACTGTCGAGGGCGCGGAACACTGTCTCCTTAAGGCCGGAAAAGGCGTTGTCGAGGACAGCACCGTATAGGGTTTCCTTGTCTTTGAAGTAGTAATAGAGCAGCGCTTTATTAACGTGCGCCTCGTGAGCGATAGTGTCGGTGCGGGCACCGGCGATCCCGTGTTCGGCAAATTCGTGGGCAGCTGCCAGGAGGATGGCAGACCGGCTTTCCTCGGGCTGGCCGCGAGAGCCCATCCGTCGACGAAGGGCGTGGCGATGATGGAAGAGGCGAGTCATCGTCTTAATTAACCAGTTAGTTAGATTATACACGGGGGTACTGGAAGGTGGCTGTATTTTTCTTCGGTCGGCGAGAGAGTGCACAGATCTTCAAGTTTTGTCCAGACTGTTCGCTCTTCCGTGTTCTAATTCCTGTTCCATTCGTTTCCCTTGAGGGCTTTTCATGAAGGTGAAGGCTTTGCTCGTATCATTTGCCGCTTGTTCAGCGGTCTTATTTTCCGTCTGTCCGTTGAATGCGCAAATCAAACAACCGGACCGCCAGGTTGCTGTCACGATTGACGACCTTCCGGCAGGTATGGCTGATCGGCTACCTGCAGCCGAGATAACGGCTATGACGACGAAATTGCTGGGTACCCTGCGCGACCAAAAAATTCCCGCGGTCGGATTCGTCAACGAGAAGAGACTCTACAAGCCCGGGGAGGTCGACGAACGGATCAGGGCTCTCCAGATGTGGCTCGATTCTGGATTCGAACTTGGCAATCATACGTTCAGTCACGCATCTCTCAACCAGGTAGGACTCAAGGCCTGGGAAGACGACGTGATCCAAGGCGAGAGCGTCACGCGACTATTGCTGGCACAACACAAAATGAAGTTGCGCTACTTCCGCCATCCGTATCTCGACACCGGGCGGGACCTGCTCACCCGGCGGGAAGCAGAAGCATTTCTGGTGGAGCGCGGATACCGAATCGCGCCGATAACCCTCGACGGATGGGATTGGATGTTCGCCGGGGTTTATGAAGACGCTGCGAGTCGCAATGACTCGACCATGCAGCAGCACCTGGTGAAGGATTACCTCTCCCATCACGACGCGGCATTCGCCTGGGCCGAGGATCTTTCAAGAAAGATCCTCGGATACGAACCGAAGCAGATCTTGTTGCTGCACGCCAGCCGGCTGGAAGCAGACCATATTGGGGAGTTGCTGGATCTTCTTCGAAAGCGCGGATATCGTTTCATCAAGTTGGAGGATGCATTGGGAGATCCGGCCTACAGCCTGCCAGACACCTTCATCGGAGAAGAGGGGAGCGGGTGGCTAGAACACTGGGCGATCAGCCTGGGAAAGATCCCGCAAGAAGGGCCGGCCATGCCGCAGTGGGTGATCGACCGAACGAAAGAATTACACCTGTCGACGGGCCAAGTCACAGCAGCACCTACGCCGTACTAGCATGACCGGCTCTCAATGAGTGAGACCGTTCAAGATTTTGAGTTCGTTGCGTGCCGCCTCTGCGCGAGGGCCTGCGGATTCCTCGCTAAGCGAGAGTTGTAGTTCGGCGATTGCACGGTCTAACTGATTCCGTCTCTCCAGCGCGCGCGCCGCCAAGCGATGCGCGAAGGCATGCGGCGCACGCAGTGCGTGCGCCTTTCGGGTGGTGAACACAACATCGTCGAGATGCCCTTCCATCAGTTCGGTGTAAGCGAGAAGAATGAGGGTCACTGGCTCCGGCGGGTTGAGAGAAGCGGCCTTTTCCAGTTCCGCCTCGGCGCCGACGAAGTCTGCCGAAGCTATGTGCATTCTGCCCAGGTTCAGATGGGCTAGAGCGAAGTGATCGTTCAGGCGGATCGCTTGTTCTAAGGCTTCCCGCTCCTGCACAAGATCACCCAACTGCGCATAGACCACTGCCAGATTGTTGTAGGCGTCGGGATAGGCCGGGTAGATTGTGATTGCCTGGTTCAGCCTTTTGAGAGCATGGAGATAGTCCTGTTTGACGAGCAATTCATTGGCGTGGCGAAGCTCCTTCCGCGCACGTTCCGGCACCTCGAGTTCCGCGGTTGAAACAACAGCACTGCTCGGCACCCCGTAGATGGAAGAAGGATCGACGCTCCCGTTGCCCTTAATTTGTGCCATCGTTGATCCAGCTAGCAGAAAAAGCGCCAATCCATACGCCCTCATAACACGCTCCCAGTGCGACGACGAGAACCCCGCTACTCAGCTTGAAACCGCGGCGAAGTTTGGCCCCATTTGGCACTTGAGACGAAGCGAAGAAGGACAAGGTAGCGATGGAAAGGACCTGAGAATAAATTTGACAATCCTTCGACATTGTTGCCGAAACTAATTGTGTTTCATCACTCTGTCTTCGAGTGATTGATATTCGGGGTTGAACCCTGTGGCAAGGAAGAGATATCGAGCAGGGCCTGGGAAGCTTAGCAGGTTATTGTTTTCGTCACTTTGATCGCTGCCCCCCGCTTTGAGATGAGGGGTTCGCGCAGTGGCTTCACTGAGAGTGGATACGTGTCGAGAAAACGTTGGCGGGGTCCTGAAAGCCGAATTTCACCGTGGTTACGTTGCAAACAGACAGCGTATTTGAAATCAATCGCCGCGAAATCAATCGTGTTTCAACCTCAGTGATGGCAGTTTTTGTGTCAACATGTCGTCTCTTAACATTTTTTCGTCTTGCAACTAAGCCGTTCCCGAAGGAGACGAGCCACTTCCCTGAAACGATCTGTCAGATTCCGGCATACCAGGCGTAGCCTCCTTCTGGAGACGCGGAGCCCAGACCTTTGCCGAAAGCTTTCAGATTGTCGGTGACTGTCAGGTGGGTTATGAATTTCACGTTCTTGTAGCCGATTTGGCGGGGGACGCGCAACCGAAGCGGTCCCCCGTGGACCACGGGGAGTTCGCCTCCATTCATCCCATAGGTGAGAAATGTCTGGGGATGCAATGCATCGGCCATATCGATGCTATCCCACCAGTCGCGATCGATCGAGAAGTAGACAACGTATCTGGCTCGCGAATGGACTTCCACGGCTTGCAGGATCTGGGAGAGAGGCACGCCGATCCACTCGGCGATATACGACCAGCCCTCTTCACACTGCAGCATTGTGATCTGACTGTGAGACGGGTAGCTCTTCAACTGGTCCAGCGAAAACGAAGCAGGCCGGGCGATCATGCCATTGACGGAGAGCCGCCAATCCGCGAACCCTCCGGCCTGAAGGCGTCCGAACTCCTGAGTCAGGGGCGGGATTTCGTTTGCGAATGGAGGCTTCGAAATCTGGCTTCGAGAAAATTCCCGAGCAAACGAGTGCCGCGTGAGCAGACGCTGGGACGCATAGGTCAGGGTTTCGCCCAAGCCGTAAAGTCCTCCATGATCAGGCGGAACCAGGCCATGCTTTTGCGCCATGCGCGCAGCCACACCTAAGGCCGACACGCCTGCCGCGGCCGTGATTCCGGTTGCGATCAGTTTGCGACGTGAGAGTTTGTGGGGTAAAGGATCGCTCATGTGCGCTCCATCGGTTTTGTAACGTGGCCCGTGATCATCGCTCGCACGCGGCTCCCGAATCCCGCCAGCCAAACCATCCCAACATGGACCAGCAGGAAGAGCACGAGCGCTAGGGAAACGAAGAAGTGAAGCGTGCGCGCCGATTGCTGGCCGCCGAGTACGTTGACGGCGGCCGGAAGCGCAGAAACAAAGGCGGGAGACATCGCCAGCCCCGTCCAGATGACGAACGGAAAAAGAAAGAAGATCACGAACAAGTAGCTCAGACGCTGGAGCACGTTATACGACCATACTTCTGCGCCACTCGGTCGCTGGAAGCGCAAACGGCTGATAATCGAGCTCGACAACTCCCGCCACGTCAGTTCAGCCTCACGCGGGAGCAAGTTGTTCCGCAAATGTCCGGTCAACAGGCCAAAAGCCACATAAAGCAAGCCGGTGAAAACCAGCACCCATGCAGATTGGAAGTGGAGATACCGGCTCCAGCCGTTCTGGTCCGGCAGCACGTACCCGTAGCCGGTGGGAACCAAATTCCTTGATGCCGGAATCGGCAGTTTGAACAACGTTGGAGTCAAATCGTTGCCGGTCTCTCCCCAGTAGAAGCGGGGGTGAGAGATCACAATTTCGGCACCGCTGACGAGCAATGCAAGAAAGCACAGGGTGGTGATCCAGTGCGTGATGCGGACGAGAGCAGAGTGCCGCGAAGGCACCGTCGCGGTTGGGACGGCCGAGACGTCACTTGGAATGCAAGCGGAGTCGCCCACGCGGGAATGGTAGCATGTAGCGCGCACATCCGACACCGACGAATCTGCCCAGCCGCGTGTAGGTAGAGAACGAGGAAAGAGGAAAGTCGCTCTTGCTTCCGCTAAGTACGTCACACCGGCCTCACACGGACTTTATTAGCTAGGAGGTGATTGAGGTAAAAGTTGTGGCAGCCGGACCTGTAAGCCGAATTCTGTCCGCCGGATTGCTCCCGCGGGACGGCCATTCCTCTGGGCCGCGCATTGCTGCGCGGCTCTAGCGACCTACCCGGAGGTTTGACGCACCGAGCCGGCACGTGATCACGGCCGAAGCCGCGAGCTTCCTCCCTATTTGGTCTTGCTCCGCGTGGGGTTTGCCATGCCCGCGGCATTACTGCCGCGGCGGTGGGCTCTTACCTCACCTTTTCACCCTTACCCCGCCGTTCTCGTCAGTCGGTTGCGCGGAACTGACCAGAACGGCGGGGCGGTATGTTTTCTGTGGCACTTTCCGTCCATCGGACTTGAATCCGACGTCCCGGACGTTATCCGGCACGCTGCTCTGCGGAGTTCGGACTTTCCTCTCCCTGCGCCCGAAAGCGCAGGAAGCGACCGTCCAGTCCGGCTGCCTACAGAATCATTATATGCGATTAGAAACGGCTCCTGCTCCGGCTCCTCGCTCCCGGATTAGACAAAAGACATACCTGTTTCTTCCAATCCCAAGTTCGGCTGTTAAACTTGACTCTGATATTTTGTCTCCGGAAACCGGGCACCGGAGGCCGATCCCATGCATCTGGCCGAATCCATCCGCATCGCACTCCGATCCTTGTGGGCGAATAAGTTGCGATCTGTGCTTACGCTCCTTGGAGTGGTTATCGGAGTGGCTGCGGTGATTGCCGTCGTCACCTTCGTCTCCGGCATCAACGACTACGTTGCCAAGAAGATTTTCAACCTCGGCGCGGATGTGTTTATCGCCGCCAAGATGTCGGCGGTGGAAACGAATGTCGATCACTTTCTCGAAGCGGAGAAGCGCAAGAACCTGAACTTAGAAGATTATCAAGCGGTGGCCGAGGCTTGCCGTCACTGCGATTACGTGGGCGCGCTGATGCGCAGCACAGCTAAAGTAAAGCATAACGAGCAGTCGATCAGTGACACTACGATTCAAGGGATCACTCCTTCCATTGCCACAATCCAGGACACGGATCTGACTTCGGGACGGATGTTGAATGAGACCGACCTGAATAATCACTCGCAAGTCGCGGTGGTGGGCACCGACATCGTCGAACATCTGCTAGGAGGCGCCGATCCGCTCGGCCAGGAGATTCGAATCGACGGCTGGACATATCAGGTAATTGGGATTGGGAAGAAAAAAGGAAAGACGCTGGGACAAAGCGCCGATAACTATGCGCTGATTCCGATCACGGTTTATCTAAAGCAATACGGATCGCACAACAGCAGCATCTCTATTTGGGGGAAAGCCGCGGCGACGGGAGTTCCGTTGAATCAGGCGATGGATGAAACCCGCGCCGCCCTCCGCGCCCATCGTCACGATCGAACTGGAGAGAATGACAGCTTCGAGATTGAGACTAATGCCAGTCTGCTCGGCATTTGGTCAGGGCTGAGCAATACGTTCTTCATGGCCACGATCGGGATTGCGGCCGTATCGCTGGTCGTAGGTGGAATCGTGATTATGAATATCATGCTGGTCTCGGTGACCGAGCGCACCCGCGAAATCGGGATCCGCAAGGCTCTAGGGGCACGGCGCGATGACGTGCTTTTGCAGTTTCTGATCGAGTCGGTAATCCTGGCCCTGATTGGCGGAGCTTTGGGAGTGTTGTCGGGCGTTGGAGTTGCCGAAGTGGTTACGGCTTTGATTGGTATGCCGTCATCGATTAAGTTGTGGGCAGTGGGAGCGGGGCTGATGGTCGCAGCCACCGTAGGAATATTTTTTGGGGTCTACCCGGCCCGCAAAGCGGCCCAACTGGACCCGATTGTTGCGTTGCGCTTTGAGATGTAGGGAACGCTTCGCGCCTTTCGGTCCCACGAATCCGAAGGGCGAATCAGGGTCAACGCCAAAAGCCAGACGGCGAACTATGATGCGAAAGAGCGAATTCGACGAGATCGTCCGAATGGCAACGGACACGATTCGCAGCAACAAGCTGCGTTCGGCATTGACTGTACTGGGAATTGTCATCGGGGTGGCGGTCGTAATCGGAGTGTCGTCAATCGGTCGCGGGCTCGATGATAACGTTCGCCAACTGGTCGCCAGCATCGGGTCCAATATTATTTTCGTGTTTCACCTGGAGCCGTTTACCTTCGGCCGCATGTCAGAAGAGATGCGGCTGCGGAAGGAACTGACCTACGAAGACGCGGAAGCGGTCAAAGAGCTGCCTTACGTAAAAGCTGTGTCGGCTGGAATTCGCCTTTTCCGGCCGGAATTGGGAGTGGGAAGCTACGCCGTCAAATATCAGGATAAGAAAGCAAAAAATACGATCCTCGAAGGCGACACTGCCTCGGTGAAAGACGTGTTCGATCTGCCTATGGCCAGCGGGCGTTGGTTCTCGGACTTCGACGACGAGCATCGTTCCGCAGTTGTTGTCCTTTGCCACGACACGCAGCAGGAATTGTTCGGCGACCAAGACCCAATCGGGAAAGAGGTGAACATTGAGGGAAGGCTGTTCGAAGTCATCGGAACGGTGAAGAAGATCAAGTCGGTATTCGGCGGAGGTAAGGATCCTAACGATAATCGAGTGTTCTTTCCGCTGAGAACCTTCAAGACTTTGCATCCAGAGTTGAAGCAGCACTGGATCAGCGTGAAAGCCACCTCGCATGATGATGTGCCGAAGGTCATTGACGAAATCCGGGAACTCTTGCGGCGCCGACGGAGAGTCGCCTTCGACAAGCCGGATAATTTCGCGGTCTTTACCTCCGACTCGATCTCCGATGTCTGGAATCAGTTGACCGGCGCGCTTTTTGTGGGGATGTTTGCGATCTCGAGCGTCGGATTAGTGGTAGGCGGCGTAGGAGTGATGAACATTATGCTGGTGAGCGTGACCGAACGGACTCGCGAAATCGGCGTCCGCAAGGCGATCGGGGCGCGCAAGCGCGATATTCTGCTGCAGTTCACTTTGGAGGCAATCATGCTCACTGCAGTTGGAGGCGTGATTGGTGTTCTGGCGGGCGCCATTGTCGTCTGGGCGATCCCCGCCGTTTGGCCGTCTTTGCCCGCGCGTATGTCTATGTTCTGGGTGTCGTTCGGATTTACCTCTGCCGCGGGGGTTGGACTGGTGTTTGGGATTTATCCTGCATGGAAGGCGGCCAACCTTGATCCGATTGAATCTCTGCGATACGAATAGTCCGCGTCGCTCTACCGCATGATTCATTCCATTTTCATGATTCTCATATTTGTTCCGATTGCCGGTTGTGCTACCAGCTCCATTTACTACCTGATCTGCTTGTGGAGCGCGGCTTCATTCTTGCATGATCGACAGATGGGTAAGCACGCCCCCAACACTAGCTCAGGGCAGGTCAACCTTGCGCGAACTCTTCCTCCCGTCTCAATTCTGAAGCCGCTCAAGGGGACCGATCCTGACATCTACGAAAGTTTCCGAAGCCACTGTCTACAGGACTACCCGGAATACGAGATTGTCTTCGGGGTCAGTGACCCCGAGGATCCTGCTGTGGCCTGTGTGCGGGAACTGCAACGGGAGTTCCCCGATCGAACGATCCGGCTTGTAATTTGCAAGGAGAAGCTTGGGGAAAATGTGAAGGTCAGCAATCTCGAGCAGATGTTGTCCTTGGCCCAACACGAGTACTTGGTCGTTAACGACAGCGACATTCGTGTCGAGCCAGAGTACCTTCGTCGCACAACGGAACCACTAGCCGACGAGCATATAGGCCTGGTCACCTGTCTTTACCGCGGCATTGCAGCGCCCAGGCTCGGCTCCCGACTGGAGTCGATTGGCATCAGCACCGATTTCTGCGCGGGTGTGCTGGTCGCCAGATTGATGGAAGGTATCCGTTTCGGCTTGGGCTCGACACTAGCCTTCCGCCGTACCAATTTGGAAAGAATCGGTTCATTTCGCTCGATTGCGGATTACCTGGCGGACGACTATGAGTTCGGGAGAAGAGTGGCCGACTTGGGCTTGGAGGTGATGCTCTCCGACGTTGTTGTCGAGACGCACCTTCCCGCATATGACTTCAGGGCCTTTCTGGCCCACCAAATTCGGTGGGGGCGGGGAGTCCGTGACTCGCGCTGGGGAGGGTACGTAGGTCTAGTCACAACTTTCGGGTTGACCTGGTCTTTGCTTAACTTAATTTCAGCCCGCGCCGCGCCGTGGGCCTGGATCGTGCTGGGTGCCGTTGTAGCGCTGCGTCTCGCTGTAGCTCTCATGGTTGGGCGAGTCGTGCTTCGGGATCGTCAACTGCGGAGGAATCTCTGGCTACTTCCATTAAGAGATCTGCTTGCTGTAGGCGTGTGGATTGCGAGTTTCTTCGGACACACCGTAAGCTGGCGTGGCGATCGTTTCAAGTTGAAGAACGGAAGATTGGTTAGGATTGCTTCTTCGCACAACGTCGGGCGTCACTCTTGACCAACGAAGTCTGGCGTTATCCGGAAGACTGGCCAGACCTTTGCAGGGCTTCGATTCTTCCTCCCTTGCAAAAGCGGTAGGTTTCGCCGCGCCAGTAGAATTCCCGGCTTGTGTAGCTCAAGGCCCACGCCACGAAGCCAAACAAGTCCCGCAGAGGATACAGCCAGCACAAGGCAATGGCTCTTGGATCGCGTACTACCGACCTTCCGACCACAATAGATTGAATCATTCGGTTTAAGCAGGCCAGAGCAAGGAGTCCCAGCCCAAGCGGCCAACGGCCCAACGCGGCGGCAACGATGAATCCCAGAATGCCGAAGGGCATGGCGTAGGTCAGACTGGTGCCCGCGTGCCCGGCCGGGCGCGAATAGCGAGTGCTTTTCATCCAACGCAACTGATCGCCCAACGTGCGCAAAGGAGAGCGGCGCGTCAACACATTGCGAACGATGTGATGCGAAAGAATGACCTTGTACCCTTTCGCCCAGATTCGGTTCCCCAGTTCGAAATCGTCAGAATAATAGTCGGCCACAGCTGCGATGCCGCCGATCGCATCGATCGCATCACGACGGACAGCCATGGCTGGCCCCAGCGCAAAACGCATGCCCTCGACCATATCGGCGACCACGACTCCGGAGGACATCTCGACTGAAAGGCCGAGGGCCTCGAGGCTCGACCAAAAATCTGCCGATGGAATTCCACGATACATGCAGGTAACCAATCCGACTTTCGGATCAAGCAGCGGTGGAATTGTATTCCGCAGAAAATCGGGTCTGACCCTGACATCGCTGTCGCTGATAATGAAATACGAGCGCGAGGAAGCGGCAATCATCTTGTCCAGGGCGAACACCTTCGCGCTGGGCCAGACTGGCGGCCCTGACACGACGATCTGGCTGGGGACATTTGGATAGCCCGCGCGCACTTCTTGCGCAATTTTTGCTGCCGGATTGCTCAGGTCGCGAACACCGAAAATGACTTCGTAGTTCGGATAGTCCTGCAGAAAAAAGCTTTCCAGATTTGCTTTGAGCTGTTCTTCGGCTCCATGTAGGGGTTTAAGGATCGTCACTGGAGGCAGCGAGGACGACGGGACCGCGAGCGCCGCGGCACGCGCTTGACTGGCATAACGAAGGTAGCGCGAGGTGGCGATCAAAGTCATGGCCAGATAGATGGTGGAGGTAAAGGAACCCGTCAGCGCAGCCAGGAGGAGCACCCACCAGGCGAGACTGCCTCCATTGGGGCTAAAGAACACTGGGATCATTCGGGCAGGCACATCAAAGAAGCACGATTATAGCGTTATTCACGGGCAAGCGTTCACGGTTGGCGGTTTGTGAAAATTGCCTTACCGCCGCTGCGCGCAAGCAAGAAGTGCGGCAGCGCGGATAGCTCTCTCGGCTCTTCCTGGTCGGTCCATAGGAAAACACGCGCCGGGCCCGACCACACGGCAGAAAGTGATTGTGGCGTCTCAAAAACATGGGGAGCATCGGGGAACTTTGCACCATACCACAGGTTGCCGCTCGGTTCGTGGAGTACGCGTAGAGGGACGTGGGTATAAAAGTTCAATGTCGAGGCCTGATGGTATTCGCCATCCACGACAATCACGTCCCCTGGGTGATACTCGTTCTGGATTGCCACAGCAAGATCGTGGGATGAGAGGATGGGCGAGAATCTCGCGAACGACACGTGGACGCAGGTCAGCAAGCAGATCATCATTAGAGCCAAGGCTGCATTGCCTAGACCAGGGCGGCCGCGCCGGCGCATCCACCAGTTGAGTCCTGTGCCAAACAAAAGCGACAATGAAGCTCCCAGCAACGGACCGCGAAATAGAGCCAAGGCTTGCGGCGTAAAGTCGAGCACATGTCCGAGAGAAAAATCATAGTCCTTCGGATTCTTTTTCAGCAGATCTGCCAAATCTGCTCCCGCAGCGGGAGGATGAGTGGAAGAGAGCAGCGCAATTCCGATCGCCGCGGCAACCACACCCACCACCATGAAGATCAAGGACGCGATGCGACCTGCCCGGCGGTCGGATTCGGTTGCGTTTGGCGAGGATTCGCGGGACAACCAGGCTCCTGTCATCAGAGCAACGCCCGGAAGTGCTGGGATCGTGTAATACTCCTGCCGTGTGGAGAAGCTGAAAAATAGCAGGATCACGATTGCCCATAAGAAGAACAGCAACATGGCTTTTTGTTGCCGATCCATCCCCGCGCGCAGCAGCTGCCATCGCAGCGGCAGAGTGTGTAACGCCTGCGGTAAGAAAATGGCCCAGGGCACCAGCCAAAGCACCAGAAATGCCCAGAACAGCACCAGCGGGACCGTATCGTACCCCGGAGGAACTCGCTTGTTCAGGAACCGCATGATGTGTTCGTTGACGAAATAGAACCACAGAAATCCGCGCGCCTGTCCTTGTGCCGGATTACGGACTGCCGCAAGGATGTGCCACGGTGCCGCAAGAATAAGAAATACGAGTGTGCTCGAGAGCAATCGTAATTTCTTCAAAAGTTGCAAATTCCCGGTGATCAGGAGATAGAGGCCGATGGTGCCGATCGGGAAGACAAGCCCAATTAAGCCCTTTGTGAGGACGTTCAGGGCGCAGGCTGCGGCGAAGCCCCAACACGTAATACGGGATGGAGCCTCTTCTTCCAGTGAACGCAGGAAGAAGTAGTACGAAATCGTCAGCCACAGTCCCACCAAAACGTCGGGAATCAGAAATCGGGTAAAGATATAGGGACCGATCGAGGTCACCAGGACTACGCCCGAGAGAAAACCGCCGCGTTCGCCGAACGCGTAGCTGCCAAGCCGATAGGTGGCGATCACCAATGCCAGAAAACCTAACATCAGCGGAAGGCGAGTGCTCCAGTCATGAATTCCGAACACCTCGTAGCTGGCAGCAAGGCTCCAGTACATCAGAGGGGCCTTTTCCAGGTAGCGCAGACCGTTGGTGTATAGCGTCACCCAGTCATGGCGAAGCAGCATTTCTCGCGCCGCTTCGGCGTGAATCGTATCTACATCGTCGAGCAAAGGAGGTGTGAAAATTCCGGCGAAATAAATCGCCGCCCAAAGGCTGACGAGAATAATCAACGAGCGCAATCTTGCCCGGTGCGCGGATGCCGACTGATTCGGGGATGAGACTGGAACGCTAGCTTCCTGGTCCTCGGAGGCTGCTAAAGGATTCATGCGAAGGCAAATTGATTATAGGGTCTGCAAAGTACCCGATCAAACCGGCATCACTGAGAGCGTCCCGCTTCGCTACGAGCTAGCGCACTCCGGACCTTAGCAGCGAGTTGTTTGAGCGTATAGGGTTTTTGAAGGAAATTGGTTTCCAGATCAAATACTTTGTGATCGATCACTGTCTTGCCGGTGTATCCAGAGACGAAAAGCAGCTGGGTTTTCGGACGCAGTCGGGCCAACTCTTTCGCCAACTCACCTCCACTCATGTTGGGCATGACCACGTCAGTGACGACCAGGTCGATGCGAGACTGGTGATCTCCTGCGACAGAAAGGGCGTCCCGGCCATCTTTTGCTTCGAGGACCGAGTAGCCCTGCAGGCGCAGGAATTCGGCGGTAGCCCTCCGCACCGCTTGCTCGTCTTCCACCAGCAGGATGGTTTCTGAGCCGCCCTGCACCGCCTCGGCGTGCAGACGCTCGATCTCCGGTGGGCTATCTGGCACGCAGGGTAAGTAGGTTTTGAATATGGTTCCCATGTTTGGCTCGCTGTAGGCCCAAATGAAGCCCTTGTTCTGTTTCACGATGCCGTACACCGTGGCCAATCCAAGGCCCGTGCCCTGAGTTGACGGTTTCGTTGTATAGAAGGGCTCGAAGATGTGTGGCAGATCTTCGGGCAAAATGCCTGTACCGTCATCCGTAACGGTAATCAACGCGTACCTGCCCTCCGGAATGCTCGCACCTTTACCTGCGACATACGGATCGTCGAGCACGACATTCGAGGTTTCAATCTTGAGATGTCCGCCTTCCGGCATCGCGTCCCGCGCGTTGGAAGCGAGATTCATAAGTACCTGTTCGATCTGAACAGGATCCACTCGTACAAGGCCCAGCCCATCCCCCGGAACGAATGTGAACTCGATGTCCTCCCCGATGAGGCGCGGGAGAGTCTTGGCTATTCCAGTAATCACTTCATTTAGATCAGCGACGCGCAAAGCCCGAGGCTGTTTGCGACTGAACCCCAACAACTGTCGGGTCAGTTCGGCAGCACGCCTCGCTGCTAGAAGAATTTCGCCAATCTTGGCGGCTACTTGCGTGTTTTCTGGCACTTCATCCAGCGCTAATTCAGAGTAGCTGGTGATAATGGTCAGAAGGTTGTTGAAGTCATGCGCAACACCGCCCGCCAAGCGCCCGATCGCGTCCATTTTGTGGGCCTGCAACAACTGAGCTTCCAGCCGAACTCTCTCGGTGAGGTCGCGACCGTTAGAAATGAAGTGCGTGATCTTGTTATCTGCATCGCGGACCGGGCAAATGCTCTCTTCCACATAGTAAAGATCGCCATTCTTTTTTCGATTGAGAAAGATTCCGCGATAAACCTGCCCGCCGAGAATGTTCTTCCAGAGCTCCTGGTAAACCTCTGGACCTTGCTCACCAGATTTGAGAATTCGTGGAGTCTTACCGCAAACTTCTGCCTGAGTGTAGCCGGTCAGAGCCTCGAAGGACGGGTTGACGTACTCAATGATTCCGTCGCGGTTTGTCACCACGACTGCATCCGCGGATTGCTCGACAGCATACGAAAGCTTGCGCAACGACAATTCGGCGCTCTGGCGCTCCTGCTGCAAACCGTGCATGGCTATCGTGCTTCGGATCGTCCGAATCAGGGTGGCGCCGTCCAGTTGCGATTTCGTTAGACAATTCCAGCTTTCCCCTTGGATGACTTCCGCGATTTTGCGCTCGTCCGCGTCTTCAGTCAGCACGATGAAAGGAACTGCGGCGCCGGCATGAAGAAACTGTGTTAAAAGGTTAACTGCTGCGGCATCGCCTGTTTCGTGCTCGAAAAGAATCAAACCATAAGGACTGGCCTCCAGCATTGCCTTCGCTTCCTCGATCGAGTGCGCGTGATCCAGTTCGGCCGAAAGGATAGTACGCATACGCTCCAGAATTTCACGAATCAGGTAGAAATCTTCTTCTTTACGCCCTACCAATAGGACGCGAAGGGGAACCATCGCCGGTTTTGCTGCAGTTATCACCGAAATCTCACTGTCACTTGTTACTATCGGAACATCGAGAGGTTTGCGTTAATGCGCAGCCGACGCCCCAAGAGTTGTCCCTCAAGAATTCCCACATCCGGCCAGATTTCTGATTGGGATCAGAGCATTTGCATTCGAGATCCTTCTTTGCCAGACCTACGACTTGCCAAGTAAACGCCGGGCGAGTAAATATCTGTCTGTACAATAGTTTCGAAGGAAGTGGACTATGATTCGGCCGCGTGTTCTCTTGCTCGCCAGTATTTCGATTTGCACGAATGGATTGAACGCCCAAACCGGATCAAACGCGCAGGAATTCAATTTCCAGGTATCCAGTAGCCAGCCCTGGGTCGATACTTCTTTAAATCTGCAATCTGGCGATAAGCTGGAAATTTCCGCGAGCAGTGCCCCTTCGAGTAGTTCTGGAGTGCCCGCATGCGACCCTAAAGGCATCACGGGGGTTTCGGGCCAAGGGAAGCTTGCACTTAATTCCGCGCCGCCCGGAGCGCTACTCGCGCGACTCCACGCAGAAGGAGGCGCTCCGCAAATGGTTGGCGCGGGCGCGCAGATCCTGATCGACGAACCCTCGCATCTGTTTCTCGGGATCAACGGCGCGAGCGCCGTGACATGTCAAGGTGCGTTGGCCGTGAAAGTCACGAAGATCTCGGCCGGATCGTCTTCAGGGATCTTTTCGAAGCTGAAGGCCGAAACTCAGACTCTGACATCCAATACTGGGAACCCCGACTCTCAATCTGCGGAACCTGCTGCTTCGTCGGGAGGGGGCGGCTCACAGCAGACTCGGGGAGAGCAGTTGAAGTCGCAGCTCTCTTCCGCGGCGCAGATTTTCATGTCCGGACAGTTCGGCGCGGGCAAATCAGAGTCCACTGCAGGTACTTCCGGCGCGGTTTCTGGAGGTTCATCCAGCGCCGACGCGGTGACCGCGGACTCTCCAGTCAAAGTCACGGACGCTCCCCTTGACTCCGACCTGCGAAAGAGTCTCGACAGTCTTCCACGCCGAGTCAATGATCAGTTTCAGAATCTCGGTGACATGGTGAACTTCGTCATGGTAGGCCCTCAGAAAAATGTTCAAGCAGCATTAGAGGCTGCCACCTGGCGCATCGCCGACACCAGTAACGAGAAGGCGGTGCTAAGTGCCGTCATGGATACGTACGAAAACAAGGACTACTTGACGATGCCGATGAGCACTCTTTATCTGTTCGGGCGCAAGCAGGACTTCGGGTACGAAATGGCAGAACCGATCGCCATGGTGGCCAGCCGTCACCATTTTCGGATCTGGAAGGCTGCGTTTACATGGAAGGGACAGGAGGTATGGGTGGGGGCGGGCACGCATGACATCGGGTTCGCCAAGGACAAGCGCAACGGAGACGTCACCCACAAGATCGATCCCGCTGTTGACGGCGAACGCGACAATATTGCCAGCAGCCTGCAGAAGGCGAACAAGACAAAGACAATTAGTTATTATCTGCCTCCGAATCCGATACAGGAGGCAAAGAACGCGACCGGAGACGGATACCATTCCGACGGACGGCTGGTAGTTATATTCTTGCAGTGAATTCGTTTCGTTTCACTGGCTATTCGTCCCCAGAACTCACTCAATTTGTCACATTTGTTAACCAATCCCTCAGTGCCACGTCTAATCTGCAAAAGGCCCAGGTGAGCCGTAGAACAGCGGAACAAAATCGAAGGAACAGAAATCAGCCGTTCTGCGTATCAATCACTGAGGCGAGTTCTGCCTGTGGGTAGCGGAACTTGCAATATGCCGCGATCGTTCGCTTGCGTTTCGAGAGATTCTCGTCCGCACTCTTGTTTCTCTAGGGACGTCAGTCGGGACCTGGTCCGGCTGCAAGTCAGCCCGGTGTTGAATATCTGTGAACACATTTTGGGGGATGTATGCAAAACGAAAATGGACACAACGGAAACGGCTCCATCAAGCCATCGGAAAGGTATGACGTTGGACATGTGCAGGAAGTGATTCGTCAGGCGCACGAGGAATTGCGCATTTTGATGCAGCAGCGTGCCGAGGTCATGAAGCGCATCGGAACCGTTAAACAAACCATCGCAGGCCTCGCCAACCTGTTTGGGGACGGGGTTTTGAACGAGGAACTCATGGAACTGGTTGACCGCAAGAGCAGCGGGCGACAACCTGGCTTCACGAAGGCCTGCCGCATGATTCTGATGGAGGCCGGACGGCCCATGAGCGCCCGTGATATCTGCGAGTATTTCCAGCAAAGGATGCCTCTTCTGCTGGCCCGGCACAAGGATCCTATGGCTTCGGTAACGACCGTCCTGAATCGGCTCGTAGACTACGGCGAGGCCCAAGCCGTGTTTTCCGGGCAAGGCAGACGGGCATGGCTTTGGGTTGCGGAAGCTGCTTCCGCATCCGGAGCAGGCTCCGGAATGCCACTCGCGGCCGGCGAACTGCGCTGCTAACTGACAGACTGACCTACTGGGAAAATTGCCTCGCTCCGCTCGCGAGGCTAACCAGGAGGCAGAAGCATTCCTTTTTCCAAGTGGCGTGTTACGTGGGCGTACGACGCCGCATGCGGATCGTGCGTGACCATCACAATAGTTTTGTGGAAGTCTTCGTTCAGCCGCTTCAGAATTTCCAACACTTCGGTTGCCGAGTGACTGTCCAGATCGCCAGTAGGCTCGTCGGCCAGTAGTAGAGTTGGATCGCTGACGATCGCCCGGGCGATGGCAACACGTTGTTCCTGTCCACCGGATAGCTGCTTCGGCAGATGGCTGACCCGATCCTCCAATCCCACCAACTTCAGCGCGGTGAAAACGTGGTCGCGGCGTTGCTGTGCTGTCAGCCTTGTCAGTAGTAATGGCAACTCGACATTCTCAAACGCGGTGAGAACGGGAATCAGATTGAAGGTCTGAAACACATAGCCGATATGCTCGTTTCGCCAGCGGGCAATTTGCGCGTCGTTGAATCGGAAAATGTCCTGCCCCTGGACAAGCAGTTCACCCGCTGTAGGCCGATCAATGGCAGCGATCATGTTCAGGAGGGTTGTTTTGCCCGATCCCGACGGTCCCATGAGAGCGAGAAATTCACCCTTCCCAATGTCAATCGAGACGTCATCGAGAGCCTTCACTTCGAACGCATCACGCTTGAAGATCTTGCTGACACCGCGGACTTGAACAACCTTCGTACTCGTAGCAACATTCGGTTCCGCAACTGTGCTCATGATTGCCCCTTGATTTTAATTTTGTCCCCGTCTTTCAGAGTCGCCGGCGCAGCCGTGACGACATTTTCGCCACCAATCAATCCCCCAACTAGTGCCCCATCAGCACGCTGGCTTACCACGTGAATCTCGCGGGCGACCACCTTGCCGTTGAACGCAATCAGCACGATTTTCTTGCCATCGCGATCGCGAATCGCGGTCGAAGGCAAAAACACTCCGGCCGGTCCTTTTGATGTCTTCGGTGTCTCGTTGGCCAGGAATTTCACCGTCGCGTTCATCTCAGGCCGCAACTGCACATCCGGATACTTGTCAGGATTCAAGACTTGCACCTTGACCTGCACGGTGGCCTTCTGACGGTTTGCCTCAGGCGAGATCTGTGCGATGACGCCGTCATATACCTTATCCGGATAAGCATCGGTCGTGACCGTAGCCTTCTGGGCCGGACCAAGGCGGGAGAAGTCCGCTTGGGCAATGTCGAGTTCTACCTGAAGGTCGTTCAGGTCCGCCAGAGACACGACTGACCCTTGCGGTCCACCGGCAGCCGCGCTGGCAAATTGAGCCGTGATCAACTCGCCCTTTTCCGCAGTACGATCAAGAATCGTTCCTGTAACCGGGGCTCGGATGATGGTGGCGTCGAGCTGAGATTTGGCGTAATCCGCAGCTCCTTGTGCCTGCGCGAGCGCTCCCCGGGCGCGCACGATCTCCTCTGGGCGCGGACCGATTTTCGACAGCTCGAAGGCCCTTTGCAGAGAGTTCGCGCGTTGCTGATCGGCTTCGAACTTGGCAGTGGCGTCGTCAAGCTGCTGTTTTGAGACGACACCGCCGGCGGCCAGTTCCTTCGTACGGTCGAGCGTCAGCTTGTCGTTGGCAAGAGTGGCGCGAGCCTCGTCGAGATTGTGCTGCGCCTGTTGGATTTCCTCCGGCCGTGATCCGTGTTGCAGCTCTTCCAGATAAGCGCGCGCGTTCTCCACGGCACCCTTCGCCTGTTCGTACGACGCGCGGAACTCGTCATTCTCCAGGCGCACCAGCACCTGGCCTTCCTTGACTTTGTCGCCTTTCTCGACGCCGATCCACGCGAGCCGCCCGGTGACTTTCGAGTTCACGTTGATCGTGTGGTGGGCCACGACGTAGCCCGTCGCGGATAGTACCGTGGCCCCTGGGTCATTGCTACTGGTCTCAGCGGAGGCACGCACTACCTCGACCTCAGGCGTGTCACCAGAAACCATCCGGTAAACCAGCACTGATACACCGAGCAGTATGACGAGCGCGACACCTCCGAGGATGTAGCGACGCGCCCACGCCGATGGTTCTCCGTTGTCGCCACGCTGCGACCGGTCGATGCGCAGGTTCTGCAAGTCTTCGTGTTTGGTGTCAATCGCCATACGAGTTATTACGTTTCAAGCTCGGAACAAGTTTCGTGGCTTCCGACTAGCCCCGCAGGGCATTCAGAATATTCTGCCGCGCCGCATGCCACGCCGGAGCCAGCCCGCCCACGAGGCCCATTATCAGCGCGAAAATGATGGCATTGATCGCCACTTTGGGTGTGATTCGCAGCGCAAAAACCACCTCGCTGAACGTCACTTGATTGGAGGTCCCCGTCTGCATGCCATTAAATGGCAGCATGAGCAGGATTCCAACAAGTGCGCCAAGCATCGCCAACATTAAGGATTCGAACACAAACGACGTCAAAATTGCCGGACGTGAAAATCCGATGACACGCAGCGTGGCAATTTCCCGTCCGCGATAAGCGACAGCCGCGTACATCGTGTTCATTGCGGCAAAGATCGAGCCAATCGCCATAATGAACGCCACCACGGTTCCAATCACGCGAATCGGGGTACCGGAACTGGTCTGCTTCGCATAATAATCAGTCTCCAGTACGCCCTCGAGTTTCAACCTCTGGTCATCACTCACGCGGTTCTTCAACGCCTCAGCAGCAATCGGGTCTGTCGCTCGCAGATAAGCCGACGAAAACCCTCCCTGCCGATCGAAGTCCGAGGCCATCTGATTTACGTCGCCCCAGATCTCGGATTCATAGGCCGATCCGCCAGCGTCAAAGACTCCCATCACTTTCCAGTCGCCTTTGCCGAACGCGAGAGTATCGCCGATGTTGGCGTGAGCGAAGCGATCACGAATGGACTTGCTCACGACGACTTCACGTTGACCCGTATGGAACCAGTCTCCGGCAACCAGTCTGACGCTGGGCTGATTCTTCGGTCCTCCGGGCAACTGCCTCATTTCGAGGCCGTCCGGCATCATGCCCCGCACCGTCACGTTCACTTCTCCAGTGCCGTCTTTGCGCGGCAGCACGATCACGACATTCCATTCGCCTGAGGCCATCGGCTCTCCGTGGCTATCCTTGGTGATTCCGGGAAGGGTCTTGAGCGTGGGAAAGAGCGAAGCATCAAAACCACCCGTTAGCTCCGACTCCGACCCCTTGCGCAGAACCAGCACATCGAGCGGATTGCCGCTGGAAACAAATGCGCGGTCAAGTCCCGCGATGAGTGCCATGAGAAAGATCGCGGTCGTCACCGTGAGCGCGATGCCCAGCGCCGTCATGATGGTCAGACCCTTGCGGAGAATTAAATTTCGGATGTTATAGCTGATCGGTATCGCCATAATTGAACTCTCTTACCCGATGTGACGCAGTCCCTCCACGATATTCATACGAGAAGCTCTGTAAGCCGGGAGGTAACCGCTGACCACTCCTAGCAACAAAGCGACCGTCAGCGACAGTACCGCTGTGGGCACCCTCACCTTCATGTCCAGCGGAATGCCCAGACCGATAAAGGTGTGGGTCATAAACGAGATCACCGGAATCGCGACGGCTATTCCCAGCACCCCGCCGGCAATGGCCAATGCCACGGCCTCGCTCACAAAAATAGAGAGCACCCCCTGGCGTGTGAAGCCCAGAGTTTTCAGCACAGCGACCTCGCGAGTGCGGCTACGCACAGACATCGCCATTGTGTTTGCCGAAACCAGCATGATCGCGAATACGACCGCTCCGCAGATCCCCAGAATGAACGCTTTCACGTTTCCCAGCGAAGCCACGAACCCAAGTTGAAAGGCCTTTTCGCTTTCGCTCTTCGTCTGCAATGGGGAGTTTCGAAACATGTCGTCGATCTCATGCGATGCCGACGCCACATGATCGGCCGAATCCACCTGAGCGGCATACCATCCGGCTTGCCCCTTAAACCAAGGCACGCCTTCCTCCAGGTACTTTGCGTTGAAGTAAAGCGCGTTTTGAGGTGGATCGCGGTGATAGATCGCACGAATCGTCAGGTCAAGATCTGCTGGGAAGATGGTGCCTTGGAGGTGGATACGGTCGCCGAGTTTCCAACCGAACTTGTCGGCCAGAGTCACGTCGACAAGCGCTCCGGCGCGATCCTGTTGCCATGCTTTTACCTGGTCCGGCGGGGTAATTTTGTCCGACGCAACTTTCAGATACTCGTCTGGATCGGTGGCGAGGCGAGCGAAAAAGTGTTCCGGCCGGTTGTCGATATAACGCCCCTCGAACCACGTCAGCGGCACTACGGCGTTTATCCCGGTAACGTGGCGAATCTTGTCCCGATAGTAAGCGGGAAGAAAAAACGCTAATGAGACACGATCGCGAATAATCAGGCGCCGGGCAGCCTCCGGCGCTACCTGGTCCACGTAGAACGAGCGCCAGATGCAGATCATCAGAGTGAGCAAGAGTAGCGAGAAACTGATGCTGACCATGGTCAGCAGGCTGCGGCGCTTGTTCCGGAACGTATTGCGCACAATAAAACTTCCCAGCGTCATGACATCACCCGATGTGGCGCAGTCCATCCACAATGTTGACCTGCGAGGCGTGATACGACGGTAGGGCAGCGCTCACCAGGCCGACCAACGCGGAGGCGACCATGCCGAGAAGCCAGATCCCCGGGGTTACCTTCATGGGGAAAAAGCTGAAGAATTGGGGCGAATGAGTCAATCCATAGACCAGTACCCAGCCCAGGCCAGCGCCGATCAACCCTCCCATAAGAGAGAGCGCTACCGCTTCACTGACGAACAAACCCAGCACACTGGTGCGAGTAAAACCTAACGTCTTCAGGACGGCGACCTCGCGCGTCCTCTCCCGGATCGACATCGCCATAGTGTTGGCCGAGACCAACAGCGTCGCGAATACGACTGCCGAGCATATCCAGAGAATGAAGGCCTTCACGTTGCCCATCATGGCGACGAACTCGAGGCCAAATGCTTTTTCACTTTCGCTCTTGGTAGGCTGGGGTGAGTTGCGGAACATATCGTCCACGGCACTGGCAATCTTGCTTACGTCAGAGGGACTGGCTGCCAGAATGCTGAAGGTTCCCGCCTGACCTTTGAAAAAAGCAACGGCCTCTTCGACGTACTTCGCGTTGAAGTACACCGACTTGTCATCGGGCGTGATGTGGAAGATTCCGCGAACATAAAGTTCAAGGTTGACGGGGTAAATCGTTCCCAGCAAAACGATCCGGTCGCCCAGTTTCCAACCATATTTTTGAGCGAGAGCATCATCGACGATCACGCCCTGGCGGTCACGCTGCCAGGCCGTGACTTGGTCCGCAGGCATCTGGATATCGCGGTAGACTTTGAAAAACTCCTCCGGATCAGTGCCGAACTGCGCAAAAAAATTCTCCGGCTTCTGATCTTTGTAGATTCCTCCGAACCAGGAAACCGGCACCACTGCATTCACTCCGGGAATGGCGCGAATCTTCTCGCGATAAAATCCGGGTAGCGAAAATGTGAGTGATACCCGGTGCCGCACGACCAAGCGCTGCGCCGACTCGGCACTGCCCTCATCGAGATAAAACCCGCGCCAAATCGTCATCATCAAAGTGAGCAAGAGCAATGAGAACGCAATGCTCAGCACCGTCAGAATGCTGCGCCGTTTATTGCGGAACGCGTTCTTAGTGACGAACCGGGTCAAAGTCACGGGTAGACCTCTGGGGGAACTGCAATCGGGACACGACAGGCGAACACGCACCAACGCAACCAGCATAGACGAGGGGCCATGCACCGCACAACCGCACTGAATTGAATCTGCGACTCTCGCAAGAGCCCTGCCTTCTTATTACCTGAGCATTTCCATCCTTCTTCAAAGACGCGCACGTCACAAGTAGAGATCGTCATCAGAACAAGATGACAAATGTCATTTCCTGACAAGTACAACCGTTGCCACCGTCACAAAGTTACTGTGAAATTCTTGCGGGCGATGTGAGCTCAAGCCACCGTTCTTCAAGGTCAAGCTTGCACTAGGCGAAGCGACCTTCATCTGCCGACGGTCCATAAATGGCCGGTACCGGCGCCTCGTTGAGGCGCAGGTACACGGTCAATTGCCCGCGGTGATGTGCTAGATGATTGAACACGCTGTCGCGGATCATCAGGTGTCGAGGACTCTCGCTGACGACGTAGTCTCCAACCACAAATTTCCAGGTCGTCAGCAGGTGGTCATCCGTTGTGCTGACCAGGGCGGACCGGGCTTCGGCTAAACATGCGTCGAACGCCGTGAGGAGCTCGGCTCGGGTGCGCCATTCGACTGGCTTGAACTTCTCCGCCTCGGGCGATCGCATGTCGAATTGATCTTGCTTCACCATCGAGACCACCCACGAAGGCATAGTGGCAACCAGCGCAGCCAGGTAACCGA
>Ga0307478_10000940_pt1 | contig 27301 bp, 28 predicted proteins | sample atmos_gasesECM4C_2_FD_203713 | JGI IMG/M metagenome (GOLD analysis project Ga0307478, IMG submission 203713) | Hardwood forest soil microbial communities from Morgan-Monroe State Forest, Indiana, United States - atmos_gasesECM4C_05 | ecosystem: Environmental > Terrestrial > Soil > Temperate...
GAGCGGCTGCAGCGCGCCGGCGGCGAGATCGAGGCGGGCGCCCCCGATGAGCTGTCGCAGGCGCTGCCCGAGAACGCGGCCTCCTCCGCCAAGGCTCCGGAGGCCGGGGCCGGGGCCGCCCAGGCTCCGGAGGCCGGGGCCGCCGCCCCCGGCGCTACGCCCACCGACGCCTCCGCCAACGCTACGTCGGCCGAGGCCGCCGAAGCCGCGGCGCAAGCCGCGGCGAAGGCGGCCCGATGAATCGCTGCAGGCCCCGAATCGTAATGTTTGCGCGAGCTTTTCCGGGATTCGGAGCGCTGGCCGCGCCCGCACAATCAGGTCGCGTTCCGGGCGCCCGGCCGTGGCCGCGCTATCCCAGGCAATCGCAGGAGATGAAATGAACGGCGATATCCGCTTCCTGATCGTCGATGACTTTTCGACCATGCGCCGGATCCTGCGCAACCTGCTGAAGGAAATCGGCTTCGGCAACGCCGAGGAGGCCGAGGACGGCGCGGTGGCCTTGTCCATGCTGAAAACCACCAAGTTCGATTTCGTCGTCTCCGATATCAACATGCCCAACATGAACGGTTTCGAGCTGCTTAAGAATGTCCGCTCGGACGAGGCGCTCAAATCGATTCCGTTCCTGATGGTGACGGCCGAGGCCAAGAAAGACGACATCGTGCAGGCCGCACAGGCCGGAGCCAGCGGCTATATCGTCAAGCCGTTCACCAAGGCGACGCTGGAAGAAAAAGTGCAGAAGATCCTGACCAAACAGAACTGAGGCGGCGACCATGGGCCACATCGATGCAGCCGCGCAGGCTGCTCCAACACAACCGGACGCCGCCACGGCAGCGCCGCCCGCCTCCGCCACGCTGACCGGGCCGGAGTCCGAGGAAACGATTCACCAGCGCATCGGTCAGCTCACGCGCACGCTGCACGACGCGTTGCGCGAGCTCGGCTACGACCGCGAGCTGATGGACGCCCGCGACAACCTGCCCGACGCCCGCGACCGCCTGGCCTATATCGCGCGAGTCACGGGCGAAGCGGCCGAAAAGGTGCTCAACGCGGTGGACCGCGCGCGCAGCGTTCAGCAGGAGCTCACCGAGCAGGTCGGCGACTTGCGCCAGCGATGGCAGGCGGTGGCCGCCTTTGCCGCCGGCGGCAAAGCCTGCACGCCGGCCGGCAAGCAGCTGATCGACGAGACCTGCGATTTCTTCGGCAGCATCGGCGGCCAGACCGACCGCACCAACGCGATCCTGACCGACATCATGATGGCGCAGGACTTCCACGACCTGACCGGACAGGTGATCCGGCGCGTGGTGGTGCTGGCCCAGGGGCTGGAAGAGCAATTGCTCAAACTGCTGATCGAGACGACGCCGCCCGCCCAACGCCCGCGGCTCGAAGCCAAGCACCTCGAAGGACCGGTCGTCTCGCCGGTCGCTCGCAACGACGTCGTGGCCGACCAGCAGGGGGTCGACGACCTGCTGGCCAGTCTCGGATTTTAAGAAAGGAAAGGAACCGGCCCGCTCAAACGGGCATGTTCATGATCTGGTCGTAGGCCTGCACCAGCCGGTTGCGAACCTGCACGGCTGCCGCAAACGAGATGCTGGCCTTGCTCATCGCGACCACCGTGTCTTCCAGTCCGACGTCTGGATTTTGCAGCGCAAACTGCCGCTGCAGCTCGTCGGACTGCGCTTGACTGTGGCTGACCGCCTTCAGCGCCGCGTCCAGGGACGAGGCGAAATCGAAGCCTTTGCCAGCAGCCTCCTTCGCCAGGGCTTCGGAGGTCAAGGCGGCCGCAGACGAAGCGGCCGGCGCGCCCGCGACGGCCGTGGCAATCTGAGCGTTGATCGATCCAAGATCCATGATGTCCCCCGCAGGCGGCCCTGGATCCGGACCGCAGCGTCAAAATTTAGCCGCGCACTGCACCGTGCACTGCGAAAAGATGGCGCCCATTCGGGGCCCAATTCGTGTCCGCCGGCTCTTCGGCTCTGACCCCATCCGCGGGGATGACGGGTTTTTGGGGTTACTCGCTAGCCCTGATTTCCTCGGCTTATCCGCGTTTACGGGATCTCAAGTCTCCCAATAATCGGAAATCGCTTTGCTACGGGTGACGCGCAAACGCGCGCCCGGACGCCTGCGCCGAACCGATGGACTCCTCGATCGCAGCCACTCAAATCATGCCCACCGGTATCGGACTGACGGCCAGGTTCTCTCCACGCGCGCGCGCCCTGATGGTGCTCGCCGCCGCCGGACTGGTCGCGGTCGTCAGCGCCGCCTGGCTCTGGAGCTCCTCGCCGAGCTACAGCGTCCTTTTCACCAATCTTTCGGACCGGGACGGCGGGGCGGTGATCGCGCAGCTGTCCCAGATGAACGTGCCGTACCGCAACGCCGACGGCGGCACGATCCTGGTGCCGGCCGACAAGGTCCACGAAGCGCGATTGAAGCTCGCCTCGCAAGGCCTTCCGAAGGGCTCGGTGGTGGGGTTCGAGATCCTCGAATCGCAGAAGTTCGGGCTGACCCAGTTCCAGGAGCAGCTGAACTACCAGCGGGCGCTGGAGGGCGAGCTGGCTCGCTCGATCCAGACGCTGGCGCCGGTTGCCAGCGCCCGAGTGCACCTGGCGCTGCCGAAGAATTCGGGCTTTCTGCGCGACCGGCAGGCGCCGACCGCGTCGGTGCTGGTGCAGCTGCATCCGGGCAAGACGCTCGAGCGGGGCCAGGTGGCCGGCATCGTTCACCTGGTCGCATCCTCCATACCGGAATTGACCCCAAAGAATGTCTCGGTGGTCGACCAGCATGGAACGCTGCTGGCCACCCAGAGCGAGGGGCAGGGCAGCCTGGACGGGGAGCAGCTGGACTACGTCTCGCAGATCGAAACGGCCACGATCAAGCGAATCGAGGACATCCTGGAGCCGATCGTGGGTCGCACCAATGTGCGTGCCCAGGTCACCGCCGATGTCGACTTCTCCAATGTCGAGCAGATGGACGAGTCATACCGGCCGAACCAGGGCAGCGAGAAGGCCGCGATCCGCTCGCAGCAGAGCACCGAGAATTCGCAAAGCGCCGGCGCCGGCGCCCAGGGCGTGCCCGGAGCTTTGTCCAACCAGCCGCCGGTTCCTGCGACGGCACCGATCAATGGGCAGCCGGCCGCGGCCACCGCCCCGCCCGCGGCGCCGGGTGCCAGCGCCCACCGCGAGCAGGTCACCAACTTCGAAGTCGACAAAAATGTGCGCCACACGAAGACGGCAAGCGGCGAGATCCGCCGGCTGACGGCCGCCGTCGTCATCAATAACAAGCCGGCTGCGGCCCCCGCCCCCAGCCCGACAACGAGCGGCGCCACGGGCGCCGCGGCGCCCGTGGCGGCGCCCGCCGCAACGCCGTGGTCGCAGAAGGAGATGGACAACATCCAGGCGCTGGTGCGCGAGGCGATGGGCTTCAACGAAAAGCGCGGTGACTCCCTGAATGTGGTCAACGTGCCGTTCAGCCAGCTCGAAGTGCCCCCGCTGGAGCCGACCCCATGGCTGCAACAGCCCGAAGCGATTGCGCTCGGCAAGGAGATCGGCAAGGCGGTGCTGTTTCTGATGCTGACGTTGATCGTCGTGTTCGGCGTGGTGCGGCCGGCGCTCAAGGCGATCAGCTCCCAGACGGTGATCGCGCCCGAGGCGCCGGCGCCAGCGGTCGAGGCGCCCGCGCCGCCCAGACCGGCGATATCGTCCTCGCAACTGGACGCGATGCGGCAGATCGCGCGCGCCGATCCCGCCACCGTCGCCAACGTCGTCAAGTCGTGGGTCGGCGAGCCCAAGAACTGATCGAACGCCATGGACGACGCCGGCCTGGAACACGCCGCCATCCTGCTGATGGCCGTGGGCGAAGAGGAAGCCGCCGAGGTCTTCAAGTACCTCTCGCCCAAGGAAGTGCACAAGATCGGCGAAACGATGTCGCGCCTGCGCACGGTTCCGCGCGACAAGATCGACGATGCGGTGGCCCGCTTCCACGCTACCAAGGAGACCTCCTATTCGCTGGTGCGCGACACGGACGCCTTCGTCAGCCAGGTGCTCAAGAGGGCGCTCGGCGAGGACAAGGCCGGCATGCTGCTGGACCGCATCCTTCAGGGGCGCGACGTTTCCGGCATCGAGAGCCTGAAGTGGATGGATTCGGGCACGATCGCCGAACTGCTGAAGAACGAGCATCCGCAGATCGTCGCTTCGATCCTGGTGCACCTGGAGCGGGACCATTCGTCCGAAGTGCTCAAGAGCATGACCGAGCGGATGCGCAACGACGTGCTGCTGCGGGTGGCGACGCTGGACGGCATTCAGCCGCAGGCGCTGCAGGAACTGAACGAGGTGCTGTCCAAGATCCTGGCCGGCAGCGAGAAGCTGAAGAAGGCCACGCTGGGCGGCACCAAGACCACGGCCGAGATGCTGAACTTCCTGGGCAACACGCTGGAGTCGGCCGCCATCGAGTCGATCCGCGAGCACGACGCCGATCTGGCGCAGAAGATCCTGGATCAGATGTTCACGTTCGAGAACCTGAACGACATGGACGACCGTGCGATCCAGCTGCTGCTGCGCGAGATCCAGTCCGAGTCGCTGATCGTGGCGCTGAAGGGCGCCGACCAGGCATTGCGCGACAAGGTCTTCAAGAACATGTCGGGCCGCGCCGCCGAGACGCTCAAAGAGGATCTCGAGGCCAAGGGGCCGGTGCGCGTGTCCGAGGTCGAAGCGGAGCAGCGCGAGATTCTCAAAGTGGTGCGCCGCCTGGCCGACGAAGGCCAGATCCAGGTCGGTGCCAAGGGCGGCGATGACGCTTTCATCTGAGCGCGCGCCGGCGCGCATGGCGGAGGTTCGGTTTGGGTGCATCTGACCGCGTGTTCTCGCGCAAGATCCCGAAGGACCAGGTCGGCGGCGCCGCCAACTGGGAACTGCGCTCGCTCGGCGACAGCGCCCAGGTGTCGCGCAATCCGAACAGCCTCTGGTCGGAACGCGAACGCCGCGCCTTCGAACGCGGCCGCGAACAAGGTGCACTGGAAGCCACCCGGGCGGCCCAGCAGGTCCGCGCGGGCCACCTGGAGCGCATCGGCCAGGTGATCGCCAGCCTGCAGGCCGGCCTGGACGAGCTGGCGACGCGCGGCGCCGACACGCTGCTCGACCTTGCGCTGGAGGTGGCGCGGCAGGTGCTGCGCCGCGAACTGTCGCTGCAGCGCGACGCCGCGCTGCCGGTGGTGCGCGAGGCGATCTCACTGATCGCCGACCACGCCGCGCATCCGCGCGTGCATCTGAACCCGCAGGATCTGGCGCTGGTCAGTGCCGAGCTGGAGGCGGACGCCGGTTATCGCGGTTGCCGTTTCATCGCCGATGTGGGCGTGCAGCCGGGCGGCTGCCGGATCGAGACGGCGCATGGCGAAATCGACGCCACGCTGGAGACGCGCTGGCGCCGCGTGGTCGGCACGCTCGGCGCCAGTGCGCCCGGCCCCGCCGATGCCGACGCGCCGGACCGCGGCGATGCTCGATCCGAGGGGTGAGCCGGATGCAGCCGGGGCGCTACCTGGATTTTCTCGGCGAGTGCCGCGCACTGGCGGCTTCGAGCGAGCCGTTCGAGATGCGCGGGCGCCTGACTCGCGCCGCCGGCCTGGTGATGGAAGCAGTCGGGCTGAGGCTGCCGGTCGGTGCACAGGTGCTGGTGATCCAGGGCGACGGATTGAAATTGGATGCCGAAGTGGTCGGGTTCTCCGGTGAGCGCCTGTTCCTGATGCCGACCAGCGAGCCGCAGGGCTTGCGGCCCGGCGCGATGGTGGTCGCACAGGAGCCCAGGGCTGCGCGGCCCAGGCTGGACCGGGTCAATCACCCGTGGCGGCGAACCGAGGACCGCACCCGTCGCCTGCCGATCGGAGATGCGTTGCTGGGCCGCGTGCTGGACCCCAACGGCGAGCCGATCGATCGGCGCGGACCGCTGACCAGCCCGGCCGGGCGCGCGCTGGCCTTCCTGCCTCTGTCGCGCCGCCCGATCAACGCGATGGAGCGCGAGCCGATCCGCACGCCGCTGGACGTCGGCGTGCGCGCCATCAACGCGCTGCTGACGGTCGGGCGGGGCCAGCGCATCGGCCTTCTGGCCGGATCGGGCGTCGGCAAGAGCGTGCTGATGGGCATGATGGCGCGCTACACGTCGGCCGATGTGACCGTGGTGGGGCTGGTCGGCGAACGCGGCCGCGAGGTGAAGGAATTCATCGAGGACATCCTCGGAGCGGACGGCCTGCGCCGCGCAATCGTGGTGGCGGCCCCGGCCGATACGCCCCCGCTGACGCGGCTGCAAGGCGCGGCCTACGCGACCGCGATCGCCGAACACTTCCGCGATCGCGGCCAGCACGTGCTGCTGCTGATGGACTCGCTGACCCGTTACGCGATGGCGGCGCGTGAAATTGCGCTGGCGATCGGCGAGCCGCCCGCCACCAAAGGCTATCCACCCTCCGTGTTCGCGCGTCTGCCCCAGCTGGTCGAACGCGCCGGCAACGCGGCCGCCGGCGGCGGCTCGATCACCGGCTTCTACACGGTCCTGACCGAGGGCGACGACCCGCAGGACCCGATCGCCGACGCGGCCCGTGCGATCCTGGACGGTCACATCGTGCTGTCGCGCCGCCTGGCCGAAGCCGGGCATTACCCGGCCATTGACGTGGAGGCGTCGATATCGCGCGTGATGCCCGCCGTGTGCGATGCCCATCAGATCGAGGCAGCGCGCCGCTTCAAGTCGATCTTCTCGCGCTACCAGCGCAATCGGGACTTGATTTCGGTGGGCGCCTATGTCGCGGGGGCCGACCCGGCGCTGGACACCGCGATCGCCGCCTTTCCCCGCATGGAGGCCTTTCTGCAGCAACCGATGGACCAGCCGTCCTCGCTGCAGGATGCCGCGCAATGGATCGATGCGCTGCTGGCGTCGATTCCGACGGCGTCGGAATGAAGGATCGGATCGTGAGCTCTGAAGCGGGACCGGCCGGACCATGGATGCGACCCAGCTGACCCGTCTGCTGGAGCTGGCGCTGCTCGCGCGCGATTCGGCAGCCTGGCGCCTGGCCGGGCTCGAACAGCAGGTCCAGCAGGCGCGCGAGCACCTGCAGACGCTGGCCGGTTACTCGGACGACTACGCATTGCGGCTGCGGGCCCGTGCGGGCGATGAGCTCGACCCGGCGGCGCAGTCGAACCAGCGCGCGTTCCTGGTGCGGCTGCGGGTTGCATTGGAAACGCAGCAGCGCGAGGTCAGCGCCCGCGAGCAGGCGAGCGCCGCGGCGCGCGCCGAGCTGGCGGTCTGTCAGCGCAAAGTCAAGAGCCTGGAAACGCTGATCGAGCGGCATGCGCAGGAAGAGTCGCGGCGTGCAGCCCGGCGCGAGCAACGCCATACCGACGAGGCGGGCCAGCGCTCCTCGCCACAGACCGTCAGCCAGGCGGGGTCTCAAACGACACAGGATCTGCACCGGCTTTAGAGGCCGGGATGAACGATCGCCCCGCAACCTTCGAGATCGAACGCCGATGAACCCGATACGGATCGCCCCTTCGCCATCGACTTCCACGCCGCAGGCCGATGCGGCCGCGTCCGGCAGCTCCGAGGCCGGCTCAGAGTTCGGACCGATTCTGCTGGCCGCGTCCGGTCAAGCAGCGCCAGCGCCAGCCAGGAGCGCGCCGCAGGCGCAACAGGCGGTCGGATCGCGCGGCTCTGCGCCCCAGGGCGGCGGGGGCGACACCGACGCTTCCGAGCCGGCCGGGCCCGACCGCGCGCTGGCGGCACGCAGCCGCCACAGCGCCGAACCCGATTCCAGGAATGGCAGCGACCCCGCTGCCGCAGCCGCCGCCGCGTGCATGGCCGCGCACGGCACCCAGGCCCGTTCCGAAGCAGTGCCGGCGGGCGGTCAGAGCGCCGCGATCGCCACTGTGGACGATGCAACGCGCGCAACCGGCGCGGCCATCGACGCGGCCAGCGCCAGCGCCACGCCCGGCATCGCAGCGGCCGCCATCGCAGCGGCGAGCGGCACCGCCGCCGCGTCGGGACCCGCGTCCGCCGTGGCGACCGCTGCGGCCGCCGACGATGCGGCGCGCCCCATCGCGGCTGCGCCCATCGGCGCACGCACACCGGCGCAAGCCGTTGCGCTGCGCGCTGCCGATGCGCAGGCGTCGCAACCGGCGGGCAGTGCGCCCGCCTTCGCCGTGCGGGCTTCGGCGGGCGGGCCCGTGGCGCTTCTAACGAGCGATGTGTCCACGCAGACCGAGGCGGCGGATGGTGCCGATCCGTCCGCCGGATTTTCCGCCGCCCTGCCCGGCTCCGTGCTGGCAGCGGGTCGGGACGGACTGCAGGCCATCGCGCAGGCGGCCGCCGCCGCGCTGGCCGCACCCGCTTCCAAGCCGATCGAGGGTGCGGCGGCGCGCGCCGGCATCGGCGTGGGCGCGATGGCAACCTCCGATGCGGCCGGCGCGCCGACCGCCTCGGCGCCCGGCGCGATCGCACCGGCACCGATTTACACGACCGACGGCCGCTCCAGCGTCGCAACACCGGTCGGCCATCCCGAATTCGGACAGGAACTGTCCCAGCGCGTGGTGTTGCTGGCCCGCGGTGGCGTTCAGACCGCCCAGATCTCGCTTCAGCCCCCCGACCTGGGTCCGGTGGGCGTATCGATCCAGGTACATGGCCACGCGGCCACGCTGGCGTTCACGGCGGCGCACGAGGCCACGCGCAACGCACTGGAAGCCGCCCTGCCGCGCCTGCGTGAAGCGTTTGCCGCCTCCGGCCTGCAGCTGTCCGATGCAACCGTCGGGGGCCGCTCTCAATCCGACTGGGCGGCGTCGGCCCGTCCCCAGGGCGCGGCCCGGCAGGACGACGACGGTGCGGCAGCAGGCGCCGCCCCGGCCTCCGAACCGGCCCCGGCGGGCGTCGCCGCTGCGGTGCGGCTGGTCGACATCTACGCCTGAAATCCTCGCCGAACAGTTGCCCAAAGTCCGGCGTATTCGGCCGATCGGCCCAGCGATGGGTCCCGAATAATCGGCAATCAAAGTGCTGCGCTGATCACATAAATGCGCGAGGCGCGGTCGTTCGGCGCCCATTGGCGGAAACGAGATGGCAGAAAGCAAGCAGGGGGCAGCCCCGGCGCCTGCGGCAGCGCAGGCTCCGGTCAGCAAGCGCCCGTCCAAGAAACTGGTGATCATCGTCGCCGCGACGCTGATGACGCTCGCCGGCGGCGCGGGCGCGTTCTTCTACCTGAAGCGGGCACCGGGGCCAGTGAACCAGGCCGACCGGAAAGAGGAGGCGCGCAAGCTTCCGAACTTCGTCGACCTGGAGCAGTTCACCGTCAACCTGGCCGAGAAGGACCAGGACCAGGACCGCTACATGCAGATCCGGTTCAGCCTGGAGGTCGCCTCGCACGAGGCCGAAGCGACGATCAAGGACATGATGCCGGCGCTGCGCAGTGAAATCCTGCTGGTGCTGGGCGCGCGCCAGTCGACCGACCTGGCCACCCGGGCCGGCAAGGAAGCCCTTGCCAAGGACATCGTCGATGCCTCCAACAAGTCGCTCGAACACACGGGCGCCGACCATTCGGTCACGGCCGTACGCATCACGCAGTTGATCGTCCAGTGAGCCGGCGAACCCGCCATGAGTGAACAGTTCCTCTCGCAAGACGAAGTCGACGCGCTGCTCGAGGGCGTCACCGGCGAGTCGCAGAAACTCGAGCAGCCGGAGCAGACCGGCGGCGTCCGCAATTACGACCTGGGCAACCAGGAGCGCATCGTTCGGGGCCGGATGCCCACGATGGAGATCATCAACGAGCGGTTCGCGCGCAACTTCCGACTCGGCCTTTTCAACTTCATGCGGCGCAGCCCGGAAATCTCGGTCGGGCCGGTGCGTGTCATCAAGTATTCGGCATTCGTGCGCGACATCGCGGTGCCGACCAACATCAACATCCTGTCGCTCGCCCCGCTGCGCGGCTCCGGACTGCTGATCTTCGATCCGAACCTGGTGTTCACCGTGATCGACACGCTGTTCGGCGGCAGCGGCAAGCTGCGCTTCCGGATCGAGGGGCGCGATTTTTCCCCCACCGAGCAGCGCATCATCCAGCGCCTGGTCCAGGTGGCCACCGCCGAGTACGCCAAGGCCTGGGGGAGTCTGTTCAAGTTCGATTTCAACCACCAGCGGTCCGAGATGCACACGCAGTTCGCCAACATCGCGTCGCCCTCGGAGATCGTGGTTGCCACCACCTTCAACGTCGAAATCGGCGACAGCGGCGGAGAAGTGCATTTCTGCTTCCCGTACGCCTCGCTCGAACCGATCCGGGACGTGCTGTACTCGTCGCTGCAGGCCGACGGCCAGGAGCCCGACCGGCGCTGGATCCGCCAGCTGACGCAGCAGGTGCAGAGCGCCGAAGTCGAATTGTGCGGCGAGCTCGCCAACACACCCATCCGGCTGGGCGACCTGATCCGGCTGCAGGCCGGCGACTTCGTCCCGCTGCCTTTGCGCGACATCATTCCGGTCAAGGTCGACGGCGTGCCCGTGATGGAGTGCAGCTTCGGAACCGTCAATGGCCACATCGCGGTCCGGATCGAGCGCCTGCTGAAGTACTCGCACTTCAGCGAATCCATGGCCGTCGAGGAGACCTGAGGATGGAACCGAGCGACAAGACATCCTCCGTGCCACCCGGCTCGGAAGACGACTGGAGCGCCGCGATGGCCGAGCAGGCCTCGGTCCGGGGTGCGGTGGAACCGGCTGCGCAGCCAGCCAACATCTTTCCGCGGCTGGCGCCCGGCAATACGTCCGAATCGCCGCAGGACCTGGACCTGATCCTGGACATCCCGGTGAACCTGACCGTCGAGCTGGGCCGCACCAAGATACCGATCAAGCACATCCTGCAGCTGGCCCAGGGTTCGGTGATCGAGCTGGACGCGCTGGCGGGCGAACCGATGGACGTGCTCGTCAACGGGTGCCTGATCGCCCAGGGCGAGGTGGTCGTGGTGAACGAGAAATTCGGCATCCGCCTGACCGACATCGTCACGCCGAGCGAGCGCATGCGGCGCCTCCACCGCTAGGGCTTGGAAGGACGCATCGTGTCCGCAACGTCGCTGACGCCGCTGCTGCTCGCACTGCTGCTGGTGCTCGCGCTGATTCCGGCTGCAGCGTGGCTGCTGCGCCGTGCCGGCCTGGCGCAGCCGAGCTCGGCGGCCGGCTTGCGCATCGTTGCCCAGCTTCCGCTGGGGCCGCGTGACCGCGTGGTGATCATCGAGGTGGCCGATCGGCGCTGGGTGCTCGGAGTCGGCGCGGCCGGGATCACGCGCCTGGGAACGCTGCCGGCCGGCAGCGACGCTGCTGCGGACCCGACCGGGGCCCCTGCCGAACGCAGCTTCGCGGACATCTTCCGCCGCCTGGCAGGGCCGCGATGAAGGCGTCGGCGATCCGGCCGATCCTGACCGCCGCGGCGGTGCTGCTGGCCGTGCTGGCGCTGGCCGAGCCGGCATGCGCCCAGCAAAGCCCGCTGCAGATCACGACCTCGCCGATGGCCGGCGGAGGCACCCAGTACTCGGTGCCGGTGCAGACGCTGCTGTTCCTGACGGTCTTGAGCTTTCTGCCGGCGATGCTGCTGATGATGACCTCGTTCACGCGCATCGTGATCGTGCTGTCGCTGCTGCGGATGGCGCTGGGCACCCAGGCCGCTCCCCCCAACCAGGTGCTGATCGGCCTGGCGCTGTTCCTGACGCTGTTCGTGATGGGGCCCACCTTCGACCGCATCCACGATCAGGCCTATGTCCCGTACAGCGAGCAGAAGATCTCGCTCGAGCAGGCTGTCAACGCCGGATCGGCGCCGCTGCGCGACTTCATGCTGAAGCACACGCGCGAGACCGACCTGGCGCTGTTTGCGCGCGCTGCGCGCGTCGAGACGCCCCAGAGCGGCGCCGCGCAGGCGAGCGAACTGCCGATGCGCGTGGTGATTCCCGCCTTCGTGACCAGCGAGCTGAAGACCGCGTTCCAGATCGGCTTCATGGTGTTCATTCCGTTCCTGATCATCGACATGGTGGTGGCCAGCGTGCTGATGTCGATGGGGATGATGATGCTGTCGCCGGTGCTGGTGTCGCTGCCGTTCAAACTGATGCTGTTCGTGCTGGCCGACGGCTGGAACCTGCTGATCGGATCGCTGGTGGCCAGCTATTCAACCTGAGCAAAGGCAAGCACCGTGACCCCGCAAACCGTTGTGACGATCGGCCAGCAGGCGCTGACCGTGATGCTGCTGCTGGCCGCCCCTTTGCTGCTCACCTCGCTGGTGGTGGGCTTGATCGTCTCCGTGCTGCAGGCGGCCACACAGATCAACGAGATGACGCTGTCGTTCATTCCGAAGCTGATCGGCACATTGGTCGCGCTGATCGTGGCCGGGCCGTGGATGGTCACGTATTTCGTCGACTATGTACGGCGCCTGTTCGAGTCGATACCCGGCACCATTGGTTGACACCCTCACCCCCGGCCCCTCTCCCACTGGCGTGGGAGAGGGGAGCGAACCCGGCAGGCCGGTGCCTTGATCGCATTAACCACCGCGCAGCTCAGTCAGTGGTACGGGTCGGTGTTCTGGCCGCTGACCCGGGTGCTGGCCCTGCTGGCAACCGCCCCGGTGCTGTCGCACCAGGCGATCCCGATTCGCGTCCGGGTCGGCATCGCACTGGCCATCACGCTGGCGATCGCGCCGGTGGTGGGCGCGCCGCCGCTGGCCGGTGTGCTCGAAGCTCGCGGATTGGTGTCCCTGGCGCACAACATCCTGGTCGGGCTGGCACTGGGGTTCGCGGTGCGGCTCGTGTTCGTCGGCATCGAACTGGCCGGCCAGATGATCGGCCTGCAGATCGGGCTGTCGTTCGCCGGTTACTTCAGTCCCGACTCCGGTCAATCCGAGAACGTCGTGTCCAGCTTCATGGCGATGCTGACGCTGCTGATGTTCCTGGCCGTTGACGGCCACCTGATCCTGCTGTCGGCGCTGGTGGAAAGCTTTCGCGTCTTTCCGGTCGAGGCCGCCGGTGGATCCCCGATCGATCCGCTAATGCTGGTTCGCGCGGCCGCGGACGTGTTCGCGATCGCACTGACGATCTGCCTGCCGATCCTGGCGGTGATGCTGCTGGTCAACGTGGTGCTGGGCGTCATGGCCCGCATCGCACCGCAACTGAACCTGTTCGCGGTCGGTTTCCCGTTGACGGTGCTGGCCGGCCTGGCGGCGCTCGCGCTGTTCCTGCCGACGCTGGAGGCGCCGATACGGGCCGTGCTCCTGAAGGGCCTGGCGGCATTGCCCGGGTCCGGCTGACGCCCCGGCTACAATGGCCTGGCAGCGGGTGCAGCGGGCTCAAGCCTAAGCGTCGCGCCGGCCTCCTTATGGATCCTACCGAGCGAACCGGCGCCCGCCTCCTGGTCGATCAATTGCTGATCCAGGGGGTCAACCAGGTTTTCTGCGTTCCGGGCGAAAGCTACCTGGCGGTGCTGGACGCGTTGCACGATGTCGCCTCCGCGGTGCGGCTGACCGTCAACCGCCACGAGTCGGGGTCTGTCTTCATGGCCGACGCCTACGCGAGGCTGACCGGCCAGCCCGGCGTCGCGTTCGTCACGCGCGGTCCGGGCGCCAGCAATGCCGCCATCGGCATCCACAACGCGCGCCAGGACTCCACGCCGCTGGTGCTTTTCATCGGACAGGTCGACACCGAGCACCTGGGCCGGGAGGCGTTTCAGGAGATCGACTATCGCCCGATGTTCGGCGAGGTCGCCAAGGCCGTCGAGCAGGTCGAGCGGGCCGACCGCATTCCTGAAGTGGTGGCGCGCGCGTTCCAGTGCGCCAGCAGCGGGCGCCCGGGGCCGGTCGTGGTCGCATTGCCCGAGGATGTGCTGGGGCACAGCGTCCGCGTCGCCGATGCGCTGTGCCACCAGCCGGTTCAGGCCGCCGCCACGGACACCCAGATCGCGACGCTGCGCGGCCTGCTCCGGCAGGCGCAGCGTCCGCTGCTGATGCTGGGTGGGCCCGGCTGGACCGTGGCGGCCCGGGACAACCTGCGCCGCTTCGTCGAAGCCAACGACCTGCCCGTGGTGTGCGGCTTCCGATTCCAGGACCGCTTCGACAACGAGCATGCGAACTACATCGGCGACGCCGGAATCGGGATCAATCCGAGACTGGCCCACCGCATCCGGTCGGCCGACCTGGTGATTGCGATCGGCCTGCGCCTGGGCGAAATGACCACCGGCGGCTACACGCTGCTGCGGGCGCCGGTCCCCGAACAGGCGCTGGTGCACGTGCACCCCGGCCTGGAAGAGCTGGGCCGGGTGTACCAGGCGCAGCTGATGATCAGTTCGGGCATGCCGCAGTTCGCTGCGCGGCTGGCGGCCATGACGCCGATCGAATCGTCCGGCTGGGGCGAGCAGACCCGGGCCGGCCGCACCGAGTACGAGCAGTGGCAGCAGCGGCCGGCGCTGTATCAGCAGCACGAGCCGGCGCTGGACCTGTGGCAGGTGATGCGCCAGCTGCGCCAGGCGATGCCGCGCGATGCGATCGTCGCCAACGGGGCGGGCAACTTCTCGATCTGGCTGCACCGGTTCTTCCGATACGGGGCGCCGGCCACCCAGATCGCGCCGACTTCCGGCTGCATGGGCTATGGCGTGCCGGCGGCGATCGGCGCCAAGATCGCCGCGCCCGAGCGCACCGTCGTGTGCGTCACGGGCGACGGCGACCTGATGATGAGCGTGCAGGAGCTGGCCACCGCCGCCCAGTATCACGCCGGTGTGATCTTCCTGGTGCTGAACAACGCGATGTACGGCACGATCCGCCTGCACCAGGAGCGCCGCTTCCCCGGCCGCGTCAGCGGCACCTCTCTGGTCAATCCGGACTTCACCCAGCTGGCCCGATCGTTCGGGGCGATGGGCGTGCGCGTGACCGACACCGCGGCGTTCGCGCCAGCCCTGAACGAGGCGGTGGTCTACTGCCGCGAGCGCCGCCTGCCGGCGCTGATCGAGCTGGCGTGCGATCCGGATCTGCTGACGCCGGAGGCGACGGTCGCGTCGCTGCGTGAAGCCGGCAGCCGGTAACCGGCCCCGGTCACGGATCGGGGCCCGCCACCAGGTCACGCACGACGGCTTCGGCATCCAGCGCATCTTCGAAACCGAGCGTCAAGGCGGTCTGAATCGCGACCCGGCCTGGCCCCTGAGCCAGCGCTTCGGACAGCACCGGATCGGGTTCGACCTTCAGGGAAGTGGTTGCGCGTCCGGTCAGCCGGACCAGCGCCTGCAGCAGCGCATCCACGTTCAGCGCGCGCGCCGGCGCATTGACCACGCCGGCCAGCGCCCACGCTGACGCCGGCAGCTCGTGCGCATGCAATAGGGCCCGCGCGGCCGCCGGCGCCGACGTCAGCCACATCGGCGCCTCGCACGGGATCGGGCAGGTCGCCGGGCGGCCTTCATACAACGCCCGCATCAGCTCGCCCAGGAAGGCGGCGCAGCCGGGGGCGGCCGCAATCAGCGCAAGCCTCAGGCTGCGGCCGTCGACCTGGCCGCGCCGCGCGGCTTCCTCCAGCAGCAGCTCACCGATCAGCGCGGTGAGCCCTTCCCGGCTCGCCGGCAGCGCCGAATGCAACCCGGCGCGCGCGCCATCGGCCGCGAACCTGCTGGCCAGCACGACTTTCGGCCGCGAGGACTGCAGCTGGCAGACGGCAAACAGGTCGCGCAGGCTGTCGGCCAGGCCGAACGAGGGTGTGGGCTGGTCCGCGCCGGCGCTGCTGTCCCACACGTGGAACACCGAGTCGGTCACCGTGCCCATCACCGCCTGCAACAGGCGCGGGCCGCCCAGGTCGGCACGCACATATTCGACGCGCGCCTCCACGAACAGGTGGGGGGGCTGAGCTCGATCGACCGAGATCACGCGGCGAACCGGCGCCGGCCCCGCGTCGCCGCGCGTCAACACGCCGCGCGCGGCAATCGCCTTCAGCAGCGCCTGCCCGAGCACGCCGGCTCCACCGATCACGACGATCTGCATGCGGTCACGTAGAAAGATTCTGTGGCAGAGGCGAGGCTGCCAGCAGCGGCGCCGCCGCCAGACCGAGCAGAACTGCGCTCACCCCGTAGAGAGCGCCCGCCGTGACCGCCGTTTGCGGATCGACCCCGACCAGCGGAAACGCGAGCAAAGCCATCAGCTCCCGGGCGCCGAAGCCGCCGTAGGACAGCGGCACCACGCCCGCGATGAACACCGGAGCCGCGATGGCCTGCACCGCCAGGTAGCCGGCTGCGCCTCCGGCCGCAATCTGACACAGCCACAGTGCGAGCGCGCTCAGCACCTGCACCAGCAGGGAGATCCACAGCGAGCGCGCCAGCGGCCGCCCGCGCGCCACGGTCAGCTCGTGCAGCTCGGCCAGTCGCGCCAGCAGGCGCGATGAGCCGCCCCGCGCGCGGGCGCTCGCCATCGGCACCCGCAGCGGCACGAAGGGCAGCGCCACCGCGGCCGACAGCGCGCCCAGGTAGGCCCACGCGATCGACCGCACGTCCAGCCGGGCGGCGCTACCCGGAAGGTGCAGCGCATCCAGGTGACCGCTGAAGACCAGGCCGAGCCCGGTGCACAGCGACAGCAGGCACAGGATCCACAGGCCGCTGGCGCGGTCGAGCAGCACCGACAGCGCCGACTCGCCCAGCGGATTGCCGAGGCGCTGCAGGCGCACGCTGCGCAAGGTATCGCCGCCCAGAGTCGCTCCCGGCAGCACCACGTTGATCGCCATCGCCTGCGCGTAGGCAAGCCGCAGGTCGCGCGCCGGCGCCTTCAGACCCAGGATGCCGGCGATCGAGATCCAGCGTGCTGCCGAAATCCACTGCGCAGCGGCCACCGCGAGCACGGCGAGCGCGAACCAGACCGGGTCGACGCGGCGCACCTGCTCCAGCAGCGCACGCAAGCCGACCAGCCAGGCCGCCAGCGCGAGCAGCGCCAGCGCCACCAGCAGGCGCAAGGACAGCATCGCGAGCCGCCGGCCCGGCCAGCTCACCCGGGGTCCCTCAGAGCATCCTTCTTTACGTTCACAGGGGCCGTGCCCGTGTCCAGGCCCCTGAGCACGTACTGCCGCCTTCCTTCCGGCTCGTGATACACGCGGGTGAGCAGCTCGCCCAGCACGCCGGTCGCGAGCAGCTGCACGCCGATCAGCGTCAGCAGCGCGCCCAGAAGCAGCAGCGGGCGGCCGCCGATCGGGTGGCCGAGCACGAGCTTGTCCACCGCCAGGTACAGCAGCAGAACCGAACCGATCGCGATCAACACGCTGCCGACCGCGCCGAAGGCGTGCAGCGGCCGGTGCAGGAAGCGCATCATGAACTTGACCCACAGCAGGTCGAGCAGCACGCGAAATACGCGGTCGATGCCGTACTTCGAGCTGCCGCGCGTGCGGGGATGGTGGCGCACCGGCACCTCGACCAGGCGCGCGCCGGCTTCCACGGCCAGCGCCGGGATGAATCGATGCATCTCGCCGTACAGCCTCACGTTCGCCAGAATCGGTCGCCGATACACCTTCAGCGCGCAGCCATAGTCGTGCAGGCGCACCCCGGTCACCGCCGAGATCAGCCGGTTCGCAATCCACGAGGGCAGCTTGCGAGACCAGGTCGCGTCCTGCCGCTGCTTGCGCCATCCGGATACGGCGTCGATCGAGCGGTCGGCCTCCAGCAGGTCGAGCAGGCGGGGAATCTCGGCCGGCTCGTTCTGCAGGTCGCCGTCCAGCGTCACCACCAGCTCGCCGCTGGCGTGGTCGAAGCCGGCCTGCAGCGCGGTCGACTGGCCGTAGTTGCGGATCAGCGCCAGCGGCTTGAGCCAGTCGCGGCCACGCGCGAGCTCGGCCAGCAGCGGCTGCGAGCCGTCGGTCGAGCCATCGTCGACCAGTACCAGCTCGAAAGGACGCCCGGTCGGAGCCATCGCCGCGTCGATCCGGGCGACCAGTTCGCTCAAGTTGTCGCGTTCGTTGAAAACGGGCACGACGATCGACACCGACGCTGCGGGAGCCGCCCGTCCGGGGCCGCGCCGCTGCTCGTCGGCGCGGCCGCCGGCCGGCGCGCGGCCGTCGTGATCGATGCTGGCGATGGATGCCATCTGGTCGCGCTTCAGCGAGAGTTTGACGTCAGAGCACAAGTCATCCGGCGGTAATGATAGGCGCGGCCCGGCACGATCGTTAAGCACTGTCTGCGTACAATCACCGGGCCTCATCTTCCTCCCGTCGCGGCGCAGCGCAGCCGTTCAAAGGCCGTCGAATGAAGATCACCGTGATCGGAACCGGCTATGTAGGACTCGTCACCGGAGTCTGCTTCGCCGATGTCGGCAACGACGTGCTGTGCATCGACATCGACGAGTCCAAGATCCAGCGCCTGCTGCGTGGCGAGATGCCGATCCACGAACCCGGGCTGGACGATGTTGCAGCCCGCAATGTGCGCGCGGGACGCCTTAATTTTTCGTCGGACTACGGGCGCGCGATCGCCCATTCGGACGTCTTCTTCATCGCGGTCGGAACCCCCACCGACGAGGACGGCTCGGCCGATGTGCGCCATGTCGAGGCCGCAGCCCGCGAGCTCGGCAGCCGCCTGCATCGCCAGGCGCTGCTGGTGGTCAAGTCCACGGTGCCGGTCGGCACGGCCGAGCGCGTGCGCCGGGCGGTCGAGGAGGAACTGGCCGCGCGCGCTGTCAAGGTGCCGATTTCGGTCGCATCGAATCCCGAATTTCTGAAGGAAGGCGCCGCGATGCAGGACTTCATGCATCCGGATCGTATCGTCATCGGGGCCGAGGAGCGGTACGCGATCGATCTGCTGACCGAGCTGTACGCGCCGTTCAATCGCAACCGCGAACGGCTGGTCGTGCTGGACACGCGTTCCTCGGAGCTGGCCAAGTACGCGGCCAATGCGATGCTCGCGACCCGGATTTCGTTCATGAACGAGCTGGCGCGCCTTTCCGAGAAGCTGGGCGCCGATATCGAGCGCGTGCGCCACGCGATCGGAGCCGATCCGCGCATCGGACCGAGCTTCCTGTACGCGGGCGCCGGTTATGGCGGCTCGTGCTTTCCGAAGGACGTGCGCGCGCTGCTGGCGATGGCGCGCGAAAACCTGCTGCCCGCGCGCGTGCTGTCGGCGGTACACGACGTGAACGAGGAGCAGAAGCACCTGGTCGCCAGCCGGCTGCGCGAAGCGCTCGGCAGCGATCTGCACGGCAAGGTGGTCGCCGTCTGGGGCCTGGCGTTCAAGCCGAACACCGACGATGTGCGCGAGGCACCCAGCCTGGTGCTGATCCGCGACGTGATCGATTCCGGGGCGCGCGTGCGCGCCTACGACCCGCAGGCCCGGCACACCGCGGCCAGGTTTCTGAGCGAGCTGAAGCGGCGCATCGAATTCTGCGATTCGGCCCACCAGGCCTGCGAAGGCGCCGATGCGCTGGTGGTGGTCACCGAGTGGCTGGAATTCCGCAGCCCCGACTTCGCGTGGCTGGCTCGCACGCTGCGCGCGGGCGTGCTGATCGACGGCCGCAACCTGTACGAGCCGCGTCTGGCCCGGGCCGCCGGACTGCGGTACTACGGGATCGGCCGGGGGCCGGCCCGCTGAACGGCGCAACGCCTCGTCCGATCCCATGATATTGGTCACCGGCAGCGCCGGCTTCATCGGACAAGCCGTGTGCGCCGCGCTGCTGGCGCGCGGCGAGCACGTGGTGGGTCTGGACAATTTCAACGACTACTACGAGCCGAGGCTGAAACGCGACCGCGTCGCACGCCTTGCTTCGGAGGCGCACTTTGCGCAGGTCGAGGCCGAGCTGGCGGACCGCGCCGCGCTGGACGCGCTGTTCGCGCGCTTGCGGCCGCGTCGCATCGTTCACCTGGCGGCACAGGCGGGCGTGCGCCATTCGTTCGATCATCCGGAGGCCTATGTCCGCAGCAACCTGGTCGGCTTCGTCAACCTGCTGGAAGCGGCCCGCCACGACGGTTCAATCGAGCATCTCGTCTATGCGTCCTCTTCGAGCGTATATGGCGGCAATCTGAAACAGCCGTTCTCGGTGGACGATGCCGTCGATCAGCCGATCAGCCTGTACGCGGCGACCAAGCGGGCCAACGAGCTGATGGCGCGCGTGTACGCGCTGCAGTTCGGACTGAGGCTGACCGGTTTGCGCTATTTCACCGTGTACGGTCCGTGGGGCAGGCCGGACATGGCTCCGGTAAAGTTTGCGCGCGCGCTGCTGGCTGACCGTCCGATCGAGGTGTACGGCCATGGCGACATGCGGCGCGACTTCACCTATATCGACGACGCCGTGGCCGGCACGCTGGCCGCGCTGGACGACACCCGGCACTTCGGCGCAGTGCCGCACCGCCTGTACAACCTGGGCAACAGCCACCCCGAGCCGCTGATGCGTTTCATCCAGGAGCTGGCGCGGGCGGCCGGGCGCAGCCCGGTTCTGCAGATGCGGCCGATGCAACCGGGCGACGTGCGCTCCACTTCGGCCGACATCGAGGCCACCACGCGCGACCTGAACTGGCGCCCGACGACCCCGATCGAGGCCGGGCTGCCGCCGATGCTCGAGTGGTGTCGCAGCTACTACGGCGGCGGATAGTCAGGATTGCGCGCTGGGCGCGCTCCCGGGTCGAAGTCTGCAGCCCGGCACAGCGCGTGAATCCGTCAAGTGCCATGCCCCGCGTCCGGCGTCTGCTCCGCCGGCCAGGGGTGCTCGGACTTGCCGTTGAAGATGGAGTCCTTCTCGGCGGGCGCAAGGGTCCAGTCGCCCCGTGCGATCTCGGCCTGGAGCTGGCCGGGCGCCCAGCCCGAATGGCCGACGAAGATGCGCAGACCGTCCATGGGTTTATCCCGGCTGAGCAGCTCGCGCAGCAATTCCAGGCTCCCGCTGACGTAGACGCCCTCAAAGGCCTGGATCGCATGTTCGCGCGGCGTATCGGTGCGAAAAAGAAACCACACGGTCTCGATTTCGACCGGGCCGCCGAAGTACACCTTGTCGTGCAGTTGCGCGAGGCGTTCCAGATCGGGGAAAAGATGCGAGACGGCAACCTTCGTGGGCCTGTTGATGATGACGCCGGCGGGGGCAGGACCGATGTTGTTCATCACCAGCACCACCGAGTCCTTGAAATGGGGATCGGGCAGCTCGGCGCGAGCAACGAGGAGCATTGCGGTTAAAGGCTTCGCGTCGTCGGCGGAGGTCGGCCACGACGTCCCGAACAGGAGCAGGAACGCGCACAGGGCTCGGGTCGCGTCCCGCAGGAGATGAAGGCACAAACCGCTTCTCACTGGCCGACACCCGCCTCCGTGTCAGTTAGCGCAGTGTATCCGACCGCTTGCGGGCGAGCTCCTCAGGACGGGTCGTCGACCAGGGCGCGCCCCGCTTTCGTAGCCAGGAACCACGCCGACAGAGACAGGTCGGACGGTGCGATGGGCCGGTAGGAGTTCGACGGTTGATCCAGTTCGAATGCCTGCACCAGGCCGCTCGCCACCAGCCGCGCAAGCGCAGCGCAAACCGACTCGTTTGAAACCGAGCTTCCGAATTCGAGGGCGATGCCCCCGGCGAGGGTCTTGGGCGTTTCGAAATCGTCCAAGAGCCATCCCAGCACTTCGGCTTCCAGCGGATCGAGGTTCATGCCATCAGATCGCGAGCTTCCACTGAAACGTCTCGCCCGCCCCGAGCGGAACCACCCGCTCGGCCCCGAACGCCAGATCGGCAGGCGCCTGCCAGGGCTCGCGCCGCAGGGTGATTGTCTCGCGATTGCGCGGCAGGCGGTAGAAATCGGCGCCGTGAAAGCTCGCGAACGCCTCGAGGCGGTCCAGGGCGCCGGCCTGCTCGAAACAGTCGGCGTACATCGGCAGCGCCACGGGCGCCGTGAAGCAGCCCGCGCATCCGCACGCCGATTCCTTGTCACGCACCGCGTGCGGCGCGCTGTCGGTTCCCAGGAAGAACTTCGCACTGCCGCCGGTGGCTGCCCGCAGCAACGCCTGCCGATGCATCTCACGCTTCAGTACCGGCAGGCAGTACAGGTGGGGCCGGATCCCGTTGCGGCCGTCCGGACCGACAAACAGCGCGTTGCGGCTGTAGCGCAGGTGGTGGGCGGTGATCGTCGCTGCGATCCGATCGCCGCCCTCCTGCACACACTGCACCGCCTCGCACGTGGTGATGTGCTCGAACACGATGCGCAGCGACGGAAAGCGGCGGCGCAGCGGCAGCAGCACCGAATCGATGAACGCGCGCTCGCGGTCGAACACGTCGGCCGCCGGGTCGGTCGACTCGCCGTGCACGAGCAGCGGAAGATCCAGCGCCTGCATGGCCTCCAGCGCCGGCGCACATCGAACCGGATCGGTCACCCCGCTTTCCGAATGCGTGGTCGCGCCGGACGGATACAGCTTGACCGCGTGCACCAGACCCGAAGCGTGCGCGCGCCGGACCTCGGCGGCGGGCGTCGCGTCCGTCAGATACAGCGTCATCAGCGGCTCGAAGCGGTGCCCGGTCGGCAGCGCCGCCAGGATGCGCTCACGGTACGCAAGCGCCTGCTCGGTGCGCGTCACCGGCGGGCGCAGATTGGGCATCACGATGGCGCGGGCGAACACTCCCGAGGTGTGCATCAGCGCGTCCTTCAGCACCGGGCCGTCACGCAGGTGCAGGTGCCAGTCGTCGGGACGCGTGATGGCCAGCGTCTGCATCGGCGCCGTCACGCCTTGGGCGTGCGCCGGATCTTGGTCGGGCGCGTCAGGACCTCCGGCTGAAGGATCTCGCGCAGCTGTGCGGCCGAGATCAGGCCCCGTTCGAGCACGAGCTCGGCCACAGGGCGCCCGAACTTGATCGCATCCTTGGCCACCTCGGATGCCGCCTCGTACCCGATATACGGATTGAGCGCGGTGGCCAGGCCGGCCGACAGGTTCACTCTCTTTTCCAGCAGTTCGACGTTGGCGCGGATGCCGTCCACGCAGTTGTGGGCCAGCGTGCCACAGGCGGCCTGCAGGTGCGTGATCGACTTGAACAACGAGTAGGCCATGATCGGCTCGAAAGCGTTCAGCTGCAGCTGCCCGGCCTCGGAGGCCATCGTCACCGTGATGTCGTTGCCGATCACCTCGAACGCGACCTGATTCACGACCTCGGGAATGATCGGGTTGACCTTGCCCGGCATGATCGAAGAGCCGGCGGCGCGGGGCGGCAGCATGATCTCGCTCAACCCGGCCTGGGGGCCGGAGGAGAGCAGCCGCAGGTCGTTGCAGGTCTTGGACAGCTTGCACGCGATCCGCTTGAGCACGCCGGACAGCTGAACGAAGGCGCCCGTGTCCTGCGTGGCCTCGATGAAATTGGCGGCCGGCTTGATCGGCACGCCCGAAAACTGCGCCAGGTAGCGGCAGGCGAGCGGAGCGTAGTCCGGATCGGTGTTGATGCCGGTGCCGATCGCCGTGGCGCCCAGGTTCACCTCGGTGATCAGCGCCATCGCCTCGCGCAAGCGCTCCTCGTCCTCACCGAGCATGATCGCGTACGTCGTGAATTCCTGCCCCAGCGTCATCGGCACCGCGTCCTGCAGCTGGGTGCGGCCGATCTTCAGGATCTCGCGGAACTCGAACGCCTTCTTCTCGAAGGAGCCGCGCAGATCGGCCATCGCAGCGAGCAGCCGCCCGATCGCGAAGCACAGGCCCACCTTGACCGCGGTCGGATACGTATCGTTGGTGCTCTGCGAGGCGTTGACATCGTCGATCGGATGCAGCACCTTGTACTCGCCGCGCCCATGGCCCATCAGCTCCAGCCCGCGGTTGGCGATCACCTCGTTGAAGTTCATGTTGGTCGAGGTGCCCGCCCCGCCCTGGATCACGTCGACCACGAACTGGTCATGCAACTGGCCGGACTCGATCTCCTCGCAGGCCCGCACGATCGCGTCCGCCTTGACGGGCTCGATCAGTTTCAGATCGCGGTTCGCGCTGGCCGCCGCCCGCTTGACGATCGCGAACGCACGGATCAGATCGGTCACCACGCCGATCGGCACCGACGAGATCGGGAAATTCTCCAGCGCCCGCATCGTATGGATGCCGTAGTACGCCTGCGCCGGAACGGCCATCTCCCCGAGGGAGTCGCGTTCCACGCGGACCTCGCCTGCTTGCTGGCCGATTTTCGTGCGCGTCATCGTGTCTCTCCTGTCACCGTCATCTCCGCCCCTGTCCCGCTGGCGCGGGGGCTGGACCTTCTGTCTCCACCCTCACCCTCTCCCGCTGGCGCGGGGCTGGACCTTCTGTCTCCACCCTCACCCCCGCCCCTCTCCCGCTGGCGCGGGAGAGGGGAGATTCGTGCGGGGAATGGCCCATGGCCATTCCCCGAAGGATCGGATGGGATCAGATGGTTGCCGGGTCCCGTTCGTCTTCGCGCTGTTGCAACGCCCACATCCGCGCGTACAGGCCCTGGCGCGCCAGCAACTGGTCGTGGGTGCCGCGCTCGACGATCCGGCCCCGGTCCATCACGACGATCTGGGCCGCATCGACGATGGTCGACAGGCGGTGCGCGACTACGAGCGTGGTGCGATTGGCCGCGACCTCTGCCAGCTCGGACTGGATCACGCGTTCGGTGCGCGAATCCAGCGCGGAGGTGGCCTCGTCCAGCACCAGGATCGGCGGGTTCTTCAACAGCGTGCGCGCGATCGCGACCCGCTGCTTTTCGCCGCCCGACAGCTTCAGGCCCCGCTCGCCCACCAGGGTCCGGTAGCCGTCCGGCAGCGACTCGATGAACTCGTGGATGTGCGCCATGCGCGCGGCGGCGACGATTTCGGCGCGGCCGGCGCCGGGCCGGCCATACCCGATGTTGTATTCGATCGTGTCGTTGAACAGCACCGTGTCCTGCGGAACGATCCCGATCGCCGCCCGCAGCGACTTCTGCGTGACATCGCTCACGTCCTGTCCGTCGATCAGCACGCGCCCGGACTGCACCTCGTAAAAGCGGAACAGCAGCCGGCCCAGCGTGGACTTGCCCGAGCCGGTCGCTCCGACCACCGCGCACGTGGTGCCGGCAGCGATCGTCAGGTCGACATCGAACAACACCTGGCGGCGGGCGTCGTAGCTGAAGTTCACGTGCTCGAACCGAACTCCCGGGCTGGCCCCGTCCGGCGGCAGTGCCAGCGGGGCCGCATCCGGCCGGTCGGCAACCTCGCGCTGCTCCTGCAGCAGCCGGAACATGCGCTCGACATCGGCCAGCGCCTGGCGCAGCTCGCGGTAGATCACGCCCAGGAAGTTCAGCGGCACGTACATCTGCAGCATGAACGCATTGACCAGCACCAGGTCGCCGATGGACATCCGTCCGGCCGCGACGCCGGCGGCCGCGCGCCACAGCATCAGGGTCAGTCCGGCCGCGATGATCACCTGCTGACCGCTGTTCAGCACGTTCAGCGACTGCTGAGCCAGGATGCCGACGCGCTCCTGCTGCGCCAGCGTCGCGTCGTAGCGTTGCGCTTCGTAGTCCTCGTTGTTGAAGTATTTGACCGTCTCGAAATTCAGCAGCGAATCGACCGCGCGCGACGAGGCCTTGGCATCCAGCTCGTTGACCTGGCGCCGGAACTTGGTGCGCCAGTTGGTCACCACCAGCGTGTACGTGATGTACAGCCCGAGGCTGACCGCGACGATCAGCGCGAACGATGGTTCGTAGTGCGACAGCAGATAGCCGAACACCAGGCCGATCTCGACCAGGGTCGGCACGATCGAGTACAGCGTGAAGCTGACCAGCGAGGAAATGCCGCGGATGCCGTGGTCGATCTCGCGCGTGACCGCGCCAGTGCGCCGCTCCAGGTGATACCGCAGCGACAGCGAATGCAGGTGCCTGAACGTTTTCAGCGCGAGCGCGCGCACGGCCGACTGCGTCACTCGCGCGAAGAAGAACTCGCGCAGCTCGGTGAACACCGATGTGGCCAGCCGCAGCGCTCCGTAGGCAACGATCAGTGCGATCGGGATCGCCGCCGGCGCCGCATCGCGCGGCACCGACAGGCTGTCGACGATGTGCTTCAGCAGTACCGGCACGCCCACCACGGCCACCTTGGCCCCGATCAGGCACAGCACCGCGAAGACCGCGCGAGTCCGGTAGGCCCACAGGTAGGGCAGCAGCATCCGCACCGTGTGCCACTGGCTGCGCCCGGGCTCGGGCGGAACGTGCGGCGTGCGGCCGGGCGGCGGCCTCACGCCTCTCACCTGCTGCTCCTCATGGTCGAATGCCTTCCAAATTGCCTGCGCCTGCGGCATTATCGCGCGGGTTCCTTCGAGCGCGCGACCCTGACGCTGATCGAGATGACCGACCGCGTTTCCCTGCCGGACGAGGAGCCGATCCTTCGCGTGGTTCCGATGCCCGCCGATGCGAATATGCACGGCGACGTGTTTGGCGGCTGGATCATGTCCCAGGTCGACATCGCCGGCGGGATCCTGGCCGCCCGGCGCGCCAACGGGCGGGTGGCCACGGTCGCGGTCACCAGCTTCGTGTTCAAGCAGCCCGTGTTCGTCGGCGACCTGCTGTCATTCTACGGAACCATCGTGCGCACCGGGCGCACCTCGATCACGGTCGACGTCAGCGTGTACACGGAACGCAGCCGGCTGAAGGTCGAGACCGCCAAGGTGACGGAGGCCACGCTGGTCTACGTTGCCACCGACGAGCAGCGCCAGCCACGCATGCTGCCGCCGCTGGAAGACTGACTTCACCCTCACCCCCTCCCCTCTCCCGCTTCGCGGGCGAGGGGCGATACAGCGTGCCGCTGGGAGCACCACGAACCTGCTGCGATCGGTCGCCCCTCGCCCGCGCAGCGGGAGAGGGGAGGGGGTGAGGGCGGTTCAATCGAACGGATACGGCCCGTCGTAGTGGCCGGTGTACGCGGTATGGGTCACCAACGTCTGCCCGGTCCACAGGTGCAGCTGGAAAGCGGACGGTTCCATCACGAAACGGGCGGGGCTTGCCGTCTTCAGATCGAGCAACACCTGGTGCGCCGTACTCGGGCAGACGCTCGCCAACGTTCCGGCGAAGAGGGCCTGGATCGGCCGGTGCAGGTGACCGCAGATGATGCGCTGCACCCGGGGAAAGCGCCGCACGATCCGCTCGAGCGCCGATGGCTCGCGCAGCGCCATCTCGTCCATGCGGCCGATCCCGGTTGAAAACGGCGGGTGGTGCAGCGCGATCACGGTGGGCCCATCCGACTGGGCCAGCCGCTGCTCCAGCCATCGCAGGCGCTGCGCGCACAGCGTGCCTTCCGGCTGACCGGCGATCACGCTGTCGAGCGCCAGCACCCGGACCGGGTAGCCGGCGATCGCGTACTGCAGGAAGCCATCGCCCGGCAGGTAATCGTGATCCGGGAAAGCGGCGCGCAGCGCG
>Ga0307478_10000942_pt1 | contig 27256 bp, 20 predicted proteins | sample atmos_gasesECM4C_2_FD_203713 | JGI IMG/M metagenome (GOLD analysis project Ga0307478, IMG submission 203713) | Hardwood forest soil microbial communities from Morgan-Monroe State Forest, Indiana, United States - atmos_gasesECM4C_05 | ecosystem: Environmental > Terrestrial > Soil > Temperate...
GGCACGTTCATCGCCGCTTATCGCATTGCCTTCGATGGCTGGACGGCGGAACAAGCGATTCAGGAAATGCGCGCGTTCCACTATCTGGAGTTCTGGCACCCAATATGAAACATTACGTTCAACATTTCCCGGAGCGCCTTGCGCATTCACCCCAGCTCGCGTCATTCCGCCAAATGTCCGGACACTAGCCAGATTTCCGTTCGAGTGCATCCCTGGGATCGGTCTAAAGGGGTCTCACTTCCCCTCGTCGCTGAGAGCAATGGCTAACGAAAACGCGTCGAGGGGTTCACCGTCAGTCGCGCTGAATTGCAAACCGATGGTAACATGCGTCATCGTTCTAGGACGGTTAGGACGGACCGTTAGAATTGGGAGCTACGCAGGTCGGCGGCGATGATTGTCCAGTGGGGTGGGTAAAAAGGCCAGAATTCGCCGAAGAGGAAGCGTAGGTGTGCAAACTCTGAAACTGAAGTCCTCGAATCGGATGCCATCGAATCTTACTGACTCAAACGAAGCCAGATACGCGCTCGTAGCGACCGTCGGCAAACGGAATTTGGCCTGCCCGTGCACAATTGAGGAGAGGCGCGGTTGAGGAATCATTTCTTCATCACCGGGACGGATGCAGGGGTAGGCAAGACGACGCTCGCGGCGCTGCTTTGCGCAGCGCTGGACGCGGTGTATTGGAAGCCGATTCAAACCGGCACGCTGGAAGGATCGGATCGCGTCACGGTGATGCGCCTCGCGGGGATCGGCACGGACCGCACGATTGATGAGGTATACAAATTTGTGCCCCCGGTGTCGCCGGACCTCGCCGCGCGGTGGGCCGGTACGGAGATTGATCTGGGGCGGATCAATTTGCCGAGCAGCTTAAATAATGATTGGGTGGTCATCGAGGGCGTGGGCGGCGTGCTGGTGCCCATCAATCAGAAACAATTCATGCTGGATATGATGGTCAAATTCAAGCTGCCGGTGATTTTGGCGGCGCGGAGCAGCATCGGCACGGTCAATCACACCCTGCTCACGTTGGCGGCGCTGCATGCGGCGGAATTGCCCGTGCATGGTGTGGTGCTGATCGGCGATCAGAACCGGGAAAATCGCGAAACGATCGAGCGCTTCGGGCATGTCCGGGTAATCGGCGAAATTCCCAGATTGCCAAATTTGCACCGCACCGCGCTCATGCAAGTGTTCATGAGCCATTTCGATCGCGGCGCATTCTCACAGTAGCGGCACGGTAGAGCCAACGGGGGAACACTTCTCATTGCGCGCACAGCTCGGCGCTTGGAAGCAAAAGATTGTGGCATTCGCCGGGGCGTTGGGTGCGCCAGGGCTATTCTTGATTTCATTCCTTGACTCATCCTTCCTGACTTTTCCCGTGATCAATGATTTGCTGCTGATCGAGCTTTCCATACGGCGCCCGGCGCGCATGCCGTTGTACGCCAGCATGGCGGTGCTCGGCTCGCTGCTGGGATGCGTCGTATTATTTCTATTGGCTCGTAAGGTCGAGGAAACTGCGTTTCATCAGAAGGTCGGCCCTCGCGGCAGGGCCATCCGCCACTGGGTCGAGCGCAACGGATTCGGGGGGATGCTGATAGCCGCAATGTTGCCGCCGCCCACTCCCTTCAAATTTTTTGTGTTGGCTGCCGGCGTTTTTGAAGTTCCGCTTACGAGTTTCGCTTCGGCAGTGGGCCTGGCGCGGGTGATTCGCTATTTCGGAGTTGGATATTTAGCCATCCGTTATGGCGCGGACGCCCTGCCATACTTGACGCGTCACAAATTGCAAGTGGCCGTAGTCGTGATCGTGTTTGTGGCTATAAGTTACGTGGTGTCGCGGGTGGTCTTGCGGGAACGAAAACATTCACAAGACGAAGTCTAGCGAGCGGGAATTTTTTGGAGTGCGGCGGTCTAGTTTACCCTGAGCCTGCCTGCCGCAGGCGGGCTTCGAAGGGCCGCCGCTTTCACAGCGTAGGAAACAATGACGATCCCTCGCGCGAGCACAATCTCAAACGTGGGCTGAATTTTTGCTTCGTGCGCTCGGCCGTTAAAGCGGCGGCAAGACCGCCGCACTCCAAGTACTACTTTCGATCCCAGGCGAGTTCGTCGCTCAACACTTTGCCATTCGGATCGGTTTCAACGATTGCGATTACGCCAGGGCCAGCGTGGACTTCGCGTTGTTCGGCCAAATCGCGCACTTGGACGCGGTATCCGGTATTCGTTTTCTCCACGGTAGCTTTGGGGAATTTTGCGATGCCGAGCAAGCGACGCACTGAATCCGTTGCGCGCGCGGCGTCCAGGGGCGCGGAAGACTCCGGCTTGTAATAGACTGTTGCAGCATCGGGGTTGAACGAGGCGGGGAAAGAAACACGCAATTCAAAATCGTGCAGGGACCGCTCAGTTTCCACGATCCCATTCCAGTGAAATGGTGAATCGGACTCGGCAAAGGCGGCGACGCGACGAGGGAGCTCACCGCGATAAGAACGCGCTTCCATGGGTGCAACGGCATCGCTGTGCAGCATCGACCGACCCCCGACGTAAATGCCCACGGTAAGAAGTGCTAGGATTGCGCCGATGCGCCCGCGTGGAGCCTTCGATTTCGCTCCGATTTCTTCCGTCACCAAACCGAGTAGTCGCGGCAGCAGCACGCCCGCCAGCAGAATCAACAAAATCCAGAGGTCGAAATGCGCAACCCAGTCGGCCGAAAATCGCTGCGCCCGAAAGGGCCAGAGAAGCTGCACGCTCTCGTTCTGGGTCAGGTCCATCGCGACGTGCAGAGAGCAAGCCACGAGCAGCGCCAGTAAGACAGTTCGAATCGAGTCTGCATTGGATTTGTGCCTGTTGATGAGCGAAACCGCGATCACAAAAGCGGCGACGATCACCAGCGTCCCAAGGATCGAGTGCGCAGCGGTTCGATGCCAGCCGAGGAAGGCGGAGGGACTCACATTCGCGCTCAATTGGTCGAGATTTGCGACGGCGCCAGCGAAGATGGTCGCGAGCACAGTGACGCGCGAGGCTCTCGGGAACGCGGCGCGCGTAATGGCATAAGACGCCAACCCGTGCGTCAAAGCGTCCATTTAATTCTTGGATTGCACTGGAATTTTCGCCGCGGCGTCTTTTGGAACCAGAAGCTTCAGCGCGCGCGGGACAATTTTGAATTCGACGGGCAGGCGGGCCAGCGGCTCGCCGTCAACCTGCGCGTAAACCGGATTGGAGTCGAGCGGCTCGCAAACAATGCTCTTGGCTTTCCAATAGTGCACACCTTGGGTGCCACGTAACTTGCCGGCCCACAGCGTCGGGAGATAACTCAAGTAGCGGAAGCCGCTACGCGTGGTGAGGCCCATGATTTCGAACTCGTCGGCGTACAGGTCGGCTTCGTCGGTGATGCGAAACGGGCCACCGTAATGCTTGGTTCTGCCGACAACCACCAGCGAGACGTCCAGTTTTTCCTTGCCGGTCACGACACGAAAATGCGGATATTTGTACCGGAAGATTTCGCGAGCCCCTTGCCACCAGTAGGCGAGGATGCCGACGCGCGCTTTCAGTTCCAGATCGATCGAGTAGACAATCGTGCCGTCGGGGCCGGCGCCGGCCACGCTGAGGAAGTAGCGAGCCTTCGATGGCTCTTTGACCGGTGTGGCCAGGCCCAGTGCTATTTCCTTCACTTCGGCGTGCAGCAATTTTTCCGCGGCGGCAGGGATATCCCAGGGCAACTCGATTTCCTTGGCCAGTACGTTCGCTGTTCCACCGGGCAGCAGTGCGAGAGGTACGCGATGGCCATTTTGCTGGGCAGCCAGGCCATTGATGATTTCATTTAGCGTGCCGTCGCCGCCGCAGGCGATCACCAACTGGCGCCCTTCCGCGGTAGCTCGCTCCGCCATAGCAGTGGCGTCGCCGGGGGCGCGCGTTTCCTGAAGATCCACCTCTATACCGCCGAGGGACAGAATGCGGCGAGCTTCGTCGAGCCGGCGGCGCCGTCCGCTGCCGCCGTTGCCGGCGTTCGGGTTGTGAATCAGCAAAGCATTCTGAAGGTTTGGCTGCATCGTCCCTTTCCGGGGCGCCGTCTAGCCGCGCCGTGAATTCTCCATTCTATATAATATGATGCGTATTCCAGTGAACGTTCTTCCGAGGGTTCCATGGCCAAGGCGGTAGCCGCCAAACGCGAGATCACCAAGCAGGAAATCGAAGCCCTGCGTGACAAGCTGCGCCATCACGAATATCTCTATCACGTGCTGGACCAGCCGGAAATTTCGGACGCCGCCTACGACCGCTTGATGAACCGCCTCAAGGAACTCGAGGCCGCGCATCCGGAGCTAGTCACTCCCGATTCGCCGACGGTACGCGTAGGCGCCACTCCCCGCGAAGGCTTTCAGACCGTGCAGCACGCCCGCCCCATGCTCAGCCTGGACAACGCCTTTTCCTATGAGACTCTGGGCGATTTCGACCGCCGCGTCCGGCAGGGCAGCGGCCGAGAGAAAATCGAGTACATCGCCGAGCACAAATTCGATGGCCTGAGCATCTCGCTGCAGTATGTCGATGGCGGCCTCGCCCGTGGCGTCACGCGCGGCGACGGGCGCACCGGCGAAGACGTGACGCCCAACGTGAAGACCATTCGCTCCATCCCTCTGCGAGTTGACCTGGCTTCCCTGAAAAAACTCAAGCTCCCCGCCAGCTTCGAAGTTCGCGGTGAAGTCTTGATGACTCGCAAAGCCTTCGAGGCCATGAACCGCCAGCAGGAGAAGAGCGGCGGAAAAATCTTCGTCAACCCGCGCAACGCCGCCGCCGGCTCCGTTCGAGTCCTCGATCCCTCCATCACCGCCCGCCGCCGCCTCGAATTTTTTGCCTATTACTTGCTGGTCGATGGCGATGTCCCTTTCCCCAAACACTCCGATTCCCTGGAAGCCCTAAAGCAATTGCGCTTCCGGGCCTCCGAAGATTGGAAGCTCTGCGACGGCATCGAGCAAGTCTACAAATATTGCGACGCCTGGGAGCCCAAGCGCGAGGAGCTGCCGTACGAAATCGACGGCGTGGTGATTAAGGTCAATTCGCTGGGCATTCAGCGCGAACTCGGCTACACCGCAAAAGCCCCGCGCTGGGCCATTGCCTATAAATATCCCGCGCGTCAGGAAACCACCGTGGTCAACGACATTCGCGTGCAGGTCGGCCGCACCGGGACGCTCACCCCCGTCGCCGTGCTCGAGCCAGTGCAGGTTGGAGGCGTCACTGTCAGCCGTTCCACACTCCACAACATGGACGAAATCGATCGCCTCGGCCTGCAAATCGGCGACACGGTCCTCATCGAGCGCGCGGGCGAAGTCATCCCGCACGTCCTCAAAGTCACCAAGGAAGGGGCCAATCGCAAGCCGTTTCGTATGCCTAAGAACTGTCCGGAATGCGGCAGCGCCATTCACCGCGCCGAAGGCGAAGTGGCCTACCGCTGCGTCAACGCCGCCTGCCCCGCGAAGCGCAAAGAATCCCTGCTGCATTTCGCCAGCCGCCATGCCATGGACATCAACGGCCTCGGCGACAAAATCGTCGACCAGCTGGTCGACAAAGGCATGGTCAAGGACGTCGCCGACCTCTACACCCTCAAGCTCGACGACGTAGCCAATCTCGACCGCATGGGCGAAAAGTCCGCGCAAAATCTTCTGGCCCAAATCGCCGCCAGCAAAAAACACACGCTAGCCCGCCTGATCTACGCGCTGGGCATCCGGATGGTCGGGGAACGCACCGGCCAGCTCCTCGCCGAACATTTTTCTTCGCTCGATGATTTGGCCGAAGCCAAGGAAGATCAACTCTTCGAGGTAACCGAAGTCGGCCCCAAAGTAGCCGCCGCCATAGCCGAATTTTTCTCCGAACCTGCCAACCAAAAAATAATCAAGAAGCTTGATAAAGCCGGCGTCCGCCCCACCGCCGAAAAGCGCGTCTTCAAAAGCCAGAAATTCGCCGGCAAGTCCTTCGTCTTCACTGGCGCTTTGACCAATCGTAGCCGTGAAGAAGCCGGCCAGTTGGTAATGCAACACGGCGCCAAAGTCTCCAGCTCAGTGAGCAAGAAAACCGACTACGTAGTAGTAGGCGCCGACCCCGGCTCCAAATTCGACAAAGCCAAAGAGCTAGGTGTCCCAGTCCTAACCGAGCCGGAATTCGAGAAGCTCCTCCGTTCAGCGTAACCGCTGCCCGCTCTTTTGTAGTGGCGCGGCATGCTGCGCCCGCGCGAGCTTGCGAGCGCGTCTTAGGTGGCTGCCGTGCGCCGCTTACCCTGAGCCCCGACCGTCCCGCTACACGACAAAAGACGACACTACCGCCCCCGGCGAGCGGTGACGCACCATGTCGCTTGCATGAAGGCGCCATAGCGCACACGATGGACCAACTCGTTCACGACCTGAGCGGCCGCAAATCAGTCGCCCAGAACGTTCCCCCCAAGGAGATCGACATGCCCCGGCAAATTAAATTTGATGAAATATTCTTTGAGTCTGGTGGCCAGGCGGCCCCCGTGGAGCGCCGATGGCTTTCCCGGTCCTTCCGCTTCCACGCGACAAACATTCTGTGCATGGCCGCTCTGGCAGGGCTGGCCGGGTGTAATGGGGGGTCCAGCAGTCCACCGCCGCCGCCCGCGCCCGTCAATCCGAATCCTGCGCCCAGTGCGGCTTCCCTGAATCCCAGCTTGACTCTCGCGGGCGGGGCAGGGTTCAACCTCACGGTGACCGGGGCCAATTTCATACAGGCATCGACCGTGCAATGGAACGGGAGCCCACGCCCAACCACCTTTGGCTCAAGCACGAGCTTGCAAGCATCCATCGCGGCCGCGGACGTCGCCACCGCGGGGACCGCCATGGTGAGCGTCGCAACCGCGGCGCCCGGAGGAGGTACATCGACCGCCTTGGCTTTCGCGATTAACGTACCCAATCCCGTCGTTGCCATCTCGCCCGTCTCCGCGATCGTAGCCGCGGGCGGTCAGCAGCAATTCACCGCCAGCGTCAGCAACGCACTCACCCAGGCAGTCACCTGGCAGGTCAACGGAATCAGCGGAGGCAACGCAACCGTAGGCATCATCTCCAACGCAGGTCTGTACATCGCTCCGTTGGCTCAGGCAGGCGTAACGATCACCGCGGTTTCCCAGGAAGACGCCAATAAATCGGCCGCCGCCTCGCTATCCGTGCTGGCGCCACACGCCATCGGCGTCCGTCCGACCGCGACCATTGCTGAATTTTTCGACCATAGCACCGGAAACGCGTTTGTGCCGCGAGGCAACAACTACATTCGACTTGCCGCGCAGACTTTTCCGGACGGCAGCGTGCAAGTCTCCCATTCGACGTTCAATATCGGGCTCTACGATGGTGTTGGACTTGACTCAGCGCTGAATCAAATGCAAACGAGCGGATACAACATCGTGCGCGTGTTCCTGAATGGATGCTGCCACGACAATACCATCGGAAATCCCGCCGGAGGGCTGTCCTCCGTGTATCTGGCCAACCTGGCGGATTTCCTTAAACGGGCCAAGCAACACGGGATTTGGGTCATCGTCGAGGCAGATTGGGTGCCCGCGTTCGGGGGATACACGGCAAACTATGCGGGCTGCACGAATTTCAGTAATTTCAACACCCTGAATTTGTGCGCCGGAGGAGTGCAGGCCGTTACCATTTTCTTTCACGACATTGTTCAAGGTTTAATCAACGCAAGCGCGCCCTTGGATGCGATCTTTGCATACGAACTGCGCAACGAATACTACTACGACTCAAATTTTCCTCCGCTCAGTTGGACAAGCGGAACGGTAACCACCGCGGACGGACAGACCTACGACATGAGCAATGCGGCCTCCCGGCAGCAGATGATGGACAACGGCCTCATCTTTTTTAGCGACCGGGTGCGCGCCGCCATCCTCGCGCTCGATCCCACCGCACTTGTAGAGGTAGGTTTTTTTGTGCCACAAGCACCAAATCCCACGCGTTTCGGAGATCCTCGGGTCATCACTGTGTATCCGGCCATGGCCAACTCCACGGCTGATTTTGTGAGCGTGCATCCGTATCCATTGGCCGGCGGTCTGACCTTTGCGCAGTACGCTCAAAATTTCGGATTCGTCGGATATCAACAGCAAAAGCCGGTGGTGCTCGAGGAGTTCGGTGTCTTGGAGTCGGACTATCCCGTGGAAGCCACGGCCGCCAGCGTGGCACAAAACTGGGAGGTGCAGTCCTGTGCATACGGCATCAAAGGCTGGTCTTTCTGGACCTGGGATACGTCCACTGCGGAGCAAGTTCCCCCGCCGTTTTGGCCGGCCGCGTTAGGCGCAGGCTTCATCGCCCAAACATTATCACCCGCAGTCCGCCCCGACCCCTGCCAGTAACTCCTCGTTCGACGCGCAATGTTGGAGTGCGGTGGTCTTGTTTATCCTGAGCCTCGAGGGGCCGCCGCTTTCTCGGTGGCAGGCCGGCGCAAACGTATCCTCGCTTCCGACCCTGCCTTTTTCTTTAGGAGGTGGCGGCTTCAGCCGCCACGTTCAAGCGCAAGGCAAAATGGGCTTTAGCCGCTGAAGAAAGGCTCTGTATTTGGGGTCAGAGCTTTCAGTTCAATTGTAGCGCCCGCTTTCCGAAGCGGGCTCTGCGGGGCGAATGAATCTAGGTGTAGGGTTGGCGCGGAAACGGTCACACACCGGCGAGGGCAACCGGACCGTCACGCCGCTGCGGCGACGATGGTGTAGAACTCTTCCCGCTGTTGGAGAGCCGTGAGAAGGGCGAGCGCTTTTCCGTAGGCCGCTATCGCACCGGTCAAATTGTGGTATGCCGGGGAGTCTTTAGCCATCAGGCGCCTGGCGATTTGGGCGTCCGCTGACAACTCAAGGATTCGTGCAATGGCTTGCGCTGCTTGACCCGAATTAGATTTCATGGGACCGGGCTCCTTCTAATCCATTAGACGTCCTCGTCCCAACAACCGTTATTTCCTCATGTCAACAAAATGTGAAGCGCTTGTCCCAACGGGTGACAGCGGGGTCCCTGAAGACAGGTTTCGTTTTGGGGGTCGCCGATTCTTATCTTGGCCTGAAATGAAACGGGACCCAGCCGCGTATATAAAAGCAGCGTCCGAGGTGTCGGCGCTCAAATCTGCACGGTCAGGAGAATGAGATGAAATTCCAGGCAATGGCGTCAGCAGTGGTGTTGTTCCTGGTATCCACGGCGGCTTTCGCACAGGATTCCAAAGCTCCGCAGGGGGCCTCGAACAGCAAGGGAGAGCAGGCTTCACAGGGTCCGTTCAGCACGTACAATAAAATCTTTTACGCAAGGATGAAGACCATCCTCGTCAGTTCCGCTGAAAAAATGCCCGAAGAGAGTTACAACTTCAAGCCCACGGAAGCCGTCCGCAGCTACGGCCAGATCGTGGGACATGTCGCGGACGCGCAATATAACTTTTGTTCGCTGGCACTCGGAGAGAACAACCCCGGTTTCAAAATCGAGGAGACCAAGACCACGAAAGCCGATCTCGTTGCCGCGCTGAAAGGTGCGCTCGCCTACTGTGACAAGGCCTATGACGGCATGACGGATGCGTCCGGCGCGCAAATGGTGAAATTGTTCGGCATGGATATGCCCAAATTCGGCGTGCTGAACATTAACAACGCGCACGACATGGAACACTACGGCAATCTCGTCACCTACATGCGGATGAAGAACATTGTTCCCCCATCGACGGAACAGGCCCAGGCGGCGCAGCAGAAAAAGTAATCGCACTTCATAGCGGCGCCACTCGTCACTCGCCACTATCCCAAGCTATAATGAAGTTGGCGGACGGGCCGGGTGATCGCTGGCCCCGAGCAATCGGGGCGGGAGGAAAGTCCGGACACCGTCGTCGTAGGCTCGCAAGAGCCGGTGACGAAGACCCTTCGGCCGCTTTGCGGCGGCTGAGGGCAACCCCTCGTCCTCCTTCGGAGGCTCGGGGTAAAGGGCAACGCGCCTGGTAACGCCAGGGGACGGCCACGCAGGCTCTGCCGCAATGCAGAGTTTCCCGCCCGAGTTGAACACTTGGACGGGTGGCGTCGAGTTCCACTCGACGCGGTGCGGCTCAGTTACGGAAAGTGCCACAGAGAATATACCGCCGGCGGCGCAGCACGGTGGCATCGCGCAGGGAAACCTGCGGGACGTCTTCGAAAAAGTTCCGGGCTAATCGCCCGGACAAAGCTGAATCGTTAGGCAAGGGTGAAAAGGTGGGGTAAGAGCCCACCGCTCCGATGGCAACATCGGAGGCACGGAAAACCCCGCGTGGTGCAAGGCCAAATAGGAGGGGAGAGCCGGCCCGGCTCGCTGAGCAACTTCGCGAAAGCGAACGCGCTCCCTCCGCGATGGCGTAAGCTGTCGCAGAGGAGAACCCTCGGGTAGGCTGCTGGAGTCACACCGCGAGGTGCGACCTAGAGGAATGATCGCCGCAGCGCGCAATTTGCTTTAACAAATTGCGCGCCGCACAGAATCCGGCTTACAGGCCCGTCCGCCACTTTTTTGATGGTTCACAAACCTTAGCGCAAAAATCTGTTCACCAGTTTCTACCACCTGCGGTCTTCAAGTCGGACTTGATCGGCGATTCGTGCATGCTGAGGATATACCAACGGTTATCGGATCTGCGGCAAAGCATCATGCCCCGACCTTCGGTGTGAGTGGAGCGAGATTCAATCTTGTAGTCATACAAACTCCATACAACGTTGCCCACCGCTCGTTGCTCGCTCGTCGTGATTGACAGATGGACGTCAGGAGTGGTGCCAAAATATTTTTGCTGAAAATGATTGGTGGCCTCGTTTCGTCCGCGCAGTTCGCCGCTTGGGGTGCTCAATACGAAATCCGGATCGAAACAGGAGGCCAATTTGTCGGCATCCTTGTTATTAAAGGCTTCTGAACAGGAATGCATTGCTTTATCCATATCCGCGATGAGGGAGGCTTCCGAAGAACTTGTTGGCGCGATGCCGAGTCGGGCGACACTGCGTTTCAGATCGATCGTTACGCCCAGTTGTTCCAAAAGATCCACTCCAAGGATTCCGTCGACCTCACCGCCGCACGCTTTGGCGATAGGGCTTAGGTTAATCGCCGGCAGCTTGACAACCAGCAGGATGTGATTGCCCAAGGAGAGTTCGCCGATGGAAACTTCACGTGCGTTGAGTGCGGTTGTTTCATTCCAGGATTGGATGCGGACCGCTCGGCTTTGCCCCCGGGGAAATGACTTTTCGTTGAGCAGGGATGTGGCAGCTGTATCGATCAGAAAGCGTTTGTCGACGTTGTCCACCCGCAGAATTACAATTGGCAGACGATCACAGTGCTGGAGGGGAATCTCGGTTCCGCCAGCGGGGGCCTGAGCCGGAGTCGCGTGCGCAACGGGGAAGTAGCTCAACCCCAAGATGACCCAAGCGAGTAAACGCAGACTGATTCGCATCACTGCCTCAATTGTACGGTTCCCGTGGCTTGGTCTATGCGCTGCAGAATCGCACCGCGGATCAGCCGGAATGCGTTTTGATCACGGAACAGGCGCGAGCTCCAGTTTGCTCCCATCGCAAGCGCCTGAATTTCGAATGCCAGCTGGCGCACATCCACTTCTTTTTTGATTTCGCCGGCAAGCTGGGCGTCTTGAGCGGCGCGTTCCAGATTTCCCAGCCACTTCTTCATCAACTCCACGATTCGATCGCGGACGCGGCCGGGCCGGTCATCAAATTCCAGCGACGCGGCGGAAAAGAAGCAGCCACCGGGGAAAACCTTTTTCTCTCCGTAGGACAGCCAGTTCTCGCAAAGCGCCCGAAGACGCTTAAGCCCGTGGAATGCATAGGCGGGACGAACTACTTTTTCGACGAAGATGTCGCGGGCCTCATCGACTACCGCACACTGCAGATCTTCCTTGGAGCCGAAGTGGGCGAATAGACCGCTCTTGCTGATTCGGAGCGCGGACGCCAGCTTGCCGATTGTCAATCCCTCAAGCCCTTCGAGGGAGGCGAGGTTGACTGCCTTTCGCAGGATTGCCTGGCGGGTTTTCAGCCCGCGTGGGCGCCGCAGGGGAGTTTTCAGCGCGCTGCCGGTGTGCCTGTGCGGCGGAGGAGCGTGCTTCGCGCGTGGTTGGTTGGTCTTCATGTTCGAGGCGGATAATAGCACGACCGTTCGTATTATTACAATGGATTAAAGGCCACCGATTCGTTGAAGACCGGAGTCTACACTTGCTACGTTCGTTGCCGGATGTTCCGGATTCCGATAGTCACCCACAGATAAATGTGACTAACACTGCGACCCTTGTATATAATCCGGCCCATCATGGCAAACCGAGAAACGCTATACCAAGTGGCCGACCGGGTCGCCACGATTACTCTCAACCGGCCCGACAAACTGAACGCGTGGACGGCCATCATGGAAGGCGAAGTGCACGCAGCGATGGAAGAGGCGGAGCAGGACGAAAACGTTCGCGTGATTGTGCTGACGGGCGCCGGACGCGGATTTTGCGCGGGCGCGGATATGTCGCTCTTGAACACGGTCGCACAGAAAGGGCTCGACGAAGCAAGGCGGACCCAGGCGGTGCAACCCGCGAGTGGAGGCCACGAGGGTGCCCGAGCGGACTTCCGAAAAAAATACTCGTATTTTCCCGCGCTTACCAAGCCTGTGATTGCGGGCATTAACGGCCCGGTGGTGGGTTTGGGCTTGGTGATTACACTATATTGCGATTTGCGTTTTGCCTCCGCTGGAGCCCGATTCGGTACAGCGTTTGCCCAGCGGGGACTGATCGCCGAGTACGGTATGGCGTGGATGCTGCCGCGACTGGTGGGACACGCCAACGCGCTGGATCTGTTGTTTACCGCAAGAATGATCGACGCCACGGAAGCACTGAGAATGGGGTTGATCAACCGGATTTATCCGCAAGAATCGTTTTTGGATTGCGTTCAGAAACACGCGATAAATTTGGCCGCAAGCGTCAGCCCTCGGTCCGTGCGGGTGATCAAGCGTCAAGTGTATGACGCGATGTTCCAGACGCTCGCGGAATCGTTTGAGAGTTCCGAGCAAGAAATGCTGGCGAGCCTGCAGTCTGAAGATTTCAAGGAAGGCGTGGCACACTTCATCGAGAAACGGGTTCCGGCTTTCACCGGCAGATAAGGAACCTCCCGTGAACTTCGAGTTCAGCGACAAGGTGAAGGATCTGCAACGCCGCCTGCAAGCCTTCCTGGATGAACAAATCTATCCGAATGAGCAGCGCTACCACGGCGAGATTGAGCGGAATCGCTGGTCACCCACGAAGATCATCGAAGAGCTGAAGGCAAAAGCGCGGGCGGCCGACTTGTGGAATCTGTTCCTGCCCGAAAGCGAGCATGGCGCAGGACTTACGAATCTGGAATACGCGCCGCTCTGCGAGATGATGGGCCGCAGCGAGATAGGACCCGAGGTTTTCAATTGCTCGGCTCCGGACACGGGCAATATGGAAGTTCTCGCCCGCTATGGCACGCCGGAACAGAAGGAACGGTGGCTAAAGCCATTGCTGGCAGGCGAAATCCGCTCGTGTTTCGCGATGACCGAGCCCGCAGTGGCATCCTCCGATGCGACAAACATCGAAGCGCGGATTGCTCGCGACGGCGATCACTACCTTATCACGGGCCGGAAGTGGTGGACGTCCGGAGCAGGCGACCCACGCTGCAAGATCGCGATCTTCATGGGTAAGACCGATCCTTCGGCAGCGCCTCATCGGCAGCAGTCGATGATTCTGGTGCCAATGGATACGCCGGGAGTGAAAGTCGAGCGAATGTTGAGAGTGTTTGGATACGATCACGCGCCGCACGGTCACGGTGAAGTAACCTTCGAAAATGTGCGCGTTCGGGTCTCGAACATTCTTCTTGGCGAAGGCCGTGGCTTCGAGATAGCGCAGGGGCGGCTGGGGCCGGGGCGCATCCACCATTGCATGCGATGCATCGGAGTAGCGGAACGCGCACTGGAAACAATGTGCAAACGCGTACAGGTGCGCACGGCTTTCGGGAAGCCGCTGGCCGAGCAGGGCACGATTCGAGCGGCCATTGCCGAGTCTCGCATGGAGATCGAACAAGCACGGCTGCTGACGCTCAAAGCCGCGTACATGATGGACACTGTGGGGAACAAAGCGGCGCGGGCCGAAATCGCGATGATTAAAGTGGTTGCGCCTAATGTTGCCCTGCGGGTGCTGGATCGCGCCATACAGGCACATGGAGGCGCCGGCGTCTCACCGGACACATTTCTGGCGGCCGCGTGGGCGAATGTGCGCACCCTGCGAATTGCCGACGGACCGGATGAAGTTCACCTGGAATCGATCGCTAAGTGGGAACTGGCCAAAGACAAGAAATCGGCAGGGGCGCAGGCTTCGCACTGATAGTGAAAACCTGCGTGCGAAACGGCAAATCCCCACCACCGGAGAAGTTGATGTCTCCACTGGTCGTTAACAATCCACTAGCGCTCAAAGAACTGGTTGGCCGGGAATTTGAGGTCACGGAGTGGTTTGTTGTCGCGCAGGATCGGATCGCACTTTTTGCGGAAGCCACGGAAGACCGGCAATGGATCCACCTGGACCGAGCACGTGCGAGCGAAGAATCCCCCTATGGCACAACGATCGCGCACGGTTTTCTTACCCTTTCTTTAATCAGCCATTTCCTGAAGTCGGCGATCCAGATCCAAAATGGTGTCCGGCTTGCGGTGAACTATGGGTTGAATCGAGTGCGCTTGCCCGCCGCGGTCCATGCCGGTTCGCGGATTCGTGCGCGTGTGGCGCTGCTCGCCTTGAAGGAACTCTCCGACTCTGTTGAAGCGACGTACAGCGTAACGATCGAACGCGAGCAATCTGAGAAGGCAGCTTGTGTTGCGGAGTGGATCGTCCGCTATTACTTGTGAAACTCCTTGATATATGCGGTTTCGCGAACCGCCGATCTGGAACCGGAGTGAGGCGCTAGATCCGTCCGGTCTGGGCCGTGCGCAAGGAAGCGCGCAAGAGGATCTGGATTGTATCTGGCATAGAGGCAAAGCGTTCGTCTTTGGTCAGGCCCTGATGATAGCGATAATAAATTTGCTGAACGATCACCGCAAGTTTGAAGCGTGCGAACACAAGATAGAAAGCGATCGGTGAAGGATCGCTACCTGTCTTCTGTGCGTAGCAGTGCACGATTTCGGCCCGCGTCAGGCTCCCGGGAACGTTTGTGGGTCCCCAGCGGTTCTCTTTGAGTTCGTCCGGATCCTCCGCATCGACCCAATAAGCCAAGGTGGTGCCAAGATCCGTCAACGGATCACCGATGGTGCACATCTCCCAATCCAGGACACCCACAATTGCGGTTATGTCGTTCGGATCGAGTACCACATTGTCGTACTTGTAGTCGTTGTGGATGAGCGAAACGCCACGCGTGGACGGCATGTGCCGCTGCATCCACGCTGAGATTTTCTCCACCTCTGGATAATCGTGCGTTTTCGAACCGTGGTAGCGTTCGGTCCACCCGCGAACCTGCCTTTCCAGATAACCTTCGGGCTTACCGAGATCGGAGAGGCCCGCCGCGGCGTAGTCCACACGGTGCAGACAAATGAGATTATCGACAAAGGATTCGCTGAGCCGCCGTGCCTTTTCCGCGGGAAAATCCAGACCCGATGGCACGTGCCTGCGAAGAATGATGCCGTGAATCGGATTCATCACGTAGAACGGAGCACCGATAATGGACTCGTCATCACAATAAAGAAGCACTTCGGGAGCTGGGGCATAGACCGAATGGAGCTTTGACAGCACACGAAATTCGCGGCGCATGTCGTGGGCGGACTTGACCTTGCTTCCGAACGGTGGCCGCCGAAGAACGAACTCCTTGGCGCCAAGACTTAGCGAGTAGGTCAAATTGGAATGGCCGCTAAGGAATTGGCGCACCAAAAGCTCGCCCGCGTCGCCGGGAAATTGACGGCGCAAGTAGGGCTTGAGGCTGACCAGGTCAAGCTCTTCGCCGGGGCGGATGGGTTCAGGATGGTCGAGCAAGTCGGTCATCGGCGGATCAAACCGCGGTTACGCAGAGAACTAAGCGGTTGCGCCCTGTTCCCTACGAAACTCGGCGAACTTCTTCCCCTGTTGAGCAAGTTGTTTCAACAACGGAGCGGGTTGCCAGATTTCACCGTGTTGACGGTGGAATTCGGAGACCCGGGCGTAAACCTGCTGGAGACCGACTGCGTCGGCATACCACATAGGGCCGCCGCGATGAGCCGGAAAGCCGTAACCGTTGATATAAATAATATCGATGTCGGAAGGGCGCAGCGCAATGCCTTCTTCCAAAATGCGCGCCCCTTCGTTTACCAGAGCGTAGAGGCAGCGATCCGTGATTTCCGCGGCGGAGATTTGGCGTTGCACGATGCCGGCTTCTGCGATCCATTTACGGATGAGTTCGCCCACGGCCGGATCCGGCGAGGCGCGCCTCTGGTCGTCATATTTGTACCAGCCCGCGCGGGTTTTCTGGCCGTAGCGTCCCAGTTCGCAAAGGCGATCTTCGAGGAACGGTTGTCGAATGCCCGGCACTTCCAGGTGGCGATATTCCTTGCGGATGCGCCACCCGACATCGAGCCCGGCGAGGTCGCCGGTTGCGAGTGGTCCCATTGCCATGCCGAAATCGGAAAGGGCCTGATCCACGGCTTCGATGCCGGCACCTTCTTCGACAAGGAACTGAGCTTCGCGGCGATAGGGGCCGAACATGCGATTACCGACAAAACCCCGGCAGTTACCGACGAGCACGCCGACCTTGCCCAACGTCTTTGAAAGCTGCATGCACGTCGCGACCACTTCCTTTGAAGAAGCCTTGCCGCGGACGATCTCCAGCAACCGCATTACATTGGCAGGGCTGAAGAAATGCGTACCGATGACGGATTCGGGCCGCGAAGTGGCGGTTGCGATCTCGTCGATGCTTAAGGTAGAGGTATTGCTCGCAAGGATGGCGCACGGTTTGCAAACGCGATCCAATTCCTTGAAGACTTCCTTCTTGAGGGCCATGCCTTCGAAAACAGCTTCGATCACCAGATCCACGTTGGAAAAATCATCATAGGCGAGCGTGGGAGTGATGCGCTTCAAACGCTCTTCGGCAACCTGCTCTGAAAAACGCCCACGCCTAACGGAATTCGCGTAATTCGACTGAATGGTGGCGAGTCCGCGATCGAGAGCGGCCCGGTCCACCTCTTTCAAAAGCACGGGGATGCCGGCGTTGGCGAGCACCATGGCGATGCCGCCGCCCATGGTGCCGGCGCCAACAACAGCCGCGGAATGAATGGGAACAGCGTTCGTCTGCTTGGGAATGTCGGGAATCTTGGCGGCTTCTCGTTCGCTGAAAAAAACATGGATGAGCGATTTGGATTGCTCGGAGAAGAGGCACTCCAGGAAAAGCGCCTGCTCAAACTTACACCCTTCTTCGAAGGGTATTTTCGTGGCAGCTTCTACGGCGTCGATGGCCTTGGCCGGGGCTAATAAGCCTCTCTGTTTTTTGGCCGCTGTTTCACGGGCGACGGAAAAGATCACCGCGTTTTCCGCGGCACTCCCAAGCTTTTCGTTGCGCTCGCGCGTCCTGAGTGCGGCCTTGCCGGCTACCTCGCGGGCAAAAGCAAGCGCTCCAGGCAGAAGATCTCCCTCGATGATGCGATCGATGATGCCTAGCTTTAGTGCTTCTTCGGCATTAATCGGGTTTCCACTCACGCACATTTCGAGGGCTTTCGTAACGCCCGCGAGCCTGGGAAGACGTTGCGTGCCCGCAGCGCCTGGAATCAGCCCCAGCTTTACTTCGGGTTGGCCGAATTGTGCGGTGGCAACGGCGACGCGATAGTGCCCGGCCATCGCCAGTTCCATCCCGCCGCCAAAAGCGGTTCCATGAATAGCGACAATCACCGGCTTCACGCTGTCTTCGACTTTCAAAAGCAATGAAAGCAATCCTGCGCCGCGCGGCTTGCCCGATGTCATTTTCCCGAATTCCTTAATGTCCGCGCCTGCGACAAAGGTGCGGCCGCCGCCGATCAAGACCGCTGCTTTGACGCGGCCGTCCCCAGCAATTTGGTCCAGCGCCTCCGAAATGCCTTCGGGGACACCCGGGCTTAGAGCGTTGACCGGAGGATTATTGACGGTGATGACGGCGATGCCGTTATCGCTTTTCAGTTGAACTAGCTCGGACATGAAAGGACCCTCTCGTTGTGCGATTGAGTTTTATGCGACTTTCGCGGAGACGCCGCAAGAATCGATGACCATCGAGGCGATACGCTCACGATGAAACCTGGCGTCGCCGAACGCGGTTTCCGACGCTTTCGCGCGACGGTAGTACAGGTGAAGATCGTTTTCCCAGGTGAAGCCCATACCCCCGTGAATCTGGATGCCGCGGTTGCCGACGGTCCGAGCGGCATCGCTGCAGTACATCTTGGCGATGGAAACGGCAACCGTCGCGTCCGGGGAATTTTCCTGCAGTGCCCAACCGGCGTAGTAGGCCGCCGAGCGGGAGCTCTCGGTTTCCAAATACATGTCCGCGCACTGATGCTGGACGGCTTGAAATATTCCAATGGATTTCCCAAACTGTTTTCGAGTCTTGGCATATTCTACCGTGATATCGAGGGTCCGCTGCATGCCGCCCACCAGTTCGGCGGCCAAAGCGGCGGTGGCGATGTCGAAAGCCCGCGGGAGATTCAAGCTGGAGCCGAGTTCTTCCGCTGGAGTATTCCTGAATTCCAGGGCGTAAAGCTTGCGGGTAAGGTCCATTGACGACATAGGAGTGATTTTGAGGCCGCGCGACTTGGTGTCCACCACGAAGACAGCGTTTCGTGCGACAACGACAAGGAAATCGGCCACAGCGGCATCGGTTACGAAGAGCTTTTCCCCAGTGAGGGTCCCGTTGCTGGCATTGAGCTGGACGTCCCCTGGGTTCCAGCTCGCGCCGGCTTCCAGAATGGCAACGGTCGAGCGAACTCCTCCTTTGCAGATTGGTTCGAGATACTTTCTCTTGTGCTCGGGCGTTCCAACGGCGTCCAAAACAGATCCAGCCAGAACTACTGTCGAAAAAAAAGGTCCAGGCAAGAGAGCGCGGCCTGCCTCTTCCATCAATAGCATGAGTTCGACTTTGCCGAGACCCACGCCACCGTACTCTTCCGGAAAAATAATGCCGGTATACCCCTGTTCGACGAGCTTCGACCAGAGTGCGGCGTCGTACGCCGTATCGGTTTCCATCAGGCGCCGCATTTCCGCGCTGGGGCATTCCCCGGCGAAGAATTCTCGCGCGGAGTTTTTCAGGAATTCCTGGCTCTCAGTCAAGCCGAATTGCATAGGCGTGTCCCCTTAATAGCTTCTGGGCAGCCCCAGAACGAAATGCCCAATAATGTTGCGCTGGACTTCAGAAGTACCGGCTTCGATGGTATTTCCGCGCGTTCGCAAATAGGCGTACGACCAGATTCCTTTATCGATTGCATGCGGATCGCCGGCAAGCAGCTGGCCATACGACCCGAGAATCTCCTGCGCTAACTGTTGCAGGCGCTGATTGAGCTCGCTCCAAAAGATTTTCTGGATGGAGCCCTCGGGGCCCGGAACACCTGTGGCCGTGATGCGGCTGAAGGCACGCATCTGGTTGAAGCGCATGATTTCAATTTCCGCGCTGCATTGCGCAAGTTTCTGGCGGATGACGGGGTCCTCGGCAGCGGGCTGGCCGTTGCGCTGGAAGGTCCACGAGAGTTCGATAAGCCGGGTGATGAAACGCTTGAAGATGAGGTGCAAGCGGGCCCCGTATGAGCCGCGCTCGTACATTAGGGTGCTCATTGCCACGTTCCATCCGTCGTTTACCTTGCCGAGGATATTCTCGGCGGGGACGCGCACGTCGCGAAAGAACAGCTCGCTGAACTCGGACTCGCCGGTCATTTGACGAAGGGGGCGAACTTCAACCCCGGGCGATTTCATATCCACAAGAAGGACCGTGAGCCCTTTGTGTTTGGCGGCGCTCGCGTCGGTGCGAACCACGAGTTCGCACCAGTCGCCAACCCAACCGTAGCTGGTCCACACTTTCTGACCGTTCACGAGGTAGTTCTCGCCGTCGAGGCGCGCTTCCATTTGCAGACCTGCGAGATCGGAGCCGGCATTTGGCTCAGAGAAGCCCTGGCACCAGATTTCCTCGGCGCTCAGAATTTTCGGGATGTAACGTTTCTTCTGCGCTTCTGTGCCGCAGGCGATGATCGTAGGTCCAATCAGGCCCAGGCCCAGCGAGTTCGCCATGGGCGGAGCATCCACGCGCGCCATCTCTTCCCAAAAAATGGCTTGCTGCATCAGCGTGGCGCTGCGGCCGCCGTATTCTTCGGGCCAGGAAACCGCGGCCCAGCGGCTTTGGTGGAGTTTTCGTTGCCAGGCGCGCAGGTACGGAAACGATTCCTCGATGGGCTTTTCACGCCACTCGTTCCAATCCTTCGGAACGTTAACAGCGAGCCAGGCCCGGAGTTCGTCGCGAAATGCTAACTCCTCGGCGGTTAGATTTAGATCCATGAACGAGACTCCTTGAGTCTGCTAAGTAGGAAGCACATTCCGCGTTTTATGAGGTCGCACAGCATTTCGACGCACTTCGTCAACTCAAGAACTTTTCAGCGCGGTGAAATGCGGGCGAATGCTCTCCTTGCCCCAGAATCGTTTGCGCAGATCTCTCTTCAGAATTTTGCCAGTGCCGGTCTTTGGCAAGCTCTCATAAAACTCGACCGAGCGCGGGCACTTGTAATGCGTCAAACGCGCACGGCAAAAGTCGACAAGCTCCGCTTCTGTGACAGCGGTATTTGCTCTCAAAACTACCAGCGCTTTAGGCACCTCGCCCCACTTCTCATCGGGAACCGGAATCACCGCGACCTCCAAAACGGCGGGATGCCCGGCGAGAATTTTTTCCACTTCGAGTGAAGAGATGTTTTCGCCGCCGCTGACGATGATGTCTTTCTTGCGATCGACAATCAGCAAGTAGCCATCTTTATCGATGGTGGCCATATCGCCGGTATGAAACCATCCGCCGCGCAGGGCTTCGGCAGTGGCTTCGGGCTGATTCCAGTAGCCCTTCATCACACCGTCACTGCGCGTGATGATTTCTCCGACGGTCTGGCCATCGCGAGGGACGTCGATATCTCGATCGTCCACCACGCGCATTTCGACGCCAGCGTCGGGAAATCCCGTCATGGCCTGGCGGGCATGCCGCTGCTCGCCTTCTAAATCGAAGCCGGGCTTGATGAAAGAGTGCGAGAGCGCTGGCGAAGTTTCCGTTAGTCCATAGCCGGAAACACAGGTGACACCCAATTTTTCTTCGACTTCGCCCACCAGAGTCGGGGAAGATGCAGCGCCACCGATGATGATTCTCTCCAGAGTACTCAGATCATATTTCTGGCGATCCGGCGAATTGACCAGGGCGATGGCCATCGCGGGGACAAGACACATGGTGTAGATGTGTTCCTGCTCGACTAACTTGAATATTTGCGCGCAGTCGAAGCGGCGCAGGATGACGTGCTTTCCGCCGATGAGCGCGAGAATATGCGCGACGCCCCAGCCGTTGGCGTGAAACAACGGGATGGTATGGAGTTGGGCGAAATCGCGAGTGGGGTCAAAGGTCAAGCAAACATGCAGGGCGTGCAGATAAACATTTCTGTGCGTGAGCATAACGCCTTTGGGATTGGCGCTAGTGCCGCTGGTGTAGAAAAGCTCGGCGACGGCGTCTTCGTCAATCTCCATGATGTCTGCCTGAAACGGGGACGCGGCCTCGAGCAGGTCCTCATAACCGCTGCGAGATAGCCAGTCGGCTTGCGCTGGAGGACCGTCGAGAAGAAAGAAGGACTCGACGCTCGAGAGCTCGTGGCGAAATGAGTCGACCAGATTGACAAACTCTTTTTCCACAAACAGCACTTTGGCCCCGGAATCATTCAAGATGTAAACGAGTTCCTGCGCCGCAAGCCGCACGTTGAGCGGAAGCAGCACGCCGCCCGCCTCCAGAACCCCATAGTAGGCTTCCAGCAGTCGATGGCAATTCAGGCTGAGAAAGGCGACTCGGTCACCCGATCTCACGCCAATGTTCTTCAGCGCGCCGCCCAGTCGGGCCGCACGGTTCGCAAATTGCCCATACGTAAATCGCTCGTTTCCGCAAACTACAGCGGGCCTATGCGAATGTTGCTGCTCTGCATATCGCAAGCATCGAAGCGGGGTGAGCGGAATATTCATGGTCCAGCCGGCCTGGGCTAGGCGGTCTGCCCTCCATCCACCACCAGCACATGGCCGGTGACAAAGTCAGAGGCGTCGGAAGCGAGATACACGGCGGCCCCTTTCAAATCGTGGTCACTCCCGAAACGCCGCAAGGGAATCTTACTTAAGAAGGCCTCTTTATTCCGTTCGATGACCACTTGCGACATGTTGGTGGGGAACCAACCGGGAGCGATGGCATTCACTTGAATATTGTGAACTCCCCATTTGCACGCTAGATCCTTGGTAAAGGCAATAACGCCCCCTTTGCTCGCATGATACCCGATGGCCTGGAATTCCGGAGACGCGCCGCGAAGTCCGGCAACCGAAGCGATGTTAATGACTTTGCCCCGGCGCTGCGGGACCATGACCTTGCCGACGGCCTGCGAAAACAGGAACGTGCCGGTCAGGTTCGTCTCGATTACCTTATTCCAGTGCTCCAGTCGCATCTCTTCAACGGGAGCGCCCCAGGACGTACCGGCGTTGTTGATTAAAATATCGATGCGGCCAAACGAGGAGATCGCGGCGTCCACAACGGCGCGCACTTCGTCGGCGTTCTTGACGTCGCACCCCAGAGCCAGCGTTCGCACGCCGTGCCGCTGCAGTTCTTCCGCGGCTTGCTCGCAACGCTCCTTCTTGCGAGCGCACAGCACCAAGCTTGCTCCCATCTCGGCCAGCCCCTCGGCCATTTGGCGCCCAAGACCGATGGAGCCCCCGGTGATAACGGCAACGCGTCCGGAAAGATCAAAAAGCTGTCTGGCCTTCACCAGCACATCCGGAAGTGCATAGGGTTCTTCTTTCCTTCAGCGCACACTAAAACTGCCGAGCCAATTCGCGGCAGGAACGACCGGATTCACACTCTTCGGCTTCGCCATCAAACGGGCGAAGATATGGGGCTGGCCTAAAGTCAACAAAAGCTGGAGGAACCGGGACGATCATGCCTTGCGCATTGCTGAAGATGTTGAAGTTCGGACCCAAGGACGCGGCGGCAGACTCCAAATCCTCGGCTTCTACCTCGGGCCACTTGCCCGTGTCCAGCCGATGGAGAAGCACCTCCGCGGCCGCAACGGTCTCTGCCGGGGTGAAGGCGCAATGCCCGGCTCGCGCAACGAACGCGCGCCGCAGAAATCCTCCATTTCGATCCTCACGCACGACCTGACTGTAAGCACTCTCATTTTCGACGACGACCAGCCCGTCGCCCGTGGTGTGCAGCGTGAGAACCGGGATGTGGATATCGCCGTCATAAACAATGTTCTGTTCCAGATACTCTCGTGCGCGCGGGTCAGCGCTGACCCGCGCAGTTTCGTTCAGCATCCGCAGATCAGCCTCCAGATCAAGTCCGGCTTGTTCGTAAAGCTCGCGGACCTCGGCGGCATCCACGGAATGGGCGAATTGTTTTCGGTAATCCACACCTATATTCGAGGACGGATTTCCTTGCGCGCGAAATTCCAGTTCGGCACGAAACGCAAAAGCGAAAGGAAAGTCCACCTTCGAGTCCCACAGGAATTGGTTCATTTCCTGCCCGGCAAAATCGGTGGCGGCCGGCTCGGGTGAAAGCGGCACGAACCAGCCCGGGAGGTCCCCCAGGGCGCCGGAGAGCGCGATGCGCGCTTTGCCCTGCGGCGTGGCCTGTGCCACTGCAAGTGCGTGTTCGGCAATCGCAAGGTTTCCCGATGGATCCGTGATGTTTACGATTTGAAGGCCGGAGCCTGGCGCCAGCAAATTTTTGAAGGCGAATGTGGCATCCAATGCGGTGTTCCATGTGGCAACACCGCCGGACAGCACGCCGCACATCGGCAATGCCGCGTCGAAGCGCTCCGGATATCGCTGGATCAATCCCGCCGTGATCATGCCGCCAAGCGAGTGCCCCCAAGCGATGGTGCGCTTCGGAGGCGCACCAACGATTTGCGCGAACGCATCGAGAACAGCAATCTGATCGAGCAAAGCTTCGTGTACGGCCCAGCCGGTGGTGGCGTACGACGAGCCAGCAAGCGCAAATCCGCTCGAAAGCATGAAGAATCGCGTGGCCGGGTCTCCGACGTCCTGCGCGGGATTCGCGCTGCCGGGTATAACGTAACCATGGCTGTAAAGAAAGAGGGTCCCGTTCCAGTTTGCCGGCACCTCAATCAGAAAAGTCGCTCCGTCCGGAAGGGTTCCCATGTGCGCGACCACCCCGGATTGCGCCGAAACGCGCCCAGGGGCAGCCAGCAGAACCGCAACGACCGCCAAAGACAGCAGAAAATACTTCATGTATTGCCGCATAATGCTTCTCCCTTACTAGATTTTGACGTGGTCGGTGGCGCGGGACGCCCACCTGTGTCGTGGAACGCCATCGACCAGCATAAAAAACCAACCGTCTTCCCGCCGGGACACGCCGGTATTTTTGAACCCGCTTCAGAACGTCAACCGCAATCCCAGCTGAATTTGGCGCTTTGGAAAGGCCGACGTGAACGCAAGTGGCGTGCTCGGCGTAACCGTCGTGAAGTTCGGCACGATGCCATGGACATGGAACGTAGTGCTCCCGCCTCCACCGAGGGCCGCGGGAAGTCCGAACACTGGGCCCACTTCGTTGTTCACGCTGGCGTAGTTCGTGTGGTTGGCCAAGTTAAAACCTTCCGCCGTTAACACGAGATTCATCTTTTCTCCCAAGTTGTGCCGCCAGCTCAACCGCATGTCAAAATCGTAGTAGTCTGGGCCGAGACCGCTGTCGCGCGGAGCCCCAAAGGGACGTTCGTTGGTAATGTGATTATTCCCGTTGATCGCGCCCCCGGCCAGGAGATTGAAAGGCAATCCGCTGTGGTAGGTGAAAATCGGGCTGAGCTGGAATCCCGAAAGGATGGCCTGCTTCCACGGGCTGTCGAACACCCCGGCAATCACCACCTTATGCCGCTGGTCAAATTCGGAAAGACCGCGATCCATCGAGAGGTTGGTGGGGTCTTGCGGTCCATAGTCTGTATTGAAGTCGGTGGAAGTGTCGAAGCCTTTGCTGAAGGTGTAGCTGCCAAAGAGTGTGAAGCGGTTATTGAACCGCTCTTTGACTTCCAGGATTCCTGCCTCGTAGAGCGCAGAGGCCGCGGACGAGTATTGATTGTTCTGGATGATCAGGGGATTCACAAAGCACTTAAATGGATTGGGCGCGCAGGGCAAGCCTTCGGTGCCGCCGAGCGGGTCGGTGACTGCGGCCAGATTCCAGTTCTTGTAGGTATAGGTGCCTCCGTTGGCGAGCGGAATCGTGCTGGTTGGCGTCGTGGGCAGAAGATTTGTGTCGATCGCCACTGGAAGGCGCAGCGTGTGCGTATAGATCCCGCTGAGAGAGACAGAAAGCCCTGGAACAATCTCGCGCTCAATTCCGATCGATGCCTGTTGCGAATAAGGAGGTTTATAGTTCGGCGGGTTGCTGAAGAGCACCGTCAGCGGCGAAAGCTGGCCGCTGTTCTGTACGAAGATGCCGAAAGGAGCCACCGACGCGGGCGTGATGCACGCGCCACTTGGCACAGTCGGCTGCGTGCACTGGATCAAACCCTGATTGAACAGCCCGGTAAAGACTTGACCCGCCGTTTTCAGGAACGGCAGCAAGCTGAAGCCGGGATCAACGTAAATGGAAATGAGCCGGTTGCAGGGACTGCTGCCTGTCCCTGGCACGATCACACCTGGAGCACCGAACGCGGTTACTCCCACACCGCAAGTGTTCACCGCATTGGTCACCTGATCCGGAACTTGAGCCTTGTTGTTTTGGTTCTCCACAGTGGAGCGATTCGCGTTCAGGACTCCCAGGCTGAGGTCCACCTGGGGAATCTGGGAATCGATTGGCCCGTAAAAAATTCCGTAACCGCCACGAATGACCGTTTTGTGGTTTTTGAACAGGTCCCACGCGAACGATACGCGTGGAGACACGTCGCCGTAGTAGGTGTTCAGGGGCTGGAACTGGCCATCGATCTCGTACCGGACACCGTAAGTCAGCTTAAAGGTTGATGTGACATTCCAAGCGTCCTGCAAGAAGAGGCCCGTCAATGGCCGGGTGTATGCCGGATAGTCTGGATTGCCAAAGCCCTGCTGGTACACCTGCGGCGCGCTCAACGAGGACGCCTGCAACGAGTTGATGTTCGCTCCCTGGGTCGCTAGTCCGCAGGGATTCGGGTTTCCAGGCAGGAAACACAAGCTAACCGCGGCGCCGGGCAGCGGACCAAACACGAAACGTCCGGGGAAAAACGTGTGCGATTCGGAGTGATTTCCGCGCAGAAGTTCGTCACCACCGAACTTGATGGTGTGGTGGCCGCGTACGAGCGTTACATTGTCGGCAAATTCGTAGCGCCGAAGAATGGTGAAGTTGGGCAGAAAGATGTTCGTCCCCAGATTATTCGCGAACCCCAGGATTTGCAGGCCGGCTTGCCCTGGCTCATTGGGGATCACGTTGAAGCTGTTGTAGTCGTACTGTAGGCGGAGCTCATTCTCAGTGTTGGAATTGAACTCGTGGTACCAGCTTGCTTGGGCATTATTGTCATAGTTGTGGATCGAACTTCCCGCGGAAAAACCGGTGAGTGACTGCACGTCGGGGTTTTCCTCCAGGTCATGCCCGTACCGGTAACTGAAGCTCAGCTGGTTGCTGTTGTCTACGCGGTGGTCGAGGCGAGAGGAAAACAGGTATTGGCGCGTGTTGTAGTGAAACAGCCCTCCGTTGGTCTCCAACTGATTGATCAGATAGTTGTTGATCGCGTTTTGTGATGTGGCCGGATTGCCGGTGACCGGGCTCACCGTTAACACGTTCTGGAGCGCCCCCGCGCAGGTCTGCGCTGGCAGCGGGACGATGGGCGGACTGGAGGGGTTGCCGAAGCACGGAACCATCGGGTTGCCGGGGAGGTTCACCAAAGCGCTGACCACCGATTGTTGCGCGAACCTTGGATCCGTGCCCAGGAAATTGACTGGCGCGCTCGCGGATGGCCCCTGGAATATGGAACTTTGCGTCAGCAAGGGCACCGTGTTCTCCGTGTCTTGTCGAAGGCCCTCAAAGGCCGCGAACAAAAACGTTTTGTCTTTCCTGAGGGGGCCGCCCAACGAGCCGCCAAATTGTTGCCGCGACAAGGAGTTCTTGATCGGC
>Ga0307478_10000944_pt1 | contig 27202 bp, 27 predicted proteins | sample atmos_gasesECM4C_2_FD_203713 | JGI IMG/M metagenome (GOLD analysis project Ga0307478, IMG submission 203713) | Hardwood forest soil microbial communities from Morgan-Monroe State Forest, Indiana, United States - atmos_gasesECM4C_05 | ecosystem: Environmental > Terrestrial > Soil > Temperate...
CGCCGGAATCAGCTCTCGAACAAAACAAACGCCTGGCGCTTCGCTGGCTCGATGAAGTCTGGAACCAGGGGCGCCGCGAGACCATCCGCGAGCTATTTGCCAAAACCGGTGTCTATCACCGCGGCGCCAGCGAATATCGCGGGCCTGCGGGGTTCATGCATTTCTACGACATCATTAGTGCGCAATTCTCGCAACTCTCCATCAAGCCGATTGTCTCCCTGGCCGAGGCCGATCTCGTCTGCATTCACTGGTCCACCGATGCTCTTTTTACGGCCACGCGCACGCCGGTGCACTTCACCGGCACTTCCATCTGGCGCATCAAGGATGGCCAATTCGTCGAAGCGTGGCAAAACTGGGACGCCGCCTCCCTGACGGCCCAGGTTCCCGGCTTGGCCATTCCGTAGCCGCGGTTGCCCCACCCTCTTTTAGGGTGGGCTCTGTTCATGCATCGCTACGGCCAAAACAATTTGTAACCCAGGCTTCCCCTAACCAGTAATTAGAAATAGAGAGTGGCAAATGGAACTGCTGGAACGCTTCGCGGCGGGCGACCTGGAAGCCTTCGAAGTGCTGTTCCGGCAGCACCAGAAGGAAGTCTATGCCTGGATTGTCCGCATCGTCCGCGACACCGGCATCGCTGAGGATTTGACTGTGGAAACGTTCTGGCGCATCTATAAACATCGATCTCAATTCAGACCCGATGGCAATTTCCGCGCCTGGGCACGCCGAATCGGCACCAACGCGGCCCTGGACCATCTGAGGCAAGCACACCCAGAATCAGAGCTTCCGGATAATCTCGCTTGCGCTTCGACCGGCGACCCTGCGCTCGGCAGCGAGAGGCGCCGGCAGGTCAAAGAAGCTTTCCACCAGCTCCCGGCAAAATACAGGCTCGTCGCCACCCTCGCCCTGATCGAGGATGAGCCCTACGCGAATATCGCCCAGGCCGTGGGCATCTCCGAATCGCTCGTAAAAGTCAGGCTCTTCCGCGCCGTTCGAATGCTGAGAAAAAAACTCAATTCCCTTCGCCCGGAGGTCACCACGAAATGAGCAACGAAGAACTCGACAAAGAAATGAAAGAACTCCTCAAGCAGGCAATCGCCCCCGCACAGGACAGCGAACTTCGCCGCGACCTCTGGCCCCAAATGCTCCGCAAACTCGACCAGCAACCAATTCCTGTCGCCACGGTTCCCTGGTTCGATTGGCTGCTCGCCTCGCTCGCCGGCGCCGCTCTTCTCTTTTTCCCCGGGATTATCCCGGCTTTGTTCTATCACTTGTGAAGCGGGAGGCTTTATGAATCAGCACAAATATCTGCGCGCCTACATGGCAGGGATTGTGGTTCCCACGATTGTTCTTGTGCTGGGTGTAACGGTGTTTTGCATCGCTCGTTACGCTTACGATTTTTCCGTACCGCTCGAACGTCTCATGATTTTTCCGATGGCGGTAGTTCCCAATCTGTGGGGTTTGTGGAATATGTTTTTCATTGCGTCGCATTCGCGGACTCGTCTTTCCATCGGTTTCCACGGAGCCTTGCTGCCGTTACTCCTTGGCCCGCTCGGCATGGTGCTCACCAGTCTTTTGAATTTCTCAATTCCGGGCTTTGCCAGGCACGCCTTTCCGATCCTTGCGCCGCTCAGCCTGATCGTTTACTACCTCGTCTGGAAGTATGTGGTCGGCTCTCTAAACCGAGTTGTCGACCTCGCATGAACGTAGGACAATATCACCTGTTCCGCCGGGCAGGTTCTCGAATGCGCAAACCAGCGTAATTTTGCATTGCTTCGCTCTGCCGCATCCATCTAGAGTACGTGCACATCGCTCCATCCCAGCCGGGGCCAAATCTGCTTCTTATGGACCGATAAGGGAGGAACTATGTGGAACAAGCAGCAAACGCAACCTCAGGCCCCCGCCGCTCCGCCACCGCAAGCCCAAGCACTGCCGGCGGCATCTCCAGCAGCATCACCAGCATCCGTCATCGCTTTCGGCACCCCTTCGGCGCCGAAGCCAGCCACCTCTAACGTACGCAGTTCCGCTCGCCTGGGTTCCGGCCTGCACATCAAGGGTCAGCTCACCGGCACGGAAGACTTGCAGATTGACGGCAAGGTCGACGGCCCCATCTCACTCAACGGCCATCAACTCACCGTCGGCCCCACCGCCGTGCTCAATTCCGAAATTCATGCGGGCGAGGTGGTCGTGTTTGGCAAAGTCATCGGCAACGTCCACGCCCGCGACCGCGTTGACGTCAAGACTGACGGCTCGGTCACCGGCGACATTTCCACCGCCCGCATCAGCATCGAAGATGGCGCTCATTTCAAGGGCCGCATCGAAATCGACCCGGCCAAATCCCAAGCTGCCGCCGGTTAACGGGGCTCTTCGCTCCAGCCACATCTTCGCAGCACTGGCTCGGCCTCTTGCGGGCCGGTACGACCGTCGTGCCCTGGTCACACTAGGAGCTCACTCGCTTCTCAGCGCCACGATTGGATCGACTCGCATGGCCCGCCGCGCCGGCACCGCGCACGCGGCAAGTGCCACGATCGCCAGCAATGCCATGACGCTCGCCAACACCAGCGGATCGAGCGCACGCACGCCATATATTTCAGTAGCCACAACTTTTTGCAATGATGCCGCGCCGATAATTCCCAAAACCAAACCGATCAAAACGAGCTCGAATCCTTCCCTCAGAACCAGCCTGAGAATACTCGCTCGCGTGCTGCCAAGCGCCACGCGAATCCCAATTTCCCGAGTGCGTTGCGCCACCAAGTACGCCAGCACTCCATAAATTCCAAGCGTTGCAAGGAACAAAGCCACTCCCCCAAAGACGTTTGCCAGAAGCATCGAAGTCCGCCGCGGCGCCAGCGAAAGGTCGATACGCTCCGACATCGAGCGCACATCAAACACCGCCAAATCGGGGTCGAGCCTCGAAATCTCTCCCCTCAACCCTCGCACTACCGAATCCTCGTCGCCGCGGGTCTTTAAGGCAAAGGTGAAGCCGTTGTCCGCGGACTGCGAAATGGGAAAATAAAATGCTCCGGCTGTCGCACCGGTGTCCTCCAGGTGTTCGTACCGCAAAGTGCGCGCTACTCCTACAACCGTCAGCCACACTGTGTGTTCATCAATTTTCATCAAACTTTTTGCATCGCTGGGCAAATACATTCGGCGTCCAATCGGATCGATGTTCGGCCAAAAGTGAGCAGCCAACCGCTCGTCCACAATCACCACACGCGGCGCGCTCTCATTGTCGCGCTCATCGAAACTTCGTCCTCGAACCATCGGAATGCCCATGGTTTCGAAGTACCCCGGCGTCACGTCCATGTTCAACGGAGAAATAATGGATTCGCCCGGCTTCATCTGATAACCCTCAGCTAGAATCACTTCGTCATCATGATCGCCGCCAAGCGGAATCACAGTCGTTGCGCCCGCAAGGGCAACTCCTGGTATGGCTCGTACTGCCGGCAGCGCGCGGTTCATGAACATTCGCCAGTCTTCTGGCTTCGCATATTTCGATCGCGGCAAGGCTACCGACGCCGTCACTACGCCATCGGGCCTGAATCCCGGATCGACCTGCAGCAATCGCCGAAAGCTGGCCAAAAACAAGGCCGCGCCCATCAGCAGCGCGAACGCAAAGCCAATCTGCGCCGCCACCAACAATTTACGCACGCTGCGCGTCTTTTTTCCGGTTGTGCCCGTCCGGCTGTCCTCATGCAACGCATCGTTGATTCCCAGTTTCGAAATGCTCACCACCGGAAACAATCCGACAAACGCGCCAGCGGCTACGGATAGTCCCAGAGCGACGAGAACGACCGCCGCATCCACGCGCACCTCCCCAGCGCGCGGAAAATGCTCCAAACCAATCGCGCCCAGGGTCCGCAGCAGCCCCGCCCCAAGGGCTAGACCAGCTACTCCCCCCACCAAAGCCAATCCCACATTTTCCAAAAGCAGCTGTCGCACCAACTGCGTTCGGCCTGCCCCCAGCGCGATACGCGTCGCCATCTCCTTCCGCCGCAGCGCAAGCCGCGTCAGCGCCAGGTTCGCAATGTTCAGCCCGCCGATCAGCAGCACGAGCACTGCGCCACCCCACAGCAAATACAGGGTTCTCCTAACCCCCGCCGTCAGCATATCCTGCAGCGGCGTCACCACCGAATGAAATCCAGCGTTGATCAGCAGTTCTTTGAACTCCGGAAAGCGTTCGAGATTTTCATCATTGATCGCGTTCACCTGCGCTTGCGCCTGTGCCAATGTCGCGCCCGTTTTCAAACGCCCGATGTGGTACCAGTTGTTACTGTGGTGTTGGGTCCTCTGTTCGGCGGTGAACGCCAACGGCATCCAAAGCCGTACCTCTGGATCAATAAAATCAAAGCCTTTCGGCATCACCCCGACAATCCTGAATGGCTGCCCGCTAATCCGCAGGTCTCGTCCAAGCGCCGATTTGTCCCCGCCATACAACTGCTCCCACAGCCCATGGCTGAGGATCACTTCGTGGTCCTGCCCCACTTCTCCTTCCTCGTGCGAGAATGGCCGTCCTAGCGCAGGTGACACTCGCAGCAGCTCGAACCACGAAGGCGTCACCACCATCCCGCGAATTCGCTGCGGCAATCCATTCAGCTCCACCGTTTGATCCCGTCCCTTGAAGACTGCCTGGCTCTCAAAAACCGTCATTTCGCGCATCCGGTCGAAGTAATCGCCCGAACTGCTGTTGTTTATGCCGATGACCCCGGCCTTCGGATATTCGTTCGACATCAACAAAATCGAATTGGCCTCCGGTACCGGCAACGGCCGCAACACAACCGAATTCACGATGGCGAAAAGAGCGGTGTTCGCCGCGATACACACAGCAAATGTCAGAAAAACGGTTAAGGCAAACCCCTTGGCTCTCCATAGAGAGCGGGCTGAGTATTTCAGGTCCAAGAGAAATGTATCCATGACTTGCGATTCCTTCTTGCGAAGACTCGAGATCGGCCAAACCTCAGACACCCGGCCGCCTGGAATTCAATACGCATTGACGCCCAAAAAAGTTCACCTCCCAAGGTACACCAAACGCGGCGATTGGCAGCTCCTTCTATATGAACAACTCTGCGCTCACGTGAAAAAACGCCGCCAGTCTCTTCGCCTGCGTTTTGCTAATGGCGCGCTTGCCATGAAACACCTCGGACGTAATTCCCTTCGACCCAAACACTTTCCACAAATCTTTCTGCGTCAAGCTCCGGGCCTCCATCAAATGCCGGAGCGTTTGCCGCGGCCCGGCCTTCCGGATCGGATAACGCCGTTCTTCATACTCGTCAATCAGCACTGTCAGCAACTCTGCAAGTTCGCGTTCTTCCGCGCTAGGACTTTCGCGTTCGTCAAGGCGCAGCAATTCGTTCGCTAGCCGCTCGTGCTCTTCTTCCGTCCGTATCACATGCGGAAGCGTGCGCTTCAAAAGCTGCCCGTAGCTCTTCTCGTCGAGATCAATCGTCGTAGTGCTCATTGTTTCCAATCCCCTCGGTCATACTCCGCGTGCGTCAAAATGTACAAAACGAATACTCGTTGGCTCTGGTAGTTCACCCTGGCGATCAACCGGTCCTTGTTCCCGGCGATATTGAAGATCGTTCTGCGTCCAACTAGTTCAGCTTTGTGATAAATCTGTTTCATCTCCGCTGGCGTTTGCCAGGCCGCTCTGCGCACCACCCCATACCAGGACTCAAGGCTTGCTTTCGCATCCGGATGCTGCTCCCAGAACTGCACCAGAGCGCCCCGCTTTATGACACGCATACTGTATTAGGTTCTCACAATGAGAACACAAAAAATCAATCATCTCTCGCAGGGACACAGCAAGCTGTGCCCTTCGCGAAATCACTACAACTGCAAAAGCCCGAGCGCAACACTCCTCGGGCCGTTGCAAAGCTTCCATCGGTATATTTGAAAAGCTTAAGGGCGGGCCATACCGCGCCCGCCCCCGAGCAACTACCGAAATCGTCTTCTCCGCTTTAGTTCTTACCGCCCTTATCGTGCCCATGCTCGAAATCAAACAAATCGAACAGGTCGCCAATCGCCGGCATGTTCCGCGGCACGTAGGAATGGCCGTCTTGCACTGGATTCGCCAGGTTATCGCGGCTACGGTCGCTCAGCTTGGTGTCGAGCATCCAGTTCCGTTCGACGAACTTCACGAACGAGGAGTGCTCGGCATAGACGTGGCTGATATGCCCGCCAGTCGAGAACGGCGAAACCGCGATCATCGGAATGCGCGGGCCCGTCCCGAAGAAATCCACCGGCTGGATGAAGCCTGAGTCGTAGAAGCCGCCGCCCTCGTCCACGGTGACGAAGATTGCCGTCTCGGCCCACAGCTTCGGGTTGCTCTGCGCGAGTTGGATAATGTTTTGCGCGAAGGCCTCGAAGAGGATCCACTTCGACGAAGCGGGGTGGCCGTCCATGACGCCGTCCGGCTTCACATAGGAGACCGCCGGGAGCGTGCCGTTCTCGAGATCGGTGAAGAGATCGGTGACGTCTCGCATGTGATCCGCGACCATGCTCGGATAGACCGACTCATACTCGAATGGGTTGCAGATATTGCAATAGAGCCCGTCCAATGGGCCGCCCGTTCCGCTGGCATTGAAGGCGCCGCCATAATATTTCCAGGAAATATTGTGGGCGCTCAGCACATCGCCGATGCTCTGCTGCATCGTCTGCGGCACGACGAGGCCGGACTGCGGCGTTCCTTTAGGCGTGAAGGCAGGGTTGACGTTGACGGCCTGCCAATACTCGCCGGGGCCGCACTTTGTCTCCACGGCATAGGGAAGCGCGCTCAGATAATTCGTGATCGCGGCGATGCCGGGCTGGGTGGTGTCGTTGCAGTTGAACCATTGCGCCTTCTGCGTATAGAGGTTGAGTGTTCCAGAAACGGGATCGGGATTATAGATGTTCTTCGCCGCTGGGGTTGCGGGATTGCCCTTGCCGTCGCTGAAGAACACTTGATCGGCAAAGCCGAGCGGCTGGCTGTCCGGACCAGTGCCGCCTAGCACGGGCTGGTGGTAATTGTCGCTCATCGTGTAGTTGTCAGCGAGAGACTTGAAGAGCGGCGCGTCGCCGTTCTGCATGTTGAAGAACTCCATGGTCTGCCCCGCGTCATGCGACGTGCCGCCGGGCGGCGTGCTGTAGGTCGTGTCGGTTGCCGACTGGAGATCATGGAGACAACCTGTGGGGTTATCCTCTGATACGTGCTCTGCGTCGATGGCGCAGTCCACCTGCTGGACCATTTGGAAGTACTGATGGACGGTATCTCCTGTGTAGGCGTCAAACGGCAAGTTCGGGCCGGTCAACTGCAAGGGACCCGGTGGCAGATTGTTGACGTTGGGAATGCGGGTATCCGGACCCTCGTTGAAGGGCAGACCGGTGCCACCGGTTCCCATCAAGAACTGATCCTGGGGGGCCAAGCCCGGATCGCCACCCAGACTCAGTAGTGCGGCAGCGGGCGGATTTTGCACACCGTTCACATCGGGCGCCGGCAAGGTTGCGTACAGTTCCTTGTTTGCCAGATCCGCGCTACTGAAAAATTTGCCACCATTGGGGGCCGACACGATCTGAAATTGATGTGCTTTTGCGAAATTGGGGCCGGGAGTGCCATCGGCATTGATGATCCCTTCCGACAACAGGTTCAGCACCCTCTCGTTCTTCCTTTTTGGCACGTAGGTGGCAAATAGGTGGTCGAAGCTGCGATTTTCACCGACGATGATAATGACATGCTTGATCGGGCTGGCAGTTTCAGAGTGACGGCCATCCCCGTCGTGATCTGGGCTGCTGTAGCCGGCTGGGACATAAGCCAGCATCGAAAATGCCAGTGCCGTTGCGCATAGCGATTTGCTCAACTGCGGCTTCCTTCTATTCAGCTTGCTTTGGGACATGTTCTCTCTCTCCTTGGATCTGGCGTGGGCGGGCTCCAAGGTAGATAGCCTTCGTGCATTACATCCTTGTGTCAGCGCTGTTGATTACGCGTAAAAAGGTTGTAACCCCAAAGAAATGAGTCCCTCACGTAAGCTCGGGCGATAACCACTTCCGAGAAAAGCGCTCCGCTGTGACGAACTTGCCTCCGGCGATGAGGCGTAGGCGCCCCTCATCTTCCTTTTGCAGGTGGGTATCTAGGACTTTCGATCTGTCTTATTTGCGCGAATCAATTCTTGACCACCGTCACCACCACTTGTGAAGGAAACTGCTTCGAGTGATGAACGGCATTGTGCGCTACGACTCCTTTTTCCTCGTCATAATTGTTCCCGCCGGTGTTCAAGTTGCGGTCGAACCGCGGGAAATTGCTGCTCGAAATCTCAATCCGTAGTTGATGGCCCGCCTCAAAGTAATTGCTGGTGTTCAGGGGCTGCAGCGTCACCTTGTAGACCTTCCCCGGCTCCATCCAAACCAGCGGCTTGTCGTAGCCATCGCGATATCGCAATCGTTGGATCGATTCGTCGAGGTTGTAAGCTCGCCCATCCGGATACACGTCGAGCACTTTCACCGTGAAGTCCGTGTCCTTCGCGTCCGACGAAACATAGAGCGTCGGCGTAATCGGCCCGCTCAATTCCGTCCCTTCTTTGAATGGTTCGGACGTATATACGAGGATGTCGTTGCGCGCTTCCATTTTCCGCTGATCGAAAGCTCCGGCTTGCACCGCGGTCCCCGTGCAACACACATTGCCGCCATACGACGGCACTGGATTCATCGGATCGTAGGTAAACGAATCTGGCTTATCTGCCGGAGGAGCCAACGTGGCAAGCACGCCATCTCCTGTCAAAGAGTTCGCGCGGCCCCCACTGGATAGATACATCGTCATCGTTTGCGCGCCGGCTGGCGGCCAAGTCTCGGACGTCTGCCACTTGTTCATCCCCATCGTGAAGTACGTCACCTTCGGCATCGAATCGATCTTGGCGCTCTTTTCGCCCTTCAAAAACCGGTCAAAAAAGCTGTAAGTAATCTCCTGATAGTCGAGGCGAGCATCCCCCATGCTGCGCTCGCCGACCACTGTATCCTCCGTCGCCCTGGTATATGCGCAGTGCCCCACCGGAGCGATAATCACCCACTGCTCATCGCCAACTCCGCCCTTCGCTGTCTTCCGCACGTGGTTGTAGAGCTCCAGGTTTGGCCCCATCGAAACGTCGTACCACGTCATGAACCACAGCCCCGGCAGATTCAGCGGCATGTCATCGTGATACAGCCCGCCCTTGTACCAGGCTGGATCGTTGGGAGCGCGCTGAATCATGCGCCCGCCCGTATCCACCGGCATTGCATCCGCATAAATACCACGCGGCGCATCCACCGCCTTCAAAATATCCTGCTCCGGCAAATGCCACAGCGCTTTGGACCAGTCCACCGGCGGAAGTTGTTGCGCCAGATCAAACGCTTTCGACGCGCGAATCAAATCGGATTGCGAAGTATTGGCCGGAAACATCGGCCTCACTTGATTCTGCTCTCCGTAAATCCATGTAATAAACAGCATCTGTACGGCGCCGCCGCGATACCAGTTTCCCTGTTCGTAATACGGTCCGACGCGTCCGACACCCGCGCCAAAACTTTGAATATTCATCGCCGCGTACGCCGGATGTCCCATCGCTGCAATCCCCATCTGGTATTCCGCCGTCGACGAACATCCTGTGGTTCCCACTTTCCCGTTCGTCCACGATTGCGCTTTCAACCAATCCAGCATGTCGGTTCCATCCGTCCGCGGCGCGCCGAGAATGTCGTAGTTCCCTTCCGAGAAAAAATGCCCGCGCTCGTTCTGCACCACGTACGCATAACCGCGCTTCACCGCCGTCAGCGCCGCCCGCATGTCGGCGGGCAATCCGTTGCGCACATCCCAAAAATTAAAATTGTAGGGTGTGCGCACCCAAATAATGGGCACTGGCCCTGTCGTATTCTTCGGCCGGTAAATATCCGTCGCGAGACGCACGCCGTCCCGCATGGGCACCATCACTTTACGTTCGATAATAGCGACCGATTCGAGCTCTTTCTCCGTTTGCACTCGCTGGTCTTTCTGCTCCTGCGTAAGCGGCGTCCCTTGCTGTGCTCGCACTCCGGCAATCGAAACGGCGCACACCGCCAGGATCCTCAAGCTCATCCGTCCCAAAGAATTTCTCATCGCGCGTCTGTCCTCCCGAAACGGCTGCGAGATTAACACCATGCACTCCGCTGCGTGAAGCCTTTCATGGAGTGCGGCAGCTTTGCTGCCGCTTTTCGCAATGCTGCCACTGCCTCGGACCACACATCACAGGTTGCATGTCCGTTCCTCAAACGCGATACTGGCTCCATGCCGGTCGTCTCCCAACCAGCCCTGCGTGTCACCGGTCTCCGCAAGGCGTATCAGGATGTCGTCGCCGTAAACGGCCTCGATCTCGAAGTTCGCGCTGGCGAATGCTTCGGCCTTCTCGGCCCCAACGGTGCAGGTAAAACAACCACAGTCGAAATCTGCGAAGGTCTCACAGAACCCGATTCCGGCGAAGTGGAATTGCTCGGCATGCACTGGAGCTCCGATGCCAAGCAGCTGCGCCAGCGCCTTGGCATTCAACTGCAAGATACGCAGCTCTCCGAAAAACTGACCGTACTCGAAACACTTCGCTTGTTCCGCAGCTTCTTCGAACAAGGCCCAGGCGCGGCAGAAGCCATTGCCCTCGTACAGCTCGAGGAAAAAAAGAATTCTCGCGTCGGCAATCTTTCCGGCGGGCAGAAACAGCGCCTGGCGCTCGCCTGCGCGCTCGTTGGTGACCCCGATTTTCTTTTTCTCGATGAGCCCACCACCGGCCTCGACCCGCAAGCCCGCCGCCAGCTTTGGGAGTTGATCGAGCAATTCAAATCCTCCGGCCGCACCATCCTTCTCACCACGCACTACATGGACGAAGCCGAGCGCCTCTGCGAGCGCGTCGCTATCATGGACAACGGCAAACAAATCGCTCTCGGCAGCCCGCGCGAATTGATTGCCTCCACCTGTGCGGAGCACATGGTTGCGTTTTCGGCAGGCGCCAATTCCCGCGCGCTCGACGTCCCCGCGCTGCGCCACATCCAAGGTGTCCGCGACGTCCGCTCCGAAAACGGCACCATCGAAATGCAAGTCACCGAATTGCATCTCGCCGTGCCTGCGCTGCTCGCGGAATTAGCGCGCCAAAACATTCCTCTCACGGAACTAAGCACGCATTCTGCAACTCTCGAGGATGTGTTCGTCTCTTTGACAGGACGCCACCTCCGCGATGAATGAGCAAACCACATGAGTGAAACGACCGCAATTCCAGATGTCCGTGCGCGAGCCGCGGAGCGGAAAGCTCCTGGCGGCAAAGCCTTTGCCGAACATCCGCTGGTGCAGTTGACCATCGTGCGCTTCCTCGAAACGCTCCGCGAGCCAGAGGCGCTCTTCTGGATCTTCGCGTTCCCAATCCTTCTTGCCGCTGGCCTGGGCATCGCGTTCCGCAATCGTCCCGCCGAAGTTCTAAAGATCGCCACCACCAATCCCGTGCTCGCGCAATCTCTGCATCGCGAGAAGCTGCTCGCCGTGGAGCTGCTCGATTCGAACGCCGCCGAACAAGCCCTGCGCACTGGCAAGATTGCCCTTCTGGCCGTGCCGAATGCGAACGGCTCCGTCGTCTATAGTTACGACGACACCAACCCCGAGGGCCGCACCGCGCGCATGCTCGCCGATCGCGCCGTGCAGCAAGACGCCGGCCGCGTCGATCCCATTCGAACCAGCGACGCGATCATGCGTGAAGCCGGTTCGCGTTACATCGATTTCCTTGTTCCCGGCTTGCTCGGAATGAATCTGATGGGCAGCGCGATTTGGGGCATGGGATTCACCGTCGTCGATGCGCGGCGCAAGAAACTCTTGAAGCGCTTGGTCGCAACCCCCATGCCGAAACAATACTTTTTACTTTCCTATGTGCTCTCGCGCATCTTGATGCTTATCGCCGAAGTCGGAATCGTTCTTGGCTTCGGTGCGTTGATTTTTCACGTTCCGGTGCGCGGCTCGCTGCTCGATTTGGCTGTAGTGTGCCTGCTCGGTTCGTTGTCATTCAGCGCGCTTGGATTGCTGCTCGCGTCGCGCGCCAGAACGATCGAGGCGGCTTCTGGTTTGATGAATGCCGTTATGCTCCCCATGTGGATCGCGTCAGGCGTTTTCTTTTCCGCGCAGCGGTTCCCGGATGTCGTGCAGCCGATCATTAAAGCTCTTCCGCTGACCGCGGCCATCGATGCGTTACGCGCGAACATGTTGCAGGGCGCGAATCTCGCTCAGTTGTGGCCGCAACTTGCCGTGCTGAGCGCTTGGCTGCTCGTTTGCTTTGTCCTCGCGTTGAAGCTCTTTCGTTGGCGCTAGATTTCTTTTGACTCTCCTAGCTAACCGCTTTTTTGTGGAATTGCCGCAGACCCACGGTAAGAAACAGCGCGTTAAATCCAAACAAGGCAACGAATACCGCGAGCAGCGACAAATGCGGGAATTGCGGCACCAGCGTTGCTCGCAAACCCTCGCTGGCATAAACCAGCGGATTCACAAGAACTATTTTTTGCATCACTGGAAATTTGTCGAGCGCACTCCACGGATAGTACGTGCAACCGAAAAAGATCATCGGCGCTACCACCAGAGAAAACATCAAGCCGATGTGCGTTTGCTCGACGCTGCATCCGAGCGCGAGGCCGCCGCACGCGGAAAAAACGGCCACAAGCAGCGCCACAATCGCAAAGAGGATCGGCCGGTGCAGGCTCAAATCCACCCCTGGCCGGAGCAGCAGCCACGCGAACGGAATGACCATCAATCCGGCGGCCAGCGCTTGCAGCGTTCCAGCGACAACTTTTTCAATCGCCACCCAGGAAATATCCATGGGCGCGAGCAAGCGGTCCTCGATTTCGCGCGTGAACTGAAACTCTCCGATGAGCGGCATAGCCACAGCCCAAATACCCGTGCCGACCATGCTGAGCGCCATGATGCCCGGGAGCAGCAGGCTCTTGTACGAAGGCGGCATATAGCCGCTGCCGACCATCACGCGGCCGAAAATAAACACGAACATCAGCGGCTGCAGGAATGTTTGAAAAAGCAGCGCCACAATGTTGCGGCGCGCCACGCGCACGTCGCGAGCGAGCATCGCCATGAAAGCTTTGTAGTTCATTCGCGCAAGCTCCTGCCGGTATGGTGCAGAAAAAGATTTTCGAGGCTGGGCTCGGAGATGTGCACGTCGCACAATTCGATGTTTGCGGCGAGCGCGAGATTCGCAACCTCCGAAACGAGCGAGCCGCCGCGGTCGGCGTAGAGATCGGCGCCGTTGTTTTCCGTGGCGCGCACTTCGCGCACGCCAGACAGCGCCTGGAAGCGCTGCAACAAATCCGGCGAGTGTTGGCCGAAGCGCAGACGCAGCAAGTACCCACCCGGTACGGAAGCCTTCAACTCTGTCGGCGTACCCAGTGCGATGATGCGTCCATGATCGACGATGGCCAGGCGCTGGCACAGTGCGTCGGCTTCTTCCATGTTGTGCGTAGTCAGCAGAACGGTTTTGCCGCTGCGGTTGTACTCGCGAATGATTTCCCACAACAACAAGCGGGTCTGAGGATCGAGACCAGCGCTTGGTTCATCGAGGAAGAGCACTTGCGGATCGTGCATCATGGCGCGCGCGATGGAGAGGCGCTGCATCATGCCGCCTGAAAATCCGCGGACGATTTGATCGGCGCGATCGGTAAGCTTGAAGCGCTCGAGGAGAGAAGCCGCGCGATTGTTACGTTCGTGCGAACTAAGGCCAAAATAGGCGCCGTGAAAAGCGAGAATCTCGCGAGCGGTCAAAGAAAAATCGAGGTTGGGCCGCTGTGCCACTACGCCGATCAGGCGTTTAACGGCGGACTGTTCTTTCCAAACTTCGTGTTCGCCAATCCATGCTTGGCCTGCGGTTGGTTTTACGCGCGTGGTGAGCACGCCGACGGTGGTGGATTTTCCCGCGCCGTTTGGCCCAAGTAGGCAGAAAATTTCTCCTGAATGGATATCGAGAGAAATTCCATTGAGGGCGACAATTTCCGGTTTTGGCTGTTTGCCCTTGCTGCGCTTTTCGGCAAAGGCAAATCCACCCCCGCCGGCCGCGAGCGGCGGCGCCGTGTTGTAGACTTTGCGCAATTCGTTCGTTCGGATGCCGGCGGCCATGTCTCGATTCCCCTCATCCCTGTCCTACGAAAGTGCACCTGCAAAAGTTACTTCACCCAGCAGTCCCGGCTCGGAAAGCTCTCATCACTCGGGAATGCAAGCGAATGCACGTGCAACAGCCTTGGGATGATTCCAGAGTGGCGGGACGTGTGTCAATTTATTGAGCCTCGCCAAATATAGGGTCATGCGAGTCATTGGGAAAAGCGGCAGCAGGGCGGCCGCACTCCAAGTCGCTTCCTCGCAATCTTGTGTGGGACCTGGTAGCGACAAAACAAGCCAAGGTCTCGCTGTCATTGAAGCCATCGAAATTCTTCATGGCTAACTTCCCTCTCCCTGAACGCTCTCCACGCTCAAGTGCCCGAATACCGCTGCTCTTTCCAGGGGTCGCCGTAGGCGTGATAGCCGTTGCGCTCCCAGAAGCCGAGGCGGTCGTGGTCGAGAAGCACGAACCCGCGCACCCACTTGACGCTTTTCCAGGCGTAGAGATGCGGAACGATCAAGCGCAACGGGCCGCCATGTTCACCAGTGAGCGGCTCGCCGTCGTGCTCGAAGGCGAAGAGAACATTAGGCTTCAACAAATCGTCGAGCGGTACATTCGCGGTGTAGCCCTCTTCCGCGAGGATTGACGCGAATCGCGCGGTCGGCTTCGCCTTGATCAGCTTCATCACATCTGTGAACAGCACGCCATTCCAGCGATTGTCCAAGCGGCTCCAGCGCGTGACGCAGTGAAAGTCCGACATCGTTTCGGTTAGCGGCAGCGCGCGAAAGTCGTTCCAGGTCAGACGCTTCGGCTCTTCGACTTCGCCAGAAATTTTGAAATCCCACTTCGCCGGATCAAAGTGTGGAATGCTGCCGTAATGGAGCACAGGCCACTTCAGTGTGAGCGACTGCCCCGGCGGCAAGCGCCCTTCGGCCTTGGCCTTGTTTTCCAGTTCCTTACGCGTTCCTAGTTCTCCGAATAATGACATAAGGCTTCCTTTGTGATTTGATGCTTGATGTCTTTAGCGGTGCATGCAGTTTACAGCAATCATTGAGGATACGTCCCAGACCTAAGGCGCCTGAAAACCCGAAACGTGCCGGACAGGAGAAAACATGCTGGCTTCCATGGATATGATCGGGTTCCTTCTCACCAAGGATTACGACAAGGCGCGCGCTTTTTACGAGGGCAAATTGGGATTCGAGTTTGTGAGCCTGGACCAATTCGCTCTGGTCATGCAAGCGGGCAAGAGCATGATCCGGATCGTAAAGGTTCCAACCTTTACTCCGCTGAAGAGTACCGTGCTGGGCTGGAAAGCGGGGGACATCGAAGCCGTTGTTGACTGGCTGACGAAACGCGGCGTCGAGTTCGATAAATATCCGTTCGTTCAAGACAAAGAGCGAGGGATTTGGACCGCTCCGGACGGCAGCAAAGTGGCGTGGTTTAAGGACCCGGACGAAAATGTCTTGAGCGTCTCGCAGCACCACTAAGCGGCGTCGCTGCGATTTACGAATCATGACGGCCTGTCCAAGGTCACGGGCGTCACTGCATGTAGAGCTGGGTCATTGCTGTCGTCGGGTCTCCCTTTTCGCCGCGCCCAAGCCTGGAACTCGGCCTGAAACTTCTCATCGTTGATCCGAGCCTGCTCCTCATCTTCGGCGCGGAGTTCTTTCTTTAGAGGAGGGAGACTATTCAAGAGCAACTGGCACATGTACGCCATGGCGATGGCGTCGCGGCGCTCGATACGCTTGCGGGCCAGCTGCTTTACGAGGTTGCCTTTGTTTTCTAGGAGATAGGTGGTGGTGCCAATTCGAATTGGCACCTCGAGATTTTGAAGAAATTGGGCGCTGGGTCAAGTTTCCGGTTACGCGACCTATGCATTCAAACTTACCAGGCACGGTTGGCTTTGCCCAACAGGTTTCCGGCATCCATTTTGCTGTCCCACGAGCGTCCGTCAAAATCCCGGAGAAACACAAAGCGTCTCCCACACCTGGTGCCAAGTGAGCGTCCCAATCCATCGCCAAAAGCCTCCATCCGACTCCTGATCAACGCGATAATCGGAGCCTGACTCGCTATAGAGGCGACGGGGCGGACTTGGCGACGATTAGCGTGATGTCGTCGTGTTGCTCGTGGGGGGAGAATTGGCGGACGTCGGCGACGATGGACTGAAGTAGGGATTGGCTGGGTTGGGCGCGGTGGCGGAGGAGGGATTCGATGAGGCGGTCTTCGCCGAATTCATCGCGGGCTTCGTTGAAGGATTCGGTGATGCCGTCGGTGTAGAGAACCAAGGTGTCGCCGGGGTAGATGGTTCGTTCGCCTAGTTCGCAATCCCATTTCTTGAAAATACCGAGGACGGTGGCGGTGGGGTCGAGGCGGTCAATCGAATCGTCGCAGCGGAGGAGGAGTGCAGGCGGATGGCCGCAATTGATGTAGCGGAGGCGGCCGCTGGGGACGTGGTAGTCGGCGAGGAAGAGCGTAGCGAAGGCGCCGTCGGGGGTGTTTTGGGAGAAGAGTTGATTGACGGCACAGAGGAGGCGCTGCGGCTGGTCGAGCGAGATAGCGCACTGGCTGCGGAGATTGGCTTGCAGATTGGCCATGAGGAGAGCGGCGGCGATGCCTTTGCCGGAAACGTCGCCGATAACCAGACCGAAGCGATCGGGGCCGAGGTCGAGAAAGTCGTAATAGTCGCCGCCGACGGCGCGTGCGGGAAAGCAGCGACCGCAATAGTCGAGAGAGTGGATGGGCGGACGGAGTTGGGGGAAAAGGCGGCACTGGACTTCGTTGGCAATTTCGAGTTCCTGAACGGCGCGGCGTTCGACCTCGAGTTTTGCGGCGGTGGCGCGGCGCTGGGCTTCGAGCGCGTGGGTGACTTCGTCGAAGCTGACGAGGGAGAAGATGTTGCCATCGATGTCACGGAAGCGCGTGGACACGCCGCCCCAAATGGAGGTTTCTTCGCCGAGCAAAGGGGATTCGATGGCCCCGCGCGCTGTGCTGGAGTTGGCGCGATCGAACTTGATGCGGCGCAGGCGCGGAGTGTGATTGAAGCGGACGCCGCGGAGCGACCACTCTTTGTATTTGGAGACGACATCTTCGGTGATGAAGACGACCTGCGTGGAACGGCCGATGAGTTTGTATTGCATGGAATCGGGCTTGGGAGCGATGAGAGAAAGGACGGCAGAACCGTCGGGAGGAGCTACGGCGACGAGGCGTTCGCCGGCTTGGAGCTTGACGTCGTAGGCGAGGTGGAAGCCGAGTTGGTCGAGGTAGAAGCGGAGGCTGCGGTCGAGATCGCGGACGAAGATTTGCGTGGAATGGATGCGGAGATGGGGCGAGGGCGGTTGCGAGGGAGATAAGGGACCAGAAGACATGGACGAGATTATACGGCGGGGAGCGGGAGGGAAGAAAAGGATAACGCGGAGGCGCAGAGTGCGAATAAGCGCGCAGAGGAAGAGGAGAGAAGAGCAGATCGCGGGTGTGCTCTCTTTTTGTTTGCGCCGGAATGGCCTGGTTTATTTTTCGGCCGGAACTGAGACTTGACCGTGTAATTCCGTCAACGCGTGCAGTATCGGCGTAGTCACCAGAGTGGTGATGACGGCCATGAAGACGAACATCGTAAATAGCACCGGAGAGAGGACGCCCAGGTCCAACCCAACATTGAGCACGATAAGCTCCATTAGCCCGCGAGTGTTCATCAAGACGCCCAGCGATGCAGCTTCGCGCCAATCCGAGCCTGTCCATCGAGCAGCGAGAAAACTGCCTCCGAATTTGCCGAGCGAGGCCACCCCAATAATGAAAAGACAAGCGAGCCAGTCGCGAGTTCCATGCACCAGACCGATCTGCGTGCGCATGCCTGTGAAGGCGAAAAACGCGGGCAACAGAAGCACCACCACCAGATCTTCGCATCTCGCCCGAATATCGCGCGCCAACGAGGAATCGTGCGGAATCATGGTGCCTAGAAAAAAAGCGCCGAAAAGCGCATGAATGCCGATTCGCTCTGTCACCAATGCCGACAGTAGCAAGGCGGCGCAGACCACGGCGAACATGTCCTGTGTTGTTCGGCCTCTCGCCGTCTGCCGCCGCACGAGCCACAAAGCACCTCGCTTGGCAATCAGCAACACGAAGAAGATGAACCCAATCGTCGCGATCAATGTGAACCAAAGGCTACCGGTCTGCGCATGCGCGACGCCGATTGCGAAGGCCAGCAGGCACCATGCGGTGACGTCGCCGATCGCAGCGCACCCCAGGGCAAGTACTCCCAGGCGCGTTTTCTGCATCCCGCGATCCGTGAGAATGCGTGCTAACACCGGGAACGCTGTTATGGACATCGCTACCCCGATGAAAAGGGCAAATGTGGTGAAGGAGAATACGCCGGTCGAATACAGGGGATATAACCAGAGTGAGAACGCTGCTCCCAGCAAGAAAGGGACGACGATGCTGGCATGAGAGATGGCGATGGCAGCCTGATGCCGCTCTTGCAAGAGTTGCACATCCAGTTCGAGACCGACCAGGAACATGTAGAGCACCACGCCGACCTGAGCGATCACCGCGAGATACGGGGCGGTATTCACGGGAAGGACTTGAGAAGCAACGCCCGGGGCCAACCAACCAAGAAAGGATGGTCCCAGAAGAATCCCGGCGACCACTTCTCCCATTACTTGTGGTTGATTCAACCTGCGAAACATCGCGCCAAGAATACGGGCCACGACGAGAACGACGACTAGCGAGAGCAATACATGAAGCAAGATGCCCGGGGTCTCGGATGTCGGGGGGCGGACAGGTTCTTGCGGTCCGGTGGATACGAACGAGGGTCCGAGGGAACGAATCAAGAAAAAAGCGCCGATACTTGCTCCGAGCGTGGCCGCGTAGATGAGTGCGCTGCGTGAACTTCGGATCATGGTTAGGTTTTTTTGAAAGAATGGAAGGGATGGGTGGTCTCGACGCTGCGGCTTCTGGTACGACAGCTAACTGGACGACCGAACTTGCGAGCACTTAGAAAAGCACGGACGGCCATACATGTCTTTGGACGCGTGTGGTGGACTATGCTCTCGTGGATCGCGATGTGTATCACGGATGTCTCCCTTCGACGAGGCTGTGTCTCGACGCGATTTTCTACTTCTTTGCGCTCACGACTCTAATAGACGCACCCCGTTCGCTACAAGGAGTTGATTGGGGTAAAACAACGCGGCAATCGGAAAGTGAGCGAGGACACAGGTTGGACCTACGTGACAGAGGGGGGTGAAGTGGGGGACAATTTGTTACGTTTGGAACGTGTTGGTGCTCGTTATTGCGCGTTGGCGCACGCATGCGCGCGCATTAGAGAAAGAAAAGGATGAGGGTGGAATGACGGCGCGAATTTTGGATGGGACGAAGATTCGGGATGCGATGTTTGGAGAATTGAAGGATGAGGTGGCGATCCTTTCGTCGGCGGGGATACGGCCGGGGTTGGCGGCGGTGTTGGTGGGGAACGATCCGGCGTCGCAGCTCTATGTGAAGAGCAAGATTGCGGCCTGCGAACAGTTGGGGATGGGGAGCGGGTTGATCACGCCGGCGGCGAGCGCGACTACGGCGGAGATGTTGGCGATTGTCGAGGATTTGAATCGGGACAATGATACCGACGGGATTTTGATTCAGTTGCCATTGCCTCCGCAGGTGGATACGAAACGCGTGCTGGAGGCCGTGGATCCAGCGAAGGATGTGGATGGGTTTCATCCGGTGAATTTGGGAAAATTGGTGAGTGGAAGGCCGGGGTTGGTGGCTTGTACGCCGGCCGGGTGCATGGAGATTTTGCGTCGGAATGAGATTGCGATTGAGGGAGCGAACGCGGTGGTTTTGGGACGGAGCGATATTGTGGGCAAGCCGATGGCTTTGCTGCTGATGCACGCGAATGCGACGGTGACGATTTGCCATTCGAAGACGAAGGATTTGGCGGATGTGGTGAGGCGCGCGGATATTGTGGTGGCGGCGATGGGGAAGGCGGGGTTTGTGCAGGCGGATTGGATCAAGCCAGGCGCGGCGGTGATTGACGTGGGGACGAATCGCGTGACGGATGCTGGTGAGGCGGAAAGATTGTTCAGGAACTTCCCTACCCGGTTGGAAAAATTTCGAGCCAAGGGGAATGCACTTGTGGGAGACGTCCATCCGGATACGGTGAATGTGGCCGGAGCGCTGACGCCGGTGCCGGGGGGCGTGGGGCCGATGACGATTACGATGTTGATGAGCAATACGGTGAAGGCGGCGAGGATGCGGAGGGCGAAGACGATACCGCGGACGATTTCGGCGAGCGGGCCGGCCAGTTCGGGTGGGCGGTAAAGCCGAGGATGAAGCGGCTTGGAATTACGGGCGGAATTGCCAGCGGCAAAAGTGTTGTTGCGGAGATGCTGCGCGAGATGGGATTTCACGTGCTGGATGCGGATTCGTTGGGGCATACGTTGATGGAACCGGGGACGCAGGCGTATGACGAGATTGTGCGGGAATTTGGCGCGGGCGTTACGGGCTCGGACGGACGGATCGATCGCGGGAAGCTGGGGGCGATGGTGTTTGTCGACCGGGGGAAATTGGAGCGGCTGAATGGGATTTTGCATCCGCGCGTGGAAGAGGAAATTGTTCAAAGATTTGGCGAGTGGGAGCGGGGCGGGGTTCGCGATGCCGCGTTTGTTGAAGCGGCTTTGCTTGTGGAGGCGGGATATCAGAAGAATTTGGATGGATTGGTGGTGGCGTGGTGCAGACCAGAGCAGCAGATGGAGCGATTGCTTGCTCGGGGGTTGAGCGAGGTTGAGGCGCAGCGGCGGATTGCGGCGCAGATGCCTGCTGAGGAGAAGTTGAAGTTTGCTACGGAGAAGATCGATTGCTCCGGGTCAATGGAGGAGACGCACCAGCAGGTGGAGGAGTTGGCGAAGAAGCTGCGGAGTTGAGGCGGCGAGCGTTGGGGAGCGTCTAAAGAATCAGCGGGTGCGAAAAGAAAAATAACGGGTCTAAAGACCCGCCACTACGCTGGAAATTGCGTGTGGTATGTTTGGACTTGAGCGGGGTCGAGGAAGGAATACGAGTATGAGTGGCGCAAAAACAGGACACGCGGTGCGATTGTTTGTGGTGGCGGTGGTGATTATCGGCGGGGCGTATTGGGCCGGCGGACGATGGGGTCAACGGCAGCCGAGGAAGGTGGAGGCTTTGCCCCTGGGGACGGGGCTGACGGAAGTTTCTGCCAGGGAGGGAACGCTGACCGATGATGAGTCGATCAACGTGAGGGTGTACCGCGAGGCATCGGGGGCGGTTGCGAATATTTTGACGAAGGCGACCGAGTATGATTTTTTTATGGACCCTGTGCCGGTGGAAGGAGCGGGGTCGGGGTTCGTGATTGATCCGCGCGGATATATTTTGACGAACTTCCATGTGGTGCAGGAGGCGCAATCGATTGAAGTGGTGCTCGGCGATCAGTCGAGGTATCCGGCAAAGTTTATCGGCGCGGACCAGCGCAACGATGTGGCGATGATAAAAATCGAGCCGAAAGGAAAGCCGCTGGTGGCGCTGCAACTGGGAGATTCGTCGAAGCTGCAAGTAGGGCAAAAAGTCCTGGCGATCGGGAATCCGTTCGGGTTTCAGAGCACATTGACGACGGGAGTAGTGAGCGCGCTAGGGAGAAACGTCCAGACGAGCCAGACGACTCTTATTGATGAGGCGATTCAGACGGATGCGGCGATTAACCGGGGAAATTCGGGCGGGCCTCTGCTCAATTCGCATGGCGAAGTGATCGGGATCAATTCGGCGATTTATACGCCGAGCGGGACCACGGCGGGGATTGGGTTTGCGATTCCTGTGAATACGGCGAAGAGAATTGCGCATGACTTGATGACGGAAGGGCGCGTGCGGCAGGCGTTCCTTGGAGCGCAGACGCTGGAGGTGGGCGGATGGCTTGCGGAGGCCCTGGATCTGCCTGTTAAAGATGGATTGTTGGTCGAGGAAGTGACGAAGGGCGGGCCAGCAGCGGCGGCGGGCTTGCACGGCGGAGATCATGCGGCCATGGCGGGGATGCGGCGGATTACAACGGGCGGTGATGTTATCGTGGCGGTCGATGGGCAGAAGATCGCAAATCAGTTTGACTTGAATGTGGCTTTGAACCGGAAGAGGCCGGGGGATACGGTGAGCGTGACGGTGTATCGGGGCGGGAAGAAAATGGATGTGCCGGTGAAGCTGGGTGAGCGGTCTGGGAATTGAGTAGTAGTGAGAAAAATAGGAGACAGTCAGGAATATCTGTCCTGCTCGTTTGAAATTTGATGAGGAAAAACAGGAGACAGACTGAAAGTCCGTTCCACTATCTTGAGAATTCGGCGCGGTACATTTGACGATCTGATTCACTAAGAGAAAACCAGGATTCGGCGATGTCGCGGACGCGTTCTAGTCCGCGCTGCATTTCGGCGTGTTTGGATTCGAGGACTTCGGCGTTGGCGTCGGGCGGGACGTAGATGGGCGGGGCGAAGAGGATTACGGCGCGCGCAAAAGGAGCGGGCAGGAGGAAGTGGTCCCAGGTTTTCTCGAAGGTTTTGCCGCGGTCTACGCCGATGTGGAAGACGAGGACAGGGCAGCCGGTTTTTCTGGCGAGCATGACCGGGCCGGGCTTGGCGACGTAACGTGGGCCGCGGGGACCGTCGATCGTAAAGGCGCAATCGACGCCTTCTTCCAGACGGCGAGCCATGACGGCGAGGCCGCGGAGACCGCCACGTGACGAGCTGCCTTGCGCTGTGCCAAAGCCTAACCATTCGATGACTTTGCGAGTCCACTGGCCGTCGAAGGCCGTGGTGTTCATTACGACTACGCCGTGATTGCGGTGCCACCAAACAATTGGAATGATGATGCGATGCCAGAAGGCCCAGATGCAGCGTTTGCCTGAAGCGTGGACGCGCTCGGCGTTTTGCCAGCCGAGGACTTCGTAGCGCAACGTGGGGCCGAGAATGCGAATCACACTGTAGACTAAGGCCGCGATGAAAGGGATTTGGATGCGGCGGGACCAGGGAAGGTCGGGGAGGCGCGTGTCGTAGTGGGCGCTGATTGGCTCGGGCGCGATTTGGTTTTCGGAAGCGCGGACTTCCTTCGTTGAGGGAGCGCCGGATGTGTCGAGGGTGGTCATGGCGACTGGACGCGCCTGCGAAGAAGGCGACGTGACGTATAGTATAGCCAGAGTTTCTTGCCCGGCTTGTAGGAGAAGAATTGAGAGTGCTGGTTAGAAATTACAGGCGCGAATTCTTGCGGCGCGCGGGAGTCTCTGCGGCGGCCTGCGCGATGTTGTGCGGAGCGATTTTTGTTGCGGCTGCAGCAGTGCCGGACCAGCCGGTGGGCGATGCGGTGGGATTGATCGAAGGCGAAGACATTGCCGTGACGGGGCCGATGAGCGTGGAAGTGGTTGGCGGAATGGCGAAGACGATTTTGCGGAGCGGGAGCGATGTGCGGGTGAAGTCGGGGCAGGCGCGAATTAGCCTTGTGGAAGGCGGGCAGATTTCGATTTGCGGGCCGGCGCGTCTTTCGGTTTTGAAAGCGGGCGGAACAGTGACGGTGGCGCTGGAAAGCGGAGCGATCCATGCGCGATTGGAAAGCGCACCGGCGCTGACCGTTTACACGGCGCAGATTCAGGGGCAGCCGGTGGCGATTGGCGATGAGCCGAGAGAATTTCTTGTGGGATTCGAGAGCGCGGGAATTATGTGCGTGCGGACGTATCGCGGGGCGATGCGTTTGGAGCAGCAATTGAGCGGGCAGAGTGTGATGGTGCCGCAGGGCGGCGATGTGACCTTGGCGAATGGGCAGATCGAAGCGCTGGGCAACGGCGCGGGGCATTGCAACTGCGAATTGCAGATCGCGAAGGCTCCGGCGGTGCCGGCAACTGCGCCGGTCATGAATGTTTCGCCTGCACCTGGCAAGGACCCGGCCAGAACCGAAATTGTTGCGAATCCGGGCGAGGCAGCTGGTGCGAGTGAAAAGCCCATACAAAAGACGGAGCCGATCTACACGGTGGATATGCCGCCGCTGCGATTTGATGCGAGCGCGAAGGTGCAGCCGGAGCCGGACCCGAGATTGATGGTGATTGTGAGGCGGGTGCGCGTGCGGCCGACGCTGATTTTCCAAGGACGAGTAGAGGGTGAGGTTGTGGCGGCGGCCACGCCGCCGCCCGTTGTGAGCGGTCCGGCGAAGCCGGCGGCTCCGCCGCCTGCGCAAGGGTCCATGGTAGACCGAGTGAGATCCTTTTTTCATCGGCTGTGGTCGCGAAGCAGCTGACGCGAGTTGCTGTAATTCTTAGCCTGCTGATTGGGCTAAGTTTCTCCTCTATCTCAGAATGCAGCATCAGGACCGACCTGAGGTGCGGCCGATTTCAACCTGGGAGTTGAGGAGATCGAGACGCCGATTGCGGAACTTGAGACACCATGAAGTTTTGAAGGCTAAGCCGGGGCTTGCGGGGGCGGGGCAATCCTCGCCCCTACAAAAATTGTCACATGCCTTCGTAGTTGGGGCCGCCGCCGCCTTCGGGGACGACCCAATTGATGATTTGGTAGGGGTCGGCGATGTCGCAGGTTTTGCAGTGGACGCAGTTGGCGGCGTTGATTTTTAGTTTTAGAGCGCCGGTTGAGTCCTTCGCCATTTCGTAAACCGCAGCAGGACAAAAATACTGACAGGGATTGCCGTACTCTACGACACATTTTGTGGAGCAGATATTCGTGTCGGCGACGTGGAGATGGCAGGGCTGGTCTTCTTCGTGGCGCGTCCCGGAGTGGTAGACGTCGGTTAGGCGATCGAAGGTGAGTTTGCCATCGCCTTTGAAGCGCTCGGGGGCGGGGCGGCCGTTGATTTTTTTGTAGTGCTTGTAGCCGGCTTCGGCGTGCATGGGATCGATCAGGCCGCGGCCGCCCGAGATTTGTTGGAAGGCGGTGTGGATGAAGCCGCCGAGCATGCCGTGTTGAAAAGATTGGTGGAAGTTGCGGACTTGCCAGAGTTCTTTCTTGATGTAGCTTTGCTCGATTTTTTGGGGGAAGGCGCTTAGCGTTTTGGAAGTGGCGTCGCCGGTTTTCAGAGACTCGAAGATTGTTTCGGCGGCCAGCATGCCGCTCTTCATGGCCATGTGAATGCCTTTGAGGCGCTGGGAGTCGAGGAAGCTGCCGGAGTCACCGATGATGAGAGCGCCGTCGATATAAGTGCGGGGTATGGCGTACCAACCGCCGTAGGGGAGAGATTTTGCGCCGTAGCGAACGAGTTTGCCGCCTTCGAGAATTTTTTTGAGGAACGGGTGCGTCTTCCAGGTTTGAAAAGCGGCGTGGGGATCGAACTGGGGGTCGGCGTATTCGAGCGCGAGGACGAGGCCGATGGAGAGACGATTGTTGGAGAGGCCGTAGATCCAGCCGCCGCCGTACATGCTGGTGGGGACGGGCCAGCCTAGCGTGTGAGCGACATAGCCTGGCTGGATGCGGTCCGGTTGTATGTCCCAGAGTTCCTTGATGCCGATGCCGTAGGATTGCGGGTTGATGTTGTCGAGTTTTTTTGTGGCGACTAGATCTTTGGTGAGCGAGCCGCAGGGGCCCTCGGCGAGGACGGTGACTTTGGCGCGGAGTTCGTAGCCGGGAGTGAAATTGTCTTTGGGCTTGCCGTTTTTGTCGAGGCCTTTGTCTTCGGTGATGACGCCGGCGATGCCTTCGCCTTCGTAAATGAGCTGCGCGCCGCCAAATTCTTTGAAGACGTTTACGCCTGCGGCTTCGACGAGGCCGCCTAACCATTTTGTGAGCTTGTTCAGAGAGATGACATAGTTACCTTTGTTCTGGAATGGCGGCGGAGTGATGGGAAAGCGGAAGGAGGAGTTTTTGGTGAAGAGGAGGGCGGCGGAATCGGTGACGGGCGTGTCGAGGGGCGCGGATTTTTCGAAGCCGGGGACGAGTTCGGCGAGGGCTTTGGGATTCATGATGGCGCCGGAGAGTTGATGAGCGCCGATTTCCCGGCCTTTTTCTAGGACGTAGATATTTTCGGAAGAGAGTTGGGGCTTGGCGCCGGAGTCGTTGTGTTTCTTGATGAGATTGGCGAGATGCAGGGCGCAGGAAAGGCCAGCGGGGCCTGCGCCGACGATGAGGACGTCGGCTTCGAGTTGTTCGCGTTGGACGATCATGGCGTTAGGTGATCTTAGCAAAGCTGTTTTGCTGTTAGCGGAGTTTCTGAAATTGATCGAGGGTAATGCCGAGCTGCTTTAGGATTTGATTGAACAACGGCGGCCCAATTTCTCTTCCACCATGAATCAGAAGACGACCGTCTGGGTGCTCCCAGTGTTGATGGCTTCCCGAGGTTCGCTTGAGAAAGAACCCGAGCAGGGTTGCCAGTCTTTGGAAGTCCCGCGCTTTCGCGCTAGGCATTCACAATCTCGGTGGTGTCGGCCGGAAGGGGGATGCCTCTTTCACGATAGGTCTGCGCAATCATATCAAAAACGTTGGCGAGTTCGGACAGAGCGGCCTCGCGAGTGGTCATTAGAGCGTAGCAGCTTGGAATCGCAGGGATTTCGGCGACCCAACCTGACCGGTCGTCCTGACGATAGAGAACGATCTTGTAGTCTTCAAATTTCATGACGCGGTCATTATAGGTCAAAAGTCCTGCGTTTTGCATGATTCTAATCATTTGCGAAAAGCAGATTCCTCGCTCTCGCTCGGAATGACATTGCGCGTGCGCGTGAGAGGCTTGTCTTAGCGGAGGGCTCTTGATTCGCCCCGCCGGTGACTGTGAGGGGGGCTCCGCCCTGGTTTTCTCATAAGTGTTCATTCTAAAGAAGATCAAGATGCTTGTTTTGTGGAAGTTAGATAAGTGTTCATTCTAGAGAGTTTACCCAGGCGAATTTGCACTAAAATGGTGCAGATTCTGTAAGTGTTGCGAACAAAGGACTTAGGCTCCAGGCTGGCCCGAAAAGCAAAAACGCCAACCGAGCCGTTGGCGTTACAAGATCGACGCGCGATATTACTCATTGCACATAGTACATCAAATTCCAAATCTTGTCAGGAAAAACAAGAGGAAAAAATTACAAGCTGACCACGACTGGCGTTCTTATCCTGGCTGGGTGACGGCTGAACGCGGCGAGAATGCCCAAAAAAACCGCTTGACATCAACTCTAG
>Ga0307478_10000945_pt1 | contig 27201 bp, 30 predicted proteins | sample atmos_gasesECM4C_2_FD_203713 | JGI IMG/M metagenome (GOLD analysis project Ga0307478, IMG submission 203713) | Hardwood forest soil microbial communities from Morgan-Monroe State Forest, Indiana, United States - atmos_gasesECM4C_05 | ecosystem: Environmental > Terrestrial > Soil > Temperate...
CATACAGGCTTACCGGGCTCGCGCCGATAGTGGCCGCGCTGGTATGTCCCTGCCCCATGCTGGGATTTTCGTCGGCCAGCATGATGTGCGAATTGCCAATCTTCAATTCGGCGTGACCGACCTTGCCGTCCGGGCCGTTCATGCGAACGGTTTCAGTCGCTCCGAAAACTTTCTTGTAGTACTCAATGGCTTGGGCAGCGCCCTTGATGACCAGGTACGGCGTGACGGAGTTGTAGTCCTTGGGAATATACGAGACTTTATTCATGATTTTTCTCCTCAGAATGTAGGCTAGAGGTGGAGGTTTACGGCGCGCATGCAGACCGGAATTACGGTTCCGGCACCGCTTAATATGAAAGCACAATTCGCGAGCGATCTCAAGGCCGCGTGCAAATCCTTCGCGTTGACCGACAATGCGAGCCACGCGACCGGCTCGCTACCAGCGCGAGAGCAGAGCACTGTGCCCCTCAATCATGTTGGACAGCCAATGTGCGTGGGATCGTTCCGCTTAGTGGTTGTCTTCGCGAAGCCTGTTCACCTTATTCACTTCCAGTGAGTGATCATCTTCGTGCAATTGCGCTTTAACCTTGACGTGATGCCCCTCATGCTCTTTTACGGCTTCAGAGTTCTGGATGCGGTACCGCTGTTTATCTTTATCATCTTCCAATACATAGTTGTCGCCATCTTTCCGGACATACCCTGTCACATTCGCCTTCCTGACGCGGTGCGAAGATTGGGCCTGCTGATCGTGCTGATCCTGGCTCTGATACTGAGCCACGGCGCCAACCGTGCAAATCAGCGCGAAGGCTAATACCGCAAGAATAGAATTCTTCATGTTTCCTCCAATGTTTAAAATGGGGTTCGCGCTCTATGATGCATATCCTGGGATTGGCGCACTGTGCAAAATTGTACAAATGCGGAGCGCGGAACATCCACAGCGCTATTGTGACGTCTAACCTTGCCTTCCATTTGCACTTGGCCCATCATAGTCAAGGCGGATGCCGTACAGCCAGGCCGAGCGAAAACGGGCGTAAGTTTCGTGTTCTCTACAGTTTGTTAATTCCGAGAATTCCACAAACCAACTTGTCCACCTCCGCAATCTCGTTTCGTCGCGCGGTAGTCGTAAACGTCCGTCACAATCCGCTGGCTGCAACGGGCATTGTGCTGGTAATTATCTTCGTAATCTTCGCCCTCTTCGCACCTTGGATCGCGCCGCAAGATTCCGCTTTCATCAATCTGCCTGCGCGCCTGGACCTTCCATCGCACGCTCACTTCTTCGGCACTGATGAACTTGGACGCGACATCTTCTCGCGCATCATCTACGGCGCGCGCATCTCGATGCTGGTGGGAACTTGCGTCGTACTCGCATCGCTCACGCTTGGCCTCATCATCGGCTCGGTCGCGGGCTACTACGGAGGAGGCGTCGATCGCTTCATCAACGTCGTCCTGATGAATGCATTCCTCTCTTTTCCTGGAATTCTTCTCGCCATTGCCTTCGTCGCCTTTCGCGGCCCGGGCATCTTCAATCTCGTTCTCGCGCTCTCGCTTGGCGGATGGGTAGGTTACGCTCGCCTGGTTCGTGGCCAAGTGCTCGCTGCGCGCGAACGTGAATTTGTCGAAGCCGCCCGTGCCCTCGGAGCCAGCGACCTGCGCATCATCGTCCGGCACATTCTGCCTAACATTATTCAGCCTGTGATTGTTCAGGCCGCGATCGGCATGGCGGGAGCGATCCTCGCCGAGGCCACCATGAGCTTTCTCGGATTAGGCGTGCCGCCGCCGACGGCAAGCTGGGGCGCCATGCTCAACGACGGCCGCGCCCACCTGTTCGACGCGCCCCATCTCGTGCTCTTTCCCGCGCTCGCCGTGATGCTGGCCGTGCTGTCGTTCAACTTTATCGGCGACGCCCTGCGCGACTACCTCGATCCCCGTTCCCGCATCGAAGCCGGGCTCTAGCCTCACACACGTTATCCGTGTGGTGAAATCCATCAAGCCGAGATATTCAGCTCTCAACCTGCTGCAAACAGGGTAAATCCAGTTCTTGACTAACATCGCATATTGCAATATACATATTGCGATAAACAATATGAAGGTGGGAGAAAAAATCCGCTACCTGCGCGAAGTGGAAGGATCCCTGCGTGGATTGGGACGATCCATCACGCAGCAGGAATTGGTGAAGGCAATCCGCCAGGAGCTGCGGCAGACCATCAGCCAGTCTTACTTGTCGCAGATCGAGAACGGCGCGCGGCCGCACATGACGCAGTCGTCGCGAGCGCTGCTGGCGAAGTTCTTCAAGGTGCATCCCGGATTTCTTGTGGATGATCCCGAGGGATACCACACGGAGCTAACTTCGGATTTGCGCACGACGGAAGGCCAGCTTGATGTTTGGTTGTTGCAAGGCTCGGAGCGATTTGTCAGTGATCCGGAAGTGAGCGAAGTGCTGATCAAAGCCGCGCGAGAGAAAGATACGAGGCGTTGCCTCTTGCTATTGGGTGTGATTCTGGATACGCCAGGTTTGGCGGAAAGACTCTTGGAAGCGCTAAGGCCTGAGTTGACGCATGCCACGAAACGCCACGGCGAAAATCACCGCCGTATCGCGAAGACTGAAGGGAGCAGACTCCGATGACTTATTCCGTGACTTGGGCGGACTTCTACCTGATCTGTTTCGCGGTCGGCTTCTGCTTTAGTTTCTTTTCGTTTCTGTTCGGAGGCTCGCGGACGGGCCGGCTTCATCTGCCGCATTTTCACGGGCACGCCGGGAGTGCACACCTGCCTGCGGCGCATGCGCCGGTGACATCGGTTCAGGCTCCGATTGCAGGAGGCCCGCGAGCGGCGGCGCACGCCCGCCAGTCCGACGGGGTTTCGCCGTTCAACTTCGTTACCTTGACCGCGTTTTTGGCCTGGTTCGGAGGCACGGGATATCTGCTTACCCGCTACTCCGGGTTATGGGTTGGTTTTGGATTGCTGGCCTCGATCACCGGCGGGCTGATTGGTGGCGGCATTGTTTTCTTGTTTCTAAGCAAGGTCCTCATCTCGAACGACGAGAACATGGATCCGGCGGATTACGAAATGGTGGGCGTCCTCGGCAGAGTTTCCAGTTCGATTCGCGAAGGCGGCACCGGCGAAATTATCTATACGCAGATGGGTACGCGGCGCGTATGTGGAGCCCGCAGTGACGATGGTAGCGCCATCGGCAAGGGAACAGAAGTGGTGGCCACGCGTTACGAAAAAGGCATTGCTTACGTCCGGTTGTGGAGTGAGATGTCCGAGGAACAATAGCGAGCATTCTCATTGAGTTTCTGGAATTCGCAAGGGGAAGATTCTATGGAACGGAAACTTTTTCTCGCGGTCGTCGGGCTGGCATGGTTAGCTCTGCCGCTGACCGCGCTGAACTATTCGAGAGCGTGGGATCGTCTGCCAATGCGGATTGCTGTGCACTTCAACGCGAACTGGCAGCCCAACGGCTGGACCTCGCGGGAAGGCGCTCGCACGCTGGCTCTTGGTATGACGGCCTTTCTGCTGGTCGTCTTTACCATTGCCAGTTATGCAACGCGGCGCACGGCTACTTCGATTTTGTCGCAGTGGGCGCTGGTTGCCATTTTTTACCTTGTCCTTGGCGTCGTTTACTACGTTAACAGCTGGATCGTTGACCGAAACTTTGACGGGAAGCAATCCAGCCCGTTCGCAGAAATGATTGTCTTTCACAATTCGCCTGCCACCAGGCAGCCGCACAGCAATTCATAGAACTGCATTCGTAGAGGAGGCGTTATGCCAGAGATGTCACGGATGGTGGAGATTTGGATTTTCGCCGGGCTGGGAGTGATGGTCCTTCTGTTCCTGATGAGCGGAATGGCCAGGCTATATCGCAAAGCGGGGCCGCACGAGGCGCTCATCGTCTACGGCCTGGGCGGGACGCGGGTGGTGCAGGGACACGGCACGCTGGTTCTGCCGATGGTGCAGATCTGCAAAGATCTGTCCCTGGAGTTGATGTCGTTCGACGTGGCGCCGCAGCAGGACCTTTACACCAAGCAAGGTGTCGCGGTCACGGTCGAAGCGGTCGCGCAAATCAAAGTGAAGTCCGACCGCGAGTCAGTCCTTACGGCTGCCGAGCAGTTCCTGACCAAATCAGATCAGGAGCGTGAAGGGCTGATCCGGCTGGTGATGGAAGGCCATCTGCGCGGCATCATTGGCCAGCTCACAGTGGAAGAGATCGTAAAGCAGCCGGAGATGGTTTCCGACCGCATGCGCGGCACCTGTGCCGAAGACATGAACAAAATGGGCCTGGAGGTGATCTCGTTCACCATTAAGGAAGTCCGTGACAAGAATGAGTACATCACCAACATGGGCAAGCCGGACGTGGCGCGCATCAAGCGTGATGCCGACGTTGCCACTGCGGAAGCCGATCGCGATACCGCCATCAAGCGCGCACTGGCGCAGCGGGAATCGGCCGTGGCCAAGGCCCAGGCTGACCAGGAACGCGTGCTGGCAGAGACGTTGTCACTGGCCAAGCAGGCGGAATCGCAGCGCGACCTGGAAGTGAAGAGGGCGCAATTTTTGGAAGTCACGAAACGGCAGCAGGCGCAAGCCGACAAGGCTTATGACATCCAGACCAACATCATGCAGCAGCAGGTTATTGCCGAGCAGGTGAAGGTGCAACAGATCGAAAAAGAGCAGCAGGTCAAGGTGCAGGAAGCGGAAATCAACCGGCGCGAAAAAGAACTTATTGCGACAGTGTTGAAGGGAGCGGAGATTGAGCGTCAGCGGATCGAGACGCTGGCGGCGGCCGAGAAGCAGCGCCTGATCGCGGAGGCCGAAGGTCATGCGTCGTCCATACGCGCGCAGGGCGAGGCGGAAGCCGAAATCATTTTTAAGAAGGGCGAATCCGAAGCCAAGGCAATGAATGTGAAGGCCGAGGCTTACCAGGAATACAACCAGGCCGCGGTGATCGACCGTTTGTTCACCAGCATGCCGGAGATCGTAAAAGCGCTGGCCAGTCCGCTGGCCAACGTCGACAAGATCACCATCGTTTCCACTGGAAATGGCGACGCATCCGGAATGAACAAGATCACGGGTGATATTGCCAAGATGGCGGCGCAGGTCCCGGCGTTGTTCGAAACGCTCTCAGGCATGCCCCTCGCGGAACTGCTGGGCAAGGTGCGGCAGCTGGGGGACAAGTCGCCGAAGCCGCCGGTAGTGGATGCAACGAAGTAAGGGTCAGAGGTCCTTCTGTGGGGACGGGCGCATTCGCCCGTCCCGCCGAGCGCAGCGAGGCGAGCGCACTTGGAGTGAGTATGGCGATCAAATCGAAACATACGGGATTAGGCATTGCGCTGGGAGCGGCGCTAGGAGCGGTTGCCGGAGTTCTGGCCGGGCATGTTGCAATCTGGCTGGGCATTGGTTTCGCGATCGGAATGGCAATCGGCAGCACTTCGCGGCAGAAGACGTGCCCGAATTGCGAAGCGGCAAAACGAAATCAGGAGCTAGGGGCTAGAAGCTAGAAGCTAGAAGCCCACAGAAAAGGAGTCCACCATGGCATTACTAGAGCGCGTATCCACGTTAGTCCGGGCCAATCTCAACGACCTGATCGACAAGGCCGAGGAGCCGGAAAAAATGATCAAGCAGGTGATTCTTGATATGCAGAATCAACTGCTGCAGGTAAAGACTCAGGTTGCGATCGCTATCGCCGATCAGCACTTGCTGGAGAAGAAGCAGAAAGAGAACGAAGACAAAGTCGCCGAGTGGATGCGCAAGGCCGAGTTGTCGGTCGACAAGAAGCAGGACGACCTGGCCCGCGCTTCCCTGCACCGAGTGGAGAGCTATCGCGAGATGAGCGACAGCTTTAAGCAACAGGTATCCGACCAGAAGGCTCAGGTAGAGAACCTGAAGTCCGCGCTACGGCAGCTCGAACAGAAACTGACCGAGGCACAGACCAAAGCTGACCTGCTGATTGCGCAACATCGGCGCGCCCGGGCTGTGGGCAAGGCTAGTGACGCACGATTGGCCATGGGGGATGGTTCGAAGGCCGCGGCTTTCGACCGCATGAAACGCAAGGTGGCGCATTCGGAAGCGGTGGGACAGGCGAAGTCCGAGATTGCCGGAGACAACATGGAAGATCGCCTCGCGGCGCTGGAGAAAGAGGATCGCATTGAGCAGTTGCTGGCGGATCTGAAGGGGAAGCGCGGGGCTTGACGTTATTTGGGGGCCAGTGCCTCGGCGCGGCTGAAGCCCCCGCGTTCCAAACCGACAACTATAGGGACGATACTTTGCCCGCGGAGCGAGATGCAGTTCCTGAAATAGAAAGTGGATGGCCGTTTTCGCAAACGGCAACCGGATCAGCGCGCAGCACGAACTCGAGCGTTTCGCTTTCAGACATCTGGCTGTTATCCAGCACATGCCAGCGCGTGCGGGATTGGCACCCGGGTTCGCCACATTCCAGCTCGGCGCGCAGGAAATCGACCCGGGTCTCCTCTTCCAGCGGACGGGTATAAGGCGCCCATTGCACATCTTTTTTTTCGTAGATATACCAATGATCGCATTCGCGGCAGATGAGCCTCAATTGCCATCCATTTGGCGGCCAGTCGGGCGGATTCGTTCCCGTAGCCGGCGGATTGGGATAAGGCAGCCGAATGCGCGCCGCTGAGGGGGTTGGGCAGTCCGGATTTTTGCATCGTATAACCGGCTGTAAATACATAGTTTCCGTCTCCAGAGCCAGACAGATAGGGCCCAACCGCATTCGGCTTGAATGCTACCGGGCGGGCGATCAAGCCTATCACGGGAATCGTCGAAAGGTTTACATCCATTGACTGGGGAGCCTGCATCTCTGTAATCTTGCAACAGAAAATCGCACGTCAGAAATCTTAGGACCAACTCCAAGCGCAAGGATCATACATGAAACAAGTTGCACTTCTGCTGCTGGTCGCGCTCCTGCTTAACGGTTGCAGCAGCAGCAATTCGCCGGTTCAGCAGGCGTCAGGATCGGTCTGGCAAGCGCAACTGTCCGGAGGAACGGGTTCGGCGTCCGGGTTAAGCTTTATTACGCAGTTTACGATCAACGGCGGAGGCTCGCTGAGTATTTCGAACTTTCAATTGCTCAACGCGGGTACTTGTCTGCCAGTGACGACCGGAGATTCGCCAGCCGGATCAATTACGAACTTAGACGTTGTCAGCACCACCGGCCAGGTAACTGGGGATTTTTCGTTCACCGTCCAGGGGAACAGCAACACCCTCACCCTCACCGGAACACTGACTGGAACGGAGACCGGAGCGCAGCTGGGAACGACGAACATAGGCACATTCACGTCCGCTACGATTACCGGTTCCTGGACGCTAAGTGGTGCCACTACGTGCACCGACGCTGGGGGCGATACCAGTTTCATAATGACGCTGTGCGCCTCTGGGGGATCCTGCCCTACTACTACCACCTGAATTCAGAACCACTCGCTGCGGTAGGCGACCCACCATGCGACAAAGAGGGCAGGGATGGTGGCGGCCAGACCCCACCAAAGCGGCAGGAGAAAATCCGCGAGCAGGCCAAGCACGGTGAAGACCATCCAGAATATTTTCCGTTCCATCTGGTTATTGTAGGCCCGCGAATATCAGTGGTCAGCAGGGCTGTGGATCAGGCCAGCACTTTCGTCATGTCGGGGCTCTGCTATAGAGTGAGAGCCATGAAGCGCTCCCTGCAAGAGATCGCCCAGACCGTGGAAGCCCGCCTGCAAGGGGACGGAAGTCTTCAGGTAGGTGGAGTGGCGAGCATCGGGTCCGCTTCGAAAAATGATTTGGTGTTTGTGGAAGAAGAAAAATATCTTTCGCGAGCTCTGCAGTCTGAAGCGGGGGCTGTGATCGCGGGCGAGTTTGCCGTGGGATCAAAGGGCAAGGCGCTGCTGATTAGCCGCCATCCTAAGCTGACCTTCGCGCGCGCGGCGCGCTTTCTGCAGGATGGAACTCGCAATGACAATGAGCAGGAAGCACAGATACATCCAAGCGCTGTTGTAAAACCTTCGGCTCGTCTAGCCCCGGGAGTGGAGGTGGACGAGCATGCCGTCATTTCGGAAGATGCGGAAATCGGCGAGGGTACGCAGATCGGTAGCGGTTGCGTTATTGGGCGAGGGGTCAAGATGGGACGAGCGTGTGTAATCTATCCAAACGTCACCACTTATCCAGGTACGACCCTTGGCGACCGCGTGACTGTACATGCGGGCGCGGTTCTGGGCAGCGATGGCTTTGGATATGTGCGTGATCCAAAAAGTGGGCGCTACGAGAAATTTCCCCAGGCCGGCAGGCTGGTGATCGAAGATGACGTTGAGATTGGCGCTAACACAACCATCGACCGCGGTGCGCTTGACGAAACGCGCATCGGGCAGGGAACGAAGATCGATAATCTGGTGCACATCGGTCACAATTGCCGGATTGGACAGAATGTGGTGATCGCAGCCCAAACCGGGCTTTCCGGCAGCATCGTGATTGAGAACGATGTTGTGCTGGGAGGTCAGGTCGGCATCGGCGAACATGCGCGCATCGAAGAAGGAGTGATGCTGGGAGGGCAAGGTGGAGTGCTGCCTAACAAAGTGTTGCGCGGCAAGGGCGTTGCTTTCTGGGGAACTCCGGCACAACCGGTGCGGCAATACTTGAAGCAGTTGGCGGCGCTGGCACGGCTGGGGAAGAAGAGGTAGGCTTGGCGATCGTCGTCATTGGCGGGCATTCTCGAAGCGTGGGAAAGACGAGCGTGGTTGCCGGCTTGATTTCCGCGCTGCGTGAGTACGACTGGACCGCTGTGAAAATTACGCAATATGGGCATGGAGTGTGTTCCGCGGATGGAGCACCATGTGACTGCGCTACCGCGGATCACAGTTGGGCGATATCGGAGGAGAAAGACCGCAGGGGAGAGTCGGATACGTCGCGCTTCTTGTTGGCGGGTGCGGCGCGAGCGCTGTGGGTGCGAAGCGAGCAGGGCAGGCTCGCGGAAGCCATGCCGGCGCTGCGCAAGCGCCTCGACTTGTGGCGGCATGTGATTGTGGAATCGAACAGCGTGTTGAAATTTCTGCGGCCGGACTTGTATCTGACGGTGCTCGATCCAGGAACGGAAGACTTCAAAACTTCCGCGCGCGAGTTTCTGGATCGTGCCGGCGCCGTGATTCTTCATGATGGTTCGAGCGATGGAACTGTGGCCTGGCAGGCTGTTTCCCTGAAACCGGTGGCCGAGAGGCCGGTGTTCCGAATTGCACCGCCGCCGTACGTGACCCCGGAGATTATCGAGTTCGTGCGAACTCGTATCCGCGAAAGAGTTGCTGAGAACTGAGAACCGAGAACTAGTTTGCTATCCTTTCCCGTGCGGCAAATTCATTCCAGCGCCTGGCTACTGGTGCTTCTTTCGTCCCTCCTGCAAGCGCTTATTTTTCCTCTTGCCGGCCTGTACATCCTTTCCTGGGTGGCTTTTGCACCGTTGGTTGTCGCGCTGTTGCGAGCCCGGCCCGCAGGGGCTCTGGAGATCGACGGTTCCGCTAATCTTCAAGCGGCGAAGCCTGTGCAGGCTTTTCTGCTGGCGTACCTTTCAGGGATTCTCTGGTATGCGGGCACGTGTTACTGGATTTATGACACGATGCATCAGTATGGAGGCCTGAGCAGACCAGTCGCGCTGTTGGCCCTCTTTCTTTTCTGCCTTTATCTTGGGCTCTATCACGGTCTGTTTGGATTGTTATTGAGCCTCGCGGCCGGGCCGGGCCGCGACCATCGGAGAGCGCTGGTAGCCGCACCGTTTCTTTGGGTAGCGGTGGAATTGGCGCGGACACTGGTCACAGGCTTTCCCTGGAACCTGTTGGGCACGGCTCAGGTGGACAACATCTCGCTGAGCCGAATCACCATTTGGACCGGCGTCTACGGAGTGTCGTTCGAAATCATGCTGGTAAATGTCGCGGTGGCGGCGGCATTCCTGGTGCCGAAAAAAAAGCGCAGCACCTTACTCGTTGCGTCGCTGGTCGCGGCGGCGGTACTGCAGGCCGGACGGCTGGTGGATGCTCCTGCGGTTCCGGCAGATCGCGCCGCGCTTTTGGTGCAGGAAAACATTCCGGTGGATGCGACCTGGACGCGCGATAATTTCCAGCGCACGCTGCACGAACTGGCCGATCTTAGCGTCAAGGCTGCCTCGGCAGCGCCCGCATCGAAGACAGGCAAACTGGACTTGATCGTGTGGCCGGAATCTCCCGCCCCATTTTTTGCCAGCGATCCGCTATTTCGTGATCCTGTGAGCCAGATGGCACGGGACGCGCACAGTTGGGTCGTGACGGGCGCAATTGGAACCAAGCCTGTTGCGCACAGCGGCACGTCTGCCTCGCAAGTGTTCAACTCAGCCGCGCTCATCAACCCGTCGGGCAACTGGGCCGCTCGTTACGACAAAATTCATCTGGTTCCATTCGGAGAGTATCTGCCGTTCCCGCGTCTGTTGGCCTTTGCGGGAGGTTTGACGAGAGAAGTAGGAGAATTTCAGACGGGAGTGTCGCGAGCTCCTCTTGATGCGGGCGATACAAAACTCGGAGTTTTCATCTGCTACGAGTCCGTATTCCCTGGCGAGGTGCGTGAGTTCGCCGACCAGGGAGCGCAGGTGCTGGTCAATCTATCGAATGACGGGTGGTATGGCGATAGCGGAGCCTATGCGCAGCACCTGAATCAGACTCGCATGCGCGCCATCGAGAACGGCCGCTGGATCTTGAGCGCGACGGATACGGGAGTCACGGCCTCGATCGATCCTTATGGCCGAACCGTAGCGCGGCTTCCGCGTAAGGAACGCGGCGCGCTGGTTGCGCCTTACGCTCTCACTTCCGTAACCACTTTCTACACGCGGCACGGCGACTGGTTTGCCTGGCTCTGTGCGATAATTTCAGCAGGAGCGCTGCTGACGCGCTTCGGACTTCATACCAAAGCGGGCAGGAAAGCAGAAGCATCCTCATGAATCAAGAGTTCGAGCAAGAGTACGGGGCACTTAGCAAGAAGGTGCATGAACTCCGGGAGTATCTTTGACGCGGACAAGCTCCGTCCGCGACTAGCCGAAATCGAGAAGCAGTCCGCCGACCCGAATCTCTGGTCCGATCCGCAACGTTCGAAGCAGGTGATGCGCGAGAAGAAGCGCCTCGAGCACCTGCTCGCCACTGACACCGACCTCGGCCGCCGCGCCGATGACATTGCCGCCTACTTCGAGTTGGCGAAAGAGGGCGAAACGGTCGACACCGATTTGCGCCGCGAGCTTGACTCGCTGCGCGAATTAGTCGACAAGCTTGAGACCGAGACACTTCTGTCTGGCGACAACGATCCGCTCAACGCGATCGTTACCATTCATCCCGGCGCGGGCGGCACGGAATCCCAAGACTGGGCCGACATGCTGCTGCGTATGTATCTTCGTTGGGCCGAGCGGCAGGGCTTCGAAACAATCCTTTATGATTACCAGCCCGGCGAAGAAGCGGGGTTAAAATCGGCGACCTTTGCCGTGAATGGCGAGTACGCATTTGGTTTGTTGAGCAGCGAAATCGGCGTGCACCGGCTGGTGCGGATTTCTCCCTTCGATCAAGCCAAGCGGCGGCACACATCATTCGCCAGTGTGTTCGTCTCTCCGGAAATCGACGACAGCATTGAAGTGGTCATCAAGCCCGAGGACATTCGCACAGACACCTACCGTTCGAGCGGCAAGGGCGGGCAGCACGTGAACACGACGGATTCGGCGGTGCGCATCACCCACCTTGCCACCGGTTTGGTGGCCAGTTGCCAGAACGAACGCTCACAACATAAGAATCGCGAACGCGCTATGAGCATGCTCCGCTCGAAGCTATATGAATTCGAGATGGAGAAGAAGCGCGCGGCCTCCAAGAAGATTGAAGATTCAAAACTCGATAACGACTTCGGCTCGCAGATTCGTTCCTACGTTTTGCAGCCCTACCGCATGATCAAGGACCATCGCACCAAAGCCGAGGTCGGCGACGTAGACCGTGTGCTTGATGGCGACTTGCAGCCCTTCATCCGCGCCTATCTACAGGCGCGGCGTGCGGAGAAACAGGCGTGAGCGTAAAACGGGCCAACGAACCGGCGGCGAAACGAGGATCAGCCGTGAAGCTTGGTCCGCGATTCCGGCGGGCATTTCTTTTTGCGGCTGATAAACACTCGGGACAAACCCGCAAAGCTTCTACCATCCCTTACATCGCGCATCTGATGGGTGTCGCATCACTGGTGCTGGAGTTCGGTGGCGATGAAGATATGGCGATCGCAGCTCTGTTGCACGATGTAGTCGAAGACTGCGGCGGTGTGCCTGTGCTCAAAGAAGTGCGGCGCAGGTTCGGACCTCGTGTCGCGAAGATTGTGGATGGTTGCACGGACTCTTTTACCGATCCCAAGCCGCCGTGGCGGAAACGCAAAGAGACTTATATCCGGCATCTCAAGAAGGCGAAGGCCGAGACGCGCCTGGTTTCAGCCGCGGATAAATTAAATAACGTGCGCTCGATTCTTGCCGATTATAGGGAAGTCGGAGAATCAATCTGGGTACGTTTCAACGCTGGTCGTGAGGGAACTCTTTGGTACTATCGGAGTTTGGTGGAAGAATTTCTCCGGCGAGAACCCAACCGATTGATTGGAGAGTTAGAACTTGCGGTCCGGGAGCTCGAAGCCAGCGCCAGTCTGGCTCGTCCCCATAATTCCGGTAGATATGCCGTAAGGTCAAGCGGGAGATGAATTGATGGGGCGCACAATCGATCAAATTCGTGCCTCCAAGCTGCCGTCGAACATGATGCAGTTTGCGGCGAAAGGGGCACTCTCGGTCCCGCCCGACGAAAACATTGAGATTCTGGTATACCTCGCAAAACATAACAAGATTTTCGGCGACACTGCTCGCCTCACCCTCGCAGGGTGGGACGAGAAGGCTTCGCTGGTTGCGGCCTCCGATCCGAAAACACCTGCCGAGGTGCTGAATTATCTGATTGCGCCCGATAATATTCGGCCTAAGCTGCTTCCTGCATTGTTGGACAATCCGTCGGTGTCGGATAGTGAGCTGGCCAAGTTTGCCATCTCCGCCTCACGGGAATCCATCGAGACCATGCTGCAGAGTGCGCGCGTGCGCGCTTCGGCGGGAATTCTGGATTCTCTGAGATCAAACCCGTACCTGAAGGGCGAAGACGCGGCTACTGTCGCCAAACTGATAAGCGCGGGCGAACCGGCGGTGCCCATGCCCGTTGCGGGCGACGGGCCGGAGGTTCAGGCGAGCACGCCGCAGGCTGCGGAGTCTGTCCAGTCGTCGGACCCACTCGAAAGCGAAGCGGGAGATGTTCCGGATGAAGTAGTTTCCGCCTACCTTTTCGAGCATGCGACGGAAATTGCCGCGGAAAAGGATAAGCCGTTCCAACCGGTGGGCGGCATCGTAGATTTGCTGGGGCCAAATTATTTCCCCGTGGTTGAAAATAGAGAAATGGTTGAGACCCCGAGCGCCACGGAACCGGGTAAGGGTGGGCCTGCTAATTCCACCGCCGCTGCTGCGGCGGGTCCTTCTAAGGCGGCTAAGGCGGCCGCCCCAGCATTCATTGATCCCTCCAAGCGCGATAACTCAGTGCAGAAGATCAACCGTCTCGACGTGAAAGGCCGCATCCAGTTGGCGATGAAGGGCAATAAAGAAGAGCGGTCAATTCTGATTCGCGACGGCACAAAAGTGGTGGCGCTGGCGGTGCTCGATGCCCCGAAAATTTCCGACGGCGAAGTCGAAAAATTCGCTCTGCAGAAGAATGTGCTGGAAGCCGTGCTCCGGCAGATTCCGCTGAAGCGCCGTTTCATGAAGAATTACATCGTGGTGCGGAATCTGGTGTCGAACCCGCGCACGCCGCTCGATCTGGGGTTGGGATTGATGAAGCATCTGCTCACCCAGGACTTGAAGAATATTTCCGCCAATAAAGAAGTATCTGAGACTGTCCGCAAGCTGGCAATGAAGATGTACAAGCAGAAGCTGGACGCAGCGAACAAGAAATAGAAATGAACCCGATGGCTTCGTTAGCGCAAGTAGATTTTGTAACCGAATTACTCAAAAAGGCAAAGACCATTGCCGTGGTAGGCCTCTCCGACGATCCAATGCGTCCGAGCCACGGGGTCGCCGCCTATATGCAGAGCCACGGTTACCGCATCATTCCGGTGAATCCACAAATCGAATCATGCCTCGGCGAGAAGGCATACGCCTCGCTGTTCGAGGTGCCGGAGAAGATCGATGTGGTGAACATTTTCCGGCGGCCTGAGTTTGTCGAAGAGATTGTGGATCTGGCCATTCAATTAAAAGTGCCCGCCATTTGGATGCAGGAAGATGTAATTAACGAGAAGGCCGCCGAGAAAGCACGCAAGGCTGGAATGTTCGTGGTGATGGACCGCTGCATTCTCAAAGAACACCGGATGCGATTCCGGTAGCGTGCGCCGCTAGCGTCCGACTCCGACGAAGACGACGCTGGCATCGTCGCGCACTCCGGCGCCATCGGCGAAGGCGCGGACATCGTCAACGATACTTACAGCGGATGCCCCATGGCATGCCGCATGCGCCGCCAGCCGTTCCAGTCCGTACTCTTGATCGTCCGCGTTCACCGCCTCTGTGATGCCATCGCTATAGAAAACAAGCCGTGAACCCTCGGAGAGATTTACCGAGCTTTCAGAATAGTCTCCACAGCTTATGCCGAGAGGCATTCCGCGTTCCGTATCCAGGAACTGCGCTCCATTGCCATCAATAAAGAGCGGATGCAAATGTCCCGCGTTGGCGAAGGTTACGGTGCGGGTTGCAGGATCGAGCACGGCGTAGACCAAAGTTACGAACTTGCCGGCAGGAAAGTCTGCTACTAACAGTTCGTTGAGCTTGGTCAATACCTCGCCTGGAGTGCAGCAAGCTTCCGCCAGAGAGCGCAGCATGCCGCGTGTCGCCGACATGAGAAGTGCGGCGGCTGTGCCCTTACCGGAGACATCCGCCAAAACCAGACCCAGGCGGCCATCGGGAAAAGGGAGAAAGTCGTACCAGTCTCCGCCGACCGCCCCGGCAGGAACGCTGAGTCCGGAAATTACAAAGCCTGGAATGTAAGGCGAACTTTTAGGCAACAAAGCCTGCTGCATGAGGCGGGCTTCTTGCGCCTCGCGGTTCATGGTTTCGCGCTCCGCGTGCACAGACTGAAAGCGGCGCGCATTGTGTACTGCGACCGCCACATGATCACACAGCGCCTGCAGGAGCCTCAATTGCTGGCGAGGGAACGCGTCCAGGTCGGGATGGGATGCGGTGAAGACACCCACGAGACACTCACCGACGTGCAGCGGAATCGCGACCTCGGAGCGCGTCGAGGGCTCGCAGGCAATGTAATATTCGTCCTTACGAACATCGGGGGCGTAACGCATTTGCCCGGTCGAAGCGACGTAGCCGACCATGCCCTCCTTGCCGATCTTCAAACAATGGCCCTTGTGGTTTACGCTGCATCCATGCACGCCGGCGAGCACCATCTCGGAGCGTTCTTCGTCGTGCAGGTAAATGCCTGCTTCCACGCAGCCGAAGGAGTGAGCCACGTCATTCACGATGTTGTCGATGAGTTGATCGAGGTCGAGGATTGAAGAGATCTTCTGCGCCGCTTTCTGCAGCCTTTGCAAATCCTCTATCTGATCGATGCGCAAAGCATGCACGGGAACTGCGTGTGCGGGAATCGGGGTGGGAACCGTAGCCATGTTAGACCAAGCCCTCCTTCCGGTGTGCGGGAGCAACAACCACACTTTGCGATGCATATAGGATGCCGCGCAACATCTTTAGGATTCTTTCTTGGGAGGTGCGGGAGAGGACGGCTTGTTTCCAGGGACGCGCAACTTTCTAATTTCCTCCATCCGCTCGCGAATACGTTTCTCGATGCCCTCGCTGGTCGGACGGTAATAGACGCGGTCTCGTAAATTGTCGGGCAGGCACTGCATGTTGGCGACCTTGCCTTCGACGTCGTGAGCGTATTGATAATCTCTGCCGTAGCCCAGGCCTTTCATCAGTCCGGTGGGCGCATTGCGCAAATGCAGAGGCACGGGTTCGGCAGCGGTTTGTTCGATATCCTGCTGTACGTCGCTGTATGCGGTATAGAGCGCATTCGATTTGGGCGCGACTGAGAGATAAACGACCGCCTGCGCCAGGGCAAGATTGCCTTCCGGCATGCCAATGAAATCCACGGCATCGCGCGCAGCCATGCAGAGAGAAAGCGCATTCGGATCGGCCAGGCCAATGTCTTCGACCGCCATGCGCACTACGCGGCGCGCGACGTAGAGCGGATCTTCGCCCGCTTCGATCATGCGTCCGAGCCAGTAGAGTGCGGCGTCCGGATCGCTGTTGCGCACGGACTTGTGCAGGGCTGAAATCAGATTGTAATGTTCTTCGCCGGCCTTGTCGTAGAGTAGCGTGCGCTTCTGCAGGGCGTCGCGAACGATGTCGTCGGTGATTTCCAACAGCTCGGGTGCCCCATTTCTCGCGTCCTTTGCGAGAAGTGGGGATTGTGCGAGCCCGGCCGCGACTTCCAGTACGTTGTAGGCGCTGCGCGCGTCACCGCTGGTGTAGCTGGCGATTTTCTTAAGCACATCGTCGGACGCTTGTAAGTTCATCGCGCCTAGACCGCGCTCCTGGTCCGTCAGAGCGCGTCTGAGCAGTTGCACGATCTGGTCTTCGGTCAGCGGCTTCAACACATAGACGCGACAGCGCGAGAGCAATGCGCCGTTAATCTCGAACGACGGATTCTCGGTGGTTGCTCCAATCAGGCGGATGTTGCCTTTTTCCACGTGGGGCAGGAAGGCGTCCTGCTGAGCTTTGTTGAAACGGTGAATCTCATCGATGAAGACGATGGTGCGCGTGCCGTATTGACGGGCGCGTTCGGCGTCGGCCATCACCTGTTTGATCTCTTTAATGCCGGCGAGGACGGCGGAGAATTCAATGAACTCCGCTCGGGTCATGCTCGCGATGATCTTCGCAAGCGTAGTTTTGCCGGTGCCCGGCGGACCCCAGAAGATGAGTGATCCGGTATCGTCCCGCTCGATCTGCGTTCGCAGCGGCTTGCCCGGACCAATCAGATGTTCCTGCCCGGCGTATTCCTCGAGCGTGCGCGGACGCATGCGGTCAGCGAGTGGCCGCGTGCGGTCGGTCGCTTTATCGATATTCGGGATGGGTTGGAAGAGTCCCATGAGCTTTTAGCTCTTGGCTCCTGAACTTTTATCCCTCAGCAAAAAGCCGAGAGCCAACAGCTAAGAGCGTTGTTTTCTTTGCTCCGCGGCTTCGTATAATACGATGCTCGCGGCCACGCCAGCGTTCAGAGATTCCACCTGCGCAGTGTGCGGTATAACGATGGACTCATCCATTTTGGCCATGACGTCGCGCGGAAGGCCAGAACCCTCATTGCCGAAGAAGATTGCAGTCTTTCCCTTCAGGTCGGCCTGATCCAATGGCGTCCCTTTGTGCGAAGAGGTCGCGATGAGGCGCACGCCCTGTGTGCGCAGTTTCTCCGAAACCTCCTCCAGCTTCACTGCTCCGAGCTTTCCGTGTCGAGGAGCCTGTCCATGAACGATGGGCAGACGAAATACCGATCCCGCTGAGGCACGAATCACTTTCGAGTTGAACGGACTGACTGTCCCCTCGCCCAGCACTACGCCCGCGCTTCCGAACGCCTCGGCCGAGCGCAGAATCGTGCCCAGGTTGCCCGGATCCTGTAGCCCAGCGAGTACGACGACAGGGCCCACTTGCATTCGTTCCATTACGTCGTCGAGCGAAAGTTCCTTGAAGCGCACCAGCGCGGCCACGCCTTGCGGGGACTCGCTCGGAACTACGCTGTCGAACAACTTGTCAGGAAGCAGCAACGTTTCGACTTGGGCGCCGATCTGCGGCAGCAGGCGCTCAGCCCGATCCTGCGCGGACTCGCGAAAGAATACCGCACTGAAGCGAAGCCCGCTGCGAATAGCTTCCTCCAAAATGCGCAAGCCCTCGATGGCACAGTCTCCGGTTTCGGTAACTTCCGAACGCGAAAATGCCTGGCGCAACTGTTTGACCAGCGGGTTATGTCGTCCTTCAATGCGCCGAAGTCGGTGCGCGCTGGGCGCGGATTCTGACGGGTTTTTCATTTGGGATATTGAGTGATAATACGCCGTCCACCCGCCTTGCCGCCCTTTGCCGTATTATGGTAGGTTCCACGGGCAAATACTTGAAGCAGAAGCACTCATGAAGGGAGCGCTGTGCGCGCCGAAATCGTAAAAATCAGTAGCGAGACCCCTGAACTTTCGCTGATAAAATACGCTGCCGACCAGATTCGCGCGGGCGAAGTGCTGGGCATGCCCACCGACACTTTCTACGGGCTGGCTGCCGACCCGTTCAACCTGCGCGCCGTCGATCGCGTGTATGACATAAAAACCCGCTCGCGCCATAAGCCGCTGTCGCTGCTGATCGAGAGCGTGGACCAGGCGGAGGAATTAGCCAAGTCCCTGCCCGAGGAGTTTTACGCTCTCGCGCGAAAATACTGGCCCGGACCGCTTACCATCATCGTCAAAGCGGGATCGCGGCTGCCGCTCAAGGTGACCGCTAACACCGGCAACGTGGCATTGCGCGTGCCGCATGCCAAAATTCCGTTGGCCGTGGTAGCGGCTGCGGCTATTCCAATCACGGCTACGTCGGCCAATCTGAGCGGGGCTTCGGAGTGCACCAGCGCCGAGCAGGTGCGCGACCAACTGCAGGGCCGCATCAGCATTATCGTGGACGGCGGGGCCTCGCCTCGCGATATCCCTTCCACGATTATTGACCTCACCGACGAAGGAACGCGCTGGCGCATCATCCGCGAAGGAGCGATCCCGGCTGACGAAATTTCTACTTTCTTTGCCAACGGATGAGCGACGATTCTGTGAACCGGTATCCTTGGCGCCAATGGCTGCTCTGGCTCGAGGGGTTGTTGTTGGCGGCGCTGGCCGCGTTCCTTACGCTGACCAGTATTCGCATTGTGCATGAGGGGTCGCTGCAGGAACTGCACCCGGCAGACGCCATCGTTGTGTTTGGCGCAGCTGAATATTCCGGCCATCCTTCACCGGTTTTGCGTGCGCGCCTCGATCACGCATTCGATCTTTTTCGCCAGGGCATCGCACCCGTCGTCATCACCACCGGGGGAGCCGCGTCCGATCCCAGCTTCAGCGAAGGCGGCGTGGGCCTCGATTATTTGAAGCGCCGCGGGATTCCCGAGCGCAACCTGATTGCTGAAACTCAGGGGGCCGATACGGCTCAATCGGCGATCCGTGTGGCTGTGATCATGCATGCCAACGGATTGCACAGTTGCGTGGCGGTAAGTGACGCGTATCACGTGTTCCGCATTAAGAGGCTGCTGCAGCACCAGGATATCGGCCCTGTATATGTCGCGCCTCGTCCGGGCTCGCGTCCGCATAACGTCGCGCAACGCACGTATGCCGTGTTGCGGGAGGCCTGCAGCTATTTGGTGTGGAAGCTGGGCATGACGTAGGAGCGGGCTTCGGCTATCGGGCTTCGGCAAGACATCGAGATGCGGGCTGCACGTTTGTTCTTCACACAGTCAGACGCCGCTGGCTCCGGGTTTGCCGAAGCCCGAAGCCCCGGAGCCCGTTTCTCACTACCACCCGTTTCTCTCCCGCAGGCTCGTGATGTGGGCCACGTGATGGCGTCCATGCCACGCGTAGAGCGCCAGGTTCTTTTCCAAACTTACCAAACCGAGGTCTGGATGACGGAAGGTGCGCTTCCACTCCTCGGGGCGGAGTGATCGCAGAAGCCGCACCCAGCGATCGTGCAGAGAATCCAGCATTGTCAGTGAAACTTCCAGGGGAGTGGCCTGCGTATCAGCCAACTGCGCCCATCGGTCCTCGGCGTAGGGTTTGATCGTCGGCTCTTGTTCGGTGAGGGCCAGCTTGAAGCGAATGTAGGCGTTGAGGTGGCTATCCGGAACGTGGTGCACGACCTGGCGCACGGTCCAGCCCTCGGGACGGTAAGCTGTGTCGAGTTGCAGCTGGGAAAGCCCTTTTACTGCTGCGCGCAGGTTAGCAGGCACTTCCTCGATGCTTTCGATCAGCTCCCGTCTCCGCGCCGACGTGGGTGGGCCGTCGTACTTGAACTTGCCAACGGGGTAGCGTAGGTCGCTCATCTTTGGTCTCCATGTCGACAGTGTTCCTTCACAGATGATCTGCGACGCAGAAGAGGTGCAACTAACATTGACTCTCGCCATTTCCTGATGTACTATTTGAATACGTACATGGAGATGGGCCACGATGCCAAGAGTAGCGGTGGAAGACAACAGCCGGATGTCGCTGCGGATTCGAGCAGAGGAAAAAGCGCTGCTCATGCGTGCGGTAGCGTTGAAGCACACCGACTTGACGGATTTTGTTCTCCATCACGCCTTGCGGGCTGCCAAAGCCGTCATCGAACAAGCGGACCACGTGCAGCTCTCCGAGAGGGATAGTTTACGGGTTCTCGATTTGCTGGAGAATCCCCCCGCTCCGAACGCAAAACTCCTCGCTGCTGCCCGGGCGCTGCCCAAGCGCTCATAACCGTGACGGCGTGGCACGAAGAGCCGATCAGCAAGAAACATGACCGGGAAGCATTCGACTGGGGCGACGAGGCGCTGAACGAATTCTTGCGCCGTTACGCCCGCAAGAGCCACGAGCGGGGCGGTGCGAAAACTTTCCTTGCGATTGAGGATGCCGGCAGCAAAGCCATCCTCGGATTTTATAGTCTGAGCCCCGCATCGGTTGAATATACCCGCACTCCGGAGGTAATACGGCAGGGATTGGCGCGCTATGACGTTCCGGGCTTCCGCCTGGCGCGCCTGGCTGTGGATCGCAGGTGGCAGGGGCGCGGCATTGGCGGACAACTTCTGCTCGCGGCAGGTAGGCGCTGTCTGTTGGCTGCGGCGGAGGTTGGCGGCGTCGTGCTTGTCATCGACGCCAAGAATGAAAGGGTGGCAGCGTGGTATGCCAGCTGTGGCGCTGTGCCGCTGCTGGACGCGCCGTTAACTCTGCTGCTGCCGCTGGCGACTGTTGAAGCCGCACTGAGGAAAGCGGGAAAATATTAATATTAATATTGATGTCACGCGGTATGCGTTTCAAAGGAGTACCGGTAATCTATTGCAGTCGCTACAGCACGTTCCCCGCGTCAGCAAGCGCGCCAGCGTGGTAAAATATGAGTTCCCATGGCTATGATTCCACGCAGGAAAACTGTTACGGCGGTCGTCGGCGGTGTGCGCGTCGGCTCGGATGCACCGATAGTGGTGCAGTCGATGACGAATACCGATACCGCGGACGTTCCTTCTACCGTGCAGCAGTGCGCCGCCCTGGCCCGCGCCGGCTCGGAACTGGTGCGCGTTACCGTTAACAATGAAGAGGCCGCCGCCGCCGTTCCACGCATCGTTGAGGAACTCGATAAACTGGGCGTGCGCGTACCCATCATCGGTGACTTCCATTACAACGGACACCAGTTGCTGACCAGGTATCCGGAGTGCGCGCGCGATTTAGCGAAGTACCGCATTAATCCCGGCAATGTGGGTATCGGACGCAAGGACGACAACAATTTCCGCACCATGATCGAAGTCGCGGTGAAGTACCAGAAGCCAGTGCGCATCGGTGTGAACTGGGGTTCGCTTGACCAGGCATTGCTCACCCGCATGATGGATGAGAATTCCAGCCTCGCCGAGCCCAAGGATGCCCGCGAAGTGACGATGGAAGCGATGGTGGTGAGCGCGCTGAACTCCGCCGATCTGGCGCAGAAATTCGGCCTGCGCGCCGATCAGATTATTCTGAGTGCGAAAGTCAGCGGTGTGCAGGATCTAATCGATGTTTATCGCGCCCTGGCCGCACGCTGTAACTATCCTCTGCATCTCGGGCTCACGGAAGCGGGCATGGGCGCGAAGGGCGTGGTCGCGTCTAGCGCCGCGATGGGGGTAGTGCTGCAGGAAGGCATCGGCGACACGATCCGCGTTTCCTTGACGCCGGCGCCCGGAGGCGACCGCACAGAAGAAGTTCGAGTGGGGCAGCAGATTCTGCAATCCATGGGCATTCGCAGTTTCACGCCGCAGGTTACGGCCTGCCCGGGATGCGGACGCACCACCAGCACTTTCTTCCAGGAGATGGCGCAGCAGATTCAGACTTACCTGCGTGAGCAGATGCCAACCTGGAAAGGCCGCTACGTGGGCGTTGAGGAAATGAAGCTCGCCGTGATGGGCTGCGTGGTCAATGGTCCAGGCGAATCGAAGCACGCCAACATCGGCATCTCACTGCCGGGAACATTCGAGGAACCGAAGGCTCCGGTCTACGTGGATGGACGCCTGTTCACCACGCTCAAAGGGGATCGCATCGTGGCGGAGTTCATCGGGATTCTCGATGAATATGTCGACTCGCACTATGCGGCGAGAGAAGTACAAAAAGAAGAAGTGGCCGCTCGAAGTTAGATTTGTTCCACATTGCTCAATCCCATTGCGAGATGTCATCCCTCGCTGCACTTGAGATGACAGTCTGTTTTTAGTCCTTACTGGCCCGTCAACAGGAAGATTGGATTTTGATTTGGCGGTTCGCCCGTCGGTTGGATCGCTCCAGCGCTGAACGCTGCTGGCAGGTCGGTGATCAGCGTATCGGATGGATTGCCGCTTCCACCGGGATTATTGGCATTGCTGTCGGTGGTATCGATGACGGCGATGGCTCCAGCGTCGCACATGCTCACGTAGACGCGGCTGCTATCGGCCGCGGAGGTTGTAAAAATCCGGAAGCGCGTAGTGCTCGGAGAATACAAAGCGGCCGGCGCGCAGGTGGCGACCGGCGACACCGCATATTGATTCTGCGCGAATGGCCCGGTCTGGCACGGGCTGCTCGCGCATGGAGGGGACCACGTCAGCAATGTCATGGTAGGTGCGCTTGGATACTTTACCGTCAGACTATTGGCGTCAAACACAGTCAGGCTTGGGATGATGCAGGAACCCGTCACTGTGGGGTCGGGACAAGACGCCGCCGTCTGATAGCTGGCCACGTAAAAGCGGCTGCCGTCGGGCAAAGCCGTCACCGAAGCCGGTGCGCATGCGGCGGGTCCGGTAGGACACGGTATCGATCCCAGAGCGAACGAATATGCCACCAGCTGAACTGGAGTGTCGTTGGCTCCGCCGCTATCGGAAAAAACATACACCATACTGGTCAGCGGATTCGTCACGAAGAGACGGTTCAGGTGGGGATCGTAAAAAATGAAGTTGGCCCCGGCTCCCACCGGCAGACTGCTGGTCACGGCGTCGGTGGCCGTGTCAATCGTAACCAACTGTCCATCGCCTTGCGTGAGCACGTAGACTTTCTGGCTATCGCCGCGAGCCACCGCCCACACGGGAGTGATGCCAGTAAAACCGGTGACCGAGTTCGGCGTGAGATCCGCGGTGTTTAAGCTACTGACAGAATTGTCTCCTTGGTTCGCCGCATAGATCTTCAGGCCATTTGGCATCTCGGCTAGAGCCACCGGGTTTACGCCCACCGGCGCGCTGTTGCTGACCACATTTAATGTGGTGTTGATTGCGGAAACTGAGTTGGTGTTGTAATTTGCAACGTAAACTGCGGCGCTCTGGGTCGTAGTGACAAACACCGGCTGCGAACCCGCCGGCAAACTGATTGTGGTCACTGCACCCAATCCGCTGGACATGGTGGATTGAAATGCCGGGGTAAAGGACGAAAGCACATCAACCCCGCCCGGCAGCACGCTGCCCGCGCTCGCGACAAACACTCTGGAGAAGTTGGGAAGAATGGCCGCGTGGGTGGGATTATTACCAAGATTCGGCGCACTTCTGTCGGAGCTGGGAGTTTCGGCCGCAATGCTGTCGCCCGCAACGTCAATCTGCATCGCTCCGCCCGGGTAGGAGGGCACGTTGGTGCTGATGGCAAAGACCGTGTGAAAGCCGGCGGGACTTGGAGGCGTAGTCGTGAGGGGAATGACCACAGGACGGTATACTTGACCGCACGACAAGCACATCTGGGTGAGAAGCACCACGGCCGCCAACCGGCCCACGCGTCGAAAACTCATCGGCACCCCAAAACGAAAGTCTGGTCTACTCTGCGAGGAATTCAACATTCTAACGGCTGAACCCAATCTGCGCCAGTGGGCCAGCTGTGTTCTTTCAATAGGTTGTCCAGTTCACGACTGACGAGAATTTAGCAGGTGACATCCATGGGATGCAGATGATGGTAAGCAAGTTGGACGGGATGCCAAAACAGCAGTGTTGTGGTCGCGTCCGCCTTATTACCTGCCGCGGCGGGACTTGGCGCTGGCGGCCACTCGCGGCTCCTCCGATTTAGCAGTCGCCGCGGGCTTTTTCTTGCCTTCCATTTGTGCCAGGCTTTGTTTCAGAGCAGCCATCAGGTCCACGACCGGAGCCAGTTTTTTGGGCTTCTCGACCGCCGCCACTTCTCCGCCCTCGAGTTTGGTCTCAATCAGCTTCTTCAGATTTTCCTGGAAGCTGTCCTGGTATTTCTCCGGGTTCCATTCATCCGCCAGCGCTTCGATGAGCTGGTGTGCTACTTTCACTTCCGCTTCTTTCAACTCGACTTCGGGCGCGCCGAAGCCTTCCACCTTGCGGACTTCTTCCGCGTAATACATGGTGTGCAGCATGAGTCCGCCTTCATGGGGCCGCAGAAAAACCGTGTACTCGCGGTTGTGCATAGTGATCTTCGCGATGGCGACGTACTCGCTCTCTTCCAACGCCTTGGTCAGCAGCGCGTAAGGACGCCTGCCAGCTTCCTCGGGCATCATGTAATACGACGACTCGAAATAAACCGGGTCCACGTCGCCGGCCTTGACGAATTCCAGAATCTCCATGGTCTTGGCGGTCTGCGGCTCGATCTTTTTGATCTCTTCCGGTTCGATGATGATGTATTCGTCTTTGCGGAATTCGTAGCCCTTCACGATCTCGCTGCGATCCACTACCACGTTTTCGAGGGGGCAGATGTATTGCTGCTTCACGCGCTGCTTGTCCGTGCGATGCAGCATGTTGAAAGAGATGCCGCTACTGCGCGCGCCCGAAAACAGCCGCACGGGCATGGAGATGAGTCCGAAAGTTAAGTGTCCAGACCAGACTGACGAAGCCATAGTTCCTCTCGCTCGCTCAGATGTAAACACCAACTACGCAACCGCTAAAGGCCTAACACGCCCAGAATTGGCAGTTTAGCCTACAAATTGAACTTGGATGCACGAAATTTGGGGCAGGGAGAATCGAAATGCGAAGCCAGAGGGGATGGGGTTGGTCTCGGTTGTGCCCTAGGGGTTGTAGTTAACTGAGCGGGTTCCAGAGTTCTCCGGATGAGGCACTCGGTCTGGCTGGCCTCGCAGGTCGCGAGCCTGGCCGAGGGGCAGCTCCGGGCCGAAAAAGGAACCCCAAAGGTCGTTCCCCCCCGCTGTTCGTCCGGCGTGGCGAATCGGCTAGGGAAGCCGGTCCACCAACCCAGGCAGAGTCTTCATCAGATCGTTGTAGATAACCATCACGGCGAAGAGCACCAGGAAGACAAACGCGGCCTGATAAACCCGCTCTTTTATGCGCAAGCTGACATCACGCCGCATGAGCCCTTCGATCAGCAGAAACAGGATGACTCCGCCATCGAGAATGGGGATCGGAAGCAAGTTGAAGATGCCGAGGTTCAAGCTGATCCCAGCTGTTAACTCCATCAGCGGAGTCCAACCCTTTTGCTGCGCCGCGTAGCCGGCGTCCTGAGCGATACCGATTGGGCCTGAAACCATGCGAGGCGAAACCTTGCCTTGAACAAGTTTCTTGGCCAACTCCAGAATGAGCAGCGAGTATTTCTTGTTTTGCTGCAGGGAAAGGCTCAAGGCCTGAGCGAAGGGCAACGTGGTCACTTTCGTTTCGCTCTTGTTGAGGAATCCCAGCCGGTATCTCTGCTCCTTCGGATCTTCAGTCTTGGAAAGTACAGGCTTCAAATTAAAACTCAAAGTCTGACCGCCGCGAATCACCGTAAGATCGACGGGTTTATCCTTGGTCTCCTGCAGGCGCTCGATCATGCTTTCGATTGAGGGCAGGTTCTGGCCATCCAGGGCAACGATGCGGTCGTCCTCCTTAATGCCAGCCTTGGCCGCGGGCGTGTCAGATTCAACCCGACCGACAACGACGGGCTCTTCGGGATACCAGCCCGCGGACCCTACTTCCGATGTAGTTACAGCCTGCGGCACAATTGTTTTCTGAAATATCTGTGTTCCACGCTGAACCGTCACAGTCAAAGGCTGATTCGCACTCAGCCATACGCGAGGCTGCAGTTGTTCCCACGTTGGATTGTCAATGTTGTCGACTTTCACGATGCGGTCGCCCGGCTGCAAACCGGCCTGCGCCGCAGCGGAATCGTGCTTCACTCCTTCGATCACGGCAGGCTTATCAAGAAAAACCGGATACTCGTAATGCACCATGTAAACGGTGGTGAGCAGGAAGATGGCCAGCAGAATATTCATCGTCGGCCCGGCAATCGCGATCAGGAAGCGGTGAAAGCGCGAGTGCGACATGAACTCGGCGGGATCGCCGGTGCGCTCGTCCATGGGATTCTCACCGCTCATCTTCACATAGCCACCCAGCGGGATAGCGCTGATGCGGTAGTCGGTGTCTCCCTTGCGGAAGCCCAGCAGGCGCTTGCCGAAGCCAATCGAAAAAACTTCGACCCTGACTCCCAGCAATTTGGCCACGGCATAGTGGCCGAACTCATGGATCAGGATCATGAAGCCCAGGACCACTGCGACGGCGGCGATGGAAATAATGAAATCAGACATAAAAGAAATCCGTAAAAACTCCCCCGTTAGATTCACCCACTAGACTACAGATGTTGCCCGCGGCTGCGCAGCCTGTTTCTGCATCGCCGATACCCACTCTTGAGCATATCGGCGAGCCTCGGCGTCAGCTTCAAGAACCTCGGCTATCGAACCCAGCTTCCGGCAATTAGATGCTGAAACCGCGCTTTCGATGACTCTGGGAATATCGTCGAATCCGATTCTGCCTTCCAGAAACGCGGCGACCGCTACTTCGTCGGCTGCGTTCAGCGCGACGGTCTTTGCCCCACCGGCCTCCGCCGCCTCATACGCTAAACGGAGACAAGGGAATTTATTCATGTCTGGGGGGCTAAAGTCCAGATGACGCAAGTTACCCACTGGAAAGCGCATATCCGACTGAATCCGCTCGGGATATGTTAGCGCGTACAAAATGGGCA
>Ga0307478_10000946_pt1 | contig 27195 bp, 19 predicted proteins | sample atmos_gasesECM4C_2_FD_203713 | JGI IMG/M metagenome (GOLD analysis project Ga0307478, IMG submission 203713) | Hardwood forest soil microbial communities from Morgan-Monroe State Forest, Indiana, United States - atmos_gasesECM4C_05 | ecosystem: Environmental > Terrestrial > Soil > Temperate...
TTTTATCCAGCGCTCCACGGGGGAAGACGTTTTTGTACATTTCTCCGCGATTCAGGAGAACGGCTACCGCTCGCTCAACGAGGGTGAGACCGTCGAGTTCGATTTGCTCAAAGGCCCCAAAGGCTTTCAAGCGGGCAACGTCGTCCGCGCCTAACCGCGAACATTGTGAATGCCAACCCTCCCGCCCCCGCGGGAGGGTTTTTTTATTCGGTTAAGACGGCCTTTCGTGAACCGTCCTATCGCTCTGCTGCTGCCGCGCTGCCTAGAGCGAGCATACCGAGCGAGGGACCCCGTGAGGATTGGGAAGAGGTAGCAGCGCCGGATTGTTCCGCCCCGGTGCAACTGCCAGCGGCGATTGCTGTGTTAGCAGTACCCTCGTAGCCGACGCCGAGTACATGAATAATGGTGTGTTTCCGGTTGGGGCCTCCCACAAAACTAACGTGCAGGCGCGCCCAGCCGTAGTGCACTTGGTTGGCTTCGGAGAATTGAAAGCCAATAAAGCTATCCTGCACCAGGCTGAGGTTTCCTTTGTGGTTGAGCTTGGTTCCGCCTCCGTGCGCGGAGTAACGTCCTCGGCCGTAGGTGAACAACAGGCCGTACGATGAGCCTTTTCCAAATTGGCCGCCCGGGCCGATTTCAGCCCCGGAAGCCACGTCGGCAGGAATGCCGTTCGACAGCAGCACAGTGGCCCCCGCCGAATTCGGAGTGAAGAAGCCGCGATTCCACCACATCCAGGTGCCAACCCCCGTGGTGGTGAACGATCGGAATGTCGAATTTGTCGACTGCGCAATGTTGAAGGGTGCAACGCCCCGCCCCGTGGGCGACAGCGGAACGCTGGTGGTCTGCGCCAGTTCGGCGGAAGTGGTCTTGCAAATCGGAGTGCCTTCGGCGGGCATGGCGCAAGCAAGGGCGGCGACTCCGGCTGCGCCAGCCGCCAGAGCATACGCGTTCAACCTGTCGCAGAGCGGCTCAGGAATTACGGCGGAGGCTTTCGTTCGCGAGTGACCTCGCTTCGTGACATTCGATTTCAAGATCGGCATAGCCATCCTCTTTCGGAGATTCAATTTCGCAGTCGCGCACAACGCACATCGCAATTTCAATCCGATCACGGCAATCCAAAGACATAAGAAGTGCCGAGAGCTGACTTGCGTTGAGTGCCGCCCACCAGCGTCTTCCCGCTGATACCCAAAGAGTTTCCAAAAGCCACGTTGAAATGAGCGTCGGCGCCGGTAAGAACAGTGCTGCTCGCCGCGTTCTGCCATCCGCCCGCCGGCTCCTCAAATATGTACACTCCGCCCGAAAAGCCGTTTGGAGCTACCCCACGACCCGGTGATCCCACGGCAGCAATCTTTCCGCTGATTCCGACCGACCAACCGGTCTCCAGGGCCGCGCTGTCGCCTGGAGTGAGCATGGCCGTCTGGGTCATGTTTTTCCATCCGGAGCTAGATTTCTGAAACACAAAAGCTGCCCCTAAAAACTTCTGGTAAGCCGGAGCACCTGTGAGCACAGTGTTTCCGCTCACAGAGATGGATAAACCGATCTGCTCTCCGCCCGTGGAGTTGGATACCGTTAACTCGGCGGTTTGGGTCATGCTCTGCCAGCCGGTGGAGGGCTTGACGAACACGTAGGCCTTCCCCGGTCCAGGATCTGAAATGCTCCCGAACTGCGGCGCGCCGACTGCGATGGTGTCGCCGCTCATTCCAACCGACCATCCGAAAAGATCGGTCGCCGTGCCATCGGATGCCGTCAGCTTGGCGGTCTCCGTCATGTTGTGCCAGCCCCCCGCCGGCTTCGCAAACACGTACGCTTCGCCCGGAGTGGATTTGCTAGCTCCGTCATCGGTAATCACGATGGTGTCACCACTCATGGCAACCGCTTGGCCGAACGTGCCGTTGCTGTCGTCCGAAGGCGAAAGGATTGCGGTGGGGGACATATTGGTCCAGCCGCCGGGCGGTTTCACGTAAACAAACGCGTACCCCGGCATCCCTTGGAAACCGATTGGACCCACCGCCACAATCGTGTCGCCATCAATTGCCACTGGCGCCATAATAGGTTCCGTGGGAGCGGGCCCGCTAAGCTGCGCGATAGGGGGAGAATTCTGCCATCCCTTTGCCGTTCTGGCGAAGACCTGGGCCACCACTTTGCTTCCGTCGCCTAGCGCCTCCTGGCCGACCACGATGGTATCTCCGGAGATGGCGGCCGGATTACTCTCTAAGCCATTGCAGCACCCGTTGACCGGAATAAATTTGGCTAGTTGAGACCAATTGCCCGGTGACACGGAGATCGAGCTGCCTAGGACGGGTAGCAACTCGGCGGTGGGGGGTTGCGGCCCTCGAGGTACCGGGCCGGTCTGAGCCGGGCAGAACGAGGCAAGGAGCAGCGTCACGGAAAGCCTGTGGACCGTACGAACAGTCACGCGATGAAATGTCATTGCGACCTCGCTAGTTTGATTTCGGATTCGTCCCTTGCGCAGACACAAAATTGCCGGCGACTCGACTACCGCCGTTCGCATTTTTTCTCCAGCTCGAGATGCCCCGGTCTCCCAGCGCCAACAGGCCAAGAGACGCTTCCCTCGCGCTTGGCAGAAGAGCGCCGCTCGAAGCTTCGGGAACGTCGTCAGTCGATATGACGTTTGGCGTGACGCCGGCGTTCGAAGCCGCAGGCCCGTGGCAATCGCCCGCAGCGATCACAGTATCCGGATTGGATTCGTAGCCATAGCCGGAAATCCTGGTTTCACTCATCAGCATTCTGCGGAAGGTCTCATTGTGGTGGAAGGCAACTTCAATTCGCGCCCATCCGTAGTGATACTGCCCGGACAACAAGAGCCGGAAGCCAACATAGTTGGTCTGCCCGAACTTGAAGTTTCCCCGGTGCTTGTTCATGGTGCCGCCGCCCTTTAGGTAATGATCACCCGGCTCTCCCAGCCCGTAGGTAAACAGGAGCCCGTAAGAGTTTCCCTTCGCGAAGTTGGCGCTCGGACCAATGAGCGCGCCTTCCGACAAAGCCGCAGGGAGATTGTTCGATGGGCTGAGCATCACGCCCTGGGGATTCGGTTCAAAGAAACCGCGGTCCCAAAACGCCGGGCCGCTGCTATAGGAGAAGTAGAACGTTGTTTGAGCCACTAGAAACGGAGCAGCTTGTTGATGCGCGGGATTTAAAGGGAAGCTGGCCGTGCGCGCGAGAGTGATCGAGGCGCTATTGCAGACAGTGGTCGCCTCCGCCGGAAGAGCACATGCGAGCAGCCCGACTCCTGCTGCCGTGGCTGCCAGAGCATAGGCATCGAGGCGGTGGCAGAGCGCCTCCTGAAGTGGAGCTGCCTTTCTGGATCGATTGGAACGCCGACTCTTGCTCTCTCCATCTGAATTCATCGCGCCTCTCCTCGTTTCTTCATCAGTACGGTAAATTGATTCGGCAATCCGGTTACGGCGCTGTATTAGGAAGAAGCTGGAAAAGATAGACGTTCGGAAGACGAGCTGTAGAAAACGGTGCGAGCGCCGCCACCACAGGGCCGTCGATTGCAAGAGAGTACCCAAGGCTGCCCCCTACTACTACGAAGAGCTTTAGTTTGCTCGATGTGTTGGCCCAGCCGCTAGCGGGCTTCTTGAAAATGAATACAGATCCACCATCGAAAGCGTCGTAAGGCGCGCTGACGGCTATATAGTTGTCACTGACGCAGATTGCGGACCCGAGGGAGCCATACCCGCTGCCGTGTATTGCAGTGAGTTTGCCGGTCTGCGTCATATTGCTCCAAGTGCCGGAGCTGACGAATACGTAAGCTTCTCCCGGGAATTGACCTGGGCTATTGCCCGGAGCTCCAACGGCCACGGTCCCGCCCTTAATGCCGAGGGAGTATCCGAACTCATCATTCTGATATGCATCGGACGCGGTCAGTTCCGCCGTCTGCGTCATATCCTGCCATCCACTCGCAGGCTCGACAAAAACATAAGCCTTCCCGCTGCCTGTGGAGGGATAGAACTGAGGAGATCCGACTACGATTGTGTTGCCATCAATGGCTGTCGAAGAACCAAAGAAGTCATGCTTGGCCCCATCTGACGGAGTGAGCTTGGCTGTCTGGGTCATGTTCCTCCAGCCGCTCGCGGGCTTCACAAATACATACGCCGCGCCAATTTCGGAGTTGGCCCGATAAGCTCCCGCGACAATAGTGTCGGTACTCAGAGAGACCGAATCCGCGAAGAAGTCACGCGGCGTTGTGTCCGATCCGGTGAGAGTTGCGGTTTGTGTCATATCAATCCAACCGCCCGGAGGTTTGACGAAAACAAGAACGGCACCCTTTGTACAAGTCCCGCCGGAACACTGAAAGGCCCCAATTGCCACCGTGTCACCATCGGTGGCAACGCTGCCAGCGCCAGTCACGCCTGCCAACGTGGTTCGTAGGCGTGCGATCAGCTTCATATTGGTCCAACCGTCTGTGGGTTTGACAAAGACATAAGCCATGCTGCCGTCATTGCCAAGAGAACTGCTGACCACGACAGTTTGGCCGCTGATCGCTACCTCTGCGGCATAACCGCTGCTTTGCCCGTTCACCGCGCCGATCTTGGATAGTTGCTGCCAGAGATCACTCGACTGAGTGTCCGAGGTGGCCCTCGAAGCCTCGCCAGCAAGAGCGGCTGAGGAAAAAATCACAAGCAAGGCGACGAGAGAAAGGGTCCGCTTTCTAATTCCAATCACAAGAACCTCCATCGCGAGACGGCCCACAGACCAATGCCGGAAACTCGACGCGAAAGACGAATGCAGTACGGTACGCAGGATTGCGAAAGGCGAGACGATCCAGCAGACAGTATCCGTTGATTAACAGGCTTGGTCAAGAAGTTAAGAAAGATTCGCTCGGGGGTTAGCCTGAAGAGGCTAGTCTGACTGCATCGCATTCACGACGCCATCACTTGACTCGGACCGACCCTTCCAAAAACACGAACTTCAGAGCCTTATTTCGAGGTGAAACTTGCGGCAGCTTTTCCCACAGAAGACACAGCTTTCAATCATTCTTCAGACAATCCGGTCAGCGGATTTCCAGCGACACTAAGTCTCCATCCGCTACGCCGCCGGGTTTGTAGTTCACTGACACCGCGCGATCGTTCCACGTGCATGAGAATTCATCGGCGCCCAGCAACAGCAGTGACTTGTAATCGGCGGTGTGCAGCTTCAGAACGGTTGAGCCTGAAGTCACGGTAAGAACCGCGCCAGGGGATTGCGAGCAGTCCACACTCACCAGCCGGCCATGCACAAACTTGGAGGGTCGCCGGTCCGCGGGCCCGCTGCTTTGTGCGGTCTGTTGCGCTGCGGCACGTTTGGCGGCGTCTTCTTCCAGCACGTCGAACGGAGATTTTTGCGGAGCGAGTTTCTGCGATGCACTCGCTGATGCAGCGGAGATGCCGTACTTTTGCTCGGTCGTGAGCCGATCAAGTTCCCCGCGCGCGGCCGCCGCGATCTGCGGATTCCTGCTCGTCTTCAGGCGATCGAATAGGGCCTTGGCGGCGTCCCACTTCTTCGCCGAAACGTAGATTTCCCCCAGATGGTAGAGGTACTCCTGATTGCGCGGACTCTGTTGAATGGCGGCACGCTCGGCCTGCATTGCGGTCATCGAGCCGCCACCTTCCATGCGGGCCATCGCCATCAAGTCATAGGCGGCGGCGAATTCTGGCCGCCAGTCGAGCACGGCGCGCAGATCCTGCATCATGTTCGGCAGTCCCTGGATGTCGGTATGCTTGGCTTGTGCGATGCGATACTTGAGCACGCAAAGGTAGTAACGAATCCACAGGTCGCGCTGGTCGAGCACGGCAGCGTCACTCAGTTCTTCGGCGGCGGCATCGAACTCGCTGTGCTGCAGGTGATCCCACGCCAACGCACGATGCGCGACCTCATTCCCGATGGCCGAGATGAGTGGGGCGGTGTCGTTGTCGTCTTTATTGCCGTAGCTCTTCTTATTCTCTTTTTCTTTTTCTTTCTCGGATGCCTTGGAATCCGCGAGACTTGGAGTCGTCGCCAGCGTCTTCAACTCGCCCAGGCCGGCTTCGCGCCGCTCCGGAATTCTCACCTTCACCTCGCCGATTGACGCGCGCGCATCCGCTTCGTGAATGGGCTTTGCGGTCATCACGTTGTCATCCGGCCCAACTGGTGCTGGAAACTGATAAACCTGCGGCGCGTTGCGCTGCGATCCCGGCTGCCTGGACGCGTCGAGCGCGACGAATAGCGGCGTGAGCGAGTGAAAGTAATCTTTGATCGCCTGGTCGAATTGAGCGACACTCATGCCGTATGCCTTCTGAATCGCTTCTTCCACCGGCACGTGCTGATTCTCAACGAGATCGAAGTAAGTTCCCGTCTCCGGCAGTTTCTTCTCGTGCAGCAGGTAATGCATCACCATCCATGATTGCGCATAGAACAGCGTATGATGCGTGCCTTCAACGTACGTCGAGGTATCGTGCTTCATGGTGAACAGGTCGGAAAGCGAAATCCAGACTTGTGCGCCCAGCAATTCGGTTAGCGATTTCGGCGGATTCTGCGCCTCGTGGTGATTCTCCAGCAGATCTGTGGTGAAGACAGGATTGAGTTCGGGATCGCTGCCGATCTCAACCTGCTTGTTGTCGACGCGGATCGAACTAAAGTATTCAGCCAAGCCTTCGTCGAACCATCCCTCAGCGGGAGGGTAGTTGTAGTTCAGCAGCAGGTGGGCAAAGTCGTGAGCTACCGAGCGCCACGACTCTTCTTCGAATGAATTCAGTACGATAAAGTTCTGATCCTCACCGGGCACAAAAAATCCGGGCACGCTGATCGGCTGGCCTTGTTGGAGCGGCGCGGTCTGGTAATAGTCCTTATCGTTCTTGAAAGCGAGGATGGTAAGCGGCGCAGGCTCGTTCAGGCGATCTTTCATCAACAGGGTGGCAAAGACCGCACGCATCTGCTCGAAGCGAAGCGCAACTTCCTTGCCCTTTTTCTCGCCGGCATCGGTAATGACGGTGTAGTGCGTCGAGTGGATTTCAAGCCAGGGAGACTGCTCGGCCGCGGGAGCCGACGAAGAAAGCAGAACGCCCAGAAGCATCGCGGAGAAAAAGCCAATCGGAATGGAACGGATGCGGCTCATGCGTATACCGCCGGGAGAGGACTACTACCCCAAGATAGCTAGTTAAAATGCTAACACGAGGGTCGTCGGGGCATCCTATGGAGCAATCCGGCCTTCTTACATTGACGGTACGAAAAAAAACAAGTCAAATGAGTGCCGATAGCTCGTTCTAGAAACGGTAGCCCTCACAGGAGCATAGCGCAGCTGTGAAGTCTTTGCGAAATGCCCGCGAAACCTGGCCGCACTACGAATCCCCCCGGGCATGCGTTCGTTCCGGCATTCGACCGAACACGCATCTGATTATCTCTTTGCTGGCTATTGCGCTCTTTGTCGAAAGCTCCGATGCTCAGGGTCCGGACCCCAACACTAGCCACAACAAAATTCACGGCACCGTCATCAACGCCGTGACCCACGATCCTGTCGGCCGGGCTCTCGTCTATTCCGGTGACAACCACTACGCAACCCTTACCGACAGCGAGGGACGCTTCGAGTTCACCCAGCCGGCGAACGCTGGCTTTAGCTATTCGTGGATGGCTCGAAAGCCGGGCTTTCTTGAAGAACTGAACAGAATGAACGAGGTCGAGAGATCGGAGAGCGGCGCTCTCACGATCTCTTTAATGCCTGAGGCTCTGATTCAAGGGCGCGTCACCCTCTCAACGGGAGAGGCGGCGGTCGGCATTAACGTGCAGGTATTCACGCGCCAAGTGCAAGACGGCATTGCCCGCTGGAGGCCGGGGGCTATGGACCGGACGAATTCGAGCGGCGAGTTCCGCTTCGCCGAATTGCGGCCCGGCGAGTACAAATTGCTCACGCATGAATTCATGGACAACGATCCGGCGGTCACTGCCCCTGGCGATCCGCCGACCGGCTTTCCACCCGTCTATTACTCCAGTTCCGTGGATTTTGCCGATGCCAGCACAATTCAGCTCGCTGCCGGGCAGACATTTCACGCAGATATGGCGCTCGTCGGCCAGCGCTACTATCCAGTAAGAATTCCGGTCATGAACGCAGAGGGCAGGGGAGGAATGAGCATTACGGTATCGCCGCAGGGGCATCGCGGACCGGGATATTCGCTTAGTTACAACCCGGAAAAACAGAGAATCGAAGGCTCACTGCCAAATGGAAAATATCTCGTCGAAGCAAGAAGCTATGCGACAACTTCCTCGATCGGGCAAATGAATATCTCAGTTGCGGGCGCGCCGGTCGAGGGCCCCAGCATGGCGCTTGCCGCGACGAGTTCAATTGTCGTGAACGTAAAGGAAGAATTCACGTCCACGAATTGGAATGGTTCCGGGACGATTTCCACCGGAGGACGGACGTTTGCTATGCCTAAGCAGCGACTCGATCTAGACGTCAGCGTCGAACCTGCGGAGGATGACTTCACCCAGCAGAGAGGCGGATCGCTTCGTCCTCCCACTGGACCTAACGATAATTCGATGGTTCTCGAAGACATTGCCCCCGGTCGGTATTGGTTGCGGGTGCGGGCAGGCCGTGGCTATGTGGCATCGGCGACTATGGGAGGGATTGATTTACTCCGCCAGCCGTTTGCCGTTGGTCTGGGAGCGACTGTGCCGATTGAAATTACGCTGCGCGACGACAACGCGGAAATCGAAGGCTCGGTTGCTGGAATCTCTCCGATGGCGGTGCCGTCTGAAAGCCTTGGCCCGGGGCGATGGCGGCCTTCAGCCCACATCTATTGCGTCCCTCTGCCGGATAGCCCAGGGCAATTTTTGGAACTCTCCGCATCGTCGGATGGAACGTTCGATTACCAGATGGTCGCACCCGGAACCTATCATGTGATGGCATTCAAGAATCGGCAGCCGGAACTTCCTTACCGCGATCCGGAAGCGATGAAGGCATACGACTCGAAAGGCCAGGTTGTCCGCGTTTCTGCCGGCGAGAAGGCAAGTGTTCAGTTGCAGATCGTTAACAGCGAGTGAGAAGTCAGTAAGCAAGAGAGCAAACATGCAGCCAGCGAACAGGCCGATGTGCTCAATCCAGCCCGACCGGTTCTTGCGGATAGTGGTTCTCTGTCTGGTGGGATCCTGGGTTCTGGGCGTAGCACAGACTGCAAAGCCGCCTCAAGGGTCCACTCCCAGCGGATACAGAATCGCAGGAACAGTCGTGAGCAAGGCGGACGCGCGTCCACTCGCCCGTGTGCGAGTAACGCTACGAGAGACGAAGGATCAGCAAAAATTTGAGTCCATGGTTACGTCCGAAGACGGCAAGTTTGAATTCCGTGGCGTGCCCGCAGGAAAGTATTCATTGGAAGGCGGGAAGCGCGGATTCATCTTCGCCCGCTATGATCAGCACGAGCAGTTTTCCACTGCCATTGTCACCGGAGCCGGCCTCGACACCCAAACTCTCGTGCTGCGGCTCGCCCCCAATGCGGTGATTGCGGGCAAAGTTCTGGACGAATTCGGTGAGCCGGTTCGCCACGCAACGGTCACCGTTTATTACGATGATCACAGCACGGGCGTGGACCAGATTCACCAGTTCCGCTCGGCGCAGACGGATGATCTCGGAGCGTACGAAGTTACTCCGCTCCGGCCCGGCACTTACTTCTTGTCGGCGAACGCAAAACCTTGGTATGCCGTTCATCCCCCGTCGGAACCGCGACAATCGGGATCAGCGCGTTCGCGGTCAGCGAATTCGGTGTCGGAGGTAGACCAGTCAGCGGACGACCCGCCAGCCGTCGATCGATCACTCAACATCACCTATCCGGTTACTTACTATCCGGACGTTGAGGCGGCCGACGACGCGGTACCCATCTCGATTCAAGGCGGCGAGCGCGTGGAAGCGGATTTCCACCTGAATCCGGTTCCATCTCTGCGCCTGCTCTTTCGTGTGCCTGAAGGCAACAACCATCAGTTTATCGTTCCTCAGCTTCAGCAACCCGCTTTTGATGGATCTATTCCTGTCCAGGCTAGCGGCACTCAGCGGGTTGCGCCCGGAGTGATGGAAGTTACCGGCGTCCCCGCCGGCCGCTACAACGTTCGCCTGTTCGCCAACGGCTCGAACCTCCAGATGGATGGCGTCGATTTCACCAAAGATGGAGAGTTGATCGACACCTCCAAGAGCGAAGCCGCGAGCCAGGTGAAATGCTCCGTAAGAATTCCCGGCGAGCCCACGATTCCAGCGAACCTTACAGTTGCGTTGCGTTCAGGCGGTCGAGGGATTGCCGTTGCCCGGCCTATAGATTCCAAGGGCGAAGCCGAACTTCCGGAGGTGGCCGGTGGCCGGTACGAGGTAGCGGTATTGGGCGGCGTGAAGCGCTACTCCATCTCGCGCATGTCAGCCGAAGGCGCGGATGTTTCAGGCCACACTCTTACCGTAACGGCAGGATCGTCCCCTTCCGTCTCGTTGACTCTGGTAGGTGGCAGCGTGGAAGTTGAAGGAACGGCAAAGAAGGCCGGAAAAGGTTTTGCCGGAGCCATGGTGGTTCTGGTGCCGAAAAATCCAGAAGTAGATCACGATCTCTTCCGCCGCGATCAAAGCGATCTGGATGGCACGTTCACTCTTCACGGTGTGGTCCCCGGCACTTACACTCTTGTGGCAATCGAGAATGGATGGGATCTCGACTGGTCAAAGTCCGCCGTGATTGCGGCCTATGCCAAGCATGGACGAAGCGTTCAGGTCGGCAGTCAAGGGGAACACTCGATGAGCGTCGCGGAAGCGGTCGAGGTTCAGTCCAAATAGGCCGCCTCGGTCTATAATTGCTCCCATTCATGCCGCTAACCTCTGGCACCAAATTAGGGCCCTACGAAATCGTCTCTCAACTCGGTGCGGGCGGGATGGGTGAAGTCTACCGCGCCCGCGACACTCGCCTCGACCGCGAGGTCGCAGTCAAAGTTCTCTCTGGACATTTCGTTTCGAATCCCAGTCTGAAGGATCGCTTCGAGCGCGAGGCGCGCACCGTCTCGCAACTTTCTCATCCCAACATCTGCCGCCTCTACGATGTCGGGTCGCAAGATGGCGCTGACTATCTTGTGATGGAATGCCTCGAAGGCGAGACCCTTGCGGATCGTCTCGCGCGCGGCCCGCTCAGCCTCGAAGAGGTGCTGCGTTACGGTGCTGAGATCGCCGATGCCATGGACAAAGCCCACCAGCAAGGCGTGATCCATCGCGATCTCAAGCCCGGCAACATCATGCTGACGAAGTCCGGAGCGAAGGTTCTGGATTTCGGCCTGGCGAAACAGGCGCAGGTGGGGACCGCGAGCGCCAGCGTCCTCACCGCGATGACCGCAGGCAAGCCGCTCACGGTCGAAGGCACGATCGTCGGCACGTATCAGTACATGGCTCCCGAACAGATCGAGGGCGCCGACGCTGACACGCGCTCCGATATTTTCGCTCTCGGTTGCGTGCTCTATGAAATGTCCACCGGCAAACGCGCGTTTCCCGGCAAGACGCAGGCCAGTGTTATCGCTTCGATTCTGGCGACCGATCCTGCACCACTCTCGCGCATGGCGCCCATGACTCCGCCCGCGCTCGAGCGCTTGATCAGTTCGTGCATAGCCAAGGATCGCGAAGACCGCATCCAGAGCGCGCACGACGTCAAGTTGCAACTCCGCTGGATTGCCGAGGCTGGTTCGCAGGCGGGCATACCCGCGCCAGTGGTGGCGAGGCGGCGGACTTCTCAGAGAATCGCGTGGATTGTAGCAGGCGTGGCCACCGCAGCTGCCATTGCATTTGCCATTGGCTTTGTCTTGCGCTCACCTGTTTCCGCGCGGCCGTTACGCGTAAGCATTCTTCCGCCCGATCAGCACAACTTCGATCCGATGAGCGTAGCGCTGTCGCCCGACGGCACCAAGCTGGCTTTTGTGGCGTCGGCACCCGGAGGCTCGCCTCAACTCTGGGTTCGTCCCTTGGATTCGACTGCAGCCCAGCCGCTGGCCGGAACCGAAGAAGCTAATTTTCCCTTCTGGTCCCCCGACAGCCATAGCCTGGGATTCTTTGCCGACGGCAAACTAAGAATCATCGACGCCAGCGGCGGAGCGGTACAAACCCTGGCCGACGCTGCGAACCCTCGCGGCGGCACCTGGGGCGCGGACGGCACGATTTTGTACACGCCCGATACCGTCTCAGCGATGTTCCGCATTCCATCAGCGGGAGGCACACCGACATTAGCGATCGGTAAGGAGAAGGCAGCCGTCACCGCGGGCTCGCCGCGTTGGCCGGCGTTTTTGCCCGATGGCAAGCACTTCATCTTTTTTCAATTCGCGCCCGATAGCGAGGGCGGTGGAAACATTCATCTGGGCTCCCTCGATTCGCAGCAGGATACGGCCCTGGTTAAATCGGAGTACCGCGCTCAGTATGCCTCGGGCCGTCTGGTTTTCGTCCACGGTGGAAATCTGATGAGCCAGGCCTTCGACGACAAGAAATTAAAGTTGTCGGGCAATCCTATCCCCATTGCCGAGCAAATCCGAGGTGAGTCTCGTGGGACGGCGGCGTTCTCGCTGTCGAACGATGGAAAGCTGATTTTTGCCGGCGGGCAGGCGACCAGCCTCGACCTGGCATGGTACGACCGCACCGGCAAGAAGAGCAATGTGATCGACACCGGAACTTTTCAGGACGCACACATTTCGCCCGACGGCAAGAAAGTATCGGCGGCGCGCACCGATGCCGGCGGGCACCTCGAAATTTACATTTATGATTTGACTCGCGGCACCAAATCGCAGTTCAGCTTCTCGCAATCGCGCGATGACGATCCCGTATGGTCGCCCGATGGCAACACGATTGTTTTCGACTCGGCGCGCAACGGCAAGATCGACCTCTACACCCGTCCCGCCAACGGCGCGCGCCAGGAGGAGTTGCTCTATAAGGACGATTTAGACAAGTACCCCAGCAGTTGGTCGGCGGATGGAAAATATATCCTCTATGAAACCATCGGCAACGGTCACTTCGATATGTGGGTGATGCCGATGTTCGGCGACCGAAAACCGTACCCCTTCCTGCAGGAAAAGTTCAACACCCGCTATCCGGCATTTTCGCCGGATGGAAAATGGGTTTGTTTTACCTCGTTCGAAGCCGGTCATCCGCAAGTCTACGTAGTGGCCTTCCCCAGGCCGGGTGGCAAGTTCCTAGTGGGAGACGGCGCGGTGCCGGTGTGGAGCAATAACGGGAAAGAGATTCTCTACATGGACGACCATGCCCGCATCGCGGCGGTAGAAGTGACCGCTCATGGCGACAGCGTAGAGTTGGGCAAGCCGCAGCCATTATTTCCAGCTCAGCCCGGCAACTTCGAAGCCACCGCCGACGGGAAACGAATTCTCATGATGCAAGCGCCAGTGCAGAACTCGCCGAGCCTGACGCTGGTCGTGAATTGGCCGCAGGAACCGAAGAAATAGAAAAGATCAGCGAGCGTAAGGTCTGAATTACAGACTCTTGCGTGCTAATTAGTCTCCGCTGGCGTGGCTCTGCGTAGGCACCAGAACCAGCCGTGGACGTGCTTCTGCGGCACGCGGTTGGGCCGCGTGGCCGCACAGATGAATGATGCCGATCACCGCGGCATAGGCCGCGAGAACACCAGCCCCCACGGAAACCACTACGGTGAGGCAAAGAATCAGAGGCATGAACAACGGGATCACGGAAGCCACCTTATTAGATTGCAATTATGTGATGCCGCAACCCACCACCTTTGTTGTCGGCAACTGGCAGAGGCTTCCTTACAATTTACCTGCCTTGACGCCCGCTGCTAGTGACGACCCAGATGCGCCGTAGTAAAATACGAAGTAGAGTTGCGCATTCCTACTGTCGAACAACCTAGAGGACCTGTCGACGTTACGGAAGGCCCATCCAGCCTGGCTTTTCAGTCCAATAACTAAATGGCTATTACCAAGATCTCGGTGCGTGGGGCGCGCCAGCACAATCTCAAAAACATCGACGTCGAGATTCCGCGTAACTCTCTTACTGTCGTGACGGGGCTGAGCGGCTCAGGCAAGTCGTCTCTCGCTTTCGACACCATTTATGCCGAGGGCCAGCGGCGCTACGTGGAGACGCTTTCCACCTACGCCCGCCAGTTTCTCGATCAGATGGAGCGCCCGGATGTTGACGCAATTGATGGACTTAGCCCATCCATCTCGATCGAGCAAAAGACCACCAGCCGCAGCCCGCGCTCGACCGTCGGCACCATCACCGAAATCTACGATTATCTTCGCCTCTTGTTTGCCTCAATCGGCGTTCCGCATTGCCCTAAGTGCGGGCAGCCCATCAGCCGCCAGTCTGCCGAGCAGATTGTCCAGCGTGTGATGGCGCTCACTCCCGAAGATCGCGTCATGGTGTTGGCGCCGATCGTCCGCGGACGCAAAGGCGAGTTCAAGAAAGAAATGGAAACGCTGCTGAAGCACGGTTACACCCGCGCCCGCATCGATGGCGAGCTGGTCAACCTCGATGACGATCTCAATCTCGACAAGCGCAAGAATCACACCATCGAAGTCATGATCGACCGGCTCCTCGTAAAGCCGGGAATCGAGCATCGCCTGGAAATGTCTGTCGGCCTGGCGATGAAGTTAGCCGGAGGCTTGGTGCAGGTGTCGGTGGTGGGCGGAGAAGAGCAGCTCTATTCCGAAAAACTCGCCTGTCCGGATTGCGGCATCAGCGTCCCGCAACTCGAGCCCCGTTCGTTCTCCTTCAACAGTATGTATGGAGCTTGTCCCGAGTGTCATGGCCTCGGCAGCCGCTACGATTTCGATCCCGCGAAAGTGATTACCGACTGGTCGAAGCCGCTGCTCGATGGCGGCCTCGGGCCGGGTTCGGCCTCGCAAGGCCTCATCCACAGCTTGCAGATCGTCGCCGTGGCACATGGCATCGACCTGAACATTCCCTTTGAAAAATTTCCTGAGAAGATTCAAGACCTGCTCTTGAACGGCGAATCGGGTCGCGGCAAGACTGGCTTCCGCGGAATCTTCGGATACCTGAAGCAAAATCTCGAAGAGTCCACTTCGGAAGGCTATCGTGATTGGCTGATGGATCACATGTCCGCGACCGAATGTCCCGCGTGCCATGGCAAGCGCCTGCGACCGGAGAGCCTTGCGGTGAAAGTAAACGGCATGTCGATCGGCGAATTCACCGCGTTGCCGCTTTCCCGGGCGCTCGAAGTGGCGCAAAGCATCAAGCTGGTTGGCCGCGAAGAAAAAATCGCCGGACGCGTGATGCACGAGGTGAAAGAGCGCCTGCAATTTCTCAATGCCGTGGGACTGAACTACATTTCGCTCGACCGCTCGGCAGCTACGCTCTCCGGCGGCGAAGGCCAGCGCATTCGTCTCGCAACCCAGATCGGCTCAAGGCTCCGCGGCGTGCTCTACGTTCTGGACGAGCCTTCGATCGGCCTGCATCATCGCGACAACGGGCGCCTGCTTACGGCGCTGGAGAATCTTCGTGACCTTGGCAATACCGTCCTCGTGGTTGAACACGACGAAGAAACCATTCGCCGCGCCGATTATGTCGTCGATCTCGGTCCTGGCGCCGGCCGCCACGGCGGCGGCCTCGTCGCTCATGGCACGCCTGCCGAAATCATGCGCGAGCCGAGCTCGCTCACTGGCGCCTACATCTCCGGCAAAGTTCGCATCGAGATGCGTCCCGAGCGCCGTCAGAAGAATGGAGTCGCACTGTCTATTCTCGGGGCGAAGGAAAACAATCTTAAGAATCTCGATGTAACTTTTCCGCTGGGCGTGATGACGGTCGTTACCGGAGTTTCCGGCTCGGGCAAATCCACGCTGGTCAATGACATTCTTTATCGCGCGCTCGCGCGCCAACTCTATCGCTCTCGCGAAAAGTCCGGCGAGCACAAGGCGATCATGGGCGCGGAGAATATCGACAAGGTCATCCGCATCGACCAGTCGCCGATCGGCCGTACCCCACGCTCGAATCCCGCGACTTACACCGGCGTGTTCACCGCGATTCGCGATATCTATGCCATGCTGCCCGAGGCGCGCGAGCGCGGCTACAAGGCGGGACGCTTCTCGTTTAACGTGACCGGCGGCCGCTGCGAAGCCTGTCAAGGTGAGGGCCAGCGTCGCATCGAGATGAACTTTCTGCCCGACGTTTACGTGCTCTGCGAGGTCTGCGGAGGCCGCCGCTACAACCGCGAGACGCTGGCCGTGAAGTACAACGGCAACTCTATCGCTGACCTGCTCGAAATGCCGGTGTCCGACGCGCTGCCGATTCTAGAAAACATTCCGCAGGTAAAACAAAAGCTGCAAACCCTGGTCGATGTGGGTCTGGGATACATTCATCTCGGTCAATCTGCGGTAACGCTTTCGGGCGGCGAAGCGCAGCGCATCAAGCTGGCCCGCGAATTGAGCAAGAGGCAGACGGGCAAGACTCTTTATCTTCTCGACGAGCCCACCACCGGCCTGCACTTCGACGATGTAAAGAAACTGCTCGACGTGCTCCATCGCTTGACCGACCTCGGCAATTCCATCATCATCATCGAGCACAATCTGGACGTGATCCGCAACGCCGACTGGATCATCGACCTCGGCCCCGAAGGCGGCGAAGAAGGCGGCCGCATCGTGGCCCAAGGCACGCCCGAGCAGGTGGCAAGAGTGAAGAAGTCCTATACAGGACAGGCGCTGATGGGATATTTTGCGGGGAACGGGAAGCGGAGCGCCTAGCGGTCCGGTGCGAAACAAAAGCCGCCAGCCTTGCGGCTAGCGGCGGATTAGATTCACGCACCACGTGGTGCCACAAAAGTCCTCGCTATGGGCAGGTAGTGATGCCCGTCGGAACCTGAAAAGCGTAGGTATGGTACATGGTATCCTCGTAGATGTTGACGTTTTCCTCGCAATCGCCAGTCGCCGTTTTGAGAGTGACGGTCATCATGTTCCCTTCGCCGGTTGTCTTTCCAGTGCTCTCGCTATCCGTCCATGTCCACGTATCCGTGGTCTTCAATTGAGCAAAAATAGGCCCTCCTCCGAAGCTGATACCCACGCTCCAACTCGTGCTTCCGCCAATTGTTTCAGTCGTGCTCGTCACGTCCGACTGCTGAAAAATATCGATTTCACTACCGCTGAGTTGTTTAAATGTTGTGGTTAGACTGCCCATCTCTATGGGAACGATCTCGTAGCGGCAGTTGGCGGTGACGGGAACTGGGTTTTCTGCGCAAATGGTGGCGCCGGAGCCGGGGCCGGAAGACGTAGACAGGGCGTCTGCTTCCAGCGGGCTCACGGTACCGGCGTACGGACTTGCGGTATAGGTGGTACTGCTGTAATTCAGAAGCGGGTCCGTCTGCAGGATCTGAACAAAGTCGCTGGGAGCGCATCCGCATTGGTTCGCCTGCGTGCATGCCGTGGGTACGTCCGGGTTGGCGCTGCTAAGCTGCTCTGCATAGAGTGTATTGTTCTTGCAGATTGCGCCTAGGCCGGGCATATAAGAGTTCACTCCGTTCTGTCCTGCAATTGGCTGCGGTAAGAGATATTGCACCGGGACTGTGGTGACACCCGTGACACCCGCCGGCGTCGCCTCCATGGTGATTGCTGGGAGCAGGATTATATCGGCCACTATCGCCGACACGCCGGGTGTGGCCAGCGAACCCGTGGTATAGCTCACCGGAGTCGTTGGACTCGTTCCTTCCGACATGACTATCACTTGCGGATTGAGCCAAATAGCGAAAGTGTCTAGGTTGTGATTGACGGCGTCCGATTTGGTGGGGTTGTACGTGGTGTTGCTATTGTCGTCGGTTGTGACCGATGTGGCGTCCATCCAGGTCTGGGTAAACGCGCTCATGTTGTTTGACGCAGTCGTCCAGCCAACACTCGCACTGCCCCCTAACACGTCCGGAATTCCCGAGCTAAAGGTCAATTGTTCCTGAAACGAGAAGCTACTTCCGACCGTTGTCGTCGTGCCATTCGTGGTGGAAGTGAAATACCCCTGAGAACTCTGATTGCCGGGCGGCGAGTAGAGGACGGAGACCACCTTATATGCCGGGTCGAATACAGTTGAGATGTACGCAGTTCCCCCCGTCGCCTGCAGGTAGTACAAGCCGTCAGTCGACCAAGTGTCCAGCGACGTTGTAACGTTTTGTCCGCAGTCGATCTTGTATCTCTGGCCACCTGGCCCTATTACAAAAAACCCCCCTATGAGCTCAACGTAATCGCTTCCGCTAAAGTCGTGGCTTACCCTCGAGGAGTCTTTGTACACCCAACTACTGTAGGTGATCTTGTTTTGGTAAGGGACAGGGCAACCAGCCTCACTCGGCGTGGCAGTGTTGGTCAATTGCGCGTGTGAAAGAGTTGTCAGAATAGCGGCGGCGGACACTAAGCAGAGTGCCCTTCCGAAGCTGCGCGCGAACGGCGTGAATCGCTTCGTATTCATCGAAGAATCTCCTTGCAAACCTTGGGGGCTTGCTATTTGTATAGGGGTCGCTTAACGCGAGGGGCTAAGCGTGTGGGTTTGGCATGGCAACCCGTCGGGAGCGGCGGCGTACGCAACAGAAGTAGATCTGGGAACGGTTAGTGCCTGGGCCCGACCATTGGAGGAAGGAGCTAATGGGAACGGCTTATCCGATCCTCTCGGACAATCCCACCAGTGGTTACGCGAACACTAGCAGGCTAATAGCCCAGTGTCAATGGAAATAAGACTGGGACAATTTTGCCAATGTGTACACATTTGTGTATTATGGAGTGCAGTGCCTCATGGCCGATTTGAGCTTTGAATGGGACGAAGAAAAGAACGCGGCCAACATCAAAAATCACGGAATCGATTTCTTGGACGCCGCCTTAATTTTCGAAAATCCGACGATGGAAGCCGTCGATGAATCGCGCCGATTACGGCGAAGTAAGGCACATCGCTCTGGGGTTATCGGGCGACAAAGTGCTGAATGTTGTCTACACCTGGAGGGTCGGAAACGTTATTCGTATCATCAGCGCGAGGAGGGTAAATCGGCATGACGCGGAAAAATACTACCGTGAGATATTCGCTTAACGCGATCAAAAGTAAAATCTCCCGTGGCGCAAGCAAATCCCGGGCCAATGCGCCGGAGGCTGCGCCGGTGGGTGACGATTTTTGGAAGCGCGCGCGGATCGCCATGCCGCCCGGCAAAACGTCGGTCCATCTTCGCCTCGACAGCGACGTATTCGACTGGTTCAAAAGGCAAGGCGGGGGCCATCTTACGCGTATGAACGCGGTGTTACGCTCCTACGTCGAGGCGCATAAAGACTAACTATAAATGTTAGTCTAATGTTTTGCCGTCAAGCGAAGGAAACCTTCTCTGTCCTCAGCCGCCAATCCGCAGCCTAACCCACAGCCGCTGAATGCTGAACCGCAGCCGCTGAACAGCGAGCCGCAGATGCCCGTCCCGCTTGCAGGCGATCCATTTCTGCAGGTTCAGTTTTCACCGGTATCACCCGCCCCCAAAGCCAACGAGAACCCCGTTTGGAGCGGATGGGACGTGCTGCAAATCGCAGGCCTCACTCTCGCCACGCTTTTTATTTTGCAACTCCTGATTGTGCTCGCGGCGCGCCGCTACGCTTTCCCTCACGCAAGCTGGGCGGATGTTGCGCAGAAGCCGTCGCTTGCCTTGCTCTCGGAATTGCTTACCTACCTGGCGGTCGCGATTTATATGATCCTGCTGGTCGAGGGGAAATATCGCGCGCGCTTCTGGCCCGCCATTCGCTGGAATTGGCCGGGCATGGCGGGATTCGGTCTCCTCGGCCTCGGAGTTCTCATGCTGGGCCTCGACGTTCTCGGCCGTTTTCTTCCCATGCCCAAGGAGACGCCTTTCGATCAATTTTTTGCCCGGCCGTCCGACGCCTATCTCACCGTGGCCTTTGCCGTGACTCTCGGCCCGCTGATGGAAGAACTTTTCTTTCGCGGATTCCTTTATCCGGTGGTGGCGCGGCGGCTGGGAGTAGTTTGGGGAATTCTTCTGACCGCGCTGCCGTTCGGTCTGATCCACGCTGTTCAATATGGCTACGCGTGGGGCGCGGTCCTGATTATTTTTCTGGTAGGAGTCGTTCTAACCGCCGTGCGGGCAAGAACTAAATCGGTGGCATCGAGCTTTCTTGCCCACGTGGGCTATAACGGCACACTGATGATCCTTGCCGCTCTGCAGACCGACGGATTCCGGCACATGGATAAAGCAGGTCTGCTGCTGTTTCGATTGTGGTGTCGGGTTTGATTGTGTGGCGCGGGCACTCCTGCCCGCGAGATCTAACCACGAGCACGAAACCAAAGTTCCAATCCAGTACTCCCAAAGTGAGAAATTTTTGAGTGCGCAGCGCCGATCGCTCCAACGAAATGTAGCATCGAGTGCGGTGGCGTCCCATGTCGACCGCGAACTTCCGTCGCTACGAATACCGGCGCCGTTTGCCTCACTATCAGCGGGATGAACGGCCATTGTTTGTCACGTTTCGAACATCTTCTAACTTTGTACTCTCCCGGGAAGCGCGAACGCTGGTTCTTCAACATTGTTTTCATGACAATGGTAAGACCATTGATCTGCATGCGGCGGTTGTCATGCCGGACCATGTCCACATGCTCTTCACAGCTTTGCGGGATCCTGACGGTTGGACTTTTGCCTTACCAGAAATTCTTCGGTCTATTAAGGGCTCATCCGCGCGCAGCATCAACAAGCTAGTCGGAGGAGCGGGCCGGTGTGGCAGGACGAATCCTTCGATCACGTGCTGCGCGGAAACGAGAGTCTGCGGGAAATAATCGAGTATATTCGGCAAACCCAGTGAGACGCGGGCTGGTGAATAGACCAGAAGCTTACGAATGGCTTTGGATTAAGGTCGGCGAGCCCTGACTTGTGCTCGCGGATGTTCTCGTGGTTAGATTTCGCGGGCAAGAGTGCCCGCGCCACACAATCTTTACTTCTACTTCACCGTGATCGTCAGCAGTTGCACTCCTGACACCACATAGTCCAGCGGAGCCGTCGCCGTTTCATCCACGCTCGATTCGCCGCTCACCACCATCTCCTGATTCCCACGCATTCCATCCATCACATTCATGATCGAGATGGGCAGAGTCGGCATCACTTTATCGGCGACGCGAGCTTCCGGGTCGGCTTCGAGCAGCGAGACGTAGACGCGATTATTCGAGTGCTCTTTGTTGAGCACCGCGATGGTCGAGGCAAGATCGAGCTTGCGGCCGAACGCGGGGTTGGTGTGACCGATGCGGTCGAGAGTGTCACCATCGCTCACCAGGATCCGCAGCGTTCCCTTGCTGGCAGAGGTGGGAATCTTCACCGGAATCTGCTGCACGATGCGCTCGCCCCGATACGGTGCGAGCACGGTCTCGAGGATAACCTCATCGCCAGGACGAGCTTCGGTAACGTCCGTGCGCGCGCTCTCCAGCCGCGCCCAGCGGCGTTCGCGGACGAGATCGAAATCCAGGTTCACACCCGCAATCGCTGGAGCGTTATAAGGATTGTCGTAGATGCGCCCGAAACGTTCGCCCAGCGACATTGCCGCTTGCATCGCCGCCGGTTGTGCGCTCTCGCCCGGGGCGAACATGTTCTTCATCGTCACATCGGGAAAACCCTTCACCCCGATGCTTCCCGCTAACCGGTAAGTGATCTCTTCGCCGAACTCATTCACTCCATGCAGCGCGTTGAAGACCGTCACCATCAGCGCCACGGGCGTGAGTCGCGGATTGTTCAGCACTTCGTAGTGGAACTGTTTCACGCCAGTGTTGCTGTGTATGCTGAGCGTAACTGGAATCATTTCTGGCTGCCGGTTGAAGACGCCCATGATGCCGGTATGGCGATCCTGCACGAAGGCTCCCACCGGCTCAGTCGTGTTGACGATCTTGAAGGCGTTCAGCGGCGAAGGCAGCGTGGCCAGAATCTCGGCCTTATTCATGGGCAGATCGACCGAGCCGAACTGCAGCAAGGGATGTCCGCAAGCCAGCAGTCGCTGCGGGTCCACATAGGTGACCGTGCAGGTGGCTTCGATGTCCATATCGCCACGCACCAAAATCGCGCTGACGGCCGAGCCGCCGACGAGCGGTTCGGGCTGCTTGTCGTTGCTGATGGATCCCGCACCCATCACCGGTACAACTCCGGCTGCACCCAACTGTCCCGCGAAAAGCTGAATCGCCTGCTCGGAGAATCCATTGAAGACCAGCGGGGTTTCAATCGGCTTGAGGTAATTCGAAAAATCCTTTGCCGCCGAATCTTTCTCCAAAGTCGGCCATCCGGAGGCTTCTCCCGGCGAGGCGCTCTTGCTCGCGGCCATGTTGAGCGCGGGCTTGGCAGACGAAGTCTCCTCAGCCGGCGAACGATCGAGCGCATTGATCTCCAGCATGTCGGCGATGGGAGTAACCCCGGCAATCGGCTCTTTGGAAAATTCGCCGATGCGGAAGGAGAGCGCTCCCGCAAGTTTTCCATCCAGATAAACCGGGCTCCCGCTCATGCCCGCCACCACACCCGTATACTCCACCTTCTGCCCGTGCAGCCTCACCAAAATAATGTTGCCCTTCGGCCCATTCACGTTGTGCAGCACGCCGAGCACTTCCACTTCCATGGCTTCCGGCTTCACTCCCTCAAACACGGTGTAGGCCACGCCGCGCATGCCGGTATGAATCTGGCTTACGGGAATGGTAGGCGGATCTTGCGTTGCGGTCTGAGCTGAAGCGGAGGATGGCGCAGACGCAAGGCAGGGAAAAGACAGGGAGGCGAGAAGAAAGAAGGTCCCGAGAACTGATTTTTTCATGAACTACGCCTAACAGGGCCGCTTGTGCCCCGCAATGTGATTAGACTCCGCTAGATTGTGTTGTTGCCAGGAGGGGAGAAACCGGGAGCCGGGCAAAACATCCCAATCGCGTATCCCTGCGTCTATACTAGCACAGGGAATTTCTCTCCCATAGAGCCTTTACCCTCGGAGTTTTCCTATGTTTAGAAGGTCGTTGGTCATAAATCGATGCCTTTGGCTACAGAAACTTACGCAGATGATGCTGTCGGCAGCGGTTGCTCTAATATTGTTTTCCGCTGTCTCATCTGCGCCCGCTCATGCTCAGTCGCAGGGCGACCAGTCCCAAACTCAGCCGCAGAATGGCGACAGCGGCAAGCCCAAGCAGGAGGTCCCGCCCGATGCTGGCGGGCCCAGCGGCAGCATTGGCCCTTACACCATTCCGAAGAAGAATCCCGACGAAGCCCCGCCCCCGCCGCCTCCACCCACGGCCAAGCCCGTGGAGGGAATGCCCGATTACTCCATCAAGCTCAACGTGCCGCTGGTGAACGTCGATGTCTTGGTGACTACCAAGAACGGCCAGTTCGTCCCCGGCCTGAAAAAAGATAACTTCCGGCTTTTTGAAGACGGTGAGCCCCAGCAGATCACGAACTTCAACGTCTCGCAGGCGCCCATCACTGCCGTGCTTCTTGTGGAATTCGCCTCCACCAGGTATTCGTTCATGTTGGAGGCGCTACAGGCTTCCTATGCCTTCGCCAATACACTCAGGAAAGACGACTGGATTGCAGTTACCTATTACGACATGCAACCCCACATTCTGGCGGATTTTACCCAGGACAAAAAGGCGGTCTACGGCGCCTTGAATCAGTTACGAATTCCAGGATTCGCGGAGACTAATTTGTTTGATGCTTTGTATGACACGCTGGATCGCCTTGACCGGGTGGAAGGGAAGAAGTACATCATCCTTATCACCACCGGATTCGACAGCTTCAGCAAACTTACGCTGGATAAGATCACCAAGAAGATCAGGGACACCAAGGATGTAACCATCTTTCCCATCAGCGTGGGGCAGATTCTCCGGATCATGGGCAATGCTGGAAATCGCGGTATGGGCATTCACGCCAGCGAACTGGATTACCTGCAGGCCGACAACGAAATGCGCACCTTTGCCGCCATGACCGGTGGACGTGCCTACTTTCCGCGCTTCCAGGGTGAGTACCCGGAAGACTTCCAGGACATCTCCAACGACATACGCAATCAATATTCGCTCTCGTATCACCCCACCAATACGAAGCTCGACGGCACCTACCGGAAACTAAAAGTGCAAGTCGTGGCTCCTGACGGCGGTCCGATCAAGGTGAAAGACCAGAAGGGCAAAGATCAGAAAATCGAAATCGTCTCCCGCGACGGCTACACCGCCAAGCACACGGTGGACTGAGAACAGAGACCATGGCAAGAGTTGCCGACTGATGAGCGCCATGCGAGAGCGGTCCTTAGGGCCGCGTAGGCGGTCCGAAACTTCCAGCACTTCAACGCCTGTCGATGCTGGAGAGTAAAGTCTCTCCAGCCAAAACGAACAGCGAAAAAGTTGTGAATAGTTTGTCAAACTTTCCGCTCCAAGCGATTTCCCATCCGCAACTGTAGTAATCTATCCCGGCTGGCCGTGAGCGCAAGGTTCTTCGTCGTTCCAATTCATCAAAACCAGGGGTGCTTTTTGCCAAGAAAAATTTTTCTGCTGACCGCACTTGTTCTTGTCATCACTTCTGCCTCATTCTCGCAAACCCTGACACGGCTCAAGCATCAGCCACCGGACGGCGCCATCTTAACTTTTCAAATGACCGACGGTACCGTGATCGCTCAAGGAGGCAACGACTCCGACTGGTGGAAACTCACTCCCGACATCACTGGAAGCTACGTCAATGGAACATGGAAGCAGCTGGCCAGCCTCCCCGCCGGATACGTTCCCGACGCTTTCGCCTCCGCAGTGCTGGCTGACGGACGTCTCGTGATCGTGGGCGGTGAATACAATAATGGCAACTTCGCCCTCACCAACCAGGGTGCAATTTATGATCCTTCAACCAACGTGTGGACATCGGTGACGCCTCCGAAATCCTGGGGCTACATTGGAGATTCGCCCGCCGTTGTTCTGCCCGGTGGCAAGTTTCTTGTGGGTAATAAACTTACTAAATCGATGGCGGCCCTCGATCCGAAAACCCTCACCTGGAAGTCTGTAAGTTCGGCGGGCAAGGCCGATTTCGATGCGGAAGAAGGCTGGACCCTCCTGCCGAACGGAACCATCCTCACCTTCGACGTGAAGGATGCTCCGAACTCAGAAATCTACACGCCCTCTGCCGGCGCGTGGGCATCAGCAGGCAGCACCATCGTCGATCTGCATTCGCCCTCGCCCTTCGGTTGCATCAACTACGGCCCGAACGGTTCGCTGTGCTACTACCCGCCTGGAGAAGTCGGTCCCGCGATCCTGCGTCCCGACGGCACGGTCTTCGCGACCGGCTCTTATTCCAATAACGGCAGCGGCCCTGGTCACACTGCAATCTACTCTCCAACCGCAGGTTGGTCCGTTGGCCCCGATTTTCCCAACGGCGACAACGCCGGCGATTCCTTCGCCGTTCTTCTTACCAACGGCAATGTCCTGGTAGAAGGCGACACCGGAACTTCGTACGTATTCGACGGCACAACTCTGACGCCCGGTGTCGCCATCCCCGGCTGCTTGATGGTCCTGCCGACCGGCCAAGTATTGGTCGGCGGTTCGGAGGTCTACACTGCTTCCGGCACCTATCAACCCGCTTGGGCTCCGGCGATTCACAGCGTCCCAACGACTGTGGTCCGCGGCTCCACTTACAAAATTACTGGAACGCAATTCAACGGTTTATCGCAAGCCGCCGCCTTCGGCGACGAATATCAGACCGCCACTAACTATCCTCTGGTGCGGATCACCAACAACGGTACGGGCCATGTGTTCTACGCCAAAACCCACGATCACAGCACCATGGGCGTAGCCACTGGAACCAAACCTGTCTTCACAAACTTCGACGTTCCCGCCGGAATGGAAACAGGAGCAAGCACGCTCGTGGTAGTGACGAATGGGATTCCGTCGCTGCCCGTGAGCATCACGGTGAACTAACGCAAGTCGATTGAATCAGCCCTCGGAAACGGGGGCTTTTGTTTTTTGTGCGACGAAGAATTTAGCTCAGTGAAACAAAGCATCCAACAAGAACACCACGCCGGCTCCAACAAAAACCAGCAGAGCCATCTTAGCTCCCGGCTCCTTATTCACTTCCGGTACCAGATCTGAAGCTGCCACATAAATTGTGACTCCGGCCGCTAACGGCAACCCCGCATCCACGTGTTGCCGAAACAGCGCCATGGTCAGAACGCCCGCCAGCGTTGCCCCTCCCAAAATCACCGACGCTCCCCAAGCTGTGCCCCGGCTTCGTCCACTGGCCAGCATGACCGAACTCACGGTAAACCCTTCAGGAATTTTGTGCAGGAAAATGGCAAAGAAAATGATCCATCCCAAAACATTCGAAACCAGAAACCCCGATGCGATCGCAATGCCGTCAAAAAATGTATGAATGACTAATCCCAACAGCACCGAGAATCCCTTATGCGAATGCATGAACTCATCGTGGTGTGTCTCTTCGCCAAAATGAAAGTGCGGTGTAACCGTGTGTTCGAAGAAATGGATGATGAGGTAGCCGAGCAGAATCAAAAAGGCCGCGGACTTGCCGCGCAGTTCCAGACTCTCCGGAACCATCTCGACCAATGCAGTGGCCAGCATGAAGCCCGCGCCTAGCGCGACAAAGTAGCGGAGATAGCGCCGCTCCCAGTTGCGCTGCACGATAATCGCCCCGCCGAAGACGTTAGCGGCGGCGGCGGTGAGGCCGAGCAACACGCTCGTGGCAATTGGATGCATTGAGTTTTGAGTCCTGAGTCGCGAGTCCCGAGTAAAGGTATCGATTCCGGAGGAATGCCGTCAACTTGCCTGCTGTCCGAGCGAGCTGATGAGGCCGCTTAGTATGCGGCTTACTTCGTCGGTGCGCTTCAGAAGCTCCGCAGCCTGAGATTCGGAGAGATAATTTCTTTGCCGCGCGATAAGGACCTGGGTCTCGAGTTCGGCAAGTGAGCCGCGGGAGCGCCGAAGAAAATGGCGAAACTCGCGATCAGTGTAGTGGGCTTGTCCTTCGGCGATATTGCTTGGCACCGAAACGGCGGCTCGGCGCATTTGATCGGTCAGGCTGAATATTTCGCGCTTGGGAAACGATTCAGTCGCGTCATAAAGCGCGGATACCAGGTCCATTGATTTCTGCCACGCGATTAAATCTTTGTAGTGTCGGGCCACCAATTCAGCTTACAAGAATCGATAAAGAGGCGGACCACTAGAATCTGCAATTCGATCTCAAGTTTCCAAAACAGAACATCCAAACCTGGACGCCGCCATTGCTCTCGAAGCGCGTGGGACACTCGGGACTC